>WNGL01000548.1_pt1 | contig 44449 bp, 74 predicted proteins | sample 5400591 | NCBI WGS metagenome assembly WNGL01 (sample SAMN13153377, study PRJNA577476) | soil metagenome | isolation source: 80 cm soil or saprolite under Garry oak tree replicate 1 | place: USA:California | collected 2016-06-15
GCGCGACGTCAGCTTCGTCGTTCTCATGCGCCCCACACCTCCTCCGCGACCCCGAGGGCCTCGGACAAGATCAGCAGGACGGCCACGACCGGCGCGACGCCGAAGAAGAGCAGCACATAGCCGGCGAGGCGTGTGACCGACTTGAAGTACGAGAAGACCTTGTGCAGCCTTGCGCGTCGTATCTGGCGCATCTGACGCTTCGTAAGAATCGCGCGCTGTTCCTCGATCGTCCACACATCATCGTCGTAGTTGCTCATTCCTCCACCTCCACCTTCAGGATACGGTGCCATGGGTACAGGATGAACTTCGAGCGCCCGCCGAGTCGTACCACCAGGCCGCTCGGCGCGGTCTCCTCCTTGAGCGCCTGCTTGAGTCTCAGCGCCCCCGGCTGCGGGTCGAAGCTCACGATGTTGTGGAGCTCGTCCGTGCCGTTCGGCAGTACGATGGTCACGATCATCCGAATATCTCCTTCGTCAAGGCCGTGACGTCTCTCGGCGCCGGCGGCACGTAGTGAAAGGTCTCGATTACTTGGAGGGCGTCGGCTGGATACACAACCACCCGCGCCGTCCCCTTCTCTTTCTGCACCTGACGCCGCGCCGCCGTCACCGCCGGCCCCGGCATCCAGAAGATGTCTGGGCCGCGGTGCCACGCGTCGTCCCGCCACTTCTCGACCGCAAACACTAGAGCATCCCATCCCATCCGAGGTACGTTAGAGCGTTCCAGACCCGCATCGCGCCAGCACGTTCAATTATCGAGAGCACGCGGTGGTTGCACCATCCGTCGAGGAGCCCGCGGAAGTACTGCGCCTTCTGCTCCGGCGGCATCTTCTTGAAACCCTTGACGTGCTCGTGCTCTATGACCCACACCTTCGTCTCGAGTGGAACGAAGCAGAGGGGGCATCGCCCAGCCTGCTTCTCCCACATGTACGCGACGTCTTCCGGCGTCAGCCCGTACATGCGCCAGATGCGCGCCTGCCAGACCAGCCGCTGACGGAGGATGCTGCCCGCCAGGTTCATGGCGTCCGCCGCGCCCGCTCGTGCTTCTGCCCCATAATCCCGATACCGTTGCGCTGCCACTCCATTAGTTGGCACGGGAAGGCGAAGGGGACGAAGGGATGCGCCGACCCCCACACGTCCTCGTCGGCCAGGTAGTGGTGCAGGAGCTCGTGCGCCAGCACCCAGACCGTGTCCTGGTGCGTCGCGTCGATGAAGATCGTATCGACCGACCACCCGGGCGTGCGCACCGTCAGCCCGATGACGGTCTCGGGATGCGGCACTGAGTCTTCGTACTCCGCGATCGTGCCGTCTGGGAAGGTTCGCCAGACGACGTTCCCGAGGGCGCCGTTCGGGTTCTTGCCGCGCTCGGCGACGACCGACGTGCAGCCCTGAACCCAGCCCCACGCCTGATTGACGAGCGCCGGCTTCGGCTGCAACGTCGTGAGCCAGCGCCCGAAGGCGAAGATTGTCCCGAAGATAATCACGCCCGCCCACGCCGCCATCACGATTTCTAGGCTCGTCTTCTTCATGGCGCCACCATCCAGTCCGTCGCGAGAATGTCCTGGCCGTATGGTTTCCAGGTATCAGGGGAGCGCTTGTAGCTGTCGGGCAGCTTGACGAAGACGTCCGGGCCGAGCCGGAAGATGCGCGACTCGACGTGCCACGCGCGCCGGCGAATCGGCTTCCCGCGGCGGAGCCACGTCATCGCCGTCTCGAACGTCACCGTCTTCGGCTGCGGCTTCTTCTTCAGGATTTTCATACTTCCTCCTTGATGTTGGTGGAAGGGGGCGTCCCGCACTCCTGAAAAGGTACGGCGTGCTCTGGCACTAGGCCGGTCGAGCGTCGAGCCGTGTGTGCGCCACCCCCCGCCAAGTTCACTTCGTGTGCCGCTTCCGTGATGTCTTCGAACTCCGACAGCCGTACGGGAACCTCGGCGTCCCCCAGACTTTCCGCGTCACGGGGTCGATGTGGCCGCCCTGGTGGCCCGCATCCTTCGAGCAGAAGAAGTCGGGAACCTGGCGATTCACCTGGTGGCCGAGGCAGCCCTTGGCGCTCACGCCGCCCCCTTGTTGCCGTCGTTCTTGTCGAGCGTCTTCTTGAAGAGGGTGTTGCTCGCCTTGTGGTAGACGACGACTCCCTCGGGCTTCATCCAGCCGGGGACGGCGACGGACCCGTTCACCCGCAGCGACTCGAGCAGGAAGTCGACGCGGCTCGTGTCGAACACCGGCAGCGTGAGCAACAGCGGAACGAGCGACACGCAGTCAGGCAGTATCACGCCGGGGGCACCCCAGCGGCCGACGTTGAAGAGGGAGAATCGCTTCTCCTTCAGCCCGTAGTTGCGCTGGATGCCCTGACCCCACCACTCCCCGAAGTGATGCCCGGGGCCGAGCAACAACAGCTCGGTCAGGTGCTCCGTCGCCCACCGCGCGAACCCGTAGTTGTCGTCCGCCGGCGTAATCCAGCGCGTGCGACTGCCGAAGAGGACGGGGCTGCCGTCTTCGGGGATGTAGATCGAGGCATTCGTGCCGTCGAGCTTCTCCGTCACGATGATGTCGCGCGACAGCCGCGCGATCTTCGGCATCTCGATGAAGTCGGTCATGGCTTCCCCTTGAAGGCTAGGACGCGAACTGGCTGACTACCGAGCCGCTGGTCGATCGACATCACGCGGTGGAGCTCGGCGACGACGTCGGCTAACGCATGCGCAAGCACCATATCCTTCGCGAGCTCCGCTTGCCGGCTGACTGTCGCGATGTAGGTCTTCGCGTTCGCCAGCATCGTGCGCTGCTTCGGGTTAAGGTTCATCGAGCCTGCTCCACCTTCAGAGACGACAGGTACGCGTTCTGCAGGAGCATCCACCGATGCCACCCGGCCTCACCCCACTTTTGCGTCTGATCGAGTTGAGCCTTGAGCTCGCGATTTTTCAGCGTAAGGTCCGCGACGAGCTCGCTGAGTGATTCCTCCACGATCTTGCTCATTTCCCGTTCTCCCCGGATGCGTTCGGACTCTTCCAGACACACATCAGCCTGGGCTCTTTCCCCACGACGGTCACCTCGAACGGTGCCAAAATACCAACCTCGATCTCGTAGACGTGCGCCTCCGGGTTCGCACTGAACAGCTGCGACCCCGCGGCCTCGACCGACTCGATACCGTTCGGGCCAGCCTTCACGGCGACGGTGAAGGCGAACGACGATGTTGTGCTCATGCGCGCCACCAGAAGTGTGTGTTGACACCTACTACCAACAGCTGTAGCGCCGCGTTCCAGTCGCCCTCGCAGTCGCGGTAGATCGAGAAGCCGACACCGAAGCAGATGTTGATCGACGTCCCGGCGCGCAGGCGCCCGGCGCGCCAGTACCACGCCTTGAGTGCCCCATTGTCCTCGAACACCCACGGCCGCCGCATCACCGCGAAGAAGGACTTCATGCCTTCCTCACGATCGTCACGAGCTCGGAGTCGACCGCCTTGTACACGTCCTTGTCGCTCCCGTAGACGTCCTGGTACAGCAGCACGAGCTCGGGCTTCACCTGCGGGAAGAGCTCGGCCACCTTCCGCACGATACGCTTGAGTGTCGTTCCCGAGGCGACCAGGTCGTCGATGATTGCGTACGACTCCGTTCCCTCGAGCATCGTGTTGACGGCACCCCCGTCGTGGTTCATGCCGCCGTCTTCCTCGACCTTGCGGACGGCGATGACGGGCAGGCGCAGCTTGTAGGCGACGGCGGCGGCGACGAGGACACCCGAGTGCCCGCAGCCGGCAACCGCTCCGATCTTCTTGCCGTCGGCCGTCGTCTCGTCGATCGCTTTCGCCGCCCAATCCACGAGGCCGGGGAAGGTGCTCGGATCGAAAACCGCGCGCGTGTACGAGGGGCAGACTTGCTGCCGCTCGACGTTCTCGACGAGCCGCCCGTTCTCGTACGGCCTCCGCTCCACCACCATGTCGTCGAGTGTCTTCGTCTCCGGCGGTATCACGATCTCTTCCGGGAATGTTGCCGGAACAGTGATTCGGTACGGAATCAGCTCTTCATTTGCGCCGCAAACCTCCCAGAATACCTGGCAAATCACAACACCACCTTTCCAGTAACCACCTCGACGACGTCACCGAAGAGAAAGTCGACGAGGGAGACGGGCTCGTCGTGAACGGTCGCCCAGATGACCGCGTCGTTGTACGCACGCTCGTACTTGTCGTACTCGATATGCTCCCCGTTCAGCGGCACGAGGTGGCCGGTCACAGAGCGAGTCTTCAGGACATAGATCATTTCCACACCGCCTTGTAGTACCGGTGACAGCCGGCGCAGGCGACCCTCGGTCGCCGCGTCGCCGTGTAGCGTGGGTGCTTCGGGCAGCGTCGCGTCATCCGCAACTGCCGCTCGATCGATTCCAGGAGCCGTACGGCACACGGAAGACCGGTGAAAAAGCGCACGAGCGTCTGGAGCTCGTCCCGCAGGTCCATGAAGAGCGCCGCGTGGGCGCTCGGCCAGGAAGAGCCGTCGCCGTTCCACTGGTGGTTTTTATTACGCATTTTCTGGCCCCCACGATTGTGTCCCCGGGTCGTACGACACCTTACCGCTTCCCGTCACATAGCACGTTGGCGTCGCCGCCTGCCGGCGATCTTGCTGCTCAAGGGTGCTCGCGAGGGCGTCGAGCGTCTCGAGCTCGGTCTTCAGAACCGCCAGGCGGTCTGTCAAATCGACGATGCTCGCCAGCACCTCCTCGCGGTACTCGGGTAGGTTGTTTCGAATCACGAGTATCGGATTCACGGGTGACGACATCATGCCTCCGGTGGTTTGGGGGCCAGGGCGCGACGACGAGCCGCCTCGGTCCGGTTTGCGAGCTTGTAGATTTTGCGAAACTGGCGCCCAGAAACGTGCAGCGCCTTCCGCATCTGCCGCGTCGGCGAAATCAGCATCGCCGCCCCGTTGTCACGGTTGACCATGACCATGTACGGCTGGCCTCCGCGGTCCGTCGAGCGCGGCGCGATCACGCCGTCGCTACCTTCTTCGAGACTCGCACGATGTTGAAGCGGGTCTTCGCGAGCCTATACAGGACCACCTCGTTAGCACACCAGCTGCCGCCGGCGGGACGGTACACATTCTCCCCCGTCTTGTGGTCACGAAGTTGATAGCGCATGTCACCGTACGGATCGAGCCCCTGCACGAAACCGAAGCGCCCCGTCTTCGGCGCCCGCGAGATGCGGTAGTAGCCCGCCTTCACGTCGCCGACGTAGTAATTGACTTCCTTCAGGTACTCGCCTCGAGCACCCGTCACGTACAGAAACCCGCTGACCGCGCCACCAAAACGCTGTACGCGGATGTAGCGCGCCTTCATCGAGCCCCCTTGCGACCGGCCCCGGGGATGTCGAGCAACTGATCGAGCTGCGCGAAGAGCGCGTTCCGCACGCGGAGGGGCGACTCCAGGTACTTGTCCTTCGCGACGTCCGTGTAGGAGTCGTTGTAGACCGCGCCCACCGCGAGGGCGAGCAGGTCACCGAGGGCCAGGCCCTGGGCGTCGGTCAGCTGAATCGTTGTCATGGGTTCGCCTTTCTTGCGCCGTAGCGCGTGATGATGGTGGCCGGCGGCCAGAGTTGGTCGCAGACGAGGTGCAACATCCTAAGGGCCGCCGCGGGGTCAGACCTGCCCACCCCGGCCGCGTAGTACGCATGGGCGTAGCGTAGGTGCTCAACCTTGGGGTCGATCACTTGGACCCCTCGCCAATCCTGTCGGGGGTCAGCCCCTCCTCGCTCGCCGACGATACCGGCCCGGGGCCGACATGGTGCGCCCCATCGCGCAGAAAGTGTGTCCCCCGCGCCCGCTCTACCGCGACCACCTCGGCCAGGTCGGCGTAGGGGTCACGCTGCGCTATCTGCGCCGCCTCCGCCTTCACAGCCAACACCTTCCGCAACTGCACGATTGGGTTCATGTACCCCTCCGTAGTAAGGTTAACACGAGTGTCAATGTGTCAAAATGACACTACAGGTCTGCCCGCTTGAAGGCGTCCTCGTCGCGCCAGGACACGTCGTCCCGCACTCGGGTCGCGTATGACCGCTCCCCGACCCCGTGGGCGGCCTCCTGGTGGGCGAGCAGCTGCTTGAGTGTTCGCGTCTCGACGCCGCAGGGGCAGGTCAGAAGTGCACTCATTGGGCACCTCCCTCAGAAGGGGAATGGCGGCTTGTAGCAGCCGCCGGGGTGGTTGCAGTGCTCCTCCAAGTACTCGAGCGGGGGCAGGTGGTCGACCGTCGTCCAGCGCGCCTCCGCATTCTTGTCCAGCAGGGTTACCGACCCGTCGTCGTAGACCTCATCGACGACCCACCAGCCCGTCTCGTCCGAGAACGAGCCGCCGATCAGACAGCGCCCCGGCTTGAAGGCGGTTTCTTCCCGCCACTCCTCGAACGTCTCGCGAAGTTCAGACCACGCCTGTCGCGTGGGGATGCCGTTGTCGACCTGGTCCATCGCCCGCGAGATCGCGTGCTCGAGCGGGTGGTCGCAGCAGTCGCACTTTTTCATACGCCCTCCTTCTTCAGGTTGCCCGCCAGCGCATCGCGCCGACGGAGGGTGAGCGGGCGCAGGCCAGGCGTCTTCATCGCGACCTGGATGTCGCCACGATCGAGGTTGAAGCTGTCCGTCGAGACGCGAACCCATTCGACGCCGTCTGGCGAGGTGAAGACCTCGCGCGACGTGAAGGTTGAGTAGACGCGTCGCATCGTCCAGCCGGCGCGGTCGGCGAGAGAGACGATGGTCACTGTGCCACCAATCCCTCGGCGCGGAGGCCGAGCAAAATGTCGGAGACGTAGCGGGGCTCGACAACGTGGGCACCACCGAAGAACTGGCCCTCGTCGACGTTGGCGCGGAACCACTCCTCCGCCGCGCGTGACTGCGCCCGCAGCAGGTAGAGGCTGCCGTGGTACTCGATGCGGACGTCCACGGGCCGGCGCTGCTTCTTGGTGTTCGCGGTCATTCGTCGTCTCCCCAAGTGTACGCAATAAACAACAGACTCGCCAACATCGTGGCGATGAAGCACAAAACGCCTAAGTCGAGCGGTGTCATGTGAGCTCCTGAATGAGTGCGCGTGCTTCCAAGTAGTCGTGGATGTGGGCGGCTTCCATCACCACGTCCGTGAGGTTGTCCATCGACGGGTCCTCTCGTAGACTGCGACGGATAGCCCGCCGCGCGTCCCTCTTCTGCCGCTTCGTCCAAGTGTAGGTGTCCATGGTGGGAATATAGGGGTGGGCTCGAGGAAGTCAACCCGAACAGGACCCGAAAGTCCGGCATCGAGGGAGTGTGTCATTATGACACACATTATGACACACATGGTCCGGGTACGGGGGCGCCAGGGGGCCGGATTGGCGGACTTCGGGAAATCTTCGGGTACGAGCGGTCCCCGGGAACCACCCCGGGACCACTTGGGGACCACCTCGGGGACCACCTACATTGTTGATTTTAAACGAGTTAGCAGTGATCTCACCGCGGCGGTCCCCCTGTCTACAAGACAGGGGGCCGCGGGGACCACTGTCCGGGACCACCTAAACCTGCCCCTCCTCGAGGAGGGTGTCGCGGGGGTGTCTTGACAGTGGTGCTATATTTCTGGTAGGGACAGGTACGTCACCAAGGACGCCGTGGGGGCCAGTGGCATCGACACCGAAGCGTAGGGCGTGGCTCGCACGCATCAAGAACGAGCTTGGCGGCTGGACCGCCCTCCTCGAGCGTCGCGCCGGCGGCGAGTCGTGGGGCACGATTGCGAAGGACGTCGGCTGCTCGTACTCGTTCATCTACACGATGATGAAGTCGGCCGCCAAGGAGTCCGAGAAGTTCGCGGAGGCATTGGCGATCGCCAACAAGGTGTACGCGGAGACGCTCGCCGAACGTGGGCTCGAGCGGCTCGAGAACGCGGAGCTCAACCGCGACGCGATCAACAAGGCGACGCAGGTCGCCGGCTACATGCGTTGGCTGGCAACAATCTACGATCGCGAAAAGTACGGCGAGCCGAAGGAGAAGGCGGCGCAGCCGCTGTCGATCGGCGAGCTGCACATCAGTGCTCTATTGCAGGCACCGGCGAGAGCTCTTCTGAAATCCGCTCCTATCGACGCAGTCGTCGAGGAGACGAAGTGAATCGGCGCGGAAAAAGACGCCTCTCGGCAAACCATGCCCATACTGGCATGTGTCGGGAGCAAGAGCGCGAGGAGTTATGATGACCTTGTTCGCGTTCATGTCACCGCGCCGCAAAGAACAGATTCGCAAATCGTTGGGTGGGCCTAGCGTCCAGGATGCGGACGTACAATCAGTCGAACCAGTTCCCGGAGAACCATCCGATGGCTAAGAAGGACAGCATTCCCCAGAAGGCAGAGACCGGACACCTCCATTCGCCGGCCGACGCCAAACGCTACAACATTCCTCGGTCGTTCGGTGCGTCGCCCAAGGCGAACCCGTTCAACAAGGGTAGCGGTCACGACCTCGCGCAGCATGTCTCCAAGCCCAACCTCAAGGGTGGGACGATCAGCTCGCGTGGTGGGCCAGAGAAGGCCGCACAGCATGGCGGCACGGACCTGGCGAAGACGTTTCCCATCAGCCTGAAGCACGTCACCCGCGGCCGCGGCCGGAACTAACATGGCCCGTGGACGCGACGCCGTGACGAAGCCGGCAATCTCTGACACCCAGCCTCGTAGCGCGCGGCAGTCGAGCGCGATCGCGAACGACGCTGGCGTCGAGCACCTGCACATCTCGAGCGAGATGCCCGAAGCCGACGAGCTCCGCTCGTTCGTCGAGGGCATGCGTGGCGTGAACGTGGACCACGCGCGTCGCTCACCCGCAATCTTCAACCCCGTCACATCGAAGGCACAGTTCAAGGCGATGCAGGCGGCGAAGCATGGTCACTCAACACTCGGTATCCCCGCGTCAGTCGGTGAAGACTTCGTGCCGTCAGGCAAGAAGATGCCGAAGGGTCTACCGAACAGGAAGAAGTAAAGCGCGAGAGCGTACGGGCACGGGCTGCAGTTGTGTGCGCGCCCGCGCCAGACAAACGAGCCCTGCCCCGCTCTCCATTACACGAGGTTGACCGTGGCCGAGAAGCGTCAGATCATCAGTCGCAACGAGCAGAACGAAGTGTCGCCGCCGCATCGCATCGCGGGTGGCGTCGTCTTCGAGACGCACGACGCCGAACGTGCGACGCATGCTCGTGAGACAAAGCGCGCGAACACGAAGGGTGATCGCGCACTCAAGAACCAGAAGCAATTCGAGAAGGCTGCGCGCTCCAAGAAGCGCATCGCCCTGGATGTCTACTGAGCCGACGCTGCACCTAACTGAGGGACAGCTGCGGCTCGTCGTGTTCCAAGCATCTCGAGCCTACGCGCTTGCACGCGTGAGTCGAGAGACAGAGCAGGTCTGCGAGTGGAGACGCACACGCGCGCTCGAGCTCGCCCTGCTCGACATCGCGGAGGGGAAACATGGGCAAGGGTGATTGGCGCCGGCCGACGCAAGAGTCTGACGCGAAGGTAACCGAGAGCTGGTGTACGAGCGTGGGTCATCGTTGGTCTGCTCACGGTGCGTGGTGCGTGAACTGTGGTGTCACGAAGATGGAAGAGGTAGAGCGCGATGCGCCAGCCGTGGGAGAGCCGTGACTACGATGCGCCCGAGTGGGAGCCTGGTCGTGCCGGCCCGGAGTATCATCTCAATCGTAACGCTCCTCCTCGGTGTCTCCGCAACGGATGCGGGATGCCAATGCTCCTCGAGATCGACGCAAGCGGCCCGATCTGGCGCTGCGTCAACAAGCGATGCACCTACACCGAGAGGCCATGACATGAACAAGTGCTTCCAGCTGGTGCCTGACGACGTGCTCTTCCAGTTCAAGAACGGCAAGCTTGCTTGGGTCGAACGCACGCAGCTCTCAGGCTTGCGCCTCGACATCGCGTACGACTACGCGCTCGGCTGCGACGTGTGGTATCAGCTGTAGTAGTGAAGCGCGTGGTTACGCTGCTCTTCCTCGCCTGGCTGTGTGGTGTCACATGGAAGACAGTGCGAGGCGCACGCTACGATGCTCAAGCTCGAGCGCGTGATGAGCGCAACGCAGTACTCGCTCGAGAAGAGCGGGCGCGCTGCGTCTGGGCTTGGCGCCACCGCTGCTGACCTGCTGGGTTGCGCGATCGACCGCGAGTCTGCCAATCCTCCACGCCCGCAAGAATCGTGCCACCGCGCGGCAGTCAGCCATGTTGGCAGACTGGCAACCTAAGTGCTTGCGGTCGCTGCGCTTGCAGCCTGCTTGGCAGACTGCCAGACTGGCTGACTAGGCGCGAGGCCCCCCACCCCCATCGGACAGAAAGTGGGGAGGGTGGATCGCGCAAGGTGACACCCCTCGAAAAAATTTTAAGGGTCCCTCACCGAAACCCGAAAGAGTGGGACGTATGAGAATGCGTGGCAGTCAGTTACGAGACTTGTGCCTGCACGCGCTCGGCGCCAAGTGCGCCGCCTGCGGAATTGCTCGCCTCGCAGTGCTGCAGATAGATCACGTCGCCGGCGGTGGTCGGCGCGAGCGCGCAGCCTGCAGTTCGAAGCGGAGATACTATCGGCGCGTGCTGGCCTCGATCGTAGCCGGCGAGGTACGCTTCCAAGCTTTGTGCGCGAATTGTCACCTACTGAAGGGGGAGTAGCGAAATGACCGATCGTCGTTCCTGGGGCAGCCTGAGCACACTGTGGGGTGCTGTCGCGGCACTGAGCCTTGTCCTGCTCGGACTAGCGGGCTGCGTCTTCCAGACGCCAACCCCGCACCTTGTCCCGCAGGAACCGCGGGAACCGACGGCTCTCGAGTGGCCGGATGCCGCGAAGAACGCGGCCCAAGCCGACGGGACTTTCGTCGGGACCATCACCGAAATGAAAGACGACTGGACCTACGACGACCCCTGCGGCCTCCTCGCCACCGCGCTCAAACGGTGTGAGGGAACGGTCACGTACCGTGTCAAGCTGGCGGACGGGCAGACTACGCACTACGTCTGGGCCTTCGTGTCACCGTACGGCGACTTCGGGCTCCATGTCAACGAGCGTGGACTTTTCCTGTGGCACAAGACCGTCGCCTACCGCTACCTCGACTGCCGCGCGACACAGGCGATGTCGAGCGCCTACTGTTCGTACGATCTGCTGAACGCCTTCCAATCTGACTACGACGTCCTCCCTGTGGCGGATTCCGCCCGGGTCGACTCCATCCGCGCGAAGAGGTAGCCATGTCACTCACGAGGCAGGACCTGCAGACCCCCGACCGCGAGGGCGGGAAGGAACGCCGGCGCCGCATGCTGCGCGACGCGATCTCCGAGGAAAGCCTCACCGACGAGGCGTTCGCTACGTTTTTGCTCGAGCAGGAGATTCAGCCCACCGTCGGACACGAGCCGCGGCGCGAAGTCCGCGTGCGCATGAGGTAGAATGGCAGACTCGAAGCAGGACACGAAGCGCGACGGGACGACGCTGTACCTCGTCCATCACGGCTCAACCCCGCTCGACGAGCAGGGTCGCGTTCACGGGTGGGGGCAGGCGTCGCTATCAGCCAAGGGTCGAAAGGATGCGGCAGCAGCCGCCGAGTACCTGTCGTCGAAGGGCGTCGGGGAGACGTACTCGTCCGACCTGAACCGCGGCATCGAGACCGCCCAGATCATCCGCAAAAAGCTGGGCATCGAGAAGCCGAACACCGAGCGCGAGGGGCTGCGCCCGATGGACGTCGGCACGCTGGCCGGCGAGAAGGACGTGGACATCGAGGGCATCATGTCCGACCTGAAGGCGCGGCTCTGGGCGCATGCGCCTGGTAGCTCGCAGAGCGTGGCGAAGTTCCTCGCTGTCTTCGGCAAGGAGCTCGACCGCTCCATCCAGGAGGCGCTCGGCGAGGACCATGCCTGCGCCTACATCACGCACTCGCACAACTTCGCGGTCCTGCCGTACCTGCTGTCGACCGGCGTGGCGCCTATCCGGTTGCGGTCACCAGTCGGCCCGGGCGGCGTCGTCGCCCTACACATCTCCGACCAGGGCGGCCAGGTGATCTTAGACCACCAGTTCGACCCGAACCCCGTCGAGATCGACGGCCAGTAATGACGACACCGGTGGGGGTCGAGAAGAATCCGCTCATTGCCTTCGCGGACCGCTACGGTCCGAACCTGATGCTGTTCGTGTACGAGTGCCTCGAGGTGGAGAAGTACCTCCCTGGCGGCCCGTACGACTGGCAGAAGGACGTGTCGGCCGCCTACGACGCCCGCGAGCGGTACATCACGATTCGGTCGGGGCATGGCGTCGGCAAGTCGACCTGGCTGTCCTGGGCCGCCCTGCACCACATCCTCACCCGCTTCCCCCAGCGGTCCGCCATCACGGCGCCGACGGAGAAGCAGCTCTTCAACGTGCTCTGGGCCGACTTCAAAGTCTGGCACTCGCGCTTGAAGCTACCGTGGATGCAGGACCTCGTCGTCATCGGCCACGACCGGGCCGAACACAAGTCGAAGCCGGCGGAGAGCTACATCACGATCGCCACCGCGCGGCCAGAGCAGCCCGAGGCGCTGCAGGGCGTCCACTCGGACAACGTGTTGCTCATCGCGGACGAGGCGTCGGGCGTCCCGAACAAAATCTTCGAGTCGGCCGGCGGGTCGATGTCGGGGAAGCTCGCGACGATGGTGCTCGCCGGCAACCCGCTGAAGGGGCAGGGGTTCTTCTTCGACTCGCACACGAAGGGGACGACCTGGAAGCGATTCCACGTCAACTCCCTCACGGTGGCGGGCGTCGACCCGAGCTACGGTGAGTTCGTTCGTGAGGCATGGGGCGAGGACTCGAACGAGTACCGCGTCCGTATCCTGGGCGAGTTCCCGACGACGGACTCCGACACGATCATCTCGTGGGCGTCTGTCTCCTCGAGCATCGGGCGCGACATCATCGTGTCGCCGACCACGCCGGTGATCTGGGGGTTGGACGTCGCGCGCTTCGGCTCCGACCGCTGCGCCCTCTGCAAGCGCCAGGGCAAGAGCATCATCGAGCCGATCAAGTGGTGGGCCGGCCTGGACCTGGCGGCGACCGCGGTGAAGGTGAAGCTCGAGTACGATACGACGCCGCAGCCGCTGCGGCCGGCGCAGATCAACATCGACGTCATCGGCATGGGGGCCGGCGTCCTCGATACGCTTCGCGCCCTCGGCCTGCCCGTTCGCGGCATCAACGTGGGCGAGTCACCGGCGACGGTCAACGCGGAGAAGTACGTCAACTTGCGGACTGAGGCGTGGTTCAAGGGCAAGGAGTGGTTTGCCGGCCTCGACTGCTCGATCCCCGAGTACTACCGGAAGCCATCGGGCGGGGATGACCTCGTCGGCGAGCTGACCAGAACCAAGTACAAGTACCGGCCCGGCAAGGGCAACAAGATCATGGCGGAACAGAAGGACGAGCTCAAGAAGCGCGGCTTCCGTTCCCCCGACATCGCTGAATCGTTTCTGCTGACACTCATCACGGACGAGATTACGCTCCTCCGTGGGAATGCACCCACCTCGTGGCGCTCGAAGATCGCGCGCTCTGACCCAGGACTCGTCTAATGCCGACAGCTTTCCTCCGTAGCCCCGCCGATGAAGGGCAGGGCATCACCGCACGCGACAAGCTGCGGCGCAACCGGACGCGTGGGGGCCTCCTGCAGGAGGATCGCGACCAGGACTTCACGGACATCAAAGCCGTGCAGAAGGACAACCTGCGCAACCGCAATACCGGCGAGCTGCGTGTCACCTCGCAGGGCGGCGGGAAGGTGCGCGTCGGCGGACAGGGCTCGAGCCCGAACCAGGAGACGAACCGCGACATCCAGACGGGGTCGCACAACGTGAAGCCGCAGGACACTGACTCGGGTGTCGTCGGCCAGGAGCCAAACGATCATGCGGACGCAGATGGGGGTGTGTTCGCGCAGGGAGACTCGGCGCCCGAAGTCAAGCCCGAGGCGATTCCTATGTCGGACGGGGAGGTCCAGTCCGCCGTCCATAAGCTCCTCTGGGATGCGATCGAATACACCGACCAAGAGCTCTCGCCCTTCCGGGCACTCGCGACGAAGTACTACCAGGGCGAACCGTTCGGCAACGAGCAAGAGGGGCGGTCGAAGGTCGTCCTGACCGAGCTCCGCGACGCGGTGCTCTACGTCATGCCGTCCCTGATGCGCATCTTTACCGGACCGCGCGGCGCCGTCGAGTACGGGCCGAACAACGCGTCGACGGTGCAGATCGCGAAGGACGCGACGAACTACGTCAACAAGGTCGTCCTCGAGCTCGACAACCGGTGGTTCCTCACGCTGTGGTCGTGGTTCAAGGACGCGCTGGTGAAGCGTCTCGGCATCGTGAAGTACTGGTACGACGACACGATTGAGTCCCGCGCCTTCGAGGCGACGGGTCTATCAGCGCAGGCTGTCGTCCTCCTCCAGCAGGACGACGAAGTCCGCACCGACGAGGTCCGTCGGAGCGATCTGTCGACCCCTGGGGCGCCGCTCTTCGACGTCGACTTCACGCGCACACGGAAGCAGGGCAAGATTCGCATCATCCCCCTGCCCCCCGAGGAGTACCTCTTCACTCGCGGCGCCCGCACCGTCACCGACGACCACTCCCAGCCGGGCGTGGCGCTCATGGTGGCCCATAGAACTGAGCTGACGCGGTCGCAGCTGCTCGCGATCGGCGTCGACGAGGATACGATCGAGGAGTGGGCGTTCAAGGACGTCTCCCTCGACATGAACCAGGAAGAGATCGCCCGACAGCACATCGTGAAGCCCGACACGTCCGCGATCGGCCCGATCGCGACGCAGAAGGCGCTCTACATCGAATCCTACCCCTTCATGGACGTCGACGGGGATGGGATTGCGGAGCTCCGCAAGATCGTGACACTCGGACCGGCCTATCACGTCATTGAGAACGAAGCCTGCGCGCGACGGCCGTTCGCCGTCATCTGCCCCGACCCCGAGCCGCACACGATCGTGGGGCAGGGCTTCGCCGACTACACGATGGACCTACAGCTGGTCATGTCGTCGATCGCGCGGGCGATGAACAACTCGCTGGCGCTGTCGATCAATCCGCGGTTGGGCTACGTGGATGGGGACGCGAACCTCGAAGACATCATGGCAACCGAGATTGGCGCACCGATTCGGGCGCGCTCGCCCGGCTCCGTCTGGCCGATAGAACACACCTTCGTCGGTCGCGAGGCGCTCGCGATCCTCGACTTCTACCGTGACGTCAAGGAACGGCGCACCGGCGTGTCGAAGGACATGGCCGCGATGGACGCCGGCTCCCTGCAGTCAACCACCCGCACCGCCGCCATTGCCGCGATCACCGCGGCGCAGGCGCATATCGAGTCCATCGCCCGTATCTTTGCCGAGATGGGCATGGCGCCGCTCTTCCGTGGCATCCTCGAGTTGCTCGTCGAGAACCAGGCCCCGGCCCGAATGGCGCGGCTGTCGAACGGCGAGTACAACGAGATCGACCCGCGGTCGTGGAACTCCGGCCTCGACGTCATCGTCAACGTCGCGATCGGCGGCGGCCTCGACGAGCAGAAGTACGAGACGATGGCTGACCTGGCGACGCGAATGGAATCCGCCTTCGCCCAGCTAGGCATGAACCAGCCCGTCTTCTCGCCGAAAAACTACCGCGATACCCTCGTCGAGATGTTGCGCCTCCGTGGCCGGATGGACGCCGAGGCATACGTGCAGGATGTGCCGGCAGACTGGAAGCCACCGGCTCCGCCGCCAGGCGCGGGCGACCCGAACATGGTCATCGCGCAGGCCGAGAAGGCGAAGGCCGACGCCAAGGTCCAGCAGATGGGGCAGGAGTCGCAGCTCCACGCGCAGAAGGCTCAGGCCGACTCCGCTGCGAAGATGCACGAACTTGAGATCAAGATTCAGACTCTGCAGGCGGAGGCCGCGCTCGAGCGTCAGCAGGCCGCCAGCGAGATGCAGCTCAAGTGGTCGCAGTTGGCTGCTACGGTCGAGACCCAGCGTTTGCAGATCGAGGCCACGAACAAGATGACGATTCGTCAGCAGGACCTGCAGGCCGACATCCAGCGCGAGAAGCATGCGCTCGAGAGCGGCATACAGGCCGGCACCAACGCGGCCACCGACGGAAAGGGTACGAAGACCGTTCGTGTCGTCATCGCCCACGAGAAGGCGTCTGAGTAATGCCCGTTACCCCTGCCATCGCGAAAACCTCGACACCGGATGCCTCGTCCGGTAACCCGATCGCTGTCTTTACGGCCGATGCTGGCGCCGGCTCCGCCGACAGCCAGGCGGTCGTCGCGGTCGATCCGGCAACGGGACTTCCGCCCGCCGGCGGATTGCCCGTAGCCGTACAGAACTTTCCTGCATCGACGGCCACGACGGTCGCGGACGGCGCCAACGTCAACCAGGGTGCCAACGCCGACGCCGCCGTCACGGGCGATACGGCAGGGACGCTCTCTGCCAAGCTGCGCGGCCTCTCGAAGATGCTCGCCGACATGTGGGATTCGGTGAACCATCGGCTCAACATCTTCATTCAGAACGCCACGCTCGCGGTCACGCAATCGGGAAATTGGGTAATCGCAGCCGGTTCCGCCATCATCGGGTCTGTGAAGGTAACGGACGGTACGAATACCGCCACAGTAAAGGCACCGAATGTCGTCCCGACGGCTTCGGATTCCTCGCTCGTAGTGGCGATCAGCGCCGCAACAAACGGGTTGCCTGTAACGCAGGCGGGTCCCTTCGTCATCGCGACCGGGGCGAACGTGATGGGGTCAGTCAAGATCGTCGACTCCGCCGCTGCCGATCAAACCTCGGTGAAGGGTACGCAGACCAGTCGCTTCCTCGGCACGCAGGATGCGAAGGACGCGGGACGGGTTTCGAAGGTACTAAGTGCCTTCAAGTTTACGCCAGCAGTGACCGAGGCGATGGTAACACTAACTCCTGTCGTCAACGGTGGTGCGGGAACGACGGGGACATCCTTCGCTGTGACCGCCGGAAAAACGTGGCGACTTCAATCCCTGACGGTTGTCATAGAAGATTCGACAACGACCGCTGTTGGCGTAGCCGTGTACCTGCGGATAGGAGCCGCCGGCGCAGCCATTGTCACGAGCCCGGTTATCGCCGCCGTGGCGGCGGCGCTAGACGGAACGCAGGTCGCGCGACAAGCCACCAGCAATTCAGTGACCTTCCCTGACGGAATAGAACTAAGTGGCGCCATGCAGATCGGCATCTCACAGCAAGGTGTCGCGACCGCCGACGCAACGGTCGTACTAGTCGGCTACGAGTACTAAATGATTCTCCTCTGGTGGAGGGCCGGCGGAGCACCGCCACCGCCTCCGCCAGCGAAGGGCGGAGGAGGCGGACCGCCGCCCCCTGCCCGACGTCGCTTCGTCTACGACGTCTTCCGCTCCGGCAGGACCGTACGTCGGCCGGCGACGGCGGAGATCATCTCCGCGCCGGCTCCGAAGGAAGCCGTTCGGGTCGTCGTCGAGAACCAACCGAGCGAGCCGAAGGCACGGAAGGCGGCGAAGGTTGCCGCGAAGGCCCAGCGGGCGGGAACCCTCCAGACCATTTCCGTCGCCCACAGTGCGCATCAGATCGCCGAAGCCCGACAAATCGTCGCCGAGGTACTCCAGACCGTCGCGAAACGGCGTGCAGCAGAGATGTCTGCAGTCCGCCGGGCGCAGGAGGAGGAGCTCGTCATCTCCATCCTGTTCGACCTAGGAGAGCTCTAATGGCTGAGGACGGAAACTCAGGACTCGTACCGGCGCCGCAACCGCCCACGACCGACGCGCAGCCGGCGTGTCCGTACAACCATCCCGGCTGGGTGTTCAAGCGGTACAATGAGTACGTCTGCGGGCGATGTGGAACTCGCATTCTCAATTTTCCGGGAGTTGCGCTCGGATGAACGCTGCTCAAAGAGCTCACAAGAAAACGCAGGCATTCATCGAGCTCCTAAAGGCGATGCCCTGCGAAGACTGTGGGGGTACGTTTCCTCCTGAGTGCATGGACTACGATCATGTGCGGGGCCGAAAGCACGCCGGCATCGCGCACATGAAGCGGTATGCCCTGCCCAAGTTGCTCGCCGAAATCCTGAAGTGTGACCTGGTATGCGCTAACTGTCACCGCATCAGAACGCGAAAGAGAGTGGGGACATGATTCGACTACAGCTGGTAGCACCGAAACCGAAGAAGTCGCCCGAGCAGCAGGTGCAGGACGCGCAGTGGGTCGCGATGATGCTCGACGACGCACGCTTCACTGGCCTCATTTCGGGAATGGCCGATGGCTGTATCCTGGCCTGGGCTGAGAGCAAATCCCTCGAGGAACGGGAGCGCGCATTCACGCTGTTGCAGGGCCTCCGGCTCATGGAGTCGGAGATGCAAAAGATCATGGACCAAGGAGTTAGGGCTGCTAAGAGCGGGGCAACATCCTAACCAACCACTTGTCCGCTTGACAGAGAGGTTATATTTATGACAGGAGAGCCTATCTCCGCGGTTGATGCCAAGGCACTCGCCAGCATCGCCCGAGCACAACAGGTCATCCAAGGACTTCTTTCCCCCCAGGGAACACCGAAGCCGGAGGATACCGAGGCAGAGTTGGAGCCCACCCAGGGCACTGAGCCTGCCCCCGACGAGACCGAGCCGCAAGGCGACGTCGAGCCGGCGCTAGACGCAGAACCGACGCCCGAAGGAACCGAACCTCAACCCGCACGCAGCCGCAAGCTGACGTTCGAGGGTCAAGAGGAAGAGGTGACGGAGGACGAGGCGTATCTCGGTTACATGCGCCAGCGGGATTACACTCAGAAGACGCAGCAGGCCGCCGAGGCGAAGAAGAAAGCCGCCGAGGCCGAGCGTCTCGCGAGTGAAGCGCGACAGCTGAACATCAACGAACTCGAGCAGGTCAGGCAGGCGATGGTGGCACTCGTGCCGACGGACCCCGATTGGGACGTCCTGAGGCAGAAGATGTCGCCGGAGCAGTTTGCTGCCGCCCACGCCGAGTACACGACGTTCAAGCGCCAGTACGATGCCGTCGTCGCCCGCCAGAAGCAGCTTCAGACGGAGCAGCAGGAAGCGGCCGACAAGCACCTCGAGACCTACCGCGAAGAGCAGGGCAAGAAACTGCTCGAGTCGATTCCCGAGTGGCACGACGATACCGTCCGCAAGGCCGACAAGGCGAAGATCAAGAGTTACGCGCAGAGTGTCCTCGGACTCTCGGACGACGAGATTGCAAACGTCTCGGACGCACGGGTGGTGCTGGGCCTCCGCAATGCGATGCTGTGGCATGAGCTGCAGTCCAAAGGTACAAAGGTGACCCCGACGAAGGCAAAGTTAAAGCCTGCGTCTCCAGGTTCCACACCCGCTCCGGTCAAGCCGAAAGACGAAAAGTCGCGCGCCTTCGAACGCCAACGGAAATCAGGGAAGCTCGAGGACACCGCGAAGGTGTTAGAGCACCTGATCTAATCTTCTAACGAGTGGGGAAAGAGATTTCACTGCTGTGACCATTCTCGCCAACACCTTCACGACTTTTGACGCAAAGGGTATCCGCGAAGACCTCTCGGACGCCATTTACAACATCAGTCCGAAGGACACGCCGCTGACGTCGAACGCCAAAAAGGGCCAGGCCCTGCAGACGTTCTTCGAGTGGCAGACCGACTCGCTCGCATCTGTCGATCTGAACAACGCCCAGCTGGACGGTGACGATGTCAACCCGTTCGACGCTGTGACGCCCACCACTCGGGTCGGCAACTACACGCAGATCAGCCGTAAGACTGCCATCGTCTCGGGTACGCTCGAGGCCGTGGACAAGGCCGGCCGGAAGTCAGAAATGGCTTACCAGCTGGCGAAAAAGGCCGCCGAGCTCAAGCGGGACGTCGAGGGTATCACCCTGAACAACCAGGCCGCTTCGGCCGGGTCGACGACCACGCCGCGGAAGACCGGTGCCCTGATCGCGTGGCTCAAGACCAACTCGCTGTCGGCCGGTAACGCCTACAGCGCGACCACCCCGGACCCCAACGCTCCCGTGTACACGAACGTGCCCACGTCGACGCGTACGGATGGTTCGCAGACCGCGTTCCTCGAGTCCATGCTGAAGTCTGGCATGCAGCTCGCGTACACGCAGGGTGGCAAGCCCGAGATGTTGATGGTCGGGCCGTCCAACAAGGTCGTCGCTTCCGGGTTCACCGGCGTCGCGACGAAGACCTTCTACCAGAGCGCGGTGGAAGAGACCGCGATCATCGGTGCCGCAGACGTCTACGTGACGGACTTCGGTATCCTGGCGATCGTGCCTAACCGGTTCCAGCGTGGGCGCGATGCCTTCGGCATCGACCCCGAGTTCGTCTCCTTGGTCTTCCTCCGTCCGTACCTGACGGAACCTCTCGCCAAGACGGGTGATGCGGAAAAGCGCATGATCCTCGCGGAGTGGGGCTGGAAGGTGCACAACGAGAAGGCGCACTTCGGCATCTACGATCTGACAACCCCGTAAGCGAGAGGAACTAACTCCTATGGCTTTGTCAGCCTTCGCATCTTCGACCATCCTGCTGAACAACGCAGGTACCGCCGCCGACACCATCACCATCGCTGGTGTGGTGTACACGCTGCGGGCGGCCGTTGGCACCACCGTCTCCGAAGTCAAAATCGGGGCGACCGCCACCGCGACCGCGCAGAATCTGTTCGACGCGATCAACAACACGCCGGCTCAGTCTGGCGTGACGTTCGGCTCCAACACCGTGCGGAACCCGGAAACTCGGGCCCTCAAGATCGTTGGCGCTACGGTCACCGTCATCTCCGGCGTTCCCGGGGTGGTCGGTAACCGGATCACGCTGGCAACCTCTTCGGCGACCGACGTCACCGTGGGCGGAGCAACGCTCGCGAGCGGCTCGGGTTCGCTCGATGCGGACATGCTGGGCAACCTCAACACGATGCAGATGCCTGCGTCTGTCGCTGAGGTGTTCAAAAAGGTAGTGACCGGGACGGAAGTCGCCCCGTCGTAATCTCTGTAGGGGCAGGGTCGTAGCCCTGCCCCTGCTTCAGCTTCTTTCAAGGAGAATCACAGTGGCTCTCGGAAATCTCGGCGACCTCTGTACGTTCACGCCGCCCGCCGGTAGTCCGGGCGCCGGTGTGCTGCAGACCGGTATCGTCATCGGCATTCCTACCCCTGGCGTGAACAACAAGTGTGGGTACGTCCTGGGCATTCACACCGGCGATGACTTGAAGTGGGCACATGAGTGTACCACGACCAGCGTCACCGTCCTCAGTAACCAGACGAAGCACAACGGCTAACAGCAGGAGGGTGGGAATATGTTGACGTGGGTACAGAAGTACTCGAGTCCTCTCCTCGTCGCGCTGGCAGTTCTCCTCGCGGCATTGTGGGTACACGATCACACGAAGCAGGCGGTCGAGCGGGCGCTCGTTCAACAGTACGCCGACTCAGTCACCGTCCAGTCGAAGCGTGACTCCGTCAGCGCGGCGGCTCGCGACTCCGTCTCCCGGGCGACCATTGCCCAGAAGGCGGCAGACGAGGCCGCCGCACGTACATTCGCCAGCGTGGCGCACACCGCCATGCACGCAGCGATCGACTCGCTGCAGTCCGCCAAATCGTCATCCGACTCGATCGTTATTTACAAGGTGGCGCTAAATAAGGCTACCGTTGTGATCGAACAGCAACAGAACGCGATCACCGCGGCGAACGCCCAAGTCGTCACCCTGCAGGCCCAGGTACTCGATCGGGATCAGCAGATTGTCGGACTCCGTTCCTCGAACGCCGCCCTCGTCGAGAAGCTCAAGAAGGCAAACAAGCAGGGATTCTTCTCCGGGACCACCTTCCAGATTGTGAAGACGGTCCTCGCAGTGAAGGGTGCCTACGACGTCTTCCGGGGACACTAATGCCGAACGAGATTCTGTTCGAGCGCGACCCGGAGATGGGGACGGTCACCACCTTCCTCTACGACGAGTCGAACGATACCTTCACGCTGCGCGAGCAGCAGGACGTGCGGGCGATCGTCGAGATCAACGCCTACCTCTCCAAGATGGGTCGCCCGAAAGGCGACATCAAGAAGGTCGGCAGCATGCCGATGACTATCCTTGGCGAGATGTGGAACAGCTGGCGTAACCGAAACCTCAGCCAGGACGAACGCCAGGCCGAGCTCGGTGCCTGGCTCAACAACTCCGACAACGCAAAGTTTCGGTCGGACGGTCGGATGAAACTCTAACCATCGAAGGAGTGGGGACGATGGACACGAAGCCACGCGTTGCGGTGTTGGTTCCCGCTCGCGACACCGTAGACCTGTTCTGGGCCTACGACTACATGCAGATGATCGTCACGGCGGTCATGCGGGGCATCTCGATCGACCCGTGGATTATGACGGGCGCGAGTCTCTCGCGGCAGCGGGAGGGTTTAGTCGATTCGGCGCTCGCCTCCGATGCGACGCACCTGATGTGGATCGACGCCGACATGCGGGTTCCGAAGGACACGATCCCGCGCCTGCTGGCACACAAGCTGCCGGCGGTCTGCGCCTCCTACACGACGCGGGCGGCGCCGTACCTGCCTCTCGCGTATACGGACCCAGCGGATTGGTCGAAGCGGGTCTGGCCGACGCCTGAGTCAACAGGGCTCGTGCCGATCATCGCCTGCGGGTTCGGATGCGTGCTGTTCGAGCGGCACGTCTTCGAGACCGTGCACAAGCCGCGGTTCCTGATGCCGTGGGTCGACGGAGAGCACGGGGGCTATATGCAGGAGGACCTGTACTTCTTCCTGCGGATGGCCGAGGCCGGCATCCCGCTGATGCTCGACCAGGACCTGACGAAGGAGATCGCCCACACGGGGCGGTTCGAATTCACCGCAGAACACGCCATGCAGTCTCGTGGCACCATCTAAGGAGTGGGGACGATGGAACTACTAGGGGAACCACGCGTCGCGGTCTGCGTACCGGCCGGCGACATGGTGGACACGTACTTCGCGTACGACTACGCGAAGCTGTTGGTCAGGACGGCGCACACGCGCCCGCGCCTGAAGCTCTACCCGATGATCTCGACGGGCTCAAGCATCGGCCCGCAGCGGGAGCAGCTGGCGGAGACCGTGCTCAAGATGACGGACGCCACGCACATCATGTGGCTGGACTCCGACATGCGCTTCCCGGGCGATACCCTGCTTCGGCTGCTCGCGCACAACGTGCCGGCGGTCTGCGCCTCGTACACCGAGCGGAAGCCACCCTTCAAACCGGTCGCCTACACCGATCCGGCGAATTGGGACAAGCGACTCTGGACGATGCCTGAGTCGACGGGGCTGCAGGAGATCGCCTACGCCGGCTTCGGTTGCGTGCTGCTCGAGCGCCACGTCATCGAGGACATGACCCAGCCGCGCTTTATGACGACCTGGGTCGAGACCACGTCCGGTCACGGCCATGCGGGGGAGGATATGTTCTTCTTCCTCAAGATGACGGAGCAGACGGGCGTCAAGCTGCTGCTCGATCAGGACCTGTCGAAAGAGGTGGCCCACATCGGCCGCTTCGAATTCACCCCCGAGCACGCGATCCGCGCAGCCCAACAGCGCGGCGAGTCCTTCGGGGAGCCCGAGACGGTAAACACCCTGGCCGAGTGCCGGATAGAGGGAGACGACGTTGGCGGACCTTCCAGTAATCAGTAACCGAACGACACTGCTCGGAGCGGTCGAGACGTGGGTCGATCGCGACGATGACACGTTCATCTCCGCGCTCCCGCTCATGTTGTCGAACGCGGAGGCGCGCATCCGCCGGAACCAGAACTGGTTCTCGCGAGTGTTCACCGTGTCGAATGCCGGCGTTCCCCTGAACGTCGGAGCGAACCCGACGCAGTTGCCGTCACACGTCAAGACGATTCGCTCGCTGTGGGCCTCCACCGACCAGTGGAAGCACCCGTTGACGCAGATCAGCTTCGACGAGCTCCGCCGGCTCGCCATGACCAACCGCGACGCCGCCGCCATCCCGACGAACTACGCGATCGTCGCCGAGATGGACCTGTGGATGGACGACGACCAGCCCACCTCGGGCCCCCTGCTCTACCTGTGGCCGCAGCCGACCACGACCGGCGGGCAGTCGTTTGCCGTCGACTTCAAGTACGTCTTCGACCCGTCGCCCCTCGTGAACCCGTCGGACACGAACGCGCTTCTGCGTCGACATCCCGACGTGTACTTCTATGCGATGCTGGCCGAGTCCGCTCCTTACCTCCTCCATGACGAACGCGTGCCCCTGTGGGAGGTGCGCTACCAGCTGACCGTGAAAGAAATCAACTCCGAGCGCGAGGCCGCCGAAGTCGGTGCGCCGAATAAGCGCCTCAACCTCCCGGTGGTGTTCTAATGCCCGATACACTGACAGCCTTCTTCGGCTTCACGAAGCCCGCCCTCCATTCGACGGGTTGGGGCCCGAAGGCCAACACCGACTTCGACCAGTGGGATTCCGTGCTCGGCATCCCGCGCGGCGCCTACATCGCGCCGACGGTCGGGGCGACGACCACGCTCGCCCTCGCGACGGGGTCCGCATTCGCCTTCACCCTGAACCAGAGCATCACGACGCTCCTCATCACGGGCGCGGCGGCGAATCCGGCGGGTGTCACAACGCAGGTGTGGCAGAAGCTGACACTCCTGGTGATCGGCGACGGGACACGGCGTACGATCGGTTGGCCCGGCTCAGTCACCTGGTTGACGGGGCAGGTACCCGTCCTCACACCGGGCGGTTCCGACTTCTTCGAGTTCTTCACGAAGGACAACGGCGTTACCTGGCTCGGCATTCACCACGACGTCATCGACCTGCCGTCCGTAGTCGCGGCAACGTACAACGCCTCGGCAACGACGCACATCGCCCTCGGGTCGGGTCGCTACTTCAAGTACACGGTCTCGGGCAACATCTCGACGATCGCCTTCGACGACGCGACGAAGAACACGCCGACCTTCAAGATCGCCATCACGAACGGCGGACTCTTCGCGCAGACATGGCCCGGGTCAGTGACCTGGCTCTCCGGTTCCGCCCCCGTCCTGCAGCAGGCGGGTGTGGACGTACTCTCCTTCTTCTCCCCGGATGGGGGGACGACGTGGTACGGTGCGCACATCGACGCCGCGGTCACCTCCGACCACTGTAAGGCGAACCGCAGCGCCGCGCTGGCGGTACCGCAGACGACCGACACGGTCATCCCGTTCACGGCCGCCGACTCGTACGATACGAACAACCTGCACGATCCGGTGAGCAATCCTTCCCGCGTCACGGTACCGGCGGGTGGGTGGGCCGGCTCCGAGGCCGAGATCGTCTCCCAGGTCCAGTGGGCCTCGAACCAATTTACCGAGGACCTGCAGCAAGTCCACATACGCAAAAACGCCAACGGCGTCGGCAACGCTGGGACGGAGCTCGCGCGTACGACCCTGCTGATCGGCAACGACAGCATCACGCCGCACTCGGTGCAGGTCTCCGCCTACGATGACTCCCCGATCGCCGGCGACTACTACGAAGTCTTCATCAGCACCAACCGGTCTGGCGGTATCTCCGTCTCCTCCGCGTGGGTGCGTCTGGCAAGGAAGCGGTAACATGAGCCTCGCTACCCTCGCCTCCAAGGTGCTCGACTCGAAGAACATCATCGCCGCCATGCTCGTCGCCGGCGGGCTCATTGCCTCCCTCTACGGGATGTCGAAGGTGCCGGCGCAGGCCGCCGCTATCCAGAAGGCGATCGAGGACCACAGCAAGACCTCGTACGACCAGATCGACGCGACGAACCGCAAGCTCGGCGTGCTGATCTGCCTCCAGGCAAAACTCGACACACCGATTCGGTGCGTCGCGAAGGAAACGAAACAGAACTAGCGTCCGGGGACAGCGGGGCGTGAGCACGGACCCCACTCCCTTGCCTTGCGTATACCGCGCCCGGCGCTTTCGGTACTCCATGATCTCCTGGTTCAAAGCACAGCTGTCGGACCCTTCGTCCCTGCTCCACGCCGCCGGCATCCTCCTCGTCGTCGGTGAGGTCGCAGTGTGGCATTGGCTCCTTGGCCACGCCGTCGACTTCGGGGCAGTGACCGCGGGAACGTCGCTCATCTTCGGTGGAGTCGCGAGTGATCGCCTCGGCCAGAAGCTGGTGCCGTAAGCAATGGCACTCTACGGAGCCTCTCGGTTGGCTAGCGTTCACGCTGATCTTGTTCGCCTTGTGTACGACATCGGTTCGGCGCATGACGTCCAAGTGGTAGTCGGTGCGCGATCCCTCGCGGACGAGCAGGTGGCGATCGCCACCGGGCACTCGCAGCTGAAGGACCCGACGCACTCGCTCCACGTCATCATTCCCGGCCTACGCCCCCTGGCGCTCGCGGTCGACATCGCGCCGTGGCCGGTCAACTGGAAGGACATCGACGGCTTCAAGGCCCTCGCCGCCCTCGTTCAGGCCCGCGCCACCACGCTCGAGATCGGCATCCGCTGGGGTGGCGGCTGGGGCGACTACGATCACTTCGAGCTTTCGGCGAACGGACAGTGTCATGCCTAACATCGAAGCCTACGTTCCCCTCAAGTTCGCCCCCGGCGTCTTCAAGCAGGGGACGAAGTACCAGGCGAAGGGGCACTGGTTCCACGCGAACCTCGTGCGCTGGTACGAGGGCACGATGGGTCCGATTGGCGGGTGGGCGAAGAACAAATCGACCGCCGGCGCTGCGCTGACCATCAGCGGGAAGGCGCGTGGCATGCTCGGATGGAAGGACGACGCCAACCAAGCCTGGATGGCGATCGGCACCTCCCCCGGGAAGCTCTACGAGTACCTGAACCAGGCGATCACGGACATCACCCCGAGCGACCTCGTCGCCGGGAGCGCGGACGGCTCCTTCACGAACCAGGGCGGCTGGGGCGACGGCTTCTGGGCCGACGTCACCGACCCCGACGAGTGGGGCTTCTCCCTCGGCGCCTCGACGCTCGTGCCGGCGGATACCTGGCAGATCGACAACTACGGGGCCTTCCCTGTCGCCTGCTTCACGGCTGACGGGCGCATCCTCGTCCAGAAGCTCGACGGCAACCTCGCGACCGCCGTGCCCGGCGCGCCGACCAACTGTAAGGGCGTCCTCGTGACGCCGGAGCGGTTCCTTGTCGCCATCGGAGGCACAGGTGCCGCTGGTGAATCCGCCAGTGTGCGACGTGTTCGCTGGGCAACCCAGGAGTCGCCGCTCACCGCGGCGGCAGACTGGACGCCCGCGACCACGAACAGCTCCGGCCAGTTCGACATCACGACGAAGGGCGAGCTCATGGCCGGCCGCAGGACACGCCGCCAGTCCGTCCTCTGGACCAGCGTCGACGTCTACGCGATGACGTTCGTCGGCGGCACCGCCGTCTACGCCTTCGAGCAGCTCGGCGACAACTGCGGCGCGATCAGCCCAAACAGCATGGTGTCGATCGGCGACATCGTCTTCTGGATGTCGAACGCGAAGAAGTTCTTCGTCTACGACGGGGCGCTGCAGGCTCTCGAGTGCGACGTCCTCGACTACGTCTTCCAGAACCTCGATGCGACACAGGCGGCAAAGGTGTACGCGGTGACGAACACCTTGTTCAACGAGATCATTTGGTTCTACCCGACGGCCGACAACAAGGACGCCCTGGGAAATCCCACACTCGAGAACACCGCCTACGTCTCCTACAACTACAAGGATAAGACCTGGGCAATTGGCGGACTCGGACGCGCCGCCGGCATCGACCGCGGCATCTTCGGGCAGCCACAGTACGTCTCCCCGGACCCGACGGACCCGGCGAACCCGACGACGACCTATATCTACCAGCACGAGTTCGGCTTCGATCACACAGGCGCGGGCACGCCGTTCGCAGAGTCTGGCCCCGGGGAGTTGAAGGACATCAGCGGGCAACCGCTCGGCTACGACATCATGCGGGTGCAGAAGTACATCCCCGACGAGAAGACGTTCAACGTCGGCGCGCTCAACGACGGCAACCAGCTCGGCTCGCTCTCGATGACGTTCTTCCGCTCGCGCTTTCCTGACGAGGTGGAGAAGTCGGTCGGGCCGATTCAAGCAGGAAACCCGACGAACCTGCGCTTCTCGACGCGCAACATTCGCGTGCGAGTCGACGAGATCGTCGCGGGGCTGTGGCGTCTCGGCGTACCGCGGCTCGGGGTGCTCCCGGCCGGAAAGAGGTAGCATGGGTCTACCCCAGGCGATGCCGATCAAGTTGCCTCAGGCACCGCAGCAGTACGACAAGCGCGACCAGGACCATACGCGCCGGCTGATCGAGCTCCTCCTGGCCCAGACCGGGCTCGGGATCAGCTCGTTGGGGCAGGCGATCACCGTCACGCCCGCGTCGCCTCGTACCTGGACGCCGGTCTCGCCGATCGTGGCGAGTGCGGTCGTCGTACAGGTCTCCAATTCGGCGTGCGTGCAGCTCTTGAACCCGCCGACGTCGGGTCGAAACGTCGTGATCTACGAGCTCTGGCTCGCGATCACGGGGAACCAGATTACGCAGCGGATGCGGATGACATCGCAGCCGTCCAACTTCTCTGCTGGCAGCCCCCTGCCGACGATGCGGATGGACGAGCGGGACGCGACGTCGGTCTTGGCAACACTGAAGACCAACTCGGCCTTCGCCGCCTTCAACACGGCGCAGTCGCAGTGGAACGCGCAGCCGCTCGGCAATCCGTCGACGACGCAGTATCGGCCGGCCGCGATTATCAGCCAGTCCGAGAACGGCGACCAGCCGATCGTGCTCGCGCCGGGGCAGGCGATCGAACTGACGGAGGGTACGACGGGTGCGGGGCCGACGTTTGGCGCCTACATCATCTGGGACGAGATCAGCACCGCGCTGGCACTGCCGGCGACGCCGATCGTCGACCCGGGAAGCTACATCAACGCGATCATGGGTGGCGCCTTCGTCGCGACGGGCAACGTGAACTTCGCGCAACTGCTCAACCCGAGCTACTCGCCGAAGGTGTTGCGGGTGAAGTCGATTCGGGTCTGGGGTGACGTCTCGAACACCCGGATGCGCATGCGAAAGACACGCGAACCCCTGCACGTCAGCGCCAATCCGACTGCCGACGTCGCAAAGTTCGCCGACGGCACGGTGTCCGATTCGATCTACGGTCAAGTGAATAGCTCGACCGCACCCCTCGAGGGCGCGGGAAACCAATGGCTCGAGACCGACTCCTTCTGGTTTGACAAGAATGGCGTCGTCTCCGGCGTCGGAGAGCTCCACCGAGTCCTGCCGTCGCTGGGCGCCCCGATCTACTTGAAGCCGGGCAGTGCGATTGAGATACAACCTGGTGATACGGTCACGAACCTGTTCGCCAACTTCATCTGGGATGAGATAGACCTCTAATGGCCGTCGACATTCGAATTCCTCGCAGTCCGATCCACGCGATGGTAAACACGGGTGGGGATGCTACACACCCTGCCTTCATTCAGCTCCTGAACCCCGGGGGCTCGTTGGTCGATCTTGTCATCTACGAGATACTTCTTGGACAGGAAGGACTTACCGCCCGGGCGCGCTTGAGGCGTACCAACGCGCCGCTAACCGGAGCCGGAACACAGTCGGTTGGGCTTACCGCCCGCATGGACGAGCGCGACGCAACCGCCATCCAGGCAACCCTTAGTGGGTGGACGGCGACTACGACTACTGCAATTACGGACGCCAACAGCTTTTGGTTTGACAAGACGGCGACGGCCGGCGGCGCCGGCTACCTCGAGCAACCAATCGTTCGGCCAACCGGCTACCCGCTCATTGTCAAGCCAGGCTCTGCGTTGGAATACTCCGCAGACCAAACCCTCGATCAAGCTGCTGCAAAACTCATTCGAATTCGCGTTATTTGGGACGAGTACACGAGACCCTAAGGGAGATCAGCAATGGCTAAGTTTCGGATGTATACGGTTGAGTTCGTCGAGAATGCCGCGTAGCGGAGTAGAGGCCCTCGCGGCCGTTCGCGGCCCCCTCGAGCGAGCGATCGCGGAGGCCGGCGGCATCACCGACTTCGCGGGCGTCTACAACGACGTCGCCTCGGGTCGCATGCAGGTGTTCGCGACCGGTGGCTCGATCCTCCTCGCGGAGGTCCAGCAGTATCGGCTCGCGAAGGTGCTTCAGTTGTGCTACGGCGCGGGCGCGCTGTCAGAGATGGAGCCGTGGTTTGACACGGTGCTCGAGTGGGGCAGGCAGATGGGATGTACGAAGGTCGTCATGCTGGGACGCAGGGGTTGGGAACGCACGTTCCTCGGTAACCGCCTCCGACTCACTCACGTAGTCATGGAAGGTACACTGTAATGGCATTCGGTCAGAAACAAGGACCCGATCAGGTCACCACGACACGGCCCGTCCTGACGCCGGAGCAGCAGCAGCTGCTCTCGTCGGCGCAGGGCTCCGTCAGCGCTCAGGCGCCCGGGATGACCGGCGCGGAGACGTCGGCGCAGGACTACTGGACACAGCTCGTACAGCAGGGCGGCCTTGCCGGCCGCGGCCTATCTGGTGACGCGTCGGCCTTCGGGCAGTTCACCGCCCCCGGGATGTCGATGCTCATGCCGATGTTCGATCGGATGCGGGCGCAGGCGGCCTCTCGTGCTGGACTCGCAACGACCTCGCCGTTCGGCATCGGTGCCCGCTCCGGTATGGAACTGGCGGCGTCGCAGCAGGGCGTCAACGAGCAGGAAGGGGAGATGACCTATCGGAACCAAGCCGACACCCTGAACCGCATGCTCTCCATGCTCAACCTCGGCGGTGGAGCCGCGAGCTCCCTCCAGCAGGCGGGGATGTTCAACCGGATGCTTCCGATGTCGTGGGCGCAGGGGCGCCTCGGTCTCCTTGGCCCGACCGGCGAGGAACGTCGGACGCCGACGCAGTCTAACTGGCTCGGCACCGCACTTGGCATCGGCTCGATGGTCGCCGCCCCCTTCACTGGTGGCGCTTCACTCGCGATGACCCCCGGCCTCCTCAACGAAGGCGGCAACGGACCTCCAGGAGTCAACCAGCAGGACATCATGGGCCAGGCACAGCAGGCGCCGGCACCCCCGAACTACATGACGCCGCAATTCGGGTGGGGCAATAACGGCGGCGGGTACGGGGGCGCACAAAATTGGGGTTACGGATTCTAACATGCCAAACCTCCTCGATGCTTCGGACGTAGATCAGCAACAGGGCGGTGTCGCCCCCGGCCTCCTCAACGAGGGGTCGCCGGTGTCGAACGACCGCGGGCCGCTCTCGGTGCTCTTCCCGAGCGGTCCCTACGGCAACATGCCTGGCTTGAACTTGAAGGCACTGCGCAAGTCGCAGCTGCTCGAGCTCGGCGCCCGCCTTGTGGCGGGGAGCGGCCCGAAGCCGCAGGGCACCTCGAGCCCGCTCTCAGACATCGGAAGCGCCGTCGGTGGCACGATGCAGGAGTGGCAACAGCGCCTCCCGCAGGCCGCCAACTCGGCCATGCAGCTCACGCAGTTCCAGTACCAGATGCAGGGGCGTCAGGCGCTGATGAAGGCGATGCAGAAGATCGGTCCGATGCCGCAGGGGGGTTCACCTGCGTCCCGCACCGCCTGGTACTCACAGATGGCGGGGGCGATGGCGGAGGCTGGCTCGGCCGGCCTGCCGCTGGCGATGAATTTCGCCAACCTCGCAAAGACGAACAACGAGTCGACGAGCGACCTCCACTACGTCGACGGCGTCCTCACGCCGCAGGACGTCCAGGCGAACCCGAACCTCGGAAAGGTCGGCGACTACGGCGCGAAGGGTCTCGACCCGAAGACGGGCGCGACGACTGTGTTCGAGCCGAAGCCGCGGCTGACACCGGACCAGACGGAGATCGCCAAGCGCGAGATTCGGAAGGCGTTCACGGAGGAGATCAACCCCGGCAACCAGCGCGCCCTCGCGTACAAGTCGTTCCAGAACATCGACCCGAACGACCACGAGAAGGGCACGGATTTGCTGCGGGCAAAGCTCGTCGGGCAGATGCTCGGCGAGGGAAACGCGATTCCAGGAATGGACCCGGCGCAGGCGAAGACGCTCCAGGGCATGATTACGGAGATGCTCGTAGGCGCGGGACAACTGAGCCCCGGTACGCGCGCCCGGTACGAGAAGGCCGTGCGGACGGCGGCAGAGTACTGGAAGTCGCACAACTCGACCATTCTCAACCACTACCAGCACGCCGCCCCCGAGGGCGTCGATACCTCCGACTACTCGGACGAGTGGCAGGGCATCGAACTCGGTGGTGCTGCCCCGAAGGCGCCGAAGGCGGGCTTTGACCCGTCGAAGGCAGTGAGCTATCCCAAGTAAATGAGCAACTTCATGGCAAGCCTCGCCCCACAGCCCGAGCCCTGGCAGTCGTCGGGAAATCCCTACGCCGACTACAAGGAGCTGTCGCGCATTTTCCAGGGCGGCCTAGCGGAACGTCGCGCGGGTCGTAATGCAGACGCGTTCGTCGCCCGCAACATGGGCCACCCCGATACGCAGCCTCAGACGATGGAGCACCTCTCCTCCCTCATCGCGTACGTCGCCAAGCAGGGCGGCGAGCCGATGACCGAGCCTGAGAAGGCGACCGGCATGATCGGCATGGCGGGCAACCGGGCACTCCTCGGGTGGCCGAAGCACTTCCTCTCCCCCGCGGAGCAGGACCCGATGAACCGCCTGCCTCAGCAGGACCCCAACGCCGCCAAGCTGTCGAGCTTTGCGGGCGGAGTCGCGCCGTACACGATGGCGGCGGCTTCTGGGAACCCCTGGCTCGCCGGACTCGGCGCGGCCGGTGCGGGCGCGGTCGAGGCAGCCTCCGAACCTGGTGCAACACCCCTGTCTATTGGCGGTGGCGCAGCTGCGGCCGGCGTCCCGACGCTGGTGACGGCGGGCCTCCTGCACGGCATCGGCAGTCGGATGTCGCCCGGTGCGGAGTCGCTCGAGCAGATGATAAAGTACGCCGGCGGCGAGGAACACCTCCTCGAACAGGCGAAGCGGGAGATCGCGCGCACGCCAGGCGTGCCCCCGCTACTGGCGGAGCTCAACCCGATCTTCAGTAAGGCGGCGACGCGCGGCGTTCCGCTGACGGCGCCCGAGATGCAGCCACAGATGATCGCGGACGCGACGGCCGCACTGAAGACCGCGACGGACGCCAAGTCCGTCGTCGGCGCGAAGTACGACCCGATCCTTGCGAAGCCCATCACCGACCCCAAGGTCGCCCAGGTGCTTCAGCGTCCGATCGTGCAGTCGTTCCTGAAGGAGCTCCACGACGCCGGGATGCTCCCGGAGAATCAGATCACCGGGCGCGCCCTCAACGACCTCCGCATGCTACTCACGCAGCGCAGTGCGGCGCTCGCGGACCAGCTCGAGAACGTCCGCGACCCCGTCATGCGGGGCACGCGTCACACGCTCGATAAGGCCGCCGGCGACTTGACCGACATCCTCGAGCGGAACGTGAAGGGGTTTGCCGAGCTCCAGAAGGAGTACCAGCCCTACATCGAGCGCGTCAACATGCGGCAGGAGATGCTCGACCGGTTGGCCGGCCCCGGCGACGCCTCGCTCCCCCCAGGTCGTGGTACGGGTCTGCTGCCCCCGGGCGCGACGTCCGTCAAAGGTCAGCTGTCCTTCCACGCGGGCCAGGAGCCGTGGCAGTTGCGGCGTGGCGTCGCGAAGCAGATCGGCCCCCTACTCTTCAAGCCCGCGCACGAAGCGATTCCGGCGGCGGAGAAGTTGTGGCCCTCGTTCGCGAAGTCGCCCCTCGGTCGTGGGTCGGCGGGGTCGGCGGCCGGGATGATGATCCCGAAGGTCCGCGGCCTCCTCACCGAAGCCCCCGATACTACCCAGCAGCAACAGTAGGAGCTCCATGTCGAACGGTTTCCCGCCGCTTCCTCCCCGGACGCCGGCGATGCCTTTCCCTCAAGGGTACGACCCGACGGCTGCGGCCGCGCTCGAGATGATGCGCGCCACGGGGCAACCTACGCCCAATCCTCGCATGGGCCCCGTGCCCCAGCAGCCCTACACCGCCCCCATGCCGCCCGGCTGGGTCGGCGGCCCCGCGGCTGTCGGCCCCGGTGAAGCCCTCGCCTCCGCCGGGAAGCAGCTCCTCAATCCCGCCAGCTGGTGGCAGGCCCTCAAGGGCGTCGCTCGCCCCTTCTACGATCCCGTCGGCATGGGTCGCGAGACGGCGGAGCAGGTCCAGGCGTTGAACAAGGCCGGCCATCCGATCCTCGGCGCCGGCGCGATGGCGCTCGGCGTCGGTGCGCCCGAGCTCGAGGCGACTGGCCCCGAAGTCAACGCGATTACGCGCCCGATCCTCTACGACATCGAGCATGCCGCTTCTGGTGCGGCGGACTTCGGCGGCTTCAAGATTCCGCAGGCCGCTATTCTCTCCGCCGCTCGCACAGGCATGTCAAAGGCCGAGCAACAGGCCAGCCACACCGCCCTGCTCGACCTGCTGAAGTCCGAGGGTTTGCCGCACGTCGAGACCTCAGGCAAGTGGTTCAATCCTACGACAAAAAAGTGGGAGATCGAGCCGTCCGTCCTCATTCCTGGGATGGAGCGGGCGCAGGCGGCTCACCTCGGTGAGCGTCTTGGTCAGCAGTCGGTCATCACGATCGGCGGCGAGTCGCCAGGCTACCACGATCTCCAGACGGGGCAGACGATGCCCTTCAAGGGAATTCGCCAGGCGACCAAGAAGGACCCGCATACGATCCTTCCGAGCGGAAAGAAGATCGCCCTCGACTTCGATTGGGACAACCCGCAGCAGATGGGAACACCGGCCCCGAAGCCTCGCGGGGTCTCGGGCACGACTCTCCCCGGTGAACCCGTCCTGCCGGCCGGAGCCCCCGAAGTCCTGGGCGCCTCCGACCCGAAGTACGCCTACAAGACGCCGCCCGTCTACCACGGCACCCACGCCGCCGGCTTCGACGTCCCGACGCAATCGAGCGACCTCGGCGTGCATACGGGGACACGAGAGCAGGCGACGAGTTTGCTCGCGCAGAAGGAGCAGCTTGGGATTGGTTCTGAGGATGAGCGACGCAACATGCGGCTCTACTCGACAGCGAAGAATCCGCTACGCATCAATACCGACCTGGGCCAATGGCATCCGGCCGAAGTCGCAAACACGCTCGCCGAGCATCCGGCCTTCAAGGGAACGCCAGCGGAGCAGTCCTTCCGTCAGATCGCGAAGTCGGCCGACGCCGACATGCAAGCTGCGGCCGCCGCCCATACCCCGTCATGGGATTGGACGAAGGCGCACCAGGCTTCACGCTCCGGCTGGCTCAACGAGATCAAAACGACGCTGAAGGGGCACGGCTACGACGCGATCGAGTACCCCAACTCCTTCGAGGGGAAGCCGTCGCACATCATCAACAATGAGACGGGTGACATTCGACCCTACCGAGCGGGGACTGCCACCGATGTCGACATGGGCGCCCCCGAGCGGTCCTTCTCTGGCTTCTCGACGATCCACCTCGACCCTTCGAAGACCCTCAGCACGAAGCCGACGACGCGCGGGTTCGCCATCCCGCCTGAAGACCTGCCCTCCCTCGGGATGGGCGTCGCCCACCTGGGCGCGGGCGCAAAGACGCCGCAGGCGTTCGCCGCGGCCGTCTCGAAGGTCCACCCGGAGCTCGGCGCGCAGATGACAGCTTCTCCGTGGGTCGCGAACAAGATGTTCGGGACCGTCCAGAAGTACCGGAAGATGATCGAGGGGATGCCGTCGACCGAGCAGGCGATCGCTACCGCCAGGTCACCCGAGGGTCAGGGTATCCAGCACTGGTACAACGGCACCGACAAGGTGCTCCAAGATGCGGGGCTGTCGCAGCGGGAGCGAGACGTCTTCCACCGCATCGGCGCCATCTCGTCGATCCAGAAGAGTCCCCAGGCGGAAGTCGGTCGCGCCCTCGACGCCTTCGGGTCATGGGCGCACACTGGTCCAATGGCGGACTTCAGCCGCATCCCCGGCTACACGAATACGCAGAAGAAGATGCTCGAGGGGATCGCCGTCGACAACCCGTGGACCGACGTGACGAAGGGTCCGAAGGTCTCCGGGTACGTCATGGCGCGCCAGGGCCAGCCCGAGGCGATCGCGATCGACCGCCACATCGCCGAGTACTACACCGGCAAGAAGACCCTCAACGAGACCGAGCATGGAATCGTCGAGGGCCGCATCCGCCACGACGCCCAGGCCGCCGGGATGACACCGCGCGAGTTCCAGGCCGCGGTGTGGGGCGGGAAGACGAAGTACGCCCCAGGGTACGGGCAGTCTGGTGCCACGCTCGAGAACTGGCTCCGCTACCACCTCGCCTCCGGCAAGTACGACGACCTGCTCGAGAAGTTCCCCGGATTCCGTAAACTCGCAGAGGAAGGCGCCCACATGGGGGAGCACCTTCCTCCGAGTGAATCTACCGGCCAGGGAAACCTCCCCTTCTAGCTTCGCTTCGAACAGGTAGGCGAGTACTCCTCGCCCCCACCCTCCGGCCACTCCGCACCACAGTCGGCACACCAACACCAGTAGTCTCGGCCACCGGTCGGCCGCAGCCGGTCGAAGACATGTCGATGCTCCCCCGCCTCCCGCGGTCCCATGAGCTCCGGCAGGGGTACGTCATCCGGCACCATGTCACGCGCTCGAATCAGAGGCAAGCTCATAGGCCGTTCTCGAATGCTTTCGCGGCCCGGGAAGCAGCTCGATCGCAGCAGAAGAGCCCGGGCGACGCCTTCCCGTCACACCACGCGTTGTGGTCCGAACCCCGGCCCAGCGGCGGCTTGGGCTCAAACGCTCCCCGCGCTCTCGGCGCGCCGGCTGCCTCGAGCTCTTCCTGCAACAGCGCCAGCGCCCGCCAGGCGACCTCGACGGTGTGTGACATCTGCGTGTCCGGGTCGATGACGCCGCGGTCGACGAGGTGCCGCGCGATGCAGTCCGCGTGGTCCATCGACTTGCCGCGCGCCCAATGCAGCGGCTCCCCGGGGTTGTGCTTGTCGTTCCCGAACTTCGATAGCTTCGCAACTGCCGCCAGCGCCGCCGGGAAGTAGTCGAGCACGCCGGTACAGAGCGGCACGCCCTTCCGCGCCTCCGACCCCGTCGGCATCGACTGACGAGTGTCCGTAGGACTCACGTCGAAGATTGTGGCGTTCTGTTGCCCCGCCGTTCCTTCGCTCATTGCTGTACCTCCTCGATCAGTTGTCGAATGCGCGCGAGCCACTCCTCCGCCGCCATCTGTCCCATCTGACTCCACGACAGCACCTCCCCGACGGCGACGATGTGGTCGTGGTCCGCCTTCCGGTGTCCTCGCTCCACCACGATGCGCTCGTACGTCGCCGGCGGGCAGAGCGTGTACGCCTCCGCCAGCAGCATGTCCTCGTCGAGCTCCTTCACGACGTCCTTCTCCGCCCATGTGGGGGAGTACAACCCCAGGGCGACGTAGAGTCGCGCGTCCAACTTCCGCTGAATCGCACGCAAGTCGCCCGTCTTGAACGTCGTCGGGACGTCCGCCGTCATCGCCTCGTGGGCATCATGGAGCCCGAAGTGCAGCTGGATTGCCTTCGACCATCCCGCCCGCTCCGCGTAAACCATTCCCGCCAGGATGTGGTCGATTACGAACCACGGCAGAACCGTCTGCCCCACGAAGCGTGGAGCCCGCGAGAGTCCGACCGCGATGTCCTCGAGCGGCAACATGCCACTCTCGAGTGTTACGAGTGTCCCACTCAACCCCATCATGCTGCACCTCCGTGTGTTCGCTTGTAGTATTGCGTGACCCGATCGTGGTTAGCACATAAGAGCCGGTACCAGCCCTGTCTAACGCGTTTCAGGATTTCCTTGTAGTAGACGCCGCCCGACCCGACAAGTCGCCGGTGTCGCGTCCCTCCGCCGTGGATGTGGTCGATGTGCAGCATGACCGGGTTGGTCACCGTGCACCGCGCGTGGGAACACTTCCCGCCGAGGGCGACGATGATCGCCTGCCGGAGTCCCGCCGCGAAGCCGCGGTTGTACTCGCTCCGTAGTGTCCTCACGATACCTCCACAGGTGCGAAGTCAGGCTGCAGACTCCACCCCTTGTCGAAGACGACCTGCGTGCCGAGCCGCCCGAGTGCCTCCCGCACGGCCTCCTTCCGCTTCCCAACGGCCTCTTTGAGGGTGTTGAGCGACACCCCGGGATGCTGCGCGAGGTAGAGCACGATCTGGTCCTCGAGCTTCTCCTCCATGATCTCCTCGACCCCCTGCGTCAGCTTGAACTCTCCCGTCTTCAGGTCGAGAAGTGTCACGTCGAACTCCCGCGCGATGTTCATCCGGCTGTCGGCGCGGAAGCTCCGGTGCCGGCTCCCGTCGGCGAACTTCTTCGTCCGCAGGATGACGTCGACGTTCGCCCCGATCGCGGTCGAGCCCCGGTACTCGCCCGTCTCCGAGTACTTGACCGAATGGTGCAGCAGGACGAGGGCGACGCCGGCGTCCGTCAGTTTGCTGAACTTCTTGAAGATGGGCAACCACGCCCCCACGCTGTTCTCCTGCTCCTCCCCGAGACTTGCAAACCACGACAGGGAGTCGATCACGACGACGTGCGGCGCCGTCTCCTTGAAGGCGGTCGCCAGGTCGCCCCACGGGTCTTGCCCGATCGAGACGATAGCGATGCCGCGCGGCTTCGCCCCCATCTCCGTCGCCCGCCGCGTGATGTCGGCGCGCGACTCCTCCGTGACCCACAACACCCGCTGCGGGGTCGTAGGCTGTCCAAGGAAGTCGACGCCCTGCGTCGCCCGCGCGACCCCGGCGCAGACGAGTGTCGACTTGCCAGACTTCTCTCGGCCGGCGAAGAGGGTTTTGCGACCCGGCCACGCGATGAACGGAACGACCGGCGTCGGCTCCGCGAGGAGCTCCGGCATCTGCTGCAACTCCTCGAGCCAGTGCCAGACCCTCGACTTGATGCCGGGTTCGGGGTCTGGCGCCTTAGGGCCCAGGATGTCGAAGTCCCCCATTGCGGCCCGCTGCTGCTCCGCCGAGGTGTCGATGTATTTCGACGCGAGCACCCAGAGGTCCTCGAAGCCAAGATGCGAAGCTGGCAGACTGTCCCAGACCCGCTCGTCCTCGGCCCGGTTCACCTTCCCCGGCCAGCGGCCGGCCCACTCGAGGAAGATGTCGCGGCCGGCGGGGCCGACGGCGCCCTGGATGATGTGCGCCATGGCGATGTACTTCGCGCGGTCGTTTTCGAGCGGGTTCGGGATTGCCCGGACGAGCTGCTCGACGCGCCCGAGCCGCGACAGATCGACCCCGATGACCGTCGGCTCGACGTCGGGCAGGGTCTTCTGCGTCTCGATCTCCCGCTCCCAGAGCGGCGGCTCATGCGAGTCCGTGACGCGGTAGACGCGACTGCCGCGGCGGGCGCCAGGCGCGATGACGTACCCGGCTAGGTAGCGGACGACCACGCCCGGCAGCTTCGGAGCCGCGCCGGTGCGCACGTAGACGTGCCGCGGCGTCACGACTCCACTCACGATGCCGAACGGCTGCGATGTTCCACCCGACTCGACGATCAGGCCCGTCAAGCAGGAGACGTGCGCCGCCTCCGCCTTGAGCCAGGCGCCGGAGGAGTCGATGTCGAGCGCCGCGAGCTCGTTGTCGCCGGGGCAGATCGCCGGCAGGGCCTCAGGATGCAGGGCCCACCACTGCTCGATCTGCTGCACGTTCTTCGTCCGCGCCTTGAAGCCGGTCGGGACGAGCGGTGCTTTGTCGAGGCCGCAGGGGAAGACGGGCCAGCCATGCTCGACGAGGCAGAGCGCCACCTCGCGCATCGGCTTGCCGTCCCACCCGAGACCGCTTGCTCGGACCAGCCCCCCTTCAGCGGTTGTCAGCATCGGACCCCCACACGTCGATCAGCTCGAATTCGTCCTCGAGGTAGCCGAGCTCCGCCAGCCGCACCCGCGCTTCCTCCTCCGAGTACGCGTCTACCTCTTCGATGGTCTGTCGCTCAAAGACGTATGTTTTCATTCGCCCCTCCGTAAAGTGACCACCAAGCCGTCCATGACGTACCCACGCTGCTGCCCAGGAATTCGAAACACGTCTGCGTAGTCGATGCGGTCGAGCGCCGGCCGTTCTCGAAGCCAGCGCGCGAAGATCGCTCGCCACTGCATGATCTCTAGGCTCATTTCTTGTACCTCGTGCCGGCCCAGGACTCGGCCTCGATCGGGAGGCCGTCGGCCCATTCGGGCGGCGTCTCCAAGAGCTCGTTGAACATGTGAAGGCCGCCGACTTGCAGCACGTCCGCGGGCGCCTCCGCTAGGACTTCGTCGTGCACCTTCAGGACGGTCGCGAAGCCTGCCGCCTCCGTCCGTAAGGCACCTGCCATCATCAGGTCTCGGGCGATCGCCTGCGTGACGTTCTCGGCGATGAAGCCGCCATACATCGACAGCCGCTCCCACTGGTGCGTGTAGCTGTTGAAGCCGGAGTACTCGACCGCCGGCCGCACGTCGCTCGCATCCCACGGCATCGGCCGCTGGATGATCGACGGCATGTGGTACGCTAGGAGCCGACCCGACGGCAACCGAATCCAGAGGAAGGCACCCTCGCGCCGGAAGAGCAGCCGGCCGACCTGGTACGTCGTCTTCTCGGCGCCGACGGCGTTCAGCGCCGCCCGGTTCAGGTTCGCCCAGAAGTCGACGATCTCCGGGTAGGTCTCCCGGTACGTCGTCACGGCGAGGTGCGCCACATAGGGCGACGCGTCGAATTGCGTCACGAACTTGTTCTCACCGAGGCCGAAGCCGCAGCCGAGGACGGCTGACTTCCCGACCGTGTACTCAGGCATCTCCTTCGTGACCTTAGTGCCGAAAATCTTCTCCGCCATTTCGATGTAGATCGGACGCTTCTCGGCAAACTGCTGCAACATCAACGTGCAGTCGGCAAGCCAGGCAACGACGCGCGCCTCGATCTGGGCGTAGTCGCCGCAAAAGAAGAGGTTGCCACGCGCCGGCACGATCATCGACCGCAGGAGTCCCGACAGCACCGTCAGGACGGTGAGGTTCGCCTCCGCCGCCTTCTCCGGCAGCGTGCCGTCGAGGACTCGCGCGATCCACTCCTCCTCGTGCTTCTTCACCTCGAGCCCGCGCGGCATGTTCTGGGGCTGGATGAACTTCCCCGTGTCGCGTCCGGTCGAGGCGCCGTGGTACATCAGGAGGCCGCGGGCCCGCCCGTCGGCGTCGGCGACGTCGAACATCGCCTGCAGCTTGGAGACCGACGACTTCGCCGCTTCCTTCCGCGCCGTCAGTGCCTCCGCCAGCTCGGGGGAGAGCTCCTTCGCCTCGACGATCAGCCCGTCGAGCACCTTCGCACGGAGCGTGTCGGTCTCGAGTCCCTGCGACGCGACCCACTCCTTCAGCTTCGCAATCTTCGTGACCTTGTCGACCTTCCCGCCCGTCGCCTGCCGCATGAGCAGGTTCTGGCGCGCGATCTCTTTCTTCGCGATCTGCTGCGCGGCGCCGGCCAGTCCCAGGTCGAGTGCGACTCCGCGGTCGTTCACCCGCTCGTTGTGGAGATACACCTGGCGCTCGTCGGCAGACAACCGCCTAAGCGCCTTGAAGAGCAGCTGCTCCGCCTTCACGTCGGTCGCGCAGTACGCGCCGAGCCGCTTCAACTTCTCCGCGTCGTCCCACCAGATCGGCCGCCCATCGTCCTCGAAGCGCCGCGGGCGGCACATCTGCAACATGAGCCGGTGCCCCTCCATGTCCTTCCGCACCGGTAGTCTTAAGACGTCGCAAACCTGCTCCAGCCGGCGGGGCAGGGCTAGGGCGGCGGCTTCGGCAGCCGTGCAGTGCCACTGCTCGAGCGTCGCAGCGGGCCAGCCGTAGCGCGAGACGAGCACCTCGCGGTGCATGATACGCTCGAAGGCCGCGTTGTGGGCGATCAGGTCGCCCCCGGCTGCGATGTGGTCGCGGATGCGCACCGGCACCTCATCTTCGGGCCACCAGATCGCGGGCTCTTCCTGGTCAAAGGCCCACGCGGCGACCCAGACGTCGGTGTCGGGGTGAGCGGCGTACTTGTAGACGCCCGAGCGGCGGAGCTCCACCGTCGACCGCGTCTCGAAGTCGAGGAAGAGCCTCACAACTCGACCTGCGGTGGAGTCACTCCACCCACGATCGGGTAAATGCTCTCGATCGTGAGACCGCGGAGCTCTACGCCGTTCGACTCCGTGATAAACGCGAGCGCATCCGCCGCCATCGCGAACGCCTCCGTGCGGCTTCTGGCGAGCACGGCGACCTTTAGCGGGATGAGCTCCGACACTTTTCCTTTGTCGGTCACCTCGAGCCCGTACGGCAGCTCGACCTTCACGATGTACGCCTGCGTCATTGCTTCCTCCTTAAGTGAAAGAGTGCGGGTGGGGACTCGAACCCCACACGGGTAGCCAACCCTACTCCCCTCTGATACGCCCGAGCCACGGCCCGCTATCGACTCTCCGCCTGGCGAATGGCGGTGTCCTACTTGCCGGTCCCGTGGAGTACGTATCGGGTCCCTGCGAGCGCGATCGCGCCCCGGGACACCGCACCGCCAGATTACTTGCCGAACCCAACCTCGGCCGGCACCGCTGCCGGGTCGATGTCGAAGTCGTCCGTCGCCTTCTTGCCGCCGTCGAGCCGCGGTCCGTCACCAACCCACTGCAGGTTGTTGAGGCCGAAGCTGACGCCCTTCTTGCCCATGTAGACGTAGGTGAACGCCACGATCGTGGCCTTCACGCGCGCCCCGGGATACAGCTTCTTCTCGATCTCCTCGTCCGTCATCGGGTCGGGTTTGCCGTCCCCGTCCAGATCGAACGGGTGCACGACGCCAGGCTTCCGCTCCGACCGCACGTTCAGGAACCACGCGCCGACCGGGTAGCCCTTCTTCTCGACGTCCTTTGCGTCGCCGCGAATCGGGTTGACGATCTCGCCCGCCTTCAGCATCGTGATCGCCTTGTCGCCCCACTCCTCGACGGCGACCTGTACGATCGCTTCCTGCAGCGTCTGCTTCGACTCGTTCGCGTCGGCGACGAGGGAGGCCGAGTACTTCGGCGTCCCACCGTTATCCGGTACGACCGGCTTCAGCAGGTTTGGGAACGAGAGCGTCATGTCGGTCGTCCAGACCTTCGCCTCGTCCCGCTTCCACGGGAACTTGCCCATCTAGGTATTCTCCTGGTTGTCTGTCTCGCCCGCGGAGGCCGGCGGGAGGGCGGCGAAGTCGGCCGAGGCCGCGCTCGCGAGAGCGGGCCGCGGGTCGTCTTCCGGCGCGATCGTCGCGCCGCTGCTCAGGGAGGCATACAACGCCTCCGGTAGATTCTTCTTGCCGATGACTTCCTCGATCTGCGCCGGCGACTTCAGTGTCGCGGGCTCGTAGTAGTCGGCCCAATCGAGGCCGGCCTGCTGCGCCCAGGTCTCGAGTTCGGCCGTGTCCGTCCACACGCGACGCGGACGCTTCGCCACCAGCTTGTAACCGGGAACGGGGCGGCCGTCGAGCAGGTCCTTCTCGACGCGCGAGCGCATCGCCTTCAGGTAGATTTCGATGACCTTGGCTTTTGCCAGGGCCGCCGTTACCTGCCCGATCGACAACGCCGCCACGACTTGCGGGACGGATTGCTCGACGACCACCGCGAAGTCAGTCGCCGCAACGAGCTGCGCGTGCTTCGAGAGCTCGGGGCAGTGTCCCTTCGCGGGGCAGAACTGGCACCACTCGCCGGCATTCAACGGCGGGTTCGCGCGCTGGCCCACGTTGATCGCGGCCTCCGCCTTCTGCATCAGGCGACGAATCTCGCCCGGGTGCGGCTCCCAAGACCGAACGGGGCCGTCCTTGTGACCGGCTCGCGGCTGTACGATCGTGAACCGCAGGGGCCGCAGGTGCGTGTACTGCGCGAAGAGGCCGAGGTAGATGCCCCCCTGCTCGTTGTCCTTGGCTTCTACCACGACGCCGACCCCGTACTTCAGGTCGAAGTGTTCGAACGTGGCGTCGGCGACGTGCACGACGGTCGCGTCGGGCGTACCCCACAGATCGGGCTGCCCGTCGATGCGGAGCGTTTTCTCGATGACGACTTCGTCACCGGGCTTCACCGACTTCATCACCGTCGAGACATAGAGCATGATTGCTTCCTGCATCTCCTCGGGGACATCGGAGGCGAACTGGTAGTCGACCCCGTCGAGCGCGAAGGCGAGCGCCTGCGCCGCCATCTCGTGGGCGCGCGTCCCCTCGCGTGCATACTCGGAATCGCCGCCCTCCTGACGTTCCTGCTCCGGCAGGGACTCGGCGAGTGCCACCGACCCCGGGCAGTGCATCCAGCGGTGCGCCGCGGACGGCGCGAAGCGTGCGTGCGTGCTCATACATCCTCCTTCAGCAGATATTTTCGCCAGCCTTCTGTGCCCAGCATGTCTTCCCCGTCGGCGTCGTCCAGGGCCGCGTGGAGGCGCGTGATGTACTCCTTGACGAGCTTCGCGCCAGGCGTGATGCCGGCCGCGAGCACGCCCATTACCTCGCGCGACGTCAGCTTCGTCGTTCTCATGCGCCCCACACCTCCTCCGCGACCCCGAGGGCCTCGGACAAGATCAGCAGGACGGCCACGACCGGCGCGACGCCGAAGAAGAGCAGCACATAGCCGGCGAGGCGTGTGACCG
>WNGL01000864.1_pt1 | contig 44368 bp, 49 predicted proteins | sample 5400591 | NCBI WGS metagenome assembly WNGL01 (sample SAMN13153377, study PRJNA577476) | soil metagenome | isolation source: 80 cm soil or saprolite under Garry oak tree replicate 1 | place: USA:California | collected 2016-06-15
GCCGTCGTCACCGAGCGCCAAAAGCGCCTTTGGTACACCCCGGAATACAAAGCCGAAATCATGGCCGCGCAAGCCCTCAAACGCGACATCCTCCCTGAAGACGTAGCCCGCCTCGTCCTCTTTCTCGCCGCCGACGATTCCAGCGCCATCACAAACCAGAGCTACATCATCGACGGCGGCTGGGTTTAGGGGGCGCAGCAGCCACAATTCAACGACCCACCAAGACAATTGCACCATCGTTCCCCCGCCCTCATGCCTTAAGATTCTTCGTGGAGCGAACCGACATGTTGCCAGCCTCAAAGCAGAGCCGCAGTATTTCCGTCCTGACCCTTGCATTCCTTGCCGCCACAGTCACCGTCCTACTCTTCGCCGCCCGCGCTACCGCGCAGACCACCGCCGAAGCCGCCAAAATCGCCACCGACCTCTCGTCCGACTCCCGCGCCGTCATCGACCGCCTCTCCGGCCTACAGCAGTTGCCCGACGGAGCATGGAAGATGCACGCCGGAGACCTCGCCCACGGCGAAGCCGCAAGTCTGGATGAATCAGGCTGGCAGTCCATCGCCCACGAGTCCAAGGCCCCCAAAGATTCCCTCTGGTTCCGCCAGACCTACGAAGTGCCCCCCACCCTCAACGGCTACGACCTCACCGGCGCACGCATCTGGTTCCAGTTCCACGCCGGCGCCAACGGCCCTATGCCCGAAATCCTCTACTTCAACGGCCGCCGCGTAGCCATGGGCGACGACCTTGAGCCCGTCGTCCTCTTCGACGGCGCCAAGCCCGGCGAAAAAGTCACCGTCGCAGTCAAGCTCCTCCACACCGTCGACGAAAAAGGAATCCAGGGAGCGACTCTGAAAATCGACTTCCCCGAAGGCCGCCCCAACCCCGAAGACCTTCGCCTCGAATTCCTGTCCGCCGCGCTTCTCGTCCCCGCGCTCGCGCCAAGCGACCCAACGCAAATGGCCACGCTCAACTCCGCCATCACCGCCATCGACCTCAAAGCCCTCGATGCGCACGACCAAAACAAATTCGACGCCAGCCTTACATCCGCGCACGCAAAGCTCGAAGCCCTCAAGCCCCTCCTGCAGCGAGTCGATCTCCACCTCACCGGCAACTCCCACATCGACGCCGCCTGGCTCTGGCCCTGGACGGAAACCGTCGACGTTGTCAAGCGCACCTTCGGCACCGCGCTCCAGCTCATGTACGAGTACCCGCAGTACACCTACACCCAGTCCGCCGCCGCCTACAACGAGTGGATTGCCGAGAAGTATCCCGACATGAACGCCGAGATCGCGAGTCGCATCAAGGAAGGCCGCTGGGAAATCGTCGGCGGCATGTGGGTCGAGCCCGATCTCAACATGCCCGACGGCGAATCCCTCGTCCGCCAACTCCTCGTCGGCAAGCGCTGGTTCAAGCAGGCCTACGGCGTCGACGTGCGCATCGGCTGGAACCCCGACTCCTTCGGCTATACATGGCAGCTCCCGCAGATCTATAAGAAGTCCGGCATCGACTACTTCGTCACTCAGAAAATGGCCTGGAACGACACCAATCAGTTGCCCTTCAAATTCTTCTGGTGGCAATCGCCTGACGGCTCCAAGGTCCTCGCTTACTTCCCGCACGATTACGCCAACAACAACCTGAACCTTGTCCGCCTCGCGCGCGATTACACCATCGCGCAAAAGCAGGCCACCGGCCTTCCCGGCATCATGGACCTCTACGGCATCGGCGATCATGGCGGCGGCCCCACCCGCGCCATTCTCGACGAGGGCTTCCACTGGGCCGCACCGCGCCATGTCACGCCCAAGATCGAGTTCGGCACCGCGCAGCCCTACTTCAGCGACCTCGAAAAACAGATCGCTCCCGACAGCCCCGTATGGGATTACAAATCCATCGCCAAGGGCTACACACCCCCTCCCGCCGTCGCAGGTAAGGTCAACATTCCCACGTGGAAGAGCGAGATGTACTTCGAATACCATCGCGGCGTCATGACCACCCAGGCCAACCACAAACGCAACATGCGCGAGAGTGAAGTGGAAGTCCTCAACGCCGAAAAGTGGGCCTCCCTCGCATGGCTCGACGGCAAGGCCTACCCGGCCGGGGAACTAACCGAGGATTGGAAAAAGGTTTTGTTCAACCAGTTCCACGACCTAGCCGCCGGCTCCGGCATCGGCGTCATCTATAAGGACGCGCAAAAAGACTACGACGTAGTCCGCTACTCCACCAGCGAAATCAAATCCGCCGCGCTCGAAACCGTCGACGAAAGAGTCGACACCGCCGGCACCGGCGTCCCCGTTGTCGTCTACAACCCGCTCGCATGGGAGCGCTCCGGTGAAGTCAGCATTCATGTGCAGGGCGCGAAGTCGGCACTAACCGCTTCCGGAGCCCAGGTCGTCGAAGCCAACACCGACGCCAAGACCGGCGTCTCCGATGTCAGGCTCCACGTCCTTAAGGTTCCCGCCCTCGGATACAAAGTTGTCTGGGTCGGTGCAGGCAATCGCACTAAGCCAGGTGGTGATAGCGATGCCACAGCGAAAGAATCCGGAAGTGCGATCACACTCGAGAATGAAATTCTGCGCCTCAGCATCGACAAGCAATCCGGCTGCATCACCAGCCTCTTCGATAAGAAGTCGAACTTCGAAACGCTCGCCTCAGGCGCATGCGGCAACCAGCTTCAGTTCTTCAAAGACACACCGAAAGACTACGACGCATGGAACGTCGATCCCGGTACCCTCGACGTCCCGCCCATGACCATCGACCATGCCGATTCAGTTGAACTGGTGAAAACGGCCGAGCCCGGCATCCGCGTCACGCGCCACTGGCAAGGTTCGAAGTTCGTTCAGACCTTCTCGCTCGCCGCCGATGGCGATGAAGTGAACGTTGAAAACGAATTCGACTGGCACGAATCCCACATCCTTCTCAAAGCCGCCTTCCCGCTCGGCGCCACCGGCCCCTTCGCCACCTACGAAATTCCCTACGGCTCGATCGATCGCCCCACCACCCGCAACAACAGTTGGGAAAAAGCCCAGTTCGAAGTCCCCGCCATGCGCTGGGCCGATCTAGGCGACGGAAAGCACGGGCTCAGCGTCATCAACGACACCAAGTACGGCTATGACGCCGTCGGCAACCTGCTCCGCCTCACCCTGCTCCGCTCGCCCAAATGGCCCGACGCCGAAGCGGACATGGGTAACCACCATTTCCACTACGCGCTTTACCCCCACGCCGGCACCTGGAAAGATGTCCTCACCGTCCGCCGCGGCTACGAGTACAACTACCCGCTCACCGCCGCCGTGACCACGCCGCATCCCGGCGCGCTACCCGCCAGCCACTCCTTCGCCTCTGTCACGCCTGAGAACGTAGTCCTCACCGCCGTCAAAAAAGCCGAAGACTCCAAGGGCCTTATTTTCCGCGTCTACGAATGGGCCGGCAAGGATTCCACCGTCGAGTTCCACGTCCCGCCCGGAGCCACCACCGCCACCGTCACCAATCTCCAGGAAACCTCCGAGGGCAGCCCGCTAACCGTAACCGGCGACGTGGTCAAAGCCCCCATCCACCCCTACGAAATCCTGACCGTCCGCGTAGATTACCCCGCCGCCGGCCCAAAGGAATAAGTCACGGCTAGCCAGCGGTCCAGCCTCAAACCTGGGTGCCCCATCCTTCCGCAGCCCCATCGCGGAAGGGTGGGAGACGATGAAGCCGGGGATTGCAGCGACGATGCAAGGTCTACATCTATGACGGTCTCCGCGACATGTGCAGTCGGCCGGGTCTTCACTGATGAATGTCTGCGTAATCGGGCTGTAGTAGCGGCTGCGGAAGTAATAGAGTCCGGTCGCATCGGCTTCCCGCCCAATGTACTGATAGCTGTTCGTGCTTGGACTGCCGCTGGTGCTGGTGTTCCCGTAGGAACCGTATGTATATTGCTCGAGAATCGAGCCGGACGAGTCAGTCAACGCCGTGGTGCTGCCCTGCCCGTCACGAAGGAAGCTGTCTGGGCCACTGGAGTCGGTGCGGGTGAAGATTTCATCGGCGCCGCCGGTCAGAAGATTGGCGCTCGGGGAGGCACCGCTTAACTCTTGCACCACGCTGGCGCCACTATAGAGGTAGCCGGTAGTGATGCCGTAGATCGTTTTTGAAATCCTACGACCGAACGGGTCGTAGGTGAAGCTCGCCGTGCTGCCACCGTCGATGGCGACGAGATGGTTGCGTGCGTCCCAGGTGTAGGTGTGGGACCCGTCGCTGGTCAGATTGCCGTCAGCGTCGTAAGAGAGTACGGAGGTCCCGAATTGTATAAGTTGGTTTTCCGGGTTATAGATCGCATTCCCCAGCGGTTGCGGCAATGCAGTATGCGCTAAGCTTCCACTCACCGATGCGCGGCGGCCACCGCCGTCATAGGTGTAAGCCAAGTCGCCCAGTACAGATCCACCGTGGCTGTAAGCAATTGCGGTGAGTTGCGAGGCAGCATCGTAGGTATAGTTCGCAACTACACCATTTGGCAGCGTCAAGCTGGATCTGCGACCGTTGGCGTCATAGCCAAGTTGCACGACCGAGGAGCCTTGAGTTACCTGCGTTACACGATTGCCTGCGTCATAGGAATACGAGACCTAGGGCACCTTTCGGCCTAAAAGACGAACAGATAATGTTTTGGACCCGTCAGGATCGCTCGCTCTCCTCGACCTGCATAGGACCTCAGAGGTATTCGCAGCTCGACGCCATTTTCAAGGTGAAAGCTGATCGTCTCGTTTTCATCTATTGTGGCACCATTCATGATCTTCTCAATGAGCGAACACAGTTTGTCTCGGTATCCTTGTGTTCCAAAAGACGTTCCCTTATCGCCCTCGATTATTTCCGGCCAAACGAGACAAGTTAACGCTCCTCGTTCATCGAATCCTAGTATCAGATAGTTCATAACGAACTGAACTGACGTCAAACGTGCCCCAATTAGCCTGGATAGTGCCTCTTCCTGCTCAGCCCAACTTGTTTGCCTAGATGTCATTAACATTGGCCTCAATTGATCGGTATATGCCGGGTGCCCCAGGCTAAACCTTAACCCTAAACGGGGTGCCGGGTGCCCCAGGCTAAACCTTAACCCTAAACGGGGTGCCCCGTCCTAGCTCCGCTAGGGCGGGATGGAGGCTGCGTCGCCCCAGGCAATCGACCATTTCCTCACCGATCCATGCCTCCCCCATCACAGACACCATGTCCGATCCGCCCCACCGCAGGTGGTTGCAGATAATTGCCACCCCCGGCGCACAATGGGAATTCAAGGACAAGCGAAACCGCACAACGTCCGCCGCTCCAACCGAGTTCTAAGAAAAATCACCGCTTTCATCGGCGGCAAAACCCACTTCGAAAATGCGCCTCTGCGGTCCAACGGAATACCGCAATGCGGCACTATTTGGATAAAAACACTCGAAAAAGCGCCGTAACCCCTTTCCTGAGAGGACTCTGCAGCCAAGTCTTTTGTTTAGAGGATTTTGGCGCGGTACCCTCCCCGCAGCCTCTTGAAAACAAGGAACTTGTCTACAGAGTATGGGTGGGGGTACCCGGCCGCTCACACGTTCGCCTTCAGAGGCTTTCACCTCGAATCCATGCGCTTCCCAGCGTCCGATTTGCTAATCTAACCGTGAGGGAGCTATCGCAATGCACATCACTTCCCCGTTCGTCGTTGTCCCAGTCATCATCGCCGTCTTTACCGCATGTATTCTCTGGGCCACTGGTGCCAAAGCGGATAGCGAGCAGCCCAGCGAAGATATTGGCGGCCACAAACCACAGTAAAATAAGCTCTTACTGTTCCCGCAGCCGCACCAACACCACTGCCTGCCGCCCCAGCCTCAGATCGATCGCGGCCTTCTCGTCCCGCACCGGAATGCTTTGACCCGCGCTTGTCTGCTCCAGCTTCCCTGCACGCTCGAGTTTCAACCGCTGCTCATCCGTCGGATGCGCCGGGCTCCCCATCGCTTGCCATATCCCATAGGCGTTGCTATGGTTAGCATCCATCCTCCACTCGCTAGCGAGAACCGATTTCCCCTTCAATCCGTCCACTTCCAGGTGCACAACCGCATCGGGCGCGGACACATCGGCGTCGTGATAATTCCAGAGCAAAATATGAACTTCCCCGCCGCTAAGTGTAGCCGCCGCAGTCACATCCGGGGCACCAGCCACACTATTCCGAACCACATCTTCGAGCGCCAACTCCCCGCTGCTTTCCGTCTTCAGCCACACCGCGTCAGCGCCGCCGCCCAGCATCCCCATCATTCTGAACGCGTTAAGCACCGGCTTGTCGATCCCGTTCGTGGCTAGTTCCCGAAATCCCGCAAACGCCGGCTGATCCTCAAACTCAAACGCCCACGTGACCGCGCCTTCCACGCTAACTCCATATTTCCGTGCCAGTTCATGCGTGCGCATCGTAGCTTCGGTAACGCTAACTCCATATAAAGGCCCATTACGATAGCCGTTTTGCGTGCCCTGGCAAGCTGCGCAGCCCTCCGGATCGCTCTCGCCTAGGATGATCGGAGTGTGCTTCCATTCCGGATAACTAGCCACCACTTTCATGCCCCGCTCCACCGCCCGCAATTGCGCCCCGATGCTCATAACCACGTGTCCATCCGTGAACTTGGGGCTTCCTTTAGGATGGTAGCTGATGAAGTCCAGCGGTGCGCCCACGCCGCCTGTCGCCGCGTTCACACCGTGAGCGCAGTGCTCCAGGAACTGCCGAAGAAACGGCTCAGAATGGTCGCTGACGCCGGTCGCCTCAGGCCCGCCAATTCTCGCGCCCGGAAGCACCTTGCGGATCGCCTCCGCTGTCAGATCATAGAGCCGGTCGTACTCCGCCGGAGTGCCATGCCAGTAGCCAATATCCGGCTCATTCCAAACCTCCCACAACCATGAAGCAGTTTGGCTGCCGTAACGATCATGTAAATGAGTGACATAGGTGTAGACGAGCTTCGACCACTTCACCTCATCCTTGGGCGGATAGCTCCACCCGGCAAAGACATCTCCCTTTGGAAAACTATGCCGGTAGGGCTCGGGATGAGTCGAAAGCGCCTCCGGCATGAATCCAATCTCCACCAATGGCCGCACGTGCGCCGCGACCAATGCATCGAAGATGCGATCGGTAATGACGAAGTCGTAAACCGCTGTGTCATCAGGCTTTTCTGTGTAGACATTGGTCGAGCCCCACTTCAAAGAACCGTCGCCGTTGCCGGTCGTAAATAAGTTGTGAGCGCGAAAATACACCGGCACCGGGCTCATTGCGGACAACTCGCTCAGAAGCTTCCTTCCGTTGGGCGCATAGAGATAATTCGGCTCATCTGCCCCGAAGTAGTTCCAGATCGGGATATAGGAGCCATCCGCTCTGTCCGCATGCACGTGCACCACAACGTCAGCCTGAGAACCCTGTTCCGGAACTTGGGCAAGCATGCTCGTCGGCACGAGAAGCAACGCCGCCAAGTGGATATTCCACATCCGCGAAAACCGAATCTTCATGCGCTCAACAATATAGGAAATTTTCGCAACAAATAAGAAAGGGGCCGCTGCACCCCATTTGCAGCGGCCCCTTTGACAATCGATCAACCCAGTCGTGCTAGCCTTGCGGCTTTTTTTCGTCTTTCTTATCCTTCTTTTCATCCTTCTTCGGCTGTTCCTGACGATTTGGTTGAGGCGCCGGCCTGGCCTGTGGCTGTTCCCGCTGCGGTTGGGGTGAAGGAGCCGGCCTGGCTTGCGGCTGCTCTCGCTGCTGCGGGGGCGGGGGAGCAGGCCTGGCCTGTGGCTGTTCCCGCTGCGGTTGGGGTGAAGGAGCTGGCCTGGCTTGCGGCTGCTCTCGCTGCTGCGGGGGCGGGGGAGCGGCGTGTTACAGGCGGTTGGTTTGGAGCCGATTCCGGTCTGTCGTGCCTGTTGGGTTGCACAGGACCGAAATCCTGCCGGTTTTGCTGCGCCGGTTGTGGTTGTTGTGGCGCAGTTGCGGGAGGAACATTCGGTCGTGCGTTAGGCGGTTGGTTTGGGGGCGCATTTTGATTGTCGCGCCTGTTCATCTGGGCCGGACCCAACTCCTGAGGGTTCTGGGCAGGAGGCGCCGGCTGCGTTTGCTGCGTTGCAGGTGGCGGCGCGTTTGGCCGCATCGGCTGTGGCTGATTTGGCGTGCCTTGCTGCTGATTATTGTTGGGCGGCGGCACCGGTCTGCCACTCGGCTGCATGCCAGGGGTGACCGGGGTCCTGCCAGGTTGTTGCCCACTAGGATTATTGGTTTGCGGCTGGTTGGGATTTACGAACGGCTGATTCGGATTCAGCCTTTGTGATGGCTCCACGGGTTGCGGCGTCGCTCTCGGCTGCCCACCTTGATTCGGCAAGGTCGGTTGATTGGGCCTTGAATCCTGTCGGCCCTGTCCCGGAGGAATTGGCCTTCCAGCCGGACTCGCGGGAGTTGGCGCAGCAACAACCGTGCGACCCGGAACGACTTTTACGGGCGGAGCGGGCCTTACTGGGGGTGGCACCGGAGCAGCTCCCGGCTGCGCGGTAATCATTTTGCCCTGCTGATTGATCACGGTAGGGCGTTGATTCGACACATGAACGGGATGCGCCACGGGTGCCGTAACGATGGACTGCCGTGTCGGCGTCACATCTGGTCTGGCCAACGGCTGCACGTGCTCCATCTCCCGAGGATCCATTCGGATCGCGGAATTGTGTACCGAATGCCCAGCCGCAAAGTCCTCCTGCCGCACAGCAGTAACACCTTTGGATTGATTGATATAGGTAACATTTGTCACATTTGTAACGTTCACATATGTGTTTTGGACGTGAACTCGATTGCTCTCACGAATGTTTGTGATATTCACCTGGTCGACATAACGCGGACTGGCGCGATACCAAGGCCGGTAAGCTTCGCCTGGCCCAAGCGGGAACCACGCAGAAACGCCGACGCCGCCGATATGAATGCCACCGGCGAAGACTACCAAGGCAGGCGACCAGACCGGACGCACCGCAGGTGACCCGGGAATCCAACCCCAACGACCGCCATAAGAGACCCAGCGGCCATAGTGGAACGGCGCATAGCCCCAGGGTTCATCCTCGACCCATACCCATCCCCAGGGTTCGTGGTTGACCCAGTGGCCATAATGATATGGGGCCCAATCGGCGGAGACATTTCGTGGAAACCAGATCGCTCCGTACTCCGTGTCCGGCTGCCAGTCCCCGTACCCATCGAGATCGGCGGCGCCTGGGATCTCCGGGCTCACGTAACGGTAGGAAGCAACGCGGCTTAGTTGCTGATCACGCTGCTGGCTCCAGTGGTCGAGATCGTCAGGCTGTGCGGGCTGCAGCCACTGTGGGTAAACAGGGTTGGAGCCGGCCAATTCAATCGATTGTTCGTAGTCCAGTTCCTGCCGGTACTCTCCCGCCGCGGTTAAATCTGCAAAATCACCCAGGTTTGTAAAGATGGTTGCTCCGTCTTGGGGGAAAACGTCGACTCGCAGATCGCCTTTTCGATCAAGCTCAATGTTTCCGTTGGGTGTGCTCACATCCAAAAGTTGACGCGGCCATAGCCCAAAGGAGTGCAAACGCACTGAACCTTGCGCGACTCCGAAATTGACACCAAACTGGGAGCTTTGTACCAAGCTCACATCCGAATTCGGACCGATTCGCACATAGGTCTGTCCAACCTGCACCTCTGCGCGGCCATCGGAGTCCGTAAAAATGCGGTCACCGGGACCGATCGTGAGGTTCGGATAGGCTTGGCCCCAGTCTTGAGAGCCGACCGGTTGAATTGACACCGTCCCGGAGATTGAGGAGATTCGACCAGCCTGGGCCGGTGGATCATCTTGCGCGTTCGCAACGCAGGCGGCCAGTACGAGGAGCGCTGCGCACGCGGCTGGCAAGAGTCTTTTTGTGGTGGAATTGAGAGCAAAAATATTCATAACTTCTGTTCCTTTCTTGCTATGCCGGTTCCTTTATTCAATGGGGTCCCTTAAGGTGAACCTCTCAAGAAGAAACCTGGCGTCCCTTTGTGAGCACTCTGTTTGCTGCCAAACCCGCGGCTGGCCCGGGTCTCTTTCGAATCATGGAGAATACTAACCCTGCCCTCTGACAAAAGTAGTACAAAGAATTAGATGCGACGGCCGCAAAGTAAGGAACCGCAAAGCATATCTGGCCGTATATAGGTGGTTGAGAGGGCGAAAGCCATGAAACGGAAAACTACGATCTTGTTAGCGGGACTGGCGCTGGTGGCCGGAATCGCAGGGTGCAGAATCCATGTGGACAAGGATGCGAACGGAAAGGAAAAGAACGTGCAGGTGGATACACCTTTTGGCGGCGTTCACGTGAATACCGATCAAATCACTGCCGCTGACCTTGGGTTGCCAGTTTATCCCGGCGCCGAGTTGTCAAAAGACAACGATCACGATAAATCCGCCGACGTAAACATGGGTTTCGGCGAGTGGCAGTTGCATGTACGAGCCGTTAAATACTCGACCACTGATTCCGAAGAAAAAGTCTCTGCGTTCTACAAGAAGGCATTAGGACGTTACGGTGACGTCATCCTCTGTCACGGGAACTCTCCTGTGGGCACGCCGACGGCCACCGGCGAAGGGTTAACCTGCTCCGACAACAGCAAGAATGCCAACGTGAAGATCGACGATAAGGACTTCGGATCGAATGGCAATTTTCAGTTGAAAGCCGGGTCCAAACGCCATCAGCACATCGTAGGATTCGAAGACCCAAAAAGCGGCAAGACTCGGTTTGCACTCGTGAGCCTCGATCTTCCTTCGGCGCTCACCAACAGCAAGAGCGACTAAACCGCACTGTTCGAGATGAGACAGCACTTGAAACCAGGATTCGAACTATAAATTGCGGGCGCAGGGGTGAGCGATCCCTTAGAATTCTCCAAACTGGTATCTCACCCCATCCGACCGGAGCCGTCTCAAATGTCCATCAAAATCGTTTGCTTCTTCCCTGTGGCATTGCTGGCCGCCACAATGGCGTTGTATGCCGAGGACAGGCCCACACCAACCGCGCCCGCGCCCACCGATCCATACGCCGAAGTACAACCCGCCACCGAATCGCTCGACTTGGCGATGTATCAGCGTATTCGCGATGAGGGGCTCAATCACTCGCACGTGATGGAGTTTGCGTCTGCCCTGATGGATGGAATCGGGCCCCGCTTGACCGGTTCACCCAACGTGAAGAAGGCCAACGAGTGGACGCGCGACACCCTTACCACGATCGGTTTGAAAAATGCGCACTTGGAAGACTGGGGAGAATTTGGCCTGGGCTGGCAACAACTAAACACCTGGGCGCGCATGGTTACGCCCGACACCGCAGTGCTGATAGTGCAGGCTACACCCTGGTCGCCGTCGACCCCGGGGCCCGTCACCGCGGACGTCGTCTTTGTGAGCATCCAAAATGAGAAAGATTTCGATCAATATAGGGGAAAGCTGACAGGCAAGATCATATTGTTTGGCGCCATGCGGGACGTTCCACCTGTCGACAAGGCAATTTTCGAACGCTACAGCGAGAAGGAGCTTGAGGACATTGCTGAATTTCCGGTGAACGCGAATGCCGGCAGAATTCCCCCGGAGATGGAAACTCGTATTCGCGAACGCATGGAACGGATGCGACTGCTGGAAAAGGTTGCACAGTTCTTTGCAGACGAGAAAGTGGCTGCAGTCATCGAACCCAGCCGTGATGGCAAGAACGGCGCTGGCTCTGGCGGAACTCTCTTTGACGACAACGGCGCAACGCTGGGCCGCACACCTTACATCGCAGAAAAGCGCGTAAAGATTCCAGTGGCGGTAGCAGCCATCGAGAGCTACGGACGACTCTATCGGCTGACCCAGGCCCATGCACCTGTGAGCGTGGAGATCGACGTTGAAACGAAATTCACTGGCGAACATGAGCACGCATACGACACGATCGCGGAAATTCCAGGAACCGATCCCAAGCTCAAAGATCAGGTTGTGATGCTGGGCGGACACCTCGATAGCTGGATCGCAGGCACTGGCGCAACCGACAATGGCGCGGGCACGGTCGTGGCGATGGAAGCAGTAAGAATCTTGAAGGCGCTCGACATCAAGCCGCGGCGTACGATCCGTATCGCCCTTTGGACCGGCGAAGAGCAGGGGCTCTTCGGGTCTAAGGGTTACGTGAAGCAGCATTTCGGCTCGGCCGCGCTTTCGACGGCGCCAGATCAGATGGCTCTGCCTGAATTCATGCGGCGAGCTGCTGGCCCGCTTGAAGTTAAGCCGGAACAGAAGCTCATCTCGGGATACTTCAATGTCGACAACGGGTCCGGCAAGATTCGTGGGGTGTACCTGCAGGGAAACGCGGCGATAGCTCCCATTTTTGCGCAATGGATCGCGCCGCTTAAGGACCTTGGCGTAACCACGCTAACCATGCGCAACACCGGCGGCACAGACCACTTGAGCTTCGATGCAGTCGGCATTCCCGGCTTCCAGTTCGTTCAAGACACGCTGGACTATGAAAGCAGGACCCACCATTCAAACGAGGACGTCGTCGAGCGGTTGCAGCCTTCTGACCTGAAGCAGATCGCAACGGTCGAGGCGATTTTCGTCTACAACGCGTCGCAACGCGACCAGATGCTGCCCCGTAAGCCGCTGCCCAATCCGCAAGCCGAAGAAAAACGGCGTGCGCCAATCGAGGGTATCTTCCCGGGCGCAGTTCCTCCGGCCGCGCCCGCGAATCAGTGATTTGTTCGAGAGAATTGGTGAGATAGGCACCGAGTCTGGCAGAGCCCAGGAAAACTGCCGTTCTCATCCCCTATCCCAAACAGATTTGGCCTCGAATTGAGAGCCGCTCTTGACCCGCGAAGAACTCGATCAAGACTCTTTGCAATTGCTGGGTCTCCTCCAGCAGGACAAGGATTCTGCTACACTTGTTGAAGCGTATTAGACGGGAAGAACGCACCAGGCAGCGCCCGATGACACGCGTCTGCAACCATGTTCGGGGAGTGGCTCAGCCTGGTAGAGCACCTGGTTCGGGACCAGGGGGTCGGAGGTTCAAATCCTCTCTCCCCGACCAATATTATCAATAAGATAGAAGCACTCTTGAAACAGTCACTCACCCCGATGTAGACGATTTTGTAGCGGTGAAAGCCGACAAGAGCGACGATTGAATTTCGAGCGGACATTTTTTCTTGTAAGGCCAGATAAGTGCCGCCGCGGCGCACGTCCCTTCCAGCCACGGCCTCACCTCTTTCGAGCCGAATGTAAATGAAGCAATGAGCTTCCCGTCTTGCAAAGAGCAGAGTTTGGCGGTGGCCCAAGACTTTCAAACTCATTCGTTCTCCGAGGAAACTGCACTCTTCGCCTTTTATTCGTGAATCGTCTATGCTTAAGGCAAGAGGATAGAGTATGGCGAAGACGAAGGTATTTGTTAGCTACGATCACTCAGAAGACGTGCTTTACAAGCGCCTTTTACAGGCCTGGGACGCAAACGCAGATTTCGAATTCGAAATCGATAGTCGGGGCCCAAACGTCCCAATCGACAGCTCTGACGCGGGTCCCGTCAAAGCTGCTTTGACCAAGATGATGAAGAGCGCGACTCATTTGTTGGTTCTTGTGGGAGAAAAGAGCAACAAAAGTAAGTGGATGCATTGGGAAATCGAGCGCGCCAAAGAGAGCGACGTGAAGCTAAAGCTCGCAGCCGTGAAGCTCGCCAAAGAAAATGTGACACCGAGCGGGCTGCTGAATGTCGGGACATCTTGGGCGACAAGCTTTAGCAGAGACCAAATTGTTGACGCCCTGAAAGCTGCAAAAATAGGGTATTGAAAGTGCTTGATGTGGACTGATTTCAAACAGCTGATACTGGTGGCGAATGGCTATTGATACTCGACCAGTTTGCTTTGTGGTCATGGGGTTCGGCAAAAAGACCGACTATGAATCGGGTCGAACCCTTGATCTCGACGCGACTTACGAAGCAATCATCAAACCTGCCGCCGACAAAGAGAATCTGCGTTGCATCCGAGCCGATGAGATTATGCACTCTGGCGTCATCGACCTGGAGATGTACGAGATGCTCTTGAGGGCCGACCTAGTGATTGCTGATATTTCTACTGGAAATGTCAACGCGCTATATGAGTTAGGTGTTCGGCACGCACTGCGACCGCACTCCACGATCATCATGAAAGAAGAGGCGGGCCGACTCCACTTCGATCTTGATCACACGGCCACTTTCAAGTATGTTCATCTCGGTTTGGACATTGGTGCTCGCGAAGCGATACGGGCTAGTAAGCAACTCGGTGAACTGATCGCAACAGTGCTTGCCGCAAAGCGACCTGACAGCCCCGTTTACACTTATTTACCGAAGTTACAACAGCCACGACTCACTGACGAGCAGTTTGACACGTTGCTCGATGAAGCCGAGTTGGCGCAAGAGCGGTTGTCGACTCTGATTAAGAACGGAGAGAGTGCGACTCGCGCTGGATCGCACGAAGCTGCAGCGGAAGCATTTATCCAAGCAATTCAAATCAAACCTGACGATCCATACCTCGTGCAACAACTTGCGTTGAATACATATAAAGCTCGTAAACCGTCGCTATTGTCAGCATTGATTGAAGCGCGATCGATAATGGAGAGGCTGAATCCGAATTCATCGAACGATCCTGAGACTCTCGGAATCACGGGAGCCATTCATAAGCGCATTTGGATCGAAACGAGAGACATCGCGCAGCTTAATCTCGCCATCCGTTACTACACACGGGGATACGAGATACGCCGCGATTACTATAACGGCGAGAATTTGGGAACCTGCCTTGACTACAGGGCAGAAGTACAACCGGATCCTGCGGAAGTGCAGTTTGATCGGATGAGCGCAAGGAAGACGCGAGAATCACTGATCGGTCTACTGCTGCCTCTAGTGAATTCTGCTTCATTTGAAGACCGCTCAGACAAAAGATGGATATATGCAACACTGGCGAACAGCTGTTACGCACTCGGAATGGCAAAAGAAGGCGGAGAGTACGAGACCAAGTTCATGACGGAAAAGCCTGCGCAATGGGAAATTGACACCTACACTGATGGCAAAAAGGCGGCCTTGAATCGCTGATCTGCAACGCTCTGCAGGAATTCTTAACTGTGGCCGGCTTTTAAGAAACATTGGTCCTCTCAGTTACTGGCAGAATGACATGGCGCGAGCCCCCCGGCGCTGAGTAGTTCGCGGAGTTATTGACCATTCGATAAGCACAGAACGCTCAAGGGCGGAATGCATGTCAAATTTGATGCGCGCCGTAGCGCTGGCCGACCTACCTAATCTCCCACACAAGACGTCAGTTCAATTCAAGTGGCGTTTTCGGATCTCTTCATCCGCAGATTGAACTTACGAAGTAGGGCAAGTCGCAGTCTTATATTCCCGATGGTGCCATCCTTTGGGTGCATTGTTCCAGCGTTTTGAGGGGAGCGTGTGCTTTCCGCGGCCTTGATTCTGCGTATCCTGCGGCCAACCTGGGACAAACGAAGTGCCTTTACGGGCCCACCCTGAAAGGTATACGTTGTTGAAACAACATGGACCGCAGCGATTATCCCTGGCTGTTCCGTGCAGCTGATCGCGCTTCGTCAGAAGCGCAGGACTCGCATTTTCTGGGGTTGCGGGTGCAGTTGGTTGTCTTCTTCATAGTTGGCTTGCTTGCCGCGGCTCCCACTTGGTTTCACCTTGAGTCCCAGGAATCCAGAGAGCTCGCCGTTGCTTCAACCGTGTTCCTGGCTGTTGGTCTCGTTATTGTCGGAGCTGCCCGTGAGAGGCGATTTGATAAGCGATGGTTCGATGCACGTGCAGTTGCTGAGTCAGCAAAGACTCTAAGTTGGCGGTATATGATGCGCGTAGGATCGAATTTTGCCATCGAAAGCACCGTGGCTGACCAAACGTTTATTGGCGAACTCCAAGCGCTCAGTGCGTCTCGCCGTGGAGCAATTGCCGAGTTGGGAGGCGTCGAAAAGGATAGAACACAGATTTCGGCGCTCATGCGGACCGCTCGGAGCAGCTCTTTTGACGAAAGGAAGGCCTATTATCTGGCATCACGAGTGGCGGAGGAGAGGGATTGGTATCACGACAAAGCGGCGTCAAATCGCAAGCTGTCAGGGCGATGGTATTGGGCAGGAATTGCGATCCAATTGGTTGCACTTATGATGGCTGTGATGCGCGCAGCCGACTTCCTGACGTTTTCAATAGCCGGACCCCTAATGACCCTCGCGGCCAGCTTTAGCGCATGGACGCAGGCAAAGCGCCACGATGAACTCGGCACAACGTATTCCGTAGCGGCCGATGAACTAACAAATCTGGAACAAAAGGTTGAACTCTGTACATCTGATACCGAGTTGGTTGCTCTGGTTGAAGACGTCGAGGAGGCAATTTCACGAGAGCACACGATGTGGAGAGTTCGGCGCAATGTTGCGCCATAAGGATGGGAATGCAGCGAGCGAGCGAGATCGAATTAAGGGGTGCGGCGGTCGCACTTCCGACGTTCTACCCATCAGTTTCTAGCGTCAAGGCAAACCTATTGGTCTCCGACTATGTTCGGGTGCTCGTGGATGTGGGATATCCAAATTTTCTGATCTCCGCATACGATTATGCACATGCGGAAGATAACGAGCGCCAACTGATCAACCAAGATTTGAAACGAGCTACAGAGGCAGGCTCCGTAATATTGTTGGACAGCGGGAACTATGAGTCGTTTTGGCTACGCGATGAGGCTTGGTCTGACGTCTCATTTCAGGAAACGTGCAGAGTAATTCACCCAAGTTTGGCATTTTGTTTCGATGATCAGAATCCACCTGAACATCGCGAGGGGGCGGTGGCGGCCGCGCTTCAACGAACGACATCGGACTCATTCGCGTTGCGTGGCGAGATTATAGTGCCGATCGTACACAACCGCCCGATCTTCCTTCCTGATGTGGTCGCCGACGTTGTTCGTGCCGCACGCCCGGTCATGGTTGCAATCCCAGAACGCGAATTGGGGGAAGGAATTGCGGAGAGGTGCCGAATGATTGCTTCGGTGCGCTCGCGACTCAACGAGCTTGATTACTATTGCCCAATTCACGTGCTTGGGACTGGGAATCCGTATTCACTTTTTGCATTCGCACTATCCGGGGCAGACAGTTTCGATGGTTTGGAGTGGTGCCAAACAGTCGTGGACTTCGCTTCCGGGCAGCTAAGCCACTTTCAGCACTGGGAGTTGTTTGCGGAGGGCAGTCCAATACCAAAGGCAGAGGACTTTCCATATCAGTACAGAGCTTTTGCTCACAATCTGGTTTTCTGGGCCGAACTCATGCGCTCGATTCGCGAATTCATTCGACACGGTAAATCAACTACCCTAACAGATTCGATTCTTAGCCGAATTAGGCCGATTTTGCCGGTCAATATTTCATGATAAGCTCGATTCCATTTTCGGTTATCGATGAAGCCGTATTGGAGGTCGCAGCTCATCTCCCCGATCGCATAAGGAACCAGGAAAGCTGGCGACGCAGGGAAGAACAGGAGTTGTGGCGTGAACTCGTTGGCGCGATCCTCGGCTCTGCGGTGTCTTACGAGCATGCTCTCATCGCTCTATCATTCCTCGACGTAAATGGTCTCATTTCCCCTTCTCAAAGCCTGAGCATCAAACAGGTCGAGATCGAACGATCATTGAAGCTTGCGGGCTATCGTTTTCCGACGTTGCGATCGAGGCAGATTGCGCAGAGCGCGGCCGCAATTTATGGCAAATCGAGCAACTTGCAGAATATCCTACAACGTTATGGCGACCCAATGGCAGCTCGGCGCGGACTGGTTGAGCTTTGTCCGGGCTTAGGGCCCAAACAGGCGAGTCTTTTCTTGCGAAACGTTGGCTACCATGATCTGGCGGTTCTTGACCGCCATGTTTTGGCATACCTTCAGCATCGGCGCTTTGTTGCAAAGTGCAATCTCCTGGTCAATTCAGTCAAGAGGTATGAGGTTGTTGAACAAATCGTTCTTGGAATTGCAGCGCAGCTCGGGCTAACTGTGGCGGATTTTGATCTGGCCGTTTGGATAACGGTGCGAGTTATATGTGGAGTGTCTAGACAATGGGTCTCGTAGTGTTAGCTTCCGGGGGAGTTGATTCCTCCGTCATATCGCTGCTGGCGGCAAGTCATGACGTTCAGACGTATCCGCTCTTCGTCGACTACGGGCAGCTATGCGCAGAGCGAGAGTGGTCGGCGTGTGTGGAGATTCATAAGGCTAATGATCTCCCAGCACCCCAGCGAATGAACTTGCCAGGATTTGGGCAGGTAGTTCCGTCGGGGCTGACTTGTTCCAGTCTAAATCTTGTGAACGATGCGTTTCTGCCTTGCCGCAATCTTCTCTTCGCAGTCTGTGGCGCCGCCTATGCGCACAGTCGAGGAGTAAGCTGCGTAGCGCTCGGATTGATTGACGAGACTGAGGCCATCTTTCCGGATCAAACCGGTCGATTCATCGAGGCCGCGGAACGAGCTGCTTCTGTCGCTACCGGCAACCTGATCCGGATAATCGCTCCGCTTCATACGTTGACCAAGGCAGAAGTGCTGGCCATTGCATCCCAGCTTGGGTTGCAAGGCACCTATTCCTGCCACCGAGGCACAGCAGAACCTTGTGGGCGGTGCATTTCTTGCTTAGAGCGAATTCATGCGACACAATCCACATAGGAGAAGAAATAATGGGCGGTGGTGGCGGTAGCAGTAGAAGCTTGACATCGGAGGAGACGCGGAAGCTCTCTGATCTCGTAGCACGAAAGATCAGCGAAGCAGCTAAGCCAAAGCGAAACGTTTTTCTTTCATTTGCCGCAGAGAGCCTTGACGAGGTCAACCTGCTCCGTGGGCAGGCAAAAAATGAGAACACAGACATTGAATTCAACGACTGGTCGTTAAGAGCACCGTTCGATAGTAAAAATTCAGAATACATTCGAAGCGGTATTCGGGATCGAATCCGCCAGTGCTCCGTGACGGTCGTGTTCTTGTCGCAGGAAGCTGCCCTCAGCAAGTGGGTCGACTGGGAGATCCGTGAGAGTATACGACTCGGACGAGGCGTCATCGCAATGTACAGGGGGGATAACCCTCCTGCCAGATTACCTCCCGCAATCTCTGAGGGGAACATAAGGGTTGTGCCCTGGAATCACGAACAACTTTCCGCCGCGATCGACAAGGCATCGAAATAGCGAGGTGATGAACAATGAGAACCCGAGGTTTGTATACGGTATAGGCCATCTATCTGGGCGACTCAATTCCAATGAACTTAAATGCGTTGTGTGGTCATCTGCGACTATCCACACCTCATCACTCCCTTGCGAGTCGGAAACTTGTCCTCGATGCGAGGGCTGCCGCTGTTTGGAATGTGATATTTCGGCCGGTGCTATACTTGCTCGCGGATCAGGGCAATGACGTTGACTTTTGGACGACGGAAATAGGTTAAGTCCTGTGGATGAAGTAACTCCTTCGACGACCGACAACCTGTTGAGTGCTCGGCGAATAATTCTCGCATTGCTGCTCGTGGTTGTGCTCGGTTTGATTGCGGTCGGAATTGATTGTGAAAGACTCTGGACGCACGGGTTCATCCTAGCCGTTTCATGCTTGGCGGCCGGGTTCTTAGCCGGGTTTCTTTTTGGTATCCCAAAGGTTTTACAGGGGGATCGAACCCAGCCCCAAGATTCAGCTTTGTCCAGCGAAGTTTACCGTCAGCGAGTCAACACAAACTTGGAAGATATCTCAGACTGGCTTACAAAGATCATCGTGGGCTTGGGCCTCTATGAGCTAAAGCGCGTTCCCGCGTGGGTTGGAGAGTTGGCCAGAGTATTCGCGTCTAGCTTTCCACAGCCCGACCGAATGCGGAGTGTTTTCGGGGCCGCCATTGTCCTTTTTCTTATTTCTGGTTTTTTGTTGGGCTACTTGATCACTCGACTCTACCTCCAGAGTGCGATGGCACATGCAGACAAAAAGGCAACTCCGGAAGAAGAGCCTGCGCCCGGCCCCGCGAAGAAAGTGGATCCCGAGTCGTTGACTCCTGAGGCGGATGCAACCGAACCGGCGAAAGGGGAGGACCGTGGATCCATTACCCCAGCTATAAATGGTGTACAAAAGAATAGCCAAGACAACTAGACGAATTCGGCCAAGTTGATTATCGGGATGTAAGGAGACAAATCGATGGTTAGGGTAGTATCACCGAATCCGAGGGTTTTGCTCGAAGACATTGAACAGGCAATCGCCGAGAATAAAATTACGACATGGGAGGAATCGAGCAGAGGTTCTTTCACCCATGCAACGGAACAGTGGAGAAATAAGGCCTGGTTTAGACCAACCATCGATGCAGAAGGTGTCGTATTTAATATTATCCGCCCAAAAGGGGGGAAAGTGTCGAGGGATGCTTATGCTATATATCATGGTCATTTCGCTAGCATGCTGCTCACTCATTTCGACAATAAGTTGAAAATAATCGAGCTCACAGCTCTTGCCGCCCATGGCGACTTGGTATGAAGGACTAAATAGGGCGCACCGCATGTTTGCGTGGATAACCGAAGAGATTGCAAACAGCCCGCAGGAGCGCTTTGAATGGCTTGGTCTATACACAGAATTCGGGTCGAGGAAGTGTATCATCCCGATCTGTTGTTTTGAATCTATTGACGCCGCAGCAACGCCGAACTTCGCCGTATCTCGGAACAACCTCAGGTCCAGGTACGCGCTGGAATAAATTGACCGAACATCCGAACGAGCATGGAATGACGGCGGATTATGACAGTGTGCGGAAAAAGCAGGAGAGAACTCCAGCTTCAACTGGTAGAGTTTTCCGGGAGCAGGTCAGAATTATGGTGCAGGTGTACCCTCTCCTGAGTGAAAATCAGGGTCAATGAAATTAGACGGAGAACGACCACGTTGAAAGTGCGCCGCACGATTACGGAATACCTATCGACCAAATATCTTGATTGGGCTGAAATTCTGCCGAAGTTTAATGGAGGCAGAATGGCTTCGTTGCAGCACAAAAGAGAATTTCAGCGAGCAGAGGAAAAGCGGACATTCGAAAGGACACGTCCCCCGAGCGGGGTCTCGTTGCATTTCGAGCGCCTGGTTTTGGTTGAGTTATTTCTGATTGAAGACATCAAGGATCTAGAACGTAAACTGCGAAGTATGTTTACTGAGGTTCGAGGATTCAGCACATTGAGTGATGATTTGCGCGCGTTTTCGGCCTCGGCGGCAGATCTGTTTTCAGGGAGGTGGCAAGTACTTGGCGACATCACTCGTAAAGAGCCACGACCGTTTGCGAGCCGTGGAATTGCTTGTATGCCAGAGCTTCCGGAAGAGATAAGTCGCATAGAAATAACTTTGACCAAAGTGCTCCCTTCGGCTTTTGCTCTCTCGTTCGATATTCATCTAACCGAGGACGCGACCCGAAAGCTTCAAATGCTTCTCAGCAGGTCCTACTTACCTGAACTAAGGTTCGGCGGTATTCTACCGACTCGGCGCACGTTCAATTCCTCATCACAACTGCCTTCCGAATTGGTGATGCAAAACGAGATTCGTGAGTTCTTTTCTGGCCTGCGACTCAGAATTGAACAGCAACTGAGGACCAAGATCAGGGGCGTGTTCTTAACGCCAATCAATTCGTCGGCCCCGAAGATGCCGGCAATTGAGCTTCTCTCCGTTCAAGGTGTAGCCCCGGATTCGAGCCTGTCTGAACACTTGAGCGCCAATCGAGAGTGGGCCCGAGTCTGCGGCTTCACCCCATGGAGAACGGATCATATTTTTGTTGATGATTCAGGTACACTCTTCCAATGGCCTTCATGGCCTGAATTAGATGAAGAAGCTGGATTGCTCCCCTACAGATTGCTTTCAATTCGCGAAGCTGACCAAAAAGCGGAAGAGAATAGGCGGCGGATATCATCTCAAGAACTAATTCACTCTCTCACCTCTCTGCTTTCGATTTTCGGACTCATTGAAACGACGCGGCGAAAAGTCGAGTCGCTTCGAATTCTGGTGTACAAGACGCTAGCTGGAAAGTCGACATTTAAGTGGCTACAACGCGAGATTAGACTCAATGATGAAATGCAACTTCATCGAATGATTCTGCGACGCCTACAATTTGAGATGAAGGAGTCCAAATGGATTCTGCAAGCCGAGGCCCACAATCTTCAGGCATTTGAAGCCGTGCAGGCAGAGCAGAAGGAAAACCTGGGCTCATTCATTCTGAGCGGAATTGAAGGACGTCTGAGGAGAGTCTGCGGCCACAGCGAAGTCGTATCCCGCGAAATATCAGACTACCTTGGGCGTCGAAATCTTGATCTCACCTATCGTTTGCAGAAGCGACTATTCAGGTGGTCAGCTGTACTCGGCGTGTTTACGGTCCTTACCGGGCTCATAGCGGCATACGCAGTCGTTAAAGGCTGGCCGTCAGTGCAGCACTTCGTGGCTTGGTGGCACAAGGAGATTTACTAATGGGAAGGCAAACTTAAGATGGAACGGCGTGATTTTTTAGCTCGTCGTCAACATCGAATTGTGGTGCCACCTAAATTGCATTATTGATCTATAGCCCTTTGCAAGATTAGGTGATTCGGTAGTCAACAGGTGCAGAGGATCCCGCCCGTTGCAGGTGTCGCCGCGAGAGCGTGCCATCAATTCTCGTCATCGCCAGACTCACCAAATCTGTCCGCTCTCTTTTGAAGCGAACTTCGGATGTCCTCCAAATACGTTACTGATGGGATTCTCCCACTGTCTGAGGTGACCTTAGATATCAAATAGTCAAGCCTCTTAAGCTGGTTGAGCAACACATCCTTGGCCCTCATGTCCACTTTCCGGCGTTGTTCTACTGAACTCCACCAGGCAACCAGAGAATTACCGCCCAAATAGAGAATATCCTGCGTCCTCAGTCCTACGCTGATACCTTCTAAGACAGCATTCCACACATCCAGTTTGTCGCCCCCGTGCACAGCAAGCGTGTCAATAGCGGGAATGTAACTCTCAATGAGCGCTCGCTGAAGTCTCCTTCCTTCCTGCTCTCTGCCTCGCATCTGCGACGCCGCAAGGGCACCGCTAATCTCCTTGAAACCAGACCGCCATTGAGAGGCTGCTCGTTGTATGCTTCTTCTTCGGATCGCTATATTCCCAAGTTCGAAATATGCTGTCACCTTCGCCAGAGTGACCCCAGCTGTAGGCTCAAGTAGTCCCGCGATCTCAAGTAAACCCATCCAGTCTTCATTCAGGATCTTCGACTTAATCCATAAATCCTGCAATTCCGGCCTGCCACATTTGAGGCTGTGCGCTCTCTTAAAATGGATTTCCGCATGAATCGGATCAGGGGGACTCATTCCCAAATACGCCCGACCGAGAAGGCACTCCAAGTCTGGATTGTCGGGGAATTGTCTCAATGCCACCTCAGCTGACTGCAGCGCATCTCCTGGTTTCTGTTGCTTCCACAGAGCTGCGACTCTTCTTATTGCATCTCCAACATCCGAAGCGATGTTCGGAGAACCCTTCTTAGCACGGGCACACGCTCGCGCCAATCGGCGAGGGTCGCGAATACGATTTACAACCAAATCAATAACGAGGATGATACTGCTCGGAATCACAATCTTCGCGCCTCCAGGCAGATCCTCTCCAAGCGTCACCAAATGATATTTCCGGAGTGCACCGAGATCGTCGTTCAACAAGCGTTCGTTACTATCTAATACCCCTTGCAGCTCAATAAACGACGTCTCTCCGAGCAAACATCCCACATAGAGTGTCCGAATCTGAGAGTCACTGAGCTGATCCAACTCCTTTCCAAAGGCAAACCGCCGTGCGGTGTCTCCATCGTAACCCTTCCAACCTTTGAGAACGACGTCAAGGCCCTGCCCGTTCTCCATGCACTTAATAATCGAAGCTGCAAAGGTCGGCGATCCATCGGTAAGCTTATAAAGTTGACTAAATAGATTTGATCCTCTCCTAAGTGTGAATGGAATACCGCGACTTTCAGCTGTCAGCTTGCAGTATTCCCTAAAGTCATCTTCGTCCAATCCCGAGATCGGGAGCAATTGTTTTGGCGCAGCGCCCAAATCAAGCCGTGCGGTTAGAAGGGCGAGGGACGGCGAGTTACCGTGTCCTGCGGTGCGAGTTGCAATCTGGATTATTGTCTGAAACACTTCTTGCTGTTCGGATGACTCCAAGCTATCCACGTCATCGATAACGAGAAATGATGGGAACATCCGAAGCGCTGTAACACATTCATCAATTATCTCCTGAATCGTCCACTCTGGATCAATCATCTGTTTTGGGGTTCCGAGCTCTATAAGTATCGCAGCGAGAAGGCTCCTAATATCGGTAAAATCAACACGCGAAGTGGCTTGAAAGGTTCCTTGAATTGCCGTAAATAGTTGCTCTTTTGCGCTCAACCAGATCAGTTTCTCCACCCCATCTGGTGGATTCCGAATGAGGTCTTCGGCAAACTCCCTTGCCAAAGTCGTTTTGCCAACTCCTCCCATCCCCGTCAGTAGCTTGACCGGAGTAAAGCCATCGCACACCCAACGCCACAATTCTCTGAGATACTGCTCGCGACCCACAAACTTGATAAATCCTGGATCCTTTAGTCCGAGATTGTTCATCAAGACTACCGAGCGACGAAACTCATCTGCGAGTGACAGTTCGCGTCTCCCGCTGCCGCACAAGAAGCTAAATTCTTCCGCCGTTCGCGCAGGTCTGCACTCGTCTGCAATTCGCAGATAGATATCTCCCTCCTTAAATGCGTATCCATCGCGTTCAGGATGCTTGGGTGCGTTTCGGCGAAATTGGGCGGGAGTTAAGGTATATGGACGTCTCGGAACCAGCAAGATACCGACTCTTTGGCTGCAGCCAGAAACATCCACACTACACGAGGCATAGTGGCAGTCGATTTCGTGGCCCGTAACGGCCGATGCTTTCTTTTGAAGCTCCTCGACGGAAAAGCGCTGGTTGAAACCTACGATCTGCTTCGTTGAATCGTCGACTCCAGCTATTATGTATCCCCCGAAGGAGTTGTAAAACGATACTGCATCCTTAACTATCTCCGCCATTCACGCCGCATAGACCTGCTTCTCGTTCTCACTAGGCCTTCGATCTGAAGGTAAGGTAGGCAGTTCAGCCTTGTAGTCCCAGAGGGCCTTCTCGTATGGGAGGCCAATTCCATTCGGAAGCAAATCCGCCAGGATGGAACTGCCAAGATCACCCTTTCCGATGTGTTGAAAGACGCGCGATCTGTGAGAGAAGACACTTGAGTTTGGCATTTGCCCAATCCTGTATCGAGATGTTGATGTAATAGTAATCCTTGCAACGATTGCCGTAAATGCCCTTCCATTTTCCTGTTTTCCGAATTGACATATCGAGCGGTGAGAAACCCGCGAGATTTACGACCATCTGATCTCTTCCTTGCTAGCCCGAGATATTCACACCTTTGTCGGCTGAGATTGACTGCGCTTGATTGTTGACTTAAGCTTTGAGATATACGGTTCGAACAACTTATAAACTCTTACTTCAAACAATCAACATGGAATATCGGGAGAAACAAAGTTCCGAGAGCGCGGGAACTCGCGCCAACGAGATGGCAAAGGAGGAGAAGTTGGCGGCGTTATCGGAACGAATCGCGGGTGAGATGGCTTCTGCGGATGTGGTGGTTCGGGAGATCGAAGAAGGGGTCAGGGAACTAAGAGAGCAGTATGTGTTCGCCAAGACGGTCAATGGCGCAGCTGGAGAACAGGACGCCATTACGAATTATTTCAACTCGGCCTTCAGGTTACTCGAGAATTCACGAAGATTGGAACATCTAGCGTGGAATATACAGGTGTTTTCGTATCTGCACCACGCTGCCCTCGATGCTGACCGCTAAATGAGCACGGGATTGGCGGCGCAAACGAGAACCGTTCCGTGAGAACTGCTCAAACCTCCCTCCAGAAAGTGTTTAAAGTACTTACGAAAGTCGACTGCATTCGTGGCTTTCGGAATGTTGCGGCAACAATCTACAGCGAACGGCTCGACAAGGTTCGCGTGATGGCTTTCCTCTTCTCTGGTCGTAGAAAATACAAAAACACGAGCGAGAGTACGTTTCCTTTCGAACCGCGTACCTCGATCGTAGTTGGACCCCACTCAGTAAGCACAATGACGCCGGAAGTGATGCCAATAGTTTCCTGCAGGGACAGGGTTGTCGGGAGCGTTTAGCAGATTTTTGTTTTCTGGCCATTAAACGCAATGCTTGCATCCCGAAGACGCAGTCCGAGTTTCGTTGCAGCGGTAATCGTTTGAATTGCCGGATCCTAGGACCGAGAATGAGGTCGTTCCTATATAGACAGAAACGGGGAATCCAATGGGAAGACCGCCCGTGATTCGTCGTGCTAGCTGTCGCGGAGCTAAAAGCTGCGCTTCATACCGCTCCAACGACGACGAAATTGCCGCTACAATTTCATCAACATCTGCACTGCAGAGGGACCAGATGGGCCTGCAACAAGCCTTTGGCAACTTAACACTTAGCTCAAAATCTTCCGAGTAAGCCCTCTGGTCCCAAGCCAGAGGGTCCCCAGCGTCATCGAAGTTCGCGCCCCTAATCGAGACGTGATTCCGCTCACGGAAGAATGGCAGAAGCGGCTTGGGGTGCAAGCGACCGCCTGCGGAATCAAGAAAATGAAGACCAAATGGGGGACTTGCAATGTCGATGCGAAGCGGGTGTGGATCAACCTCGAACGGCTAAGATCGGGACCTTGGGGCGCGACAGAACAGCGATCAAATTTAGGGTTCGAGCTCTTTCTCCTTCAGAATCGCGAAGTCGCAGGGCTCCACGGCAATATGTTCGTGCTATCGCCTTCCCCGCCTCCCCATTCTCTGAGACCGCGGAATTGTCGGGATCTGGACCTGCCATCCTGACGGCTTTAGGCCGAAGATCTGCCCTTGATAGCGGGACTTTATCATAAGCCACGATTGCTTGATACCGCGCCCTCCCTCCTTCTTCTCTGAAGGCCCGGGTTCGAGCAAAGTCCGTAAAAATAGCTCCCTCCTAATTGCCTCGGAGATGCCAGGACCGCCATCATAAACGTCAATTACTAGATTGTGAAGATCGGCCCAGACGACCACGAATGCTATTGGACTCGTTGCGCTCATCTCTACCTCTAGCCCTAGCCCACTCGCATTATTTGCAATCTGACGAAGTCCATCATGATCCCAATCGACAACCCGCATTCTAGCTTCGACAGCATTGCGAATAAAACCAAACAACGCTGCCGCGAGATCATCAGGCGGGCCCGAAATCTGACAGACTTTACTCGGCGATGACCTCAGAACTCCATCTGGGCTGCCGTACTTAAGACCGCGTGACTGGTACGCGAAGATGCATGATTCCTTCTCCTGCTTGGTTAAGAATGACTTAATCAACGCAATTAAACGTATGGGGTTTGTTCTCCATACTCCAGTTCGACAATCATCCTGTCGAAACCTCAAAGACTCCAAATCGTCCTTAACATTAGCTAGGTATTTCTTGGAGTCTCGTAAATACCCATTGATATCTCGTCCTGATCCTTTCGCACGTATCATCTCAACTCTCGCCAGCGCGGCTCGCTGCGAAGCAACGATGCCTAGCGCATGATGAATGATATTCTCTCTCGTGATCTCACCTGCAGACGATATCCATTGCGCTCGAAGCACCGCGCTAAGTTCCAGGTTGTAAATCTCTTGCATAAACTCTTGGCCGAAAGCTGACAATATAAGAATGGTCTCCGGATCATTTTCTTCGAGGGCAAACCAGAAGACCCCGACTCCGTTTCCATGGTGGGCCACTTGTTCGAGGTTAAAGAGGCACCCATCACAGCCCACACTGATCTGGTATTGCAGCCAGTGCGATAACGCAAGACTCAATCTTCCGGTTATGCTCCCAATGTGATGTCTGAAATCGCTCCCCCGCACCGCGAATGCCTCGATCCTTTCGTAAAGGTCGATGCGGTTTGGGCGGAAGTCGTCAATAAGTTGCGACAGATCAGAATTGTCGTAGTCAACTTCCGCCCAAGAATTCGCCAGAAAGTGCACGTCTTCTTCGGAAAGATAGAGTATATGACCGGCAGAACTTTGGTCAGGAACGAGTACCCTAGATGCGTCAGATTCTCGGGTTATTTGGAGGAATCGCAGCTTCCAGTCAGTCTGACGCCATGGAAATAGCCTACAAGGTAATTCCAGCGCCCCTACTCCAAGAAACGCTTCTCGTTTCGAAAAGACGAATTTTGGCGTCTTTGATGACTCTTTCACGCACGAGGCACTTGTTGAAGCGATAAACAACTCGCCGAATATAAAGAAACCGAATTGCCTAAGTTTCCGAATAGTGTCTGGTGATTGTCTTCCAAGTTCATATATCAAGGCTAGCAGCGTGGCTTGGAGCACAGAAGTATGAGAGTCTATTGTCTTATACTCCCCAATCGATGCGGCCTCCTTATGTACCTCCGCCGCAATTGCCGACCTCATTTGCTGAATGATTTCATATGTGCTCATGCTCTTCATCCGAATTCTTACTGACATTGACTTGCACCGTTCACAAGCGGACCGATTATTGGATCGCGTCCATTCTTCTATGGCCATAAACGATCCGAGCATGCTCGCGGGCCATGACGATTCTTGCATTGCGTCTTAGTACCTTCGTACTTGACAATCCGTTCCTAGCGCTCACAATGAACATAGAGCTTGCGTACTGCATACAGGAGCCTTGGCTAAATTACATTTCCATCCAAACGTGAATACACCTGAACACCACAATCTACGACCGGCTACTTTTGAGGAATACCTATCACAGAATTCGGAGCTAGTTTCAACCGATGCGGTCGAATACTACTTCAACACTCATTTGGCGATATGCCATGCTCTGCTTAAACGTCTCGAAATCGCTCTTCGACAGCCTAATTCCTCGGAAGGCATCTGCGATGCACTTGGCGCTGACATTGGTACGCTCAGAGCGCAATTGAACGGAATGGGCAAGATTGAGCAGTACTTAGTTGAACAACTCAACAATCGCTCTGGCAATTAGATGTGCCGGACCGAACGACGTGCTCGAAGGTGATACCGAGCAGTCACTTTTGGCAACCGAACGCCAACCCTACGGGTCCCTCCTCGATTCCTTTCGTGAAGGAGCTGCACCATTTCGGGATCATCAACGGGTTCGCCGTCAACGAAATCGAAGTATTCGGTGATTAAGACCTTTTCAATGTCAAATCGATTCTTAAGTGCGTGGCGCAGATTTGTCCGGATCCGATTTAGGTTCATCTGCACAACTTTCTCCGGATTCTTGAAAGGTAGATCTTCAGCCAATTGAGCCTTGTAGAACTCATCGTTGTACATAAACGAGATCATGTCGGGTATGCTCAACTTCCGTTGATAGCGAATCGGGTGCGCAAGCAGGTCCAGGATGAGCAGAGGTCGGATACCTCCGCCGATGAGGCCATCGTCTGGATCATTTTCATTAAAGATGCGCGCACTCACCAGCCTTTCATTCGCAGAACATTTCTCTCTCTTGTGAGGTAGGAGCGTCTTGAGGGAGGGATCACCGCTAACTTTGTGGTCAAAAATAATATGAGGTCCGATCCTTTGCTCTTGTAAATTCTGCAAGGCAGTATCAATGGCGGCCAAATACAGATCGGGATCAAGCTTGGATACGAAGCTGCCACCCCGTTCCCGTATATCATTGTATGTTTTCGCATTCTTGAACGATTTCTCCACAGTGAGACCGATCGCGATGGGAGCTGGATCGTATCCCCGCCTTTCGCGGATAGCCTGGATCTGTTCAATCAACCAGATACCGTTGTTCAGGCTATTTCTGAAAAGCAAGTCGGTGAGAACCATGTCATATCCGAAAGCTGAGCTACGAATACGAATGAGTGCTTCTTCTGGAGATTCCGCCGTTTCAACTCTCATCCCTCTGCGATACTTTTCTCGCAGTAGGCTCGAGGCCTGCATCAGGAATTCTGCTTCATCGTCTACAACGAGGATCGTGCCCATAGAGAACTCCCCCCCCCTTTCATTTCAGGAGAGACGATTTCAGCTTATCCATGAGCGGGGCAGGATTCAAGAGGATTGCGCGAACATCCCATCAGACTCTCAACTCGGAGCCCTCTCGTCGGTCTCCCGAAGGAATTTGTCGGACAAAATCAAGCGCCTATACATCACATCCCCCGGGTGCCGACGAAAAGGCTCAAACATGTTTCTCATGAGTTCTCAACAATGAAGCACATCCCGGCCAATTTGCATTCTAAAGGAATGTCTCTCCTATCCAGTTCCGTTGGTCACTTTCCCCTCCTCATCTCTCACGGAAGACAAGCGAATGGGAAGCTGGAACTCGTATTCCCCTTGTCCGGCGGGAACAGAATGTAGTTGCGCCACCTCACAATCGAAGAATTGCTTAGCTAATGATCGAATTAGCCGAAGGGATGCCGAATCTCGTGATGCTGTAAAAAAGGTTGACGTGGCATCGTTACGCTCAACGAGGTCACGAAGATATGCTGCAAAGTACTCCAGAGCGAAGGCGCGATTCGGTGTAGCAGCAGCGACCTGCCAGATGGCAATGCCACCTTTCGGATTGCTCGTGGGCATTGCGAGCAAATAGGCCTTCAATTTGGCGGGTTCTTCTTGCTCGAGTACTCGACAGTGATCCGGATGGAAATGAGTAAAGAACCACAAAACATATTCTGAAGGAACAGTAAACGTTGGGAACTCCCCGGCAAGTGAACGGATAAAGGCGAAGTCCTTCGGATCTATAGGACGAATACGCGTATTAAAAAGGGGTTGGATAATCTTCTTCATATGGCGCTCTTAGCGTAAGCTTCAATGGATGAAGCACTTACAATCTAGGATGTTTCTTTCGCAACGTCAAGCTCTTCGTCGATAAGACAGCTCATTTAAAAGTTCCGCTGCGGCGGCCCACAATCAAGTGCGCGTTGGAGAACAGAGCGGACAACTAGCTTGAATTCCCCAAAAACCACTTCGTCGGCCTCTCTAAGGAATGTGACGGACGCAATCATTGCGTCTATACGTCACCCGAGAGGCCGGCGAAGTGGCTCAAGTACCTTCCTCCGGAATCTCCATACGCACCTGTGGGTCTGCGATAGCGGCAGTCTCGCGCTGCCAATACGCAAATCCCAGCGCTATTGCGTCAAACACCCGTTGGCGAGGATGTTCCGATTGCCAGACTTTTCGTTCGGGTGGAAGTTGCCAGACGAGCTCGGGAAAAATCCTTGCCAGCATAGTCGAGATCTGTGCCTTCGTGTCGCAGCCGAGATTGCGAAACGTCGAGATCAATGCCCCGTGTTCGAGAAGCCGAATCCGCAACAAATGTGCTTCGGACTCGTTAGTCAAAGCTCCGATAGGCGGCTTTTGATCAGAACGAGCCATCAAATCCTCCCAGCGCTCCTTCTTCACAACAATGGCTGAAGGAAGCGATAGTTTCATGAGATCCGAAAATCTGCTTCCGGCCTTTTCGTATCGTCCCGAAGGAATGACGACCGTCCCAAAATCCAGCAATCTCTTCGGACCTTCAAAGAGCGCGAAGCCTGACCGACGGAAGCGAAGATCGACCGCCAGAATCCGTGCATCGTGAATGCGTGAGTGCATGTGGCGCTTCAGACGGTTTCAGGGTTTTTGCGTTCCCATAACCACTCCGCTTGCCGGGCAACGGGCACGGCAGCTCGACCTTTCGCGGCGCTATCTTCCAGTTCGTTTTCAAACTTTTCGAGACGCTCTTCGACTCCGGTTTCAACCGCATGGTAGAGTCCTGGAAAAATATCCGATACCGGTTTTTGGAAGACCACCTGATAGCCAAATGCAGTGAGTAAGCTGGGAGGGGTTACGGAGCGCTCGTGGCGCGAAATTTGGCTCGCTGTAACGCTGCCTAGAATCCTAGCCAACCCCTGCTGGCTCATGCCGCTCTTTCTACGGAGGAATCGGAGGTACGTCCCTACCGAGCTTGTCGCCATGATTTTGTCTAAATGTTGGTTTATCGACTTTTGACTTAAGTCTAGCAAGCCAGAGTTCTTGCTCAAGGCGGTAAGAACTGCGCAGTGCGCGAATTGGCAGGAAAGATCTAGCAGTTATCCACAGATGCCGAGCCGACCTTGTATGTAATCATGCGTTCTTTGAGCCGCAAGCATGTGGATTAGCTCTGAATTACTGTGAGAGTTTCATGTGTAAATCAAGCCCCAAACGTAAAGGGGCTTCAAATTCCGACTTACGCGGGACTCAATCGGCGACGCCTTGTCTCCCGCAATGACGCGTTGGCTTTGATTAGGTTCGCTCGACTTGCGGCCCTTGCCGCTTCGTAGTCCCTGTGGACGGGCGCGGTAATTGCGAAGTTGGCCATCATGGCGGAATTGCGCTCATGGGAGTCTGGAGTTGTGGTCTCAATTCCGCCATCCGAGGCCAACGGAATGACTCCGGAAATTCTCACCTGATCGCCGTTGAATAAAATTTGTGTCACTAGCAGCCGTAACACGCTCCTTTTCGTTTCAAATGTTAAGTTCGCGAGGCGATGCCGAAATTCCGCACAGAATTCCTTGAGGCTCAAGTGCACCTTTTCTGCTGTCTGGCGTGAATCGTGCCCGCCATTTTGTTGCTCATCGAGCAGTTTCCGTCGTTTTTCGAGCGCCGCGAGCTCTTGTGCAAGTTGTTCGGGCGTAATGATGCTAAGCCGATAGGCTTCTAGCACGCGTTTTTCTTCATTCTTGACGCCATCGAGTGCCGCCTGAATCTGCGCGCCATCCGCGTTGCCAGATTTCGCTCGTTCTTCAACTCGTTCAACCGCACTGATGAGAAGCTTTGGATTGTTGAGGGCCGCTTCTAGTGCGTGCCAGACTGCGATGTCAAGCGTGGACTCAGAAATCTGCCGCATGTGTTTACAGCGACGCACACATCGATAACTGAATCGCCCGTGCGACGGGTTTCCGCAGACTGGACCCTGGCATCCACCACACCGAACGAGAGATGAGAGCAGGTACTCGTGTTTTGAATTGCGGCGAGAAAAGGCTCGGTTTCGATCGATTTGCCGCTGGACTCTTTCCCATTGATCATCCGATATGATTTTCAATTCCTTCGGCATCGCAACCGGAATCCATTCGTTGCGTGGCCGTTGGCGAAGGCTGGTCGTTTTGTTTGACACCGATGATCGAGCGTATTGAGGATCTTTAGCGTACAACTTGTGCTTGTTGTAATACCAAGTGCCGGTATAAATTGTGCCGCGAAGAACGCGCAACACACTCGAGCGTTGCCACGTCTTCCCACCTTTCCGAGTTCGAATCTCATCTCGGGTCAGTCTTACCGCTACGTCCCTAGCTGACAGACCCTCCTCATCAACCAAGTCGAAAATCCGGCGCACGGTGATTGCTTCCTCCGGGTTTATGAAAAGCTTCCCGGTTGGATCGGTTTGGGTTCCCGGGGTGTAGCGATACCCGAATGGTGCGATTGCGCCAATGAACAGTTGACGTGTCTCTACCTTGTGAAGCCTGCCTCGCCGAGTGCGATCAAGAATCATTTCCCGTTCGAACTCTGCGAAACTCCCGAGCATATTGACTAGCAGATTATGCGTCGGACTGTTCTCAGACGGAATCTTGCGAAAGATGACCCGCACTCCTGACCGCTCAAGGTCCCGTTTGATGATGCCTAAATGGGTGACATCGCGAGCAAGCCGGTCGACATCATTGATGAGTATCGCGTCGAATACACCTTTGTGGGCATCATCGCGCATTTCATCGAGCTTCGGTCGGGCGAGAGCTGCGCCGCTCCATGCCTCGTCTGCGTATACGGAGATGACCGGCCACTCCTTTTGTGCAGCAAACTGCCGCAGTTCCGCGATCTGTGAATCTATCGTGTGCCCTTCCCTCTGCTCATCGCTCGAGACTCGCACATACAGAGCAAGCCGGAGCCGCTCCTGGCTGTTTTCCATTGCTTAGTTATTATTGTGATTTTTGCTTTCGACAGAAGCTTCTTTATTAAGCTCCCCGTGGGGCTTGCTGTCAAATGGCCCGTCCTTCTGCCGATCAGCACGATCGTTCAGGATCAACCAAATCGCTTCGCTGAGTAATTTCTGTGCATGCGGATGAGCAACGTGCTCCCAGATTGCTGGGATGTTCTTTTGTTTTGGATGTCGGGACATGAGGACTGTTTGTCGTATATCCATCCTACTCATTGCTCATCCAGTGCAAAGGCGGTAACTTTTGCACTTACTGCGATGGCTAAAGAGTTTCATGATCACAACGTTTTGGTCGAATCGGTCACCACGAAAACGGCCAGGTCGAATTCACCGTTTATACTGCAAAGCATGAACTGGACCGACATCCTTGTAATGATTGATGCCGAGATAGCCCACTTGCAACAGGCGAGAACTATCCTTGCACCCATCACTAACCCAGCAAAGACCATTGACACTTCCGAAGACGCATCAGAGAAAGCCGGCCCAGTTGCCAGAAAGAGGAAGAAGCGGAAAATGTCGCCAGAAGGAAGGGCAAGGATCGCAGAAGGAACAAAGCGGCGTTGGGCAGCTCAGAAAGCCAAATCCTACCGCGGAAGTGTTCAGGTCACCGTGCCGAAACTCAATATCACGTCTTCCTAACTTTCTGATCCTTCAGTGCGCTGCTGCGCGGACCCGTGATCTTTTGCTAGCTGGTCTCCGTCATGCGGCGATTCGATGACTTCGGATTGAGGTTGCGTTGATTGTGAATTTCATCGCAGTAGATCTGTGCCCCTGGGCTAATCCACAATCGAGCCCCATCTATATCGCAGTGCCTCGGGTCTTTGTTTTGGATCGGCTTCGACCACCCATCTGGCAATCGCAGGAAAATGGTCAGCGATTTTACATGTACTTTTCTCATTTGTTCTCAGTATGTCGCAACCTCCTTGACTGTCAAGACATCACAATCTGCAGCGAAACAAGAGATGCGATCACACCATCCCGTGGGTGGTTCGATGGACATTTGAATTCCTTCCGACGCGGCCGAGATTCGGCACCTGGTCGCAAATTGCAGGGTGGTTATCGTGACGCCGATTGGGGTGACAGCCAGGGAGGAGCAAATTGATTGAGATATGCATCCGGCGCAGTTTCTACCGCCTTTTCTTTCTTCCCAAATCGCCTAGGATGAGATCACGCTCCGACACCTGAAAGGTCGAGTCGGGGCTATCGCTTCCAATTTCACTTCCCAATCCTTCAGTCATGATCGGACCACTGCCTTACATCGGCGGCAAACGTGCGATTGCGAAGAAAATCATCTCCGTCTTTCCGAAGCACACGACATATGTCGAGCCGTTCTCCGGAGGCGCACAGGTATTCTTCCGCAAAGAACCGTCGAAGGTCGAGGTTCTGAACGACCTCGACGGCGAGATGGTGAATTTCTTCCGAGTCTGCCAACAGCATCACGAGGAGTTGGTTCGCTATCTCCGTTTCATGCTGGTGAGCCGCGAATGGCATGAATTGCTCAAGGCGACCAATCCGACGACGCTGACGGATGTCCAACGGGCTGCGCGCCACCTGTATCTTCTGAAGAACAGTTACGCGGGTCTGATCCGACACCTGAACTATAAGTGCCATGTCGTTCAACCTCCAGGACTGGACCCTGAGCGACTGCCGGAGATCATTGCAGAAACGCATAAGCGCCTCGCGCGTGTACAGCTTGAGAACCTGCCCTATGAAAAGGTGCTCAAGAAATTTGATCGTCCCGACACGCTCTTCTACCTCGACCCTCCGTATTTCGGTCTGAAACTCTATCGCCACAACCTCACCACGGCAGACTTCGAAACGATGGCGGTTCGTCTGGGACAGTTGAAGGCCAAGTTCGTGCTCTCCCTGAATGACGTTCCCGAAGTGCACAGAATCTTCAAGCAGTTCCAATTCCGGGAGATTGACCTCTTCTACACAGCACAGAAAATCGCTGGCCGCCGCTACTGTGAAGTGCTGATTACCAACTTCTGACCTCTCTCAAATCACTGTCAAACATTTTTTTGTCCGTAGTTTTGCAAGGCAAGCTGTTGAATCTTATAGATCGCGCTTTGCCCCAAGCAGAACGCTGTTACCGATAATGACGCGGCCCGCCAAATACTCACATCCATGATCCGCTTTCTCGAACAACTGATCACCTCGGTTTGGAACCGCTTAAACGGGAAGCGGCGAGGCGCACAGAAGGAGTCCGGCAGCCACGTCTCGCTGGGGTTCCTTGTCGCGGACGAACAGGTGACGCAGCGGCGCGTGGGCCTCAGCCAGACCCGGCGCACCATGCATATCGCAATCCTTGGCAAGACCGGAAGCGGCAAGAGTTCGCTGCTTCGAATGATGGCCCAACAGGACATTCAAGCCGGGCGCGGCTTCCTCTACTTCGATCAGCACGGCGACGCTACGCCTTTTCTTCTCGCCACCATCGCCGCGCAAGAGTGGAACCTCCGGCAACAACTGCACGAGCGATTGATCGTAGTCGCTCCCGCCGATAAAGAGTTCTCCGTTGGCCTCAACCCCCTCGAACAGGCAGAAGCGAATTTTGTCCGCATCGCGGAGTTTTCGCAAATATTGAAACGGCGGTGGGGACTCGATCATTTTGGGGCACGCACCGACGAACTGCTGCGAAACGCCCTTTACGTGCTCTCCGCCAACGGACTCACACTCTTGGAGCTTGCTCCGCTCCTCACCCACACGGGCTTCCGCGCCAGTTGTCTCAAAAATACTCCCAATGCTGAGGTCCGCCAGTACTTCGATTTGCGCTACGACAAAATGAGCGAACCGATGCAGGCGACCATGCGGGAGCCCATCCTGAACAAAACATCGGCCTTCACCGCCGATCCCAGCTTCCGCCACATCGTCGGGCAACGGCAGTCCACCTTCTCGGTAACGGACGCGATGGACAAGGGGTATTGGATCATTGCGAATCTTGCGAAGGGTGAGCTGGGAGAGCAGTCAATCACCCTGGGAAGCCTGCTCTTTACGGTGAGCAAGAATGCGCTCTTCTCTCGCACGAAGCGAACACTGTTCACCGTCTACGTGGACGAGGTGCAGAACTTTCTTGCCCAGGACACAGGCATTGAGACGGTGCTTTCCGAAGCCCGCAAGTTCGGCGTTTCCGTGGTTACTGCAAACCAGTTCCTTGGCCAGTATCCGGACGAGATGCGCGCGGCGATCCTCTCGGTCGGCACGCTGATCTTCTTTCAGTTGTCGCCAGGAGACGCCACTCAGATTGCGCAGGCGCTCGACGGTGGAAAGTCTCTCGCTGAGCGGCTGAAGAATCTTCCGCACCGGCATTTTGTCATCAAGAGCGGCGCCGAACATTGGCGGGAGGGATCGACGCCCACCGTGCGCGACCCCCGAGAGAGCTTTGCCGATCTCCTGAGCCGTGCACGCGCCCATCATGAACGCCCTCGCGCGGCAGTCGAGAAGGAGATCGCCCAGCGCCATGCTTCGCTCAATCACAAAACAGATGAGGTGTTGAATGAATGGGACTAGTTCAAATGCCGGGAATGGGAAAAGCAGGGTCATCCTTCAGCCCCGTGACCTGCATCTTCTCCGGGAACTCTCTGTGATGCGCATCGTGGATCGCGAGCAGGCAAAGATTGCAGGCGGTTTCGGTTCTGTCACTCGAGCGAATACACGCCTGCTTGCATTGACCCGTGCCGGTCTCCTCAGAAGATTCTTCCTTGGCTTCAGCTGTGCAAGAAAAGCACTCTATTCCCTGTCGCCGAAAGGTGCATTTGCAGCGGGAGTTCCCTGCCATGGTCCGCGCAGGCCGCAAGAGACCATGCTCGTTGCGGACTACTTCGTAGAGCATCAACTCACGATCAATGAGATTTACTGCAGGCTCAAGTACCGCGCTATCCAGATCCCAAATGTGACGTTCCACAGCTGGCTCAGTTTTCACCAACCGCTGGTTCCTGGAATCAATCTCATCCCGGACGGTTACGTGGAGTTCATCACTCCTGCCGAGGTTGTCGCCTGCTTTCTTGAAGTTGACCTCGGGCATGAGTCGCTCTCTGTCTGGAAAGAAAAGGCTCGGCGCTATCTGCAATTTGCACTATCGGGGGAATACGAGAGGGAGTTTGGACAGAAGCGCTTTCGGGTACTCGTCGTCACGAACTCCGAGCGCAAGCTGCATTCGATCCGCAAGGCGGTGGCGGAGATCACCAAAAAGATCTTCCGGTTCGCAACGCGAGAGTCAGTCGGCGATGACTTCTTCGCTCCTGTGTGGTTCCCGCCCGCAGACAACCAATCAACATCACTTTTTGAGACAAACCCATGAAGTACTGCTATCAATGCGGCCGCATGACGAATGGAGAGCCACTGTTCTGCAACAACTGCGGCCGGAGTTACGACGTGAAACTCTGCCCGCGTCTGCACGTGAACCCGCGCGGCGCTGAGGTCTGCGCGAAGTGTGGCAGCCGAGAGTTGTCGACGCCGCAACCAAAGATCCCGATGAGTTGGCGGCTAATCGCCATCCTTCTACGGCTGGGGCTTGGACTTGCACTCTTCTATGCGTCCCTGAGCCTTGTCATAGCTCTCGTCCATACGGCGGAGGTTCAGAGGGCCCTGGTCGCTCTCGGCATGCTCCTCGGATGCCTCTGGTGGCTCTGGACGAAGCTGCCCGATTGGCTGCAGGAATTGATCCGTGCGATCTGGAAGCGGAAGGAGAACAAAGATGACCAGTAGTGACAGACGCAAGTTGGCTTTCGGTGAACGCGGAAACGCATTGCAAATACAAGAGATTTCGCTCGCCAGCCTAGGGCAAAGCGACCCGCAGCATTACCCGCAGGCTAGAGAGCTATTAGGTCCGCCGCTCTCCATTCGCGAGGTGTCGCAATTGATCGGCTGTTCGGCCTGGACCGTACGCCAGCGCTATCTACCACGCGGGCTGCCGCATCTGCGCTCAGGCCCGAACGGCAAGTTGATCTTCTTTCGCGATCAGGTCGTCCGCTGGATTCTCGAATGCCAACAGAAAGGAGGTGCACGCAAATGAGTCTCTATAAGAGAGGCAGTGTCTACTGGTCGGCGATATGGATCGACGGCGAGCGACATATGCGCTCGCTTGAGACTTCCAACCGCCGCCAAGCTGAAACTCTGGAGCAACGGTGGCGCGACGAACTACACACCAGGCGTTTCCGGCTTCCGGACCTCAAACCGGAGATGCTGTTCGGCGAACTCTTTGCGAGGTTCCTCGCTGAGGGCGACGTCAAGCCTTACCACCGGGACCGCGCCAAGCAGTTCTTGCCTTATTTCGCTGAGACGCCCATCGGGCGGATCACGAAGAATGAAATCGCACGATACCGGAAACAACGCCACACCGACCATCTGCGGAGGCAGAATACTGACGATCCGAAACCGCTTTCTGATACCACCATCAACCGGGATATCGAAGTCATCCGCCATTTGCTTTTTTGGGCGACTGACGAGGGCTTCATCCCTTCAAACCCCGTCGCCCGCATTCGCATGGTGCGGGAACGCGGGCAACGCCGCCCGGTAATGTCGGTCGCAGAGGAGATCAAACTCCTTGCTGCATGTTCTCTCCATCTTCGGCCCATAGCAATCATGGCTCTCGATACCGGGATGCGGCGGGGCGAATTACTCAATCAGCTTTGGGAGCATGTGGACTTCGACCGTAACCTGCTCTCGGTAAGCCATTCGAAGACCGCCGAAGGGGAACATAGGCCGGTCCCACTCACCAGCCGTGTCCGCGCCATGCTCGATGCGCATCGCCAGCCGTCGGGGTTGATCTTCACTTACGAAGGCCAACCCATCCGCCGAATAAAGACGGGCTGGGCGGGTGCACTCCGCCGAGCCGGACTACCTCACTTCAGATTCCACGATCTTCGTCACACCTTTAACTCGCGCTTGGTTGAGGCGGGCGTGATCGCGGATGTTCGCAAGGAACTCATGGGTCACAGCGGGGGCGGCGATGTGCATTCGATCTATACCCATATCGACATACCACTCCTGAGGGAAGCAATCGAGAAGCTCGACCTTTGGTCCGTCCGCAAGTTGAGATCTCTCGATGCACTTCCAATCCAAGGTGAGGGATCTTCCCAAGCCGAAAACCATAACGACGAACCAACTCGCATGGAGGAACGAACCAATGACGAAAGCCCACGAACAACCCCAGCCGCCTGATATCGAGGATGCGATTCGTCGCCGCATTCTCGCCCGGGCTGCGGCCATTAACGGCCAGATCCTAACACGTCTCGCGACGGTCTCAGACGATCTCGACGCCGGATGCCATCGTGCCGCTCTCGGCGGCCTCGATGGTACTGATCGACAAATTGAAACCATGTGCAGTCTCTTGCTCCTGCTTCCGTAGGAGCCCAGTTCCTTCACAACCAACCCATAACCCATAGGAGGAGTTATGAACGCACAGAAAACAGCATCAGCTACGACACAGGCCGCGGCACCAGCCGCAACATCAACCTCCAGCCGCAAGTCCTGGGTCAAGAAGACCCCGGTCGAGATCGTCCTTGAGCAGATCGGCAAGCAGGAAGAAAAGGTTGTCGAAATGCGCACGGAACTTGCCCGCGAGGAACGCGAGCTTGCCAAACTGCAGCAGGCCCGCAAGGTGCTCGAAGCGCAGTAACAACAGAGGAGTTGTCCATTTATGGCAACTCCTCTTTTTCTTGAGTCACGGAGGAACCTATGCCTACTACATCCACACGCAATCTGAATCAAGGCAAACTGAAACCGCGCCAGCTGGAGGCGCTGGCCTTCTATCTCGGCGCGCACTCAGTCGATCCCGCGCCGGTTCTCGATGAAATCGAAGCGCGGTTTGCCCAGGAGACATCGGAGGAGAAACAGGAACCGCTGCGCGCGCTTCACGCCCTGGAGGGCAAACTGCAGCAGGTGCGTCGCGGAAAGCCCGAGGCCGAGGCTCTCTGGCAGCGTATCCGCAAGGAACTCGGCGACACACCGCCGCCATACTTTCAAGCAGTCCTGATGGCCATCTTCGCCCTGTTCGCACTGGTGCTCGACACGCTCTTCCTCGCGCCGACGATGGACATCCTGAACATTGCCGAACCGGCGCTCCAATTCCTTGCCGCCGCTGGCTTCGCAGCGCTCTGCACAGCGTATTTCGAATTGGCTGGTCTCCTATATATAGGAGCAAAGAACTCGTTGCCTAAGCGCCTGACCGCCATCGTTGCCGGTGCCATCGGCGTGGTAAGCCTGACGGTTTGGGGGTTGCTGCGCGGGTATCAGCTCAGGTTCGCCGCTGCCTTGGCCGGGAATCCTTTGGGGCAGTTCCTTGCGGCACATCCCGTCCTCGCGTCGGTCTTCTATATCTTCATCACGCTCGCCACGCCGGTCATCGGTGCCACGGCGCTGCTGTTTGGATGGCAGGAAGTATCACGCGCCCGGACGTGGAGAAGGGTGCGGGGGCGGTTCGAGACGCTCCGCACCGCCGAAATTCAGCTTGCCCGTGACGTTCAAACCGAGCAGGAACATTTGGATCAATTCGATAAACGGAAGCAAGCGCAATGCCTCGAGTGGCGCGCGATCTTCGCGCAGTTCTATGAGCGTGGGCAAAGGAACGGTGCTTGCCGGGAGACACGCTGGTCGGTCCTGCGCAAAAGCCTGCTCGGAGGATTGCTCACAAGTCCGCTGGCGCTCCTAGTTCCCTTCGCATGGTTCCCTGCGGAGTTGGCTGTCCCTGTGATTCCCACCCTGGCCCTCTTCATCTACTTCAACCACCGACGCCACCATCCCAGCCATGAACGCTACCTCGAACAGGAGAACACACACTTCGCGGTAATTCCCGATGCATTCGAAGCGCGTGAACTGCACGCGCCGCAGCCACATCTCTTAACGAAAGGAGACCAGTCGTGACCCTGAATCGCTTCGTTTCTTGTTCCACTCTCGCTGCTCTTTTTCTGCTGGCAGCCTGCTCCCATCGCGTCCCGGACGCAACAATTGAGGTGATCGATACCAGCCTCAGCATCACGCCCCGCGCGGAAAAGGCGGCGCTCGATGCGGTACAGGGCCAGATTACCCACATGCAGCGAGGTGATCGATTGGTTCTTATCCCCATTACCGGGAATGCAGCCAACGATGCTGGAGGGCGCGTGCTACGCCTGTCCGCTCCCAACCAGCGCGAGACATACGATACCGATCTGCGCCGGTTTCAGGAGCAAGCCGAGAAACAGTTCTCTGCGTGGATCGCATCGCTCGATCAGCATCAATCCCGGACCGACATCCTCGGCGCACTCGACGCCGCCCGGCAGGAGTTCGCATTGCTCCCCAAGGAAAGCAATCGCAGGCTCGTCGTCGTGAGCGATTTCCTCGAAGACGACGACACCTACCGTTTCGTATCGGCCGGCTCGCTGGCCAGTCCAGCGCCCGCCCGCCCGCTTGCTGTACGTCTCCGTGAGCTGCACGGTTTCACGCGGCAGGGCGCTTCACTCTGTCTTGGGCGCCTTGAAAGCAGCGAATTCACCCCGCTCTCGGCGCAGCGAAAAGAGGCGGTCCAAGCGTTCTGGACGTCGTACTTCGCCGCAGAAGGCGTGCCCGCCGAAATCCAGTTCGATGGCACGGGGATTCTCGCCGACGCGGACCGTGGCTGCATTCACGACAATGGCATCGGAAAATGAGCCAGCTGACAGAAGGAAGGGTTTCTGAATGGCCGAATTCAATCTCATGCACGAGTGGGCGCAGCTCGTCGGGTTAATCGCGGTCATCGGAATCGTCGTAACGAGCTTCGGCGTCATGCTGGGCATCGTGAAGCCCAGCGACTCCGCGAGACACATCGGAACCATTCTGGGCATAGTCCTGTTGTTTCTCATACTTCCCGCAATTGTCGTGAGTGCATGGTCAGCCCTATCCTTTTGGCAGAAGATGGGCTTGGCGGCTCTGGGCACAGCAGTTGGTTTGTGGCGGCGACCGCGACGGAAGGAACGGAAGCGGAATGATTCATGAGAGTGTACCTGGAGGTTCAGGCCTACCCTCCATCGCGCCTGGCTCTGCCGGAGCCGACAACAGCACGTCCCGAACCCACTCCGAGAGCGTCAGCCCGTTCGCACGCGCACGCTCCTCCAGCATGGCGAACTCCGCCTCGCTCACTTTCGTGCCCACAGATTTTGTGCATAAGGGCGGCTTCAGAGAGCACCGCCTGGTCTGGATTCTGGATTGAGGCCACACGATGCCCACGCGTTGCAGACTGCCAAGCAGCCGGGGGAGCAACGCCAGCGGTCGCGGGCTAAGGGGTTGAAGCTCATCAGGTTCCCCTTCAGCAACGTGCGCTCGCCTCTAGGGTAACCCAACTTCGCAGATTTTTCTCTTAACCGCTTGTTTTCAGATGGTTCCTAAGCAGTAACCGCAGGTTACTGTGCAGCAGCCGATACGGGGTGACGTGTCACCCTACTGCCGCTGCCGTAGGCAGCGTAGTACTTTGCCCCATGCACCAACGACGCCGGAGGAGTCCCGTGCATTGCCTAAGTCACCGCCCGTGGCCCTCGCGCACGCCTGCGCGTTGGGTCTGGGCCACCTAAAGGTCTTCTTCTCGCAGCAAGGAACGCGTGGGGTCGCGCGGGTCTACGTGGACCATGACGGTACTCCCTTTGTAGGAATCGGCCCAGGTCTGCGCTTCTTCTTTGCTGCCGAACCCTTTGCGGTAGTCGCCCATTTGCGATTCCGGATTGTGGTAGGTGTAGGTAAGCGTGGCTTGGTAATAGGAAGCGTCTGGATAGGCTTTGATGGACGGGATGTCATCCTCGATGAAGGCGACACTCACTATGTCGATGACGGCGGAAACTGTCGGCCAGTTGCGACCGTGAGCGCGTTTTTTCCAGTTGTCCAAGAGCTGCCAGCAGAGGCCCACGAGCATGACAGCCCCGGCGAACAGCAAGATCAGAGTGATCTCGAACCGAGTAAGTGGGCTGCCGCGCATGAGGAAGATGGCGATAAAAGGCGTCATTGTGAGGCTCGTTTCCTTTTTGAACGATCACTTTCCAAGAGCTAGACCATGCGGCGACGCACCGGAGCGCACTCATTCTTTGGCTATCATTTGGCCTAAAGCATCGCCCACACAACCACCCAGCGCTTCAATGGATTTACCAATCGAGTCCCCACTCGACTTTCCCGACAATACGCCATTGAGCGCATTAATGAAGTCTTCGGCGCTCAGTGCACATGCCCCCCATCCAGCTGCCTTGCTTAGAAAATCAGCGCTCTTCACAATCTTATTTCCCGCTTCGGCAAGTTCATCCAGGCCCGGGGTCAGCAACACACAACCGACGACGGTAGAACCAACACTCAATGCGGTCGATCCTCCTATCTCTTTATCCAGGAGAAGGTCCACCGCTGCCAGACTGGCATCAGCAATACATCCGTAGATGCTGACCAGTTTCGCTTCCGGTACCGCATCAGCGTTTTCCAATGCATACTCAGCTAGAAATCTGCCGCGTGGGTCAACATGGTTGACCGGGTCGACGCCTGCGTAGAGATACTT
>WNGL01001650.1_pt1 | contig 44358 bp, 47 predicted proteins | sample 5400591 | NCBI WGS metagenome assembly WNGL01 (sample SAMN13153377, study PRJNA577476) | soil metagenome | isolation source: 80 cm soil or saprolite under Garry oak tree replicate 1 | place: USA:California | collected 2016-06-15
CTGGTCTTGGTTTTTGTCGGCGTGTACGCGGCGTTTTGGCTGAACAGCTATCAACAACATCAGCAGGACGCGAAACGGCGCGACCAAATCCTGGCGTCGCTGGAGGAACAATTGAAGGAAGGAATCGACAGCACCAAAGCGGAAGGGGCGAAACAAGACAAAACAGTTTCGGAATTCCGGCGCGCACTTGACGCTGGCGAGATGCCGGCGCTCCATCCGTTTGCCTTTACATCGGATTACAGCGCAAGCGATATGGCGACACTGCTCCAATCAGGCGGAATCGCGTTACTCGATGTCAAGACTCTCACGTCGCTGCGCGAGCTCGAATCGGTCATTCGCGGCGGACTGAGCCGCATGGCGCACTACGAAAGATTGAGTGATGAGCTCATCACGCCAAATCTCGACGCGGACATCTCATTCTTTTATGATCCAGCCATGAAAAAGCTTCGGAAACGATTCGAGAAGTACCCGGACGCGCTCCAAGCCGCGGTCGATTTCCTTCATGACTTGGAAAAGGCACAAACCGGATTGTTGAGACAAATCCAAGCCGAGCGACAGCGACGATAGTATTGAGCCCAGTGGTACGAACTTTTGGCCTGATCTTCCTGTTCGCCGCGAGCGTGTTGCGCGGAGCGGATTATCCGGCACCGAGCGAAGGCGATTACACGATTCGCGGTTTCAAGTTTACCTCAGGCGAGACCTTGCCCGAGTTGCGTCTGCATTATCGGACGTTCGGGAAACCGGAGAAAGATGCACAGGGCGTGACGCGCAATGCTGTGCTCATCATGCATGGGACGACGGGCAGCGGTGCGCAATTTATCCGCCCGGAGTTTGCCGGCGAGCTTTTCGGGAAAGGTCAACCGCTCGATGCGACGAAGTTTTTCATTGTGCTACCGGATGCGATTGGTCATGGCAAATCGAGTAAGCCAAGCGATGGCATGCACGCCAAATTTCCGCGTTACGGTTACATCGACATGGTGGAAGCGCAGTATCGTTTGCTCAGCGAGGGACTAGGCGTAAACCATGCACGGCTTGTCATGGGAACCTCGATGGGTGGCATGCACACCTGGTTATGGGGCGAACTCCATTCGGATTTCATGGACGCGCTTATGCCCCTGGCGAGTTTGCCGACACAAATTTCCGGACGCAATCGCGCCTGGCGTCGCATGATCATCGACGCGATCCGCAACGATCCGGATTGGCGCGATGGCGATTACGCAACGCAGCCGCCGAGTCTGCGCACCGCTATCGAGATGCTCTGGTTTATGAGCAGTAACCCGGTGCTCCGACAAAAAGAAGCGCCGACGCTCGCGAAGACGGACGAGTCGCTCGATAAGTTCGTCGCCGAGTATCTAAAAATGGACGACGCGAATGATGTGCTCTACGCAATCGAAGCCTCACACGATTACGATCCTGGTTCAAACCTGGAAAAAATCCGTGCGCCGCTTCTGGCAATCAATTCTGCTGACGATTTGATCAATCCGCGTGAGCTCGGGATCCTCGAGCGCGAGATCAAGCGCGTGCCAAAGGGCCGTGCAGTGGTGATTCCACTGAGCGACAAAACGCGTGGGCACGGCAGCCACACTATCGCGGCGTTGTGGAAAGATCAGTTGCTGAAATTGCTCAAGGAAACAGAGCAGCAAAAAAAAGAGTAAGCGATTGATCGCTCAGTTTGCTTGTTGACCGATCGGCCCCCTGCTCCAAGGCACAAGACACACGCCTCTCGCACTTCGTAGCTCTTTCGGTCCTGAGAATTGCCGCAGAACCCCAGGAGCTTTGACCGTGAAAGTGTTCTTCAGTAGGTTCGCCGCTTAAATCATGTTCCACTCAAGTCAGATCATCATTTCGGCAATTGCAGCAATGTCGATGTTGGCGCCTTCACTTTCTGCCGAGCGGTCGTCCGCGTCGCAAAATTCCGCGGACTTCGACGTCATTATCAGAGGCGGCACGGTTTACGACGGAACCGGTGCCGAGCCGAAACATGCCGACGTTGCCATTCGTGCCGATCGGATTGCCGGGGTTGGCGATTTCGCCGCAGCGCATGCAAAGACCGTTATCGATGCAAACGGGCTCGCGGTTGCGCCGGGATTTATCAACATGCTTTCGTGGTCGAATGAGTCGTTGATTCAGGATGGACGTTCGCAAAGCGAGATCCGACAGGGCGTCACAACTGAGATCATGGGCGAAGGCGAATCGATGGGGCCGGTCAACGATCGCGTGCGCGAACACATGCTACGGGAGCAGAGCGACATCAAGTACGAGATCAAGTGGAACACACTCGCGGAGTATCTGCGTTACCTCGAAACGCGCGGAGTTTCGTGCAACGTGGCCTCATTTATCGGCGCGACGACGATCCGTGAAAACGTGATCGGTTTCGAAGACAAAGCGCCGACGCCGAAGCAACTCGACGAGATGCGCGAACTGGTGCGCAAAGAAATGGAAGCAGGCGCGCTCGGCATCGGCACGTCATTAATTTATCCGCCAGCCTTTTACGCGAAAACCGAAGAGCTAATCGAGCTATGCAAAGTCGCGGCAAAATATCAGGGCAGATACATCTCGCACATGCGCAGCGAGGGGAACCAATTGCTCGAAGCCCTGGATGAATTGATCCGGATCAGCCGGGAAGCGGGAATTCCGGCCGAGGTTTATCACATCAAGGCGGCCGGCCAACAAAACTGGCCGAAGATCGACGATCTGCTTTCGCGAATTGAAGCCGCGCAGAAGGAAGGGCTCAAAATTACGGCGGACATGTACACCTACACCGCCGCGGGAACTGGGCTTGACGCTTGTCTGCCGCCGTGGACCGAAGACGGCGGTTATCCCGCCTTATTCAAACGACTGCGCGACCCGGCGACACGAGAAAAAATTGGGGCGGAAGTCAGCAAAGACAGCGACGAGTGGGAAAATCTTTATATCGGCGCAGGTTCGCCCGACAAAATTTTGCTGTTCGGATTCAAATCCGATAAACTGAAACCGCTGACGGGAAAATCTCTCGCCGAGGTGGCGAAGATGCGAGGCAGAGATCCGATCACGACCATCATGGATTTGATCGTCGAGGACGAGTCGCGTATCGGCGCTGTGTATTTCTTGATGTCGGAAAAGAACGTCAAAAAAGAACTGGCCAAGCCGTGGATTTCGTTTGGCTCCGATGAAGCTTCGCAAGCACCCGAGGGCGTTTTCCTGAAATCGAATCCACATCCGCGCGCTTACGGAAATTTTGCGCGCATCCTCGGCAAATATGTACGGGACGAAAAAGTCATCCCGTTGGTTGAAGCGGTGCGACGGTTGAGCGGATTGCCCGCCAGTAATCTTGGACTTGATCATCGCGGTTTTATCCAGGAAGGAATGTTCGCCGATATCGTTATCTTCGACCCGGCGACAATTGCCGATCGCGCGACCTTCGAGAAGCCGCATCAATACGCCGTGGGAGTGAAGCACGTCTTCGTCAATGGTGTGCAAGTTCTCAGAGACGGCGAACACACTGGCGCCAAGCCGGGTCGCGCCTTGTCGGGGCCGGGGAAAACAAAATAACTTGTAGGGGAATCAGTTTGCTTCCTGGGCGCTGGCAGCGTCCCTACAGTGCTAGCGATGCGGCGCTTGCCAGCCATTCGCTCCGGCGGAATCCGTAATTGCGGTTCCGGTTGAAAACGGAGCGCGTGGGGCTGAGTTTATTCTGTGATCGATCCAAACCGCAGCATCAAACTGCGCTGGCTACACGGCGCACTCCATGATGTGACGTCGGAGTGGTCGTTTTCCCGGTTTGCGTCGCGCACATGGCAACCAGCGATCAACGCCTATCGCTGCGAAAAATGCATTCGCGTTTGTGTTGATCTCGCCGGAGTTGACCGGTCACAGATCGATCTCACGGTCGAGCCACAGCGCATCGTTGTTCGTGGCGAGCGTGACGTGCCCGAGCCGACACATGCGGAGGGGCGCGCCGTGCAGTTGCTCGCCATGGAGATTGATTATGGCCCCTTCGAGCGCGAAGTACATTTGCCGGAAGTGGTGGACATTGAAAGAGTCCATGCCGAGCAACGCAACGGGCTTCTCTGGATTTCGCTGCCGTTGAAATCATGAACGACGAACCACTCAGCGCTTTGCAACCAGGCACCGATTCGGAATCGGCTCCAGCGAACGCACTCGCAGCAGGAAACATCGCTGAGAGATCGGCACCCCAAATTCCTGATGTGCTCTCCATTCTGCCGGTGCGCAGCTTGGTTGCTTTTCCCGGAACGATCCTACCGCTGACCGTCGGTCGCGCCGCATCGATCAAGCTGCTCGACGAAACGCTGCCTCAAAGCAAGATCATCGGTTTACTGACGCAACGCGACGAAACTAAAGATGATCCGGAGCCACAGGACCTCTACTCAGTTGGCACGGCGGCGATTGTGTTGAGACTTTTGCGCCAGGCGGACAATCATATCGTGATCGTAGTGCAAGGCCTCCGTCGATTTTCACTGCGAAAAATCGTCGCTGCTTCTCCATTTCTCCGAGCCGAAATAGAGTTGCTCAATTCCAAACTTCCGCCGAGTACCAAGGAATGGGAAGCGATTTTCCGGAATTTGCGCGACTCGGCCGCGAAACTTCTCGAGCTCACTCCTGATGTGCCCGAACAAGCGCGCGGAGCCGTGCTCAGCATCGACGATCCGGAACAACTGGCCGATTTCCTCGCACCAAATTTGAACGTCGAAACGGCGCAAAAGCAGGCGATTCTTGAGGAGCTCGACGTGGAAAAACGGGTGCGCGCTGTGCAGGCGGGCATCTCAGCACAACTGGAGATCGCGGAGATTCAACAGAAGCTGCAAAAGGACGTTCAGTCGCAATTTTCCGAGGCGCAGCGGCGCGCTTATTTGCGTGAACAGATGAAAGCCATCCAGCGTGAGCTCGGCGAAGACAGCGGCACGTCCGACCAGATCGAGCAATTGCGTAAGCGGCTCGAAGAGGCGAAACCGCCCGCCGACGTGCTCGCGCAAGCCGATCGGGAACTGAAGCGTCTCGATGTTATTCCGCCGGCCAGCCCGGAGTATTCCGTGATCGTGAGCTATGTCGAAACGATCGCAGAGTTGCCGTGGTCGAAACTGAGCGAGGACAATCTCGATCTCGACCAGGCGCAGCAAATTCTAGATCGCGATCATTACGATCTCGAAAAAGTGAAACGGCGACTGATCGAGTATCTCGCCGTTCGCAAATTGAATCCGCAGGGGCATGGCCCGATCCTTTGTTTTCTTGGCCCGCCTGGTGTTGGCAAAACAAGCCTTGGCCAGTCGATTGCTGATGCGCTCGGCCGAAAATTTGTACGCATGAGTTTGGGCGGCATCCGGGACGAAGCGGAGATTCGCGGCCATCGCCGCACTTACATCGCCTCAATGCCCGGCCGCATCATTCAAGAGCTGCGCCGCGCCGGGACCCGCAATCCAGTGATGATGCTCGACGAGATCGACAAAATCGGCGCCGACTTCCGCGGCGATCCCGCGAGTGCGCTGCTGGAAGTGCTCGACCCGCGCCAGAATAATACATTTTCCGATCGCTACCTCGATGTGCCGTTCGATTTGTCGCAGGTGCTCTTCATCGCGACCGCGAATTACATGGATGGTGTGCCAGAGCCGCTGCGCGACCGCATGGAAGTGATCTCGCTGCCCGGCTACACTGAGCGAGAGAAGCTTGAGATCGCGAAAAGATACTTGGTTCGGCGGCAGCTAGAGGAAAACGGGCTCAAACCAGAGCAATGCGAGTGGCAGGAAGATGCCTTCCGCCGGATCATCAACGATTATACGCACGAGGCTGGGGTTCGCGAATTGGAACGGCAAATCGGCGCGGTCTGCCGTGCCGAGGCAGCGCAGATCGCGCGCGGGAAGACCGAACGCGTAACGGTCACACCGGAGCTAGTGGCCGAATTGCTGGGGCCGGCCAAATACGTTCGCGAGACAAGACTCAAAACGAGCCAACCGGGCGTTGTCACCGGACTGGCTTACACGCCCGCCGGCGGCGAAGTATTGCATATCGAGGCGATGCGTTATCCCGGCAAAGGCAACATCACCCTCACCGGTCACATCGGCGAAGTGATGAAAGAATCGGTGCAGGCCGCTCTCAGCCTCGTACGCAGTCGCGACGGCCAACTCGGCGCGAATCCAGAAGATTTTCGCAAAATCGATATCCATGTGCACGTGCCCGCCGGTGCGGTTCCGAAAGATGGACCGTCGGCAGGCATTGCCATGTTCACCGCGCTCGCTTCGCTTTTCAGCAACACGCCAGTGCGCCCCGATGTCGCCATGACCGGTGAAATTACGTTGCGCGGACTCGTCCTGCCAATCGGCGGCCTAAAGGAAAAAAGTCTGGCCGCGATGCGTGCAGGCATTTCGACCGTCATCATTCCCAAGCTCAACGAAAAAGACCTTGTCGATGTTCCGGAAGAGGCAAAACAAAAACTCAAATTCATCCCGGTTGAAAATGTCGATGAAGTTCTGAACGCCGCGCTGGAGAAAAAGGGCACAGCAAGCTCGTCGCCGGTGGCAGCTTGATCGCGGCAGGTTTGTCAATTCCCGGTGCGAATATCGGCGCGCTGGCCCGAGTCACGTAATTGACACTGAAACGTCACCGTTTTTTTACGCAGCCGCTATCTATCCGTAACAGCGGCATGCCACGGTGGGGAAGCGCTGCGAAGGGTGGCGGTGCAAGACATCAACCCCGCCCGAATTTCAATCGACAGGTTGGCAGGTAACCAGGGCGAGCGCCTCGGGACGAAGGTCTCGTGGCGCTCCTCGCCTGGCTTCTGACATCGTTTGCCGGTGATTCTGCAACAGTGGCCAAGATGCGAAACCACCGCACTTCACTACTCCGCTGAGGCTAGGGATACACGCAAACCCCAGAGGCTAACGTTATCTTCGCACTACTGCGATTCAGCGGCAGCTCGCGCTTCGATTTCGTCCAAACTTGGATCGGCGCTTCGGATCCAATCGCGCGCATCATTGACCTCGTTCACCAGGATTGCCCGCGGAATTGCTCTTGCTACCATTGTCCCGCCGACCTTCACCGGTTTCCCGCGTTTGATCGGAAATTTCCAGTGCCGCCCGAATCTGTAGAGCGAGTAATACATCGTCTTCGCTTCCACCGCGCCGACGCCACTGCAGCGCATCGCGTTGTAAAACATCCGGTCGCAATCCTGCCATGGGCGTTTGTGTTGCTCATAAGCGACATCGTGCAAAACGGAGGCATTTCGGTATTTTCCTTCAAAGGGCCCGCCCATGATCGACCAGAGCGATCGCGGAATGGATGCGCCATCGACTTGCGATCCGGATGGCGCGATCCAGGTAAAGCCTTGCGGATCGGTGTAACGCAATTCACTCAGGAGGGTCATGGTCCGACCGTCCGGCTCCCAACGTGTCACCGGTGAGCCACTGTAATAACCCCACTTGGACGGCTCTTGTGCCGCGCCTGAGGACAAAGCCGGCTTTTTATCTGACGCGCACGAACTCAAACCCGCCCCGATGATAAGAAGCGCGAACCGGTGAATGACTTTCCTATATTCCATGCCGAGCGAGCAAGGTTCAACGTCTTGCCCGAACCTTCAACGAGCAATTATTGCTGAAACAGGCGCTGTTTCGCGTTCCTGTTTTCGCGGTCTTGGACCTGAAGGCGTGATCGGTTCGCCTTCGGTTTGCTTTCGATACGGCTGGAGATAAAACATCATGAACACGCCAATAACGACCAGGAGCGAACCGATCCATTTCAACAGCCATCCGGGGTCGCGCAAAATCTGCACCGTGCTTTGTCCGAGATTTTCCGGATTCCACGATGCCTGCGAAATTTTGTAAGTGAGTCCTGTCCAGGTCCGCCACCAAGCGCCGGGAAAACTAAATGGATTATTCATCCAGCACGAACCAGTGGCAGTCTCTCCATCAGCAGTGACGACGCGCAGCGTACTTTTAAAGCCGGCAGGACTGTCGCTCCCTTCATTGCGTTTCACCTCGAAATCGAGCAGCTCGAGCCCAACCGGTAACCCAATAACTTTCCAGCCATAAGCGATCATCGTTTGGTTAAGCGAAGTTGGGACTGTGATTTGCCAGCCGGCCGGCACCCATTGCTCAAACTTTTCGCTGTTTTGTTCGAGACGAACCCGAACGCCATCCGGCAAATCTGCGGCGATCGAAGTCTTTTCCGTCTTAATCGGAGTGAAATCGACCCATTGCTTTGCGTGCGGCATCAGCTTGTCGGTCTTCAACTGCCAATCAGCCCAACCGGTCGGAAGCGGTTTGTTCAAGTCGATATTGCCAGACGATTTGCCATTCGTTCGTGAAACAAGTTCGTAAGTAATCGCGCCATCGTTCGCGATGAACAGGGTGAGATGATTTGGCGCTTCAGCGCCAACGGGCGGCATCGCGGGCGGGCCTCCGGTCGTGTTGAATTCTGTGCCAGCACCGTGTGGATTCGGAGCCGTCTCCGCAGCGGGCGCAGCTTTGCCGTGAATCGTGATGAGCACTACAGGATTATTCGGCTGATCGCTCAGCGAACTCGGTCTACCACCCTGAATCCGGAAATCAGGCCAGTAATTGTCGATCTTGAGTTTGAGTTCCGTTCCCCGGATCCCGACCTCACGTCCGAGATTTTCCGCCACATCAAAGCTGGCTTCCTTGTCTCCTAGCGAAATTACGACGCGTCCTTTGTTTCCGTTCTGTGGTTGATCGAGCCGAACTTTTGCGCCTGTGCTTGCACCTTTGGCGACGCGGCCGACTTGTTCACCCGGAGCTTTGGTGAACGCGAAAATCGATTCCTCAAGCTCGATCGCTTCACCTCTGCTCGCTTGCCCCGCCGCAGACTCGCGAAGACGGGTGTTCAAAGATGCTGATGGTGCAATTCCGCGTTTGAGCTCGATGTTAGCCAGTCCCATCGAGAAACTTCCATGCTGCGGGTCGTCAACCAGCAGCCAGCTTTCGAGATGCTGGTTCATCATGGCGGTCGAAATTGTGAAATGCAGCGCAGGGGCGCCGCCATCAGCAACTGGTTTCGGATTCAGTTTTCCTTCAATCGCTGGCGCGTAATCGACGATCTGCAAACGTGCGCCAGACGCGAGAGTGCCAAGATGGCGCGGACGCTGCGGTGTCGGCGGATGATGCAAAAATTCCGCGGGAAATCCTTTGATGATTCCATCAACGTCATGCACGCGAAGCTGATGTTCATCGACCACCAAGCGATTGGTGGGCGACTCGCCTTTGAAAAGCGTGATGGTTCCTTCGATCCCCCAAATTCGGCCGATGAGCGAGCCGGTCAGCAACGTAATGATGCCGAGATGCGTAATGAGAAATGCGGCGTGATGTTTGCGCCATGGCCAGCGTGAGAGCGCGGATGCGGTCAGGTTAGCGGCGAGCAACACCAGCCAGAGATTGAACCAGGGCGCACCGTAAACGTAGGCACGTGCTACCTTTGCGTCGAAACTCGATTCGTAAATCGTGCCGGCGATTGCGGCGATGATCAGGACCGCGAGTAAAACGACCGCGAGCTTGAGCGACGCAAAAAATTCGAAGACCGGATTGCGCTGCCAGCCGGGTTGCTCGGATGCATTGGAATTCGCCATGCGAAGATCGACATCTTCCGCGAGGATGGGCGCGTGTTCAACTGTAGGCGTGAACAGTGCCCAGGTTTGGGCGGAGGGCCGCGGTAAACGACTGCGGGCACAATCTGCCGCTACGCATTATGAAAATGCGCGCAGATGATTGGCGAACCCCCGGGAACGAGAGACGCTCAGTGCGTCCAAGTTCTCCAGCGTTTGCGGATCGGCTTCGTGTAGCGGTCGACGTCGACCTTTTTCAGCCGGTCGACACCATCTTTTACCACTTCGGCGGAGCTTTCGTATTTTTCTCTGGCTGATTTGAATAATGGCCAGAGAAACGGCAATGAAAGAAGGCTCCAATTCACATTTCCGAGCGGGGACTTCACTTCGATTTTCGTCTTCTCCTCGCTACTCGAAGCGTAGCGGATCGCGAATCCAATCACGATTCCAATCCCCAGCGCGCCGAGGATGGTCGGCACGGGATTTTCTCGCAGGAAAAATTCGGTGCGCTCGCGTGCTCGGCCCGCTTTCTCTTTTGTCCCCTGCCATGTATCGCCCATGGCCGCGGAAATTTTTGTTGATGCCCGCCGCAACTGCCCACGCCCATTCGAGTCGAGCTCTCCTTCGCTCGACTGCATTGGTGTCGCGAGCGGTTCGTCCCTCGTAAGATCGTCTTCGTTTGGATTAATCATACAATAGAATCGTAAGTGGCGGTTTCGTTGCGTCTCTGGTGGCTACGGTTTTCACGGCCGCTGCCGGGCCGAATCACGAACCAGAGTAAGGCGGCATCGAGAGCAACCGACACGATGGAGGAAAAGCGGAGAAGAAATGCCGATCCAATCACCGGAAAGCCGGGAGCGCATCCGATAGGAACTGGAGTCGGAGGAGTAGGCGGAAGCGTTGCTGGCGCGGCGGTTGGAACAGTTGTCGGTGGTGTCGCAGCGGCCTATGGTGCACATGGAGTGGCAGAAGGTATGAATCCAACAACTGAAGAGGAAAAATATTGGCGCGAACACCACGAAAAGCAGCCATTCGTGAAACCCAGTTACACATATGAGCATTACGCGCCAGCGTATCGAACGGGTTACGAAGGGTTTCACAAATATCCAGGCAAGGCCTACGAGGAAATCGAAAACGATTTGGCGCTCGATTACGACCGAAATAAGGCCGGATCGGCGCTTCCGTGGGACCATGCTCGACATGCGGTGCACGCGGCTTGGGCCAAGGTGAGTCACGATATCGGGCCGCGCGATCCCGACCGCGGGATCCGCAGCGGAATGTAATCGCCGTATCGGCGGTCTATGACCATCGACGCAACCTAATGCGATCCCGAAGACGCTCGGGTCCGCTGCAAAATTCGCTCGTAAACGCGGACGATTTCGTCATTGGCTAGGATGAAGATCACTTTGTCGATCCCATCGTTATTGGCGAGGAACTCTAGCGTCGTCTCCACAGCGATCTGCGCTGCTTCCGAAATAGGATATCGATAAGCACCGCAGCTGATCGCGGGAAAGGCTATCGTCTTGATTCCGTTTTCAACCGCGAGCTGCAACGAGTTTCGATAGCAACTCGCCAAAGTCTGTGGTTCACCGCGTTTCCCGCCGGTCCAAAACGGACCGACGGTGTGAATGACGAAACGAGCAGGTAAACAATATCCACGCGTCAATTTGGCCTCGCCAGGCTGGCAACCGCCGAGCGTTCGACATTCTCCGAGCAATTCCGGCCCGGCAGCGCGATGAATTGCACCATCAACTCCGCCGCCACCGAGCAGGGTCGTGTTGGCCGCGTTGACGACGGCATCAACGTCGATCGTCGTGACGTCGCCGCGAACAATCTCGATTTTCGCTGCGGCAGTTTTCACTTCACGGTGCGAGCCGCTCGATAAGCCAATTGCCGTCAACCTGTCGTGTGTAACGGAAGCGATCGTGCAAACGATTCGGACGCCCCTGCCAGAACTCGATCGTATCGGGTTTCACGCGGTAACCGCCCCAATGCGGGGGCAACGGAATGCGCTTGTTGCCGTAGCGTTCTGTCATCTCTGCCATACGGGCGTCCAACACGCGGCGACCGTCGAGCACTTCGCTTTGGCGCGAAGCCCAGGCACCGAGCTGGCTGCCGATCGGGCGCGAATGAAAATAAGTTTGTGATTCTTCACGCGAGGTTCTTTCTGCTTTCCCGCTAATGCGAATTTGCCGGTCCAGTTCGATCCAGTAAAACGACATTGACGCATAAGGATTGGCTTCGAGCTGTAATCCTTTTTCACTTTCGTAATTCGTAAAAAAAACGAAACCGTCTTGATCAAAGCCTTTCAATAGCACGACCCGCACCGACGGTTTCGCGTCAGGCCCGGCGGTGGCGAGGCTCATTGCGTTGACGTCGCGAATATCGGCCTCAATCGCGGCGGTGAACCAATTTGAAAATTGTTTGATTGGATTGGGATCGAGATCGGAGCGGCGCAGACCATGCGCGGCGTGCTCGTAACGCGAAGCCGTAGGATCTCGTGGCGTCTCCATCATGAGAAGAACAATCGCGCACCATATTGCGCGGCAAGGAAATTGTCGATCCAGCGACTTAAGCCGGGCCGGCTCACGGAGCCGTGGCTACAGATGACAAAGCGCTTCCTTGAACCGGCGAAGACAATTGACGCAGCTTCTCGATTACTTTGGGTACGATTTCAATCGCGCGATCAACCTGCGCGTCGGAGTTAAAGCGTCCGAAGGAGAATCGCAGACTGCGCCGCGCGCCATCTCCTTTTGGGTTCATTGCGCGAAGCACGTGCGAAGCCTCCTGTGAACCCGTCCGGCACGCTGACCCCGCCGAGCAGCAAATATGATGTCGATCCAGTAACAGAAGCGCTGCGGGCGATTCGATGCCATCAAATGAAACGCTCGAGGTGTTTGGCAGGCGTTTGGCGCCAGCGCCATTAACCGATGCTCCGCTCACCGCTTCGAGAATTGTTTTTTCAAACCGGTCACGCATCGCTCGAACGCGCGTTTCTTCTTCCGAGAGAGATTCGGCTGCACGCTCAGCCGCTTTCCCCAAACCGGTAATCAAGGCGACATTTTCTGTGCCGCCACGACGCCCGTTTTCTTGACCGCCACCCACGATCGAGGGGTAAAAACGCGTCCGCCGGTTAACGTAAAGTGCGCCCACGCCCTTTGGTCCATGAAACTTGTGGGCTGAGAGGGAAAGGAAATTGATTGCCGTGTCGCGGAGGCGAATCGGGATTTTACCGGCAGCTTGCACGGCGTCAGTGTGAAAGATTACGCCTTTTTCGCGACACATCTCTGCGATCTTCTCGACTGGAAATAAAACACCGGTCTCGTTATTCGCCCACATGAGCGAAACGATCGCCGTTTCCGGGCGAATCGCTGCCTCCAACTCACCAAGATCGACATTTCCATCTTGATCCACCCCAAGAAATGTGACCTCGCATCCCCGTTTCGCGAGGTCCTGACAAGGGCGAAGAATGGCGCTGTGTTCTACGGCGCTCGTAACTATATGTTTGCCGCGCGGCTCGAATTGCAGAGCCGAATTGATCACGGCATTGTTCGATTCCGTCCCGCAGCTTGTGAACACAATTTCCGAGGCCTCACAACCGAGCAATGCCGCCAGCCGCTCACGGGCAAGATCGACGGCCGTTCGCACTTTCGCGGCCAAGGCATAACCGCTGGAAGGGTTGCCGTAATATTTTGTCAAAAACGGCAGCATCTCTTCGATCACGGCGGGATCTAGCTGCGTCGTCGCGTTGTTATCCAGATAAATAATTTCGTCCGTCGTGGTCATTATCAAAATTTATAGGTGGCGTCGCAGACCGCAAAATTACTCTTCGGGGCGCGGGGCGGCGCCAGCATGTTTGGGCACGTGATGAGTGTAGCGGAAGTATAGATTCCGCAGGTAAATCGGCAGCGGCAGTATACTTTGCAAGACACCAACGGAATCCTGACGATAGATCGCGAAGTAGGCGAGCAGTAAAAATGAGCCGAGCGCGCTGCATTCCCAGAAACCAAAGGGGATCACGCTTTTGTGTGCACGTTCGGAAGCGATCCACTGGATCAAAAAGCGCAAACCGAAAATGAGGCTACCGCTCCAGCCGATGATCTTCCAAAAATTAAACGCGATTCCGAGGACCTTGGTATCGGCCAGAAAATAAAAACTGTTCATAAGGGCGAAAGGTTGAACAGATCGCTCATCGTGAACAGCTTTTTGTTTGCCGCTCCACGTTGCGTAAATCATCACCGCGAGAGGCTGGAAGCTTGCTTCACTTACATCTAACATTGAACCCATGACCTCGATTTGGGAACTGGCGAACCCGCAGTTGGGCGATCTTGCGGTTTACGAACCAGGCAAACCAATCGAGGAGACCGCCCGCGAACTCGGTGTCGATCCAGGCGCAATCATCAAGCTCGCCTCGAACGAGAACTCGCTTGGCCCGTCGCCGAAAGCAATCGAGGCCATGCGCGCCGCATTGCAAAACGCGCACCTATATCCCGACGGCGGCGGGTTTTACTTGCGGGACGCACTCGCAGGCAACCTCCGAGTCGCGCGCGAAAACATCATTCTTGCCAATGGTTCGAATGAAGTGATCGAATTTCTTGGCCATGCGTTCCTTCATCGGGGCGATGACGTGATCACGTCGGAGCACGCTTTCATCGCCTACAAATTGATCGCGACCCTTTTCGGCGCGCGCACGGTGGAAACGCCAAGCCCGGATTACCAGCAGGACCTCGAAGCGATGCTCGATGCGATCACGCCGAAAACCCGCCTCATTTTCATCCCCAACCCCAATAATCCCACTGGTAGTTTGATTTCGCAGTCGACGATCGACAGTTTCATATCGCGCGTCCCGAAAAACATTATTGTCGTTTTCGACGAAGCTTATTTTGAATTCATCGATAATTCGCCCGACATATTGCAATACGTCCGCGACGGCAGGAACATCGTTGTTCTGCGCACCTTCTCCAAAATTCACGGCCTCGCCGGTCTGCGCGTCGGCTACGGAGTCGCGCGGACTGACTTGATCGACGTGCTTCACAAGGCGAGGCAACCATTTAACGTTAATGCCATCGCTCAGGCCGGTGCGCTCGCGGCTCTGGCGGACGACGCGCACCAGCGCGAAACCAAGCGCGTCGTCCATGCCGGGCGCGCTTATCTGCAAGAGCAATTTGCCGAGATGAAGATCCAGTTCGTGCCGGGCGCCGCGAATTTCGTGATGGTAAATGTCGGCGATGGCACCGCTGTCTTTGAAAAGTTGCTCGCGCGAAAGATCATCGTGCGACCTCTCAAAGGTTACAAATTGCCAGAATGGATTCGCATTTCTGTGGGAACAATGGAGCAAAATAGAAAATGCATCGGAGCGCTGAAAGAAATTCTCCCGAAACATCGACAGGTTTGACCGCCGGAGAGAGCCCGATCATCGCGGCCGACACAATCGCCGCTATCTCCACTCCTCCTGGTGAAGGGGCGATCGCGCTCGTTCGGGTCTCCGGTGCGGATGCCGTCGCCATTGCCGATAAGATTTTTCGCGGCAAAGAAAAACCGTCGCGATTTGCATCGCATGTCCAGCATTTCGGGGAAATTTTCGATGCAGCGGGCCAATTGATCGATCAAGTGATGCTGTCGATTCATCGCGCGCCGGCGAGTTACACGGGCGAAGATCTGATCGAGATCGGTTGCCACGGCGGAATGCTCGTAAGCGCGCGCGTGATGGAGGCTTGTCTCTGCGCCGGTAGCCGTGGGGCGCGGCCGGGCGAGTTCACGGAGCGCGCATTCCTCAACGGCAAAATGGACCTCACCCAGGCTGAAGCAGTGATTGACCTGATTCGCGCCAAGACCGATCTCGCGCTGCGTTCCGCTACCGAACAGCTTGAAGGCAGACTCGGCGAGAAGATTGGAAAGGTACGCGACGAATTGATTTCGCTGATCGCGCACATCGACGTATCGATTGATTTTCCAGAGGAAGGTATCGCGCCAGATGAAGCTGAAAAATTGGGCGCACGACTCGATTCGGTCCGCGAGGAAATGACGGCGCTGCTCGCCACGGCCAATCAAGGGCGGATTCTGCGCGAAGGCGTGCGGGTGGTGATTTTTGGAGCGACTAATGCCGGCAAGTCCAGCTTGCTCAATCGACTTCTCGGCTACGAGCGAGTGATCGTGAGCGAAACCCATGGCACGACGCGCGATACCATCGAAGAAATGATCAATCTCAACGGTGTGCCCATCCGTTTGCTTGACACTGCCGGCCTGCGAACGTCGACAAGCGACCTCGAGCGCGAAGGAATTGCCCGCACCGAAAGGAATTCGAACGAAATCGTACTTTTGAATAAGGGCGATTTGCCTGAGCATAGTGATTGGAAAAATTTCGATGCACTGCGCATTTCGTGCGCGACGAGAGAAGGTTTGCCAGACCTCGAACAGGAAATTCTGGCGCGCATAACCAAACAGAACCTCAGGCCGGAAAGCGCAGTCGCCATCAACACGCGGCATCGCGATTGCCTGCGCCGCGCATTGGAGTCATGCAATCGCGCAAGCGTAGCGCTTGGCAAGGGGCTGTCGCCGGAATATGTCGCGGTCGATCTCAACGAAGTGTTACACGCGGTCGGGGAGATAATTGGTGCCGTCGGCGTGGAACAAATTCTCGATTCGGTCTTCGGGCAGTTCTGCATCGGCAAATGAAGAATGGCTACGAGCGATTTGTTCGGCCGCTTCTCTTCTCGCTGGACGCTGAAGCCGCCCATCATCTCACGATTGCGTTGCTCCGCGGCGCTTCCCATGTCGATCTTGCCCTGCGTGCGCTGAAAGTTTTTCAGCCTCGGCCGAAACCGAAAACCGTTTTCGGTTTAAATTTTCCAAATCCAATTGGACTGGCGGCGGGATTGGACAAGAACGGGATCGGCTTACCGGCGTGGGCGGCGCTCGGGTTTGGTTTTATCGAAATCGGCACGGTGACCGCTAAAGCGCAGCCGGGAAATCCGAAGCCACGCATCTTCCGTTTTCCCGAGGAACAGGCGCTGATCAATCGTCTCGGTTTTAACAACGATGGGGCGGATGCTATCGCGAGACGATTGCGCAGGCTGCGTGAGAGCGGGCTATGGCCGGCGGCCCCGGTCGGGATCAACATCGGAAAATCGAAGGTCACTCTGCTGGAAGAAGCAACGGGCGATTACCTTTATTCATTCCGCTTGCTTCGCGAGTTCGCGGATTACATCGCGCTGAATGTTAGCTCGCCAAATACTCCCGGCCTGCGTGAGTTGCAGCAACCGGTCGCACTTTCACGGTTGCTCGGCGCGATTCGCGATGAGAATCGACTAACCCCCAAACCGTTACTCGTGAAAATTGCTCCGGACCTTTCGCCCATCGAACTGGAAGAGATCATCGCGATCTGTGAACAAAATGGAGTCGCGGGAATTATCGCGACAAACACGACCCTCGATCATTCATCGATTCCGTCGGTACGTGATGAATCGGGCGGTTTGAGCGGGGCGCCGCTAAGGAAGAAATCCACAATGCTTGTGCGGGCGATCGCCACAAGGTCCAAGATACCGGTGGTCGCGTCTGGCGGAATTTTTAATGCCGAATCCGCGCGCGAGAAATTTGAGGCGGGCGCGCAGCTTCTTCAGGTTTACACAGGCTACATTTATCGCGGCCCACGACTTCTTCGCGAAATCATGGAAGGTCTCTCGTAAGATCGACAATCGCGCGTCGATTCGCTCGGCACGTCGCGATTGTCGGCTGGATTTCTGAAATGAAGCTTTCCCATAAAATAGGCAAACTCGCGCAGCCGGTGACCTACCGCCGGGCATGGCGTAGAGCGCAACGCGTGATTTTTCCGCTGCCGATTAAACCGCTGCTCGCGAGTATTGATCAGCAACGGTTACGCGGAATCCAGCAACGGCATGCCGGATTGTCCGCCGAATATGCGAAATACGCCGATGTCGACCACTGGTTACGGGTCAATTGCAAACGGGTGCAAGATTTGAAACTCCATCGCTCGGCACCGAAACGCGTGCTCGACCTCGGTTGCGGAGGCGGATTCTTTTTGTTCATCTTGAAAAGGTTCGGTCATTCGGTCCTTGGCCTTGATCTCGATCAGTTCCCTCTCTTCACCGACTTGCTCGATCTTTTCGGTGTCCGGCGCGTGGTTTGGACGATTAAAGCATTCGAGCCGCTGCCGGAGCTTGGTCAAAAGTTCGATTGGATTACCGCGTTCTCGATTAATTTTAATCTCCATTATCCAGCGGAACGACTTTGGGGACCGGCGGAATGGGATTTTCTCCTGCGTGACTTACAGCGCCACCTTGCCCCGGCCGGCAAGATCTTTTTCGGACTCAACCCCACGTTCGGGCGCGATTACTACATACCCGAGCTGCGCGATCTCTTTGTCAGCCGGGGCGCAAAAGTCGAGCGCGAACAAATCTTTTTCGATAAAGGGCTGCGCTTCTAACTGACGACAGAGCCCGCAATCAATAGACATCAGAAGGCCTGTACTACGGAGTTGGTGACGGTTCTGGAGTGGGCTCGCGCAGCCCGTGAGCGTGAAAGCGGTGTCGATGGCGCTCTTCGATTTTTTGCAATTTAAGGCGCTGCTTATTGGTGAGATTTACAGCCATCTCCCGATGCGCTTCCGTCATGATTTGATGGACGCGTCGGCCTGTGTCTCGTCGTATTTGTTTCAGTTGGGCGGCCGTCTTATCGACGATCGGCGATATTTTGGCGACTTGTTCCGGCGTCAAGTTGAGCTCCGTCCGGAGTCTTTCCTTCATTCTAGCAGCTATCAGTTCGGGATGATGAAATTCAAAGAAAAGATGCCGAGCGTGCAATCCTCCAAAGAAAGCGCCGGTGATTCCGCCGGCGATGAACACGAGGATAAAGCCGCCTATCAGTTTCCACTGCAACGCGCGGTTCATTTCAAAAATTCATCCTGGATCGCCGAATCCGCGATGGCGAACTCATTGGTGAAGGGCTCACCGACTCTTTCTCGGCTTTGCCTGGCCTCGCGAACTGCTGCAACCGTCGATATGACGATAACGGCCGCCGACAACAATGCGACGCGCCGAAGCAGGGGCGTCAAGCCATTCGCTTTAATTGAAATCGCGCGCCAGAGCGCGACCACCCGCGTGTCGAAACCAAACGGCATCGCCGTAGGAAGATCTTCGGGCGTCTCCGCGGCTGATCGCAGCAATCGATCGATTTTTTGATCGCCCTTGTTCATAAGTTTTCCTTTGCCGAAATTTTGGCGAGCTGATCTTTCATTTTTTGTCGGGCCCGGAACGCCCGCACTTTAATGAGCGCTGCGCTCCAGCCGGTGATTTTGCGGATTTCCTCAACGGAGCGTCCTTGCAAATATAGCAAATCGATGGCGAGCCGCTCGACCGGTTTTAAGCCGGCGAGAAGATGTTCGACCAATTGGCGCGAAGCAACTCGCTGGTCTGGTGCGAGCTCATTGGACGACGCCGCGAGATTCTCCACCACCGCTTGCTCCTCTTCGCTCAGGTCGGCGTGCCGCAGTTCCGGGCGCACTTTCTCCGACTGGATTTGATTGAGGCAGGTATTGACCGCAATGCGCGAGACCCAGTGCTCCAGCGGCACTTTGCCGGAAAATTGCGATAATTTTTGAAAAACTTTAATGAAAATCATTTGGCAAAGATCCTCCTCGGCCGTTCGGCGCGGACGATATGCGCGCACCAATTTGACCACGAGCGGATAAAGCTGCCGGACCAATTCGCGAGCCGCCTCATCGTGATGCTGCAGCGCAGCTTTAACCAGTGCGCTTGCATTAGAATCATCCATGTAATCGAGAGCGCATCCACACCATTACCTAAGACCGGCCTCGGCACGTTGCGGTTACAACTTTGTCACAAGGAACGGCAGTTTCCCAACCGCCGGAGCGATTTCGAAATCGTCCTTCCTTGAGAAGAACAAAAATGTAACCGGCGAGATTCCGGCCCGGTCATTAGCTACAGGAGCGCAAAAGCGCTTAACAAAACAACAAACAAAACACAAACTATGAAACGAAATCTATTAACACTTGTGGCTGCCGGTGCGATCGCGCTTGGCGGCTTTGCCCTGGTGCAAGCACAACCCGGCCATGGTGGTGGCGGCCAATGGCACGGACACGGCTTTGCGCTCGAACGATTCACCAAGGGGCTAGACCTGACGGCCGATCAACAGGCCAAGGTTCAGCCGATTCTCGATCAGGCCAAACCGCAAATCGCCGCCATCCATCAGGAGGCGATGCAGAAAGCGAAAACTGTGATCGTTAGTACTATGTCGCAAATTCGTCCGCTGCTCACTCCTGATCAGCAGCAGAAGCTTGATAACATCCAGAAAGCTCATCAAGACATGATGAACGCGCACAAAGAGCTTCACGACGCAATACAGGAATAGCTTCGGTTGTTCAGAGCCGTGGGAACGGCGGCGATCTGGAAGGGTCGCCGCCGCATCTTTTACGCGATCCCCTCTTCGGGTATCAAAGCGGTGGCTCCGTCGGATTATCCGTTTTCCCTCCCCAGGAAAATAGGAATGCAATCAATCCCAAGGCGGCCAGGACTGCGGCGACAACGAATCCCGCCGTGGAGATTTCAGCGCGCGCGTGAAAGCTCTCTTTGAGTCGCCCAGCCATACCGATGAGAAAAGAAAGGAGCGCTGTATAGAAGCAGATTACACTGATCGCTCTTCGGGTGTCGGATGACATTTTCATCGCAAGAATTGTAGGGCGTCTGCGTCAGACGCCAACCCTAAATCGGCGTTTTCTTCCAATTCGCGGACATCGAATTTAAACTGAGTAAATGAGAACGTTCATTCAGTGGATCTCGACGTTAACCCTTCTAGCGACTGTTGCGCATGTCGCCAATTCTCAAATCGATCGCATTACCGGGAAGAATTTCGCCACTCGGTCGGAAGTCCTGGCGCGTCACGGAATGGTTTGCACGAGCGTGCCGGCGGCGACTCAGGCCGGGCTCGATATCTTGAAGCGCGGCGGCAGTGCGGTGGATGTGGCAATCGCGGCAAACGCAACGCTCGGTTTGATGGAGCCGATCTCCAACGGAATCGGCGGCGATCTTTTCGCGATCGTTTACAGCGCGAAGGAAAACAAACTTTACGGGATAAACGGAAGCGGACGTTCGCCACTGGGTTTGAGTTACGAGCAGATGAAGGCGGAGCTGGCGAAGCTGCATCGTGAAACGATTCCGCCACTTGGCATGTTGCCGATCAGCGTGCCGGGAACGGTGGACGCGTGGGCGGAACTGCACAAAAAATTCGGCAAACTCAAATTGAGTGACGATCTTTTGCCGGCAATTCATTATGCCGAGGAAGGGTTTCCAGTCACCGACTTGGTTGCGTATTACTGGGCTTTCGGTCCGCGCCTTTACAAGGGCTTGCCCGGTGCGTTTTTGGAAACGTACACACTCGACGGCAAAGGGCGCACACCGGCAAAAGGCGACATTTTCAAAAATCCTGGGCTCGCAAAGACGCTGCGATTAATTGGCGAGAAAGGTCGCGACGCCTTTTACAAAGGCGAGATCGCGGACAAGATCGACAATTTCATGCAGGCCAATGGCGGTTTTCTACGCAAAGCCGATTTCGAGAAGCACACATCGACGTGGGTCGAGCCAGTCTCGACGAGTTATCGCGGTTACGATGTGTTTGAAATGCCGCCGAACGGTCAGGGCATCGCCACCCTCCAAATATTGAACATCCTTGAGGGATTCGATCTGCGAGAAATGGGCCGCAATTCGCCCGAGACGCTGCACGCGATGATTGAAGCAAAGAAAATTGCCTGGGCGGATCGCGCGAAATTTTATGCCGACCCTGCTTTCGCGAAAATTCCGCTCGCCGGTCTTCTTTCGAAGAGTTACGCAACCGAGCGGCGGAAGTTAATCGATCCAAATCATGCCGCGAAAAAAATCGAAGCGGGCAATCCGGTGAATGGAGGACACGCTTCCAGCGTGTCTCGGACGACAGACTTCCAGTCTGTCGTTTCTGAACAGGCTAGAAGCCTATTCGCCGAGAGAGGCAAGGATACCTATCTTCCAGACGGCGACACCATTTATCTCTGCACCGCCGATGACGAAGGCAACATGGTAAGCCTGATCCAAAGCAACTACCGCGGCATGGGCAGCGGCATCGTCGTGCCCGGACTCGGCTTCATGTTTCAGGATCGCGGCGAACTTTTCTCGATGGATCCGAATCACGCGAATGTTTACGCGCCGGGCAAACGTCCGTTTCACACCATCATTCCCGGGTTCATCATGAGAGATGGCAAACCGTGGGAAGCCTTCGGTGTCATGGGCGGCGGCATGCAACCGCAAGGTCACGTACAAGTTCTCACCAACCAGATCGATTTCGGATTGAACGTGCAGGAAGCCGGGGACGCGTCGCGCTGGCAACACGAAGGCGACAACGAACCGACTGGCGAAAAGATGTCTGAATCAGGCGGCTACGTTGAAGTGGAGAGCGGTATTCTCTATGAAACTGTGCGCGAACTGCGCAAACGCGGGCACGACGTCCGCTTCGATGTTGGTGGCTACGGCGGTTATCAAGCCATCAAAGTCGAAATGCACGACGGCCAACGTGTTTATGTCGGCGCCAGCGAATCACGCAAGGACGGCCAGGCGGCGGGATATTAAGTAGGAATTTCGGCTGGATCGGCGCGCCCGGTGGTTGCGCTCTACGGAATTTAATTTTTCGGCGCTTTCAGTTCGGCGAGTTTTTCTTGAGCGCGATTGACATCGGATTTATCCGCGCTGCCGAGCGCAAGCAGTTTCTGTTGTCGACGAACGTTGGCTTCGGCAGCTTCGAGTTCCGCCCGCTCACGCTTCGCCGCGGCCATTTGCGCGGCTTCCGTTAGTTGCGCAAGCGCTACTTTCGCTGCTTCCAGTTCGTTCTCGGTGCTTTCTCCGGCCGCGACTTGAGATTCTTGCGCGGCAACTTCTTCTTTCGCGCGGGCGAGCTGCGCATTCGCGAGGTTGGACTCACACCGGACAACCTTTAACAAGCGTTGCTCCACTTCCACTTTTGCAAGCACGCCAATCTTGTAAAGACGTTCCGCTCCTGCGGCACTTCTCTTCGCTCGCTCCAATTGTTTTTCCAGACGCGCAACATCGCCATCCGGCGCTGGCATCGCGGATGACGGCTCGTTCGAGAGGTTTTGCTTTAACAACGGCGGCTCGATGTCGAACGAATCAGGTTCTTCGGATTCGTTTTGGGGTAATTGATCCGCGGCCAGCGCCATGATCGCTGTTGCGACGACGACCGTGGCCGACAGCGTCAACATGCGCCTCATTTCAAAAGATTATCATGAAACTCGCTGCATCGACAGATCATCCTGCATTGGTCGGCGCGCCCCGCGGTCGCGCCCTGCCAGTCTGCTGCGCGTTCAGCTTCTAAAAAGCAGAGTCTCGTAATTTTGTTCTTTTCATCTGCAGATGTTTTGGCATACGACAGAGTCCCGGAGGAATTCATCTATCCGGTCACTCGTAAAATTCTGATCGCCACAGCTGTTTTCGCGCTGATTGTTCCATCGACCATCGCCGATAACTTTCCGGCGTCAGGCCCGGTTGCGTCATGCAAGTGGCGCGTCTCCATTCCGGTCAAGCGGCCGCGCCGAAGAAGGCACCGTTGTCGGTCAAACGAGCGATCTGGGCTGCAAATCAACTTCGCTCGAAGCCCTATCGTTATGGTGGCGGTCACAAGTCGTTTGATGATCGCGGCTACGATTGTTCCGGGACCATTTCCTATGTGCTAGGCGCAGCGGGTTTGATCAGTTCGCCGATGAGCTCAACCGAGTTCCGCCGCTACGGCCAGCGCGGTCGTGGCAAATGGATAACTGTCTATGCGTGTGAAGGACACACCTTTGCGGTTATTGCCGGCCTGCGACTCGATACCACGCCATGGGACAACTCGAGCAACCGGTGGGCACCGCGCTGGCAAACCACCGAGCGTTTGCCGCGCGGTTTCGAAGCGAGGCATCCAATCGGTTTGTAAATCGCGCCCTGATAATTTCTCTGTCGGAACAAGGGCCAATTGAGGTACTAAGAGACATGAAGCTCGTCCGCCGGCTTGGCTCCGTTAGTTTGTTGATCCCGAAACTGAAACTGATTTCCTTCTTGATCATGTTGTTCCTCAGGAACGCGAACGCGCCGAAGCTGACGAACAATGTTGTTTTTGTTTCGCGTTGACCACGCGAAATTGCTTCTTAAGCAATGTTGCCCGCTTTGTGCCAGCCACAAGGAAGATCCTATATGCAAATCATTCGTTCGGCTGTTCTGGTTAAAACATTATCGCTGATTGCGCTGGCGCCGTTTTGCGTAACCGCGCAGGAAAAATCTCATGTCACTTCCGCGCAAGTGGACAACGCTATTCGAGAAGTCGAAAAACTCGCGCAAAAGCAAATTCAAGAAAATGCGCTGCCGGGGCTAGCCATCGCGGTCGTGTTTCAAGACAAGGCGGTGTACGCAAAAGGATTCGGCGTCCGCGATGTCAATACCAAGGCGCCCGTGGACGCGGACGCTGTCTTTCAACTCGCGTCGCTTTCCAAATCGATTAGCTCGACGGTGGTTGCCGAGCTCGTCGGTGAAGGGAAAATCACGTGGGACTCAAAACTCAGTATCCTGGATCCCACTTTCGAGATGTTCGATCCGTGGGTAACGCGCGAAATCACAATCCGCGACATGTACGCGCATCGCAGTGGCTTGCCCGAGCACGCAGGCGACCTGCTCGAAGACTTGGGATTTTCGCGTGCGGAGATTTTACATCGCCTTCGCTATCAACATCCCGAGAGCAGTTTTCGTTCGCATTACGCCTACACGAATTTTGGCCTGACCGAAGCCGCCGCGGGGGCGGCGAAAGCGTACGGGCTGGACTGGGAAGATGCGTCCAAGCAAAAATTGTACACGCCGCTCGGCATGGCTTCGACGAGTTCGCGTTATGCGGATTTTGTCGCACGCCCGAACAAAGCGTTGGAGCATGTGTTGGTGGATGGGAAATGGGTGCAAAAGTTCAAACGCGATCCGGACGCGCAATCGCCCGCGGGCGGCGTGAGTTCTTCTGTAAATGATTTGGCGAAATGGATGCGTCTGCAGCTCGCGAACGGCAAATTTGACGGCAAACAAATCGTTGACGAAAAGGCGCTGGCCGAAACGCATCATCCGCACATGCTGACCGGTTTCAATCCCTTCACTGGGCTGCCGGGTTTTTACGGGTTGGGGTGGAACGTCAGCTACGATCAAGAGGGTCGCTTGCACTTGAATCATTCCGGCGCGTTTGCAGTTGGCGCGGCGACTCACGTGAATCTCGTGCCAGGTGAGCAATTGGGCATTGTCGTTCTTACCAATGCATATCCCATCGGCATAGCGGAAGCACTGGGGACGACGTTTTTGGACATCGCGTTGTATGGAAAGCCGACGCAGGACTGGCTGGTCCTCTTTAAACAAGGATTTTCTAATCCGGCGGCGATCGGGACGGTGCTCGGCTTCGATTATTCCAAACCGCCTGGATCGCCCTCGCCTGCATCGAAAAATAGCGCCTACCTTGGAAGGTACGCGAACGATTTCTTTGGTGACATCTCTATCATCGAGAAGGACGCTGGTCTCGCGATTGTGCAGGGCCCGAAAAACAAGACCTTCCCAATGAAACACTATGATCGCGACACGTTCACCTATGAGACGGAGGACGAAAACGCTGTTGGCAGAAGCGGCATCACTTTTACCATCGGCCCCGATGGCAAAGCGACACAGGTTGTCATGGAAAATCTCAATGTGCGCAGCGAAGGAGCTTTCAAGCGCGTTTCAGATCAGAAGTAGCAGGACAGAGCGTTCGCCTTGCTGACGAACGGTGCTATTTCTCTTTCGCGTCGGCCACGCGAAATCCCATGACGACCCGATTCAAAACATTTGCGCGCCGCAAATCAAAATCGAGAGGCGATGCGCTGAGTTTCGGTTTCACCTCATCGGACCTGCGCACGCTGCGGGCGCTGAAGTCACCGGCGGGCATTCAGCGGTTCCTCGATGAGTTACCTTACAATCTCAGCTTCACTGCACGATCACCGCAAAAGGTTTTGCGCGACCGAATTGCGTCTTGCCTCGAGGGAGGAATTTTTGCCGCCGCCGCGCTCCGCATCATCGGATTTCCAGCACTGATTGTCGATTTGGAAGCCGAACAGGACACCGATCATGTCGTCGCCGTTTTCAAGGTCCGTGAGCATTGGGGCGCAGTGGCGAAATCGAATTTCACCGGCTGCCGTTATCGGGAGCCGGTTTACCGCAGCCTGCGCGAACTAGCCATGAGCTATTTCAATATTTATTTCAATCTGCGCGGCGAGCGCACCCTGCGGCGATATTCGCGTCCGGTGAATCTCGCCCGATTCGACGCTCTCGACTGGATGACAACGGAAAAACCGATCTGGTTCATCGCCGAACATCTCTGTGAAATCCCACACATCCCGCTGCTCACGCCACCGATGGAGAAGCGGCTCACGCGAGTCGATCGACGCACATTCCGGGGCGAAATGGTCGGCCATAGAAAAAGCAGAATCTAATCGCCAAGGCGAGAACGATCATTTCGATCTTGGACGGCGCAAAAAACGTGGCGCGCGCGATCTTTCAAGTAAACTAGCTATATGAGCGTTCAAGTTTACGGATGTAATCATGTCGCGATCGAAGTGGACGACATCAAGAAGGCGGTCGCGTTTTATAAAGACGTTTTCAATCTCGAGAAATTGGATAGCGGCGAGGGCGATGCTTTTTTCAAACTCGGTGAACACCAATTCCTCGCCATCTTCGAAGTGAAAAAACTGCAACTCGGAGGCATGCGTCATTTCGGGATCATGGTGCGCGACGAAGCGCAGCTGGCTGAAGTGCGCAAGAAAATCACCGGCAAGTACAAGTTAACGCTTGAGCCACCGTTCCGCTGCGATTTCCACGACCCTTGGGGCAACCGCATACAGGTTGTCGATCTTCATGACGAATCGCTGATCTGGCTCTTGCCTTATCGCGAAGTACAAAAGGCCGGGATTAAATTTAAGGAACACTAAGTCATGCAGCTCGTTCTCGAGCGATGCACGATTCGCGCGTGGCGTCCCGATGATGCGGCCTCGCTCGCAAAGCACGCAAACAACCGCCGCGTCTGGCTTGGGCTGCGCGATTTATTTCCGCATCCGTATACGATCGACGACGCAAATGAGTTCTTGCGCCGCGCAACAACGGAGCAACCAATGACAAATTTTTGCATCGACGTCGGTCAGTCGGCAGTTGGCGGGATCGGTATTCGCATTGGTCAGGACGTCCATCGACATGTTGCCGAACTCGGCTTTTGGCTGGGTCAGGAATTTTGGGGACACGGGATAATGACGGAAGTGGTCCCAGCGTTCGTAGACTATTGCTTCGAGAAATTTCCGCTCCATCGGATCTATGCCGAGCCTTACGCGAACAATCCAGCTTCCGCGCGCGTTCTGGAAAAGAGCGGCTTTGTGTTGGAGGGGCGACTTAAGAACAATGCGTTCAAGGACGGAAAACTTTTGGATTCACTTCTCTATGCCAAAACAAGAGACCGCATCCCTTTCACTAACCATTAGCATCGTGTACCGTCGCGACGATGAGCAAGCTTGATGGTAAGGACATTTTGATTACCGGCGCATCCCAGGGCCTGGGACGCGAAATGGCGTTACGTTTCGCGCGCGAAGGCGCGAGAGCTTTATCGCTCGTGGCACGCCACGCTGGTAAATTGAACGCTGTTCGCGACGAAGTTCTCAAAATCGCGCCGAAGGTCGACATCGTTACCATCGAGGCCGACGTGAGCAAATCGCGCGATATCGAGCGAATCGTCGCGACGACCCTCGCGCAGTTCAAAGGCGCGCTCGACGTGCTGGTGAATAATGCATCGACCATTGGGCCGTCGCCGATGCCCTACCTGCTCGATTACCCGGTGGAAAATTTTCGCGAGGTGCTCGACACGAATTTGATCGGCCCGTTTTTACTGATCAAAAACGCGTTGCCCGCGATGATCGAGCGCGGCGGTTCAATTATTAACGTCACGAGCGATGCAGGCCAGGTCGGTTATCCGGGTTGGGGCGCATACGGCATTTCCAAATTTGGCCTTGAAGGCATGTCGCAAACGTGGGCGTCGGAATTGGAAGAAAGCGGCGTGCGCGTCAACTGGGTCGATCCCGGAAATATGAACACCGCGATGCATCGCGCCGCCGAGCCAGAGGAAGATCCGTCGGAATGGGCGAATCCCGCCGACGTAACCGACGTTTTTATTTTCCTGGCGTCCGATGAATCAAAAGGCGTGACCGGAAAACGTTTCCAAGCGCAGGAAGATTGGCGGAGCGAATTAAACCACGAAGGACACGAAGAACACGAAGCAAAGAAAATTTGAGGCTAATCTTCGTGAACTTCGTGGTGCAATAATCCGATATGGCGTTCACGTTTGTTTTACCGCCAGAACTGAGCGCGAAGGAGCCACCGGAACGTCGTGGGATCCGGCGTGACCAGGTGCGACTGCTGGTAATTGATCGCGCGACCGGCCACATCGAACACACCCGCTTCGATAAGATCGACAAATACGTTCGCCCGGGCGACCTGCTCGTTTTCAATTCCAGTCGCACGCTGCCCGCATCGCTGCGCGGGTGCGAATGCAGCGCGGCGCATGGCCCGTGCATGGAAGTTCGTCTGGCGGAACGTTTGCCCGACGGGTCATGGCTCGCGCTTCTTCTTTGCGAGCAGGGCGATCCTTTCGGCTGCGGTTTGCGCGCCGGAATCCAGATTGAATTTGCGGAAGGGCTGGCTGCGACGGTCCTGGAGCGCGACGCAAACATTCCGCGGCTCTGGCAATTGCGCTTCTCGATTTCCGGCACGGAACTTGTCGATCTGATCTACCGGCTGGGGAAGCCGATCCGTTACGAGTACGTCTCGGCGCCGTGGGACCTCGATTACTACCAAACTGTTTACGCGACCGAGCCCGGGTCGGCCGAAATGCCGTCGGCCGGTCGCGCATTTACCTGGAAATTGCTGCTCGATCTCAAACGTCGGGGCATCGACAGCGCTTACGTTGTCCTGCACGCTGGTCTTTCAAGTTACATGGACGATGAACTCGATCGTCAACATCCCGCGTCGGAGGAGGAATATTTTGTAAGTCGAACCACCGCGGGGAAAATCAATCAGGCGCGGGAAAACGGCGGTCGCATCATTGCCGTGGGCACAACCGTCGTGCGCGCGCTGGAATCAGCTGCGAGTGAAAACGGGAGCGTAACTGAGGCGCACGGTTACACCCGTTTAAAGATCGACCATCAACATCGGTTGCGATCTGTGAACGGCTTGCTCACCGGTTTGCATGAGCCGGAAGCCAGCCATCTGGATTTACTCAGCGCGTTCGTGCCAGCAGAACAAATTCACGCCGCGTATCGAGAAGCGATCGCGCACCGTTATCTTTGGCACGAATTCGGTGATTTGAATCTGATTTTGTAACGGGCGATTCAGCATCCGCGCCCGAGCTCAAGGAGCGGAGGTCTCCAGTCCGCCGAAAAGGGCGGTTTGGAAGACGCCCTCCTTGCTATCTGGCACTGGCGCCGTACATCACACCGACTTCCCCGTGAACTTCGTGCGAATTTTCCGGCTCTCGAATGACCGATGAGGAATCGGACTGCTGAACCTGTTTTTGATTTGCGCAACCCGCGAGAAGCGCGGCGGACAACAACGCCATAAGAGGCACAAAGACCCGCGCTAGCATTTCGCTGTGTCGATCTTTCACGGCGGAAGTCAAGCAACGCATTGAATTTCCGCTTGTAGGGCGTCTGTGTCAGACGCCAATTAATCCGTTCGGCGTTTCACGGAAACGCCCTACAATTGCTTGTATGATCAAGACGTATGGCGTCACCCACATCGCCCTGGCGGTGAAGAGCGCGAAACGATCGTTCGAGTTTTACCGGAAAATCTTCGGTGTGATCAAAGTGTACGATCAGAACGGATGGATCCAGGCGCAAACGCCCGGCGCGCGCGACATCATTGTATTCGATGAAAGCGCGCCGCGGATCGGGAAACCGGGCGGCATTGCGCATTTCGGTTTTCGTCTGGTCAATCCCAAAGAAATCGATGCTACGGTAAGAGCTGTGAAGGAAGCGGGCGGAAAAATCTTGGACAAGGGTGAGTTTTGTCCCGGCGAACCTTATTTGTTTTTCAAGGATCCAGACGGTTACGAAGTTGAGATCGCATTCGAGTCGCCGACACCGGTGGATCCCAAGCCGAAGAAGAAATGATTTCCTTTATCGTTCCCGCCTACAATGAAGAGCTGGAGCTTTCATCGACAATCGAGGCGATTCGGACGGCGGCATCCGGCGCGACTCAGCAGTATGAAATCATCGTGGTTGATGATGCATCGGCGGATGCGACCGCCCAAATTGCTGCGATGGCAGGTGCCCGCATCATATCGATCAATCGACGCCAAATCGCGGCGTCACGTAACGCCGGGGCACGCGCTGCGCGGGGTGACTACTTGTTTTTCGTCGATGCCGATACGCGGATTAACCGGACGCATATTGTCGAAGGCATCACTGCTCTCGAAGCTGGTTACGCGGGCGGCAGTGCGCGAGTCGTGACGGATGGATTCATTCCGCTATGGGGCCGTATCTTCGTGCGCGTTTTTTGCACCGTTTATTTCGGGCTTAATCTGGGCGCGGGCGCATTTCTTTTCACAACACGACGCAATTTCGATGCGATTGGCGGCTTTGATGAGCAGTATTTTATCGGCGAAGAAGTTTATTTTAGTCTCGCCCTGAGAAAACTTGGGCGCTTCAAAGTACTGCGCGAACCGATCCTGACATCTGGGCGAAAATTGCGCATGTATTCGGCGCGGCAAGTTCTCGTCCGGTCATTCTGGATCGTTATTGGCGGGCCGACCGCCGCCCGCTCGCGTGACAAACTCGATGTCTGGTACGATGGCAAACGCGAAAAGCGTGCCGCGTGACGTGTCGAGGCGCGCCTTCCCACGCGCGGATCTAAGTAATCGCGGTTGAGGACAGCCGCCACTACACCAGAATGCCGTTGGCTGGAGAAGCGGGAGCAGAGGGAACCGTCGTTCCTGTCGAAATCGAATCTTCTTATATGAAAAGATTAAGCTTAATCATTGCGGCATTCTTCTTGGTGATCGGCGCCGCTGTTTCGCGCACGGACATGACCGCGGAGCTCAAGAGAACGACCGTCGATATCAACACTCGGGCACAAACAAAGGATGGACGCACCCGCGTCTTGATGGCGATTTCCAGCGAGACCGGCGTTCCGGTGACTACGCTCCAAACGGAGCAGTCAGCAAACGGGCTCGGTTATGGAGACCTGCTGATTGCAAACTTGGTGGCGTCCGAATCTGGCAAAAACGTTAGCGAAGTCGTGGCAATGTTCAAAGCTGGTCAAGGCGGCTGGGGCAAAATTACGAACGATCTCGGCCTGAACCTTGGCCAAATCGTAAGCAAGGCGCGCCAGGCAGAACAGGCAGCGCTGAATATTCAAAGCAAGAACGCTACCGCTTCTGACAAGAGCCAGGAAGGCCCAGCGATGGGTCGTGGACGGGGCACTGGTTTCGAAGAACAACGAAATTCTCGGGCCACGAGCCAGGGCCGTAGCCGTCCGTAAGCCGCCAAGGCTCAAATCGGCAACATCCATCGGTTTAAAATCGGCACGGCGCCACGTTAGCGGCGCCGCGTGGCTTGTTGCCTGTTGCCCGTAACAGAGCCATTCCCGATATCGGTCGTGCCAGCGCCGAACGGAGCCAATGGTAGTTGCTAAAGCGCGTTCTTCATTTAGAGTAGGCACTTCGTAATGGCAGAGAGCACGCAAACGTTGAGCTTCAAGGAGTTCCAACTGCATGAAAAAGATACGGGCAGCGCGGATGTGCAGGTCGCACTTCTCACGCGCCGGATCGAGCATTTGACCGAACACCTCAAGAGCAACGCCAAAGATCATTCCTCGCGCCGCGGCCTTCTCAAGATGGTCGCGCAGCGCCGGAGTTTACTTGATTATTTGAACAGGTCGCAAGCCGATCGCTATAAAAAGTTGATCGAGAAGCTGAACCTGCGCAAATAACCGCGTCGATCTTTGAGGGAGTCCGCGTTCAATTGTTTGCCCGCTCGAAGTCAGAGTTAAATTAGAAACACAACAGAATCAGCAGTCCAGGTCGAGCGAACCACCTTGGATTTTAGGTTTTAGTCCCGAAAGCTTTCGGGGTTAAAACCTACAGTCAGGGTGACCGGCCTGGAACTCGCACATCCAGGAAAGTAAAATGCAACAAAAGGTCACGGCCCAAATTGGGGCTACTCAAATCTCTATCGAAACCGGCAAAATCGCCAGGCTCGCTGATGGCGCGGTCGTCGTCTCATGCGGCGACACCATGGTAATGGCTAGCGCCGTCTCAGCCACCATTATCAAGGAAGGTCAGGATTATTTCCCGCTCACGGTCGATTATCGTGAAAAAGCGGCCGCGGCGGGGAAATTTCCGGGCGGCTATTTCAAGCGCGAAGGACGGCCGACGGAAAAGGAAACGCTCACTTCGCGAATGATCGATCGGCCGCTCCGGCCACTTTTTCCGCATGGTTATTTTTACGACACGCAGGTGATCAGCTTGCTCCTTAGCGCGGACGGCGAAAACGATCCCGACATTTTGGCGCTCAACGGGGCGTCGGCGGCGCTTTGCGTTTCCGATATTCCATTCGCCGGACCAATCGGCGCGGTTCGGGTCGGTCGGGTCAAGGGGCAGTTCGTCGCCAACCCGACGCATGCCGAGCGCGAACAGAGCGATCTCGATCTGATTTATGTAGGCACGGAAAACGACGTCATCATGATCGAAGGTGCGGCCAAGGAAGTTCCCGAAGCTGATTTCGTCAAGGCGCTTGAGTTTGCGCATGGACCTGCGCGAGAAATGATCCGGATTCAAAAAGAGCTTGCCGCAAGAGTGGGCAAGCCGAAGCGTGAAATGCCATTACTCCAGGTGAATCAGGACCTGCTAGAGATCGCTTATCGAGTCGCGGGCGATCGGATTGAAGCTGCGCTTTACACCGAAGGCAAGGTCGGGCGCGCAAAAGCAATCGATGCGCTACGCGAAGAAGTGAAGGCGTCGATCTCGGAAAAGCATCCCGAAGCCGACAAGTTCGCCATGGCGCAGGCGTTCGATTACGTGCAGAAGAAAGCGTTTCGTAAAAGTATTCTCGAAAAACAGAAGCGCATGGACGGTCGCAGCTATCAAGATCTTCGTCCGATTACATGCGAGGTCGGCGTCCTGCCGCGTGCACACGGTTCGGCGATTTTCCAGCGCGGCGAGACACAGGCGCTTGCCCTCGCCACGCTCGCACCGATCGAAGAAGCGCAAATGATCGATGCGTACGGCGGGGGCGAACAATCGAAGCGGTTCATTTTGCATTACAACTTTCCGCCGTTCAGCGTCGGAGAAACGGGCCGCACCGGCGGGGCGAGCCGGCGCGAGATCGGTCACGGCGCGCTGGCCGAACGCTCGCTCGAGCCGATTGTGCCCAGTGAAAACGATTTTCGTTACGCCATTCGCATCTCCAGCGAGATTATGGAATCCAATGGTTCGACATCAATGGCCAGCGTGTGTGGTGGAATGCTTTCGCTCATGGACGCTGGCGTTCCGATTAAGGGCATGGTCGCGGGAATTTCTGTCGGGCTCGTCACCGAACATGGTGAAGACCGACAATTGAAACGTTACGAGCTCCTTACCGATATTATCGGCTCCGAAGACCATTTCGGGGACATGGATTTCAAGCTGTGCGGCACCGATAACGGCGTCACCGGTTTCCAGCTCGACCTCAAACTTCCCGGTGTCAGCCACAAGATCATGGCTGAAGCGATTCAGCGCGCGAAAGAAGCCCGCACGAAAATTCTCGAACTAATGCGCAGCTCCCTCGACAAGCCCCGGTCAGAACTATCGAAGTACGCGCCGCGCATTGAAACGATCAAAATCAATCCAGAGAAAATTGGCGCGCTCATCGGGCCCGGCGGCAAGACCATCAAGGGCATCGTCGCGGAGACTGGCGCCGAAATTAACATCGAGGACGATGGCTCGGTACACATCTACGCGACCAGCGGCGAGAGTATGGCGCGGGCTAAAGAAATCATCGGCGGCATGACGCGGGAAATCGAGATTGGCCAGACTTACCAGGGCCGTGTCGTTTCGGTGAAAGAATTTGGCGCATTTGTGGAGGTTTTTCCTGGCAGAGACGGGCTCGTGCATATTTCGGAACTCGCGGATTTCCGGGTGAAACGAACGGAGGACATCGCCAAAGTTGGCGACATGATTTGGGTCAAGTGCATCGGGATCGATGACAAGGGTCGCGTAAAGCTTTCGCGTAAAGCGGCGCTCAAAGAACGCGCCGAGGCCGAGACCGGTCAGCCGACGCCGGAGCCGGCCGAAACACACTGATTCTTCTATTTGTCATTCGCAGTGAAGTGAAGAATTTCACTTTGTCGCGAAAGCTGCGGTTCGAGAGCTGAAGCACACGGAATGATTACGCCCACTCGACTTTCCTACGGCGTGCTCGCCCTCACAATCGTACTCGCCGGATTGTTGCACCTTGGAACACCGCTGCTGGTCGTCTTGTTCTCCTACTTCGCATTGCGTCAACTGTTCTATCTCACCAAAAGAAGGTGGCTCGCGCTGATTTTGTTCATTGTTGTTGTCGCAGGGATCGCCGCCGCCGCGGTGTATTTTACGCGTGCCGTCCTGGTCGCGTTGCCCGACGTGGCTGACACTTCAATTCCCTCCGCTAGTGCCTGGGCGCAGCGGCGTCAGATTGAATTGCCTTTTACCGATTTCGAGAGCCTGCGAGCGTTAGTGATCGACACGCTCAAGCAAGAAGCCCACTACCTGCGAAACGTCGCGCATTTTGCCAGGAGCACTACGACCCTGTTGGTTTTTAGTGTCATCGGAATTGTCGCAGCGGTGAGTTTGTTTTTTAAAAGTGGTCTGGATCCTTATCGGAATACGCACTCGGTGAAGAACAATCTCTATTCCATTTGCTCCAATGAGGTCTCGACGCGCTTCCGCGATTTCTATCGCAGTTTCGCCACCGTCATAGGCGCGCAGATCACGATTTCGCTGATCAATACAATGTTAACGGCGATATTCGTTCTCGCCGTTCGTCTGCCGTACGGGCCCCTCGTTGTCGCGGTCACATTTCTCTGCGGGCTCGTCCCCATCGTCGGCAACCTGGTGAGTAATACCGTCATTGTTTTCATTGCGTTGACGGTTTCCTTGAAGCTGGCGATCGGTGCTCTCGTGTTTCTGGTTGTAATCCATAAACTCGAATATTTTTTAAACAGCAAAATCATCGGCGACCGGATTCGGAACCCGGTTTGGCTGACGTTGATCGCGCTCATCATTGGCGAAAGACTCATGGGTATACCCGGACTGATCCTCGCGCCGGTCGTACTAAACTACGTCCGAGTTGATATGTTGAAGATTGAAGTCCCGTTGCCGAAAAGCTCGGAATAACAGTTGCAGTTGCATTTGGTGGAGCGCGCATGTCCCGCGTGCTGGTGGCGGTGTCTCACCGCAACCATCTTGTCCTGGCGGTGTTACTTGCATCGCCACGATCGCAAGCTCACACTTCACTGCAGTGCGTCTAACTCATGAAGTTTGCGATGACGTGAGATCGTCGCCAGCACGCGAGACGCGTGCGCTACCCACATCGTGAAGGCTGGTTTCTTGGAGAAATTAATCGAGCGGCTCGGCCGTATCGGGCCGGAAGAGGTGCAGAATTATTTTTTGCGCCTGGCGCAGGAGAAAGGCTTTCTGGAAACGGTTTTCAACGCCATCCAGGAAGGAATCATCGTGACCGATTCGAAAGGGCGCATCACCTACCTCAACGATGCCGCCTGCGAATTGTTTGGGCTCGAAGCCGACGATGCTATCGGCAAACGGCTCGACGAACGCGTGCGCGGTCTCGATTGGGATTCACTAACGCAAAGCGGGGGACCGACCACTCGCGACATGGAAATCTTTTATCCAGCGAATCGCTTCATCAATTTTTACATCGTGCCGTTGATGATCGAACACCGCGAGACCGGTGCTCTAGCCGGAGTCGCTGACTCCGGACATCGAAGCCAAGCGAGAGTTAACGGAACAACGGCCGGGGTCACCGACCCCAGCTACAGCGAGCAGGTTGGTCATGCCATGATCCTGCGCGACATCACTGAGAGCCGGCGCTCAGCGCAGCAAACGATCGAATCCGAGCGATTAAATGCGCTAACACTGCTAGCGGCCGGCGTGGCGCACGAGATTGGCAATCCGCTCAACTCGCTTCATATCCATTTGCAATTGATGGAGCGCAAAGTTCGCGAGCTCAATGACAATGCGAAGGAAGAACTTCAAGAATCGATCGACATTTCGCGCTCCGAGATCAATCGGCTCGATTCGATCGTCACGCAATTCCTGCGCGCAATCCGGCCCTCGAGGCCGGAGCTGCATCCGGAAAACGTAAATGCGATTGTCGAGGAAGCGGTCCGTTTTTTCACGCCCGAAATTCGGGACCGCGACGTTGTGGTCGAACAAGAACTCCGCTCCGACCTGCCGTTGCTCCAAATTGATCGCGGTCAGATGAAGCAGGCTTTTTACAACGTGATTAAGAACAGTCTCGAAGCCATGAAGCGCCGCGGCATTCTGCGCATTCGCAGCGACATGGACGATACGCATATCCTCATCCGTTTCATCGACACCGGTGGCGGCATGTCAGCCGCAAATTTGAGCCGTGTTTTCGAACCTTACTTCACAACCAAGCCGTCTGGCACAGGTCTTGGGCTGTTGATTGTTCGCCGCATTGTGCGCGAACACGGTGGCGAACTTTCCATCGAAAGCAGCGAAGGCAAAGGCCTTACGCTAACGATCCGATTGCCTTACATCGACAAGCGCGTGCGCATGCTGGAAGCAGGCGATTCGCAAAAAGAATAACCGCACCTGCGGTCGCCGACCGCGCACCCGCCAAATCGGACTCTCACCGTGATCCCTTCGCTCCATCTTCATCCGCTTTCCGCTGTAATTGCAGTAACGTTTTCCTTGGTTTTGCTGGGCAGTGCAAATTCATTCGGCTTCGGCTGACATTTGTTGCGATTGTTTAGAAGATCGAGCGCAAGAGGCCGCCCTCGACGCGTAGGGCTGCGCCGTTGGTTGCCAATGAGAGAGGACTGGCAACGAACGTCACGAGCGCGGCAACTTCATCTATCGTGGCGAAGCGCTGCAAAAGCGAGCTCGGACGTGTTGCGCGAAAGAATTCCTTCTCTATCTCGTCGGGCGCGACATTTTTCGTTCTTGCCATGTCGGAGATGAATTTCTCAACGCCTTCCGAGCGGGTCGGGCCAGCAAGCACCGAATTTACCGTGACATCAGTACCCGCCGTCGTTTCCGCCAACCCTCGCGCGAGCGCGATCTGCATCGTCTTTGTGACACCGTAATGAATCATCTCGACTGGGATGTTCGCGGCGGATTCGCTGGAAATGAAAATAATGCGTCCCCAATTGGCCGCTTTCATCCGCGGTAGGTAACGGCGCGACAGGCGGACGCCGCTCATAAAGTTTGTCTCGATAATCGTGTGCCAGTCGTTGTCGGTGATTTGCTCGAACGGCTTCGGCTCGTAAACACCGAGGTTGTTGACAAGAACATCGATCGTGGGCACGGCCTGGATGCATCTTGAGGCCCCGTCCGGCGTTGCAAGATCGGCGGCGATGCCGCTGATTTTTACGTCGCGGATTTCGCGCCGGACATTTTCAATGGCCTCATCAACTCGCTCCTGAGTGCGACCAGTGATCACGACTGACGCGCCTTCTCGCGCCAGGGCGCGGGCAATCGCGAATCCAATTCCGGCCGTCGAACCGGTGACCAACGCTGTCTTCGCCTTCAATTGTAGATCCATATTGCTGTTCCTTTCTTCAGTTCGTTTCCTTTTGTAGTGTCCCCGAATTTCTCCTGCGCAGGTGATCGATAAAAGCGGTCACGTGTCCGGCTCGATTGCCTAGCGAATTACTGCGCAGAGCGAAAACGCCCTATCTAGGCGATCGGCCCGATCACTCCAACTGCGCCCACGCTAGCCCCAATTCGAGCTGAAATCAGGATGGGTGTCGACGCGATTCGGGCCAGAATGGAATCAGTTCCGCGGTTTTATCGCCAGCCTGATAGCGCCGATTCAACTCAACCTCGATCGCCTTGATCTCATCTTGCTGCGGAAGCGCTTGACCGTGATAGATGTATTCCGGTACACCATGACGACTCTGGGCTAGCGGAGTCATTCCGTAGAGGTCGAGGCGGCGCTGCTGCAATTGCGCCGTGGTCCAGTTGGCGTACATCCCGCTGCGATAGCCCCATACTTCGGCCGTGGTAGAATAACGGCTATATGGATAACCGGTCGTTACGGCCGATGGTGGAGGCTGTGCCGCGCAGCCGACGAGGCCAGCGGCAAATATTAGTGCCAATAATTGTCTAATTTTCATGTCTTAAGCTCGATCGCGCCTGTTTCGTTGCCATTGCGCGTCGGTGGGATTTTGCGGTGACACCTAAGAGTTGATGCTCGCTCCCTCTTTCGAGGTAGAAGCGTGCGCAATTCGCACCTAGGGCTTAAAACGGTGCATGCGCAGGCAAATTTTCTTCAATGCCTGTGATCAAATCTGGAATGCCGATCGGCTTGGCGAGAAATGGATGTCCCTGGATCCGCAAGCCCGATGTTGTTTCGGCTTTCGTCACAAGAGCCGTCAGAAAGACAATCGGTGTTCTACGCAACGCCGGGTCGGATTGAATCCGTGCAGCGACTTCGCCGCCATCCGTTTCCGGCATCGCAATATCCAGCAGGATAAGGTCGGGTTTAAGACTCTGGGCTGTTTGATGGGCCTTGGTCGCATCGTTCTCTTCGCAGACGAAGTAGCGACCCGTCCTCTCCAACGCGAGCTTGGCAGAGTGGGTGAAATCGCTGTTGTTATCGATGATCAAGATGCACGGCTTTTCTTTAAGCGTTTCCAAGACCTGCGGGAAAAGGTTTGCTTCAATCATTCTGCTCATAATGTCTTTTTCATGCCGATGTAATAGTTGCGCTGAATCACTGTTTGAACGTTGTATGGTGCGTGCTTTTCCTAAGCCTCGACCGGAAGCGCGATTGCAACCGGCCGCTCCTTTTGGCTGAGCGCGCGGCGTAATTTCGAGAGCGCGATGTTCTGCAATTGACGGATCCGCTCACGCGTGACACCCAACTTCTCGCCGACTTCTTCGAGCGTCTTCCGCTTTCCGCCATTGAAACCAAAACGCTGGGAAATGATTTTCTTCTCCCGATCGTCGAGTACTTCGAGCAAGCCGCCGACCTCGTCGTGCAGGTCTTTGTCGCGCAGTAATTCAAACGGCGTTCGCGCTTCTTCGTCTCCGACACCTTCGCCAAACGCCGTCGAATCATCGTCACCAATTGGCGCGTCAAGTGAAGCGGGACGAATCGAAGCGGTCTTTAATTGCGAAATTTTTTCGCTAGCAATGCCGATCTCTTCGCCAAGCTCGTCATCGGTTGGCTCGCGGCCGAGCTCCTCGCTCATCTGTAGCGCAACGCGGCGTATCTTCGAAATCTTGTCGCCGAGATGGACAGGCAATCGGATTGTTTTGCTCTGATTGGAAAGAGCGCGCTTAATGGATTGTCTGATCCACCACGCTGCATAAGTGCTGAGCTTTGCGCGCTTCGATGGATCGAACCTCTCGACTGCCTTCATTAATCCGATGTTTCCTTCGGAGATGACGTCGAGAAGCGGCAAACCGAGATTTGCATAGTCTTGTGCGATCGTCACAACGAGACGTAAATTCGAACTGATCATGAGCGCGCGCGCATTGCGATCGCCGTTTTTGATCTTCGCTGCGAGCTCGATCTCCTGTTGCGGCGTCAAGAGGGGGATTCGCCCGATCTCACGCAGATAAAACTTGATTGCAGTATCGTTAGTTTTAGCAGTCATATGGCTTTAATGAACTAGGTTGTTAAACGCACCAAGATATCTGCCATCTCCAATCTGCCGCTAATGGGCAATCGTAGGATTTTGCAATGCCACTTAAGAACTGATGGCCGCTCCCTCTTTTGAGATAGCGCCTCATCAAGACTGCGCCGGATGTGGGTTCGGTTGGGAGAGGTCAGAACCGAATGACTTGCTTTCGGCCCGCGCGTCCCTCCAGGACGGCTTGGTAAGCACGCGGCCCTTGCTCGATAGCAATACTATCTAACTCAGGTGGCGTCAGGACGCCGGCGTTCACCAGTGGGACGATTTCTCGCAGGACACCCGCGCTCTCGGAGAAGGAAAGCTTCAAGGTGTCAACGCCAATCAGTCGTGCTTCACGGTGATAAAAGTCTACCAAACTGAACGAAACTCTCGCCTGGATGGATGCGATTACTACGTGACGACCGCGATGAGCCAGACATTGGTTGACCGACTCAAAGGATGATCCTCCCACCATATCAAGAATGAGGTCCGCTCCCTTGCCTTGCGTGACTTCGAAAAGACCTTGAGGTAGGGGTTCCTTCTCTAGGATAAGCCAATCATCGGAAGGGATGCCAGCAGTCCTAGTGCGGCCGGCCTCGTTTCTGAGAACGCCCATGACTCTTTTAGCGCCGATATGCTTCGCGATCTTCACCGCAGCAGATCCGACCGCGCCGGTCGCTCCGAGCACTAGAACAATATCACCGGGGGACACGCGACCCGCTGTGACGATCGCGCTCCATGCAGTCAGATACCCTAGGCCTAAAGCAGCAGCCTGCTCAAAACTGAGCTGTTTGGGTTTCTCAACCAGGGCCTCGACCGGCACGGATACAAACTCTGCATGTGAACCATTCCGCCCAAACCCCAGGTTTCCACCGGTTCCAAAGACTTCTTTGCCCTTCCATGTCGCTGGACCTTCAACGACGATGCCGGCGAAATCCCTTCCTGGCACTCGAGGAGCCTTCGTCTCTAAAATCTTTCCGAGCACGCTTTTGGGGTCGCTTGGGTTGATTGCGGCGGCGCGTACCCGAACCAAGGCTTCACCACCATGAGCGTCGATTCGCGGGACTTCGACGTTCTCAACCCGCAGATTATCAAGCGAGCCGGTATCGCGAAAGTACAGGGCTTTCATTGTGGGCGGTGTCGTTTGAGTCGTAGATGCCGAGGACGGTAATGGTTCATTCATTGATGCCTCCTCATGGTGAAATGAACTTGTGATTGTGGCTCCGTTGCGCGAGCAAATCCGACGAAGACTATGCTCCTCCTTGCTCAAATCTACTTGGGCGGAGCGGGCCGCGGTGGTTTCGGGCCAAACGCCCGGGCTGTGTCACGCTGGGGTCGAGTGGTCCGGGAGAGTGCGCGCTGGCGCGCTAACTCCGCCGCCCCCTGTTCCTTGTAGTTCGGGCTCGTGAGCGACGCCATGAAAGCGACGAGATCGTCGATATCGTTCTCGGTCAGGGCGAGCGGCTGGATGTCCTGGTCGAGATACGGATCCTGCAAGCCGGCGCCTTTGTTGTAGTGGTCGATCACATCCCAAAGCGTGTCCTGCGAACCATCGTGAAAGTAAGGTCCTGTCACCAGCACATTGCGTATGTTCGGTGTCTTGAAGGATGCAATATCGGGCTCCTTCTTTGTAATCAGAAAGCGGCCCAGCGCGGACATCTCCGTCTGGATGGCGGCTTGATCGATGGCTGACGTATCGCCTGTTTTAACGAGCTGCTCGGCCTGGCGCGCCAACGGAACGACCTTGTGCTGGACGATAAGGACGCCGATATTGTGAAAGTCGTTATCGATTAAGTTCGTGACATCCCGCGTGGTTTCCGTTAACGCGTGGCATTTATTGCAGCGGGCTTGGTTGTTGAAGAGCTCCCAGCCGCGCTTGGCCGATTCATCGATCGCGTTCTTGTCCCCGGCGATGAAATGATCAAAAGGAGAATCGAACGATAATTGTGTGCGTTCGTAGGATGCGATGGCGCGCAACAGGTCGGGACTGTTCGGCGGGTGGCCGAAGACATTACGGAAGGCGTGCTGATACTCTTCAACCGCTGCAATCTGCGCCACAGCTGCGTCCAGGCTGGGGTGGCCCATCTCAACGGAATTGACAATCGGCAGCGCCGCCTGCTCCTCCAGCGTGTTCACCCGGCCGTCCCAGAACTGCGTTTTATTGTAGAGGGCGTTCAGAACGGTCGGTGCGTTGCGTTGGCCGACGCGGCCCTTGATGCCGACAGAGGTGGGCTTCCTGTCGGTAAAGGCGAGCGCAGGATCATGGCATGTGCTGCACGAGACGGTACCGTCAGCCGACAGACGACGGTCGAAAAAAAGTTTCTGGCCCAGGGAAATTTTCTCAGGGGTCTGCGGATTGTCCGCCGGGATTACGCCACGAGACATCGCAACCGGTACGCCAACTTGTTGAAGCGACTTCGGCTGCGCTAACGGATCCGTTTCTGGAATTAGTGGTAACTGCGAGCTCGCCCTTTTCGCCGAACGCTCACAACCGAAAATCAGCGTAGCGGTCCCTGCTACGATTACACCAAGAATCAAAACGCGTTTCACTTAAAAACCCAGTGTACGCTGCGCCTATCTTCATAGAAGCTGATATTTCAGTTGGCTTGATGAAGTGTGCCATCACGGGAACCCGCGATTTTTGGTCGATTGTCGCAAAGTCGTGATTGTCACTTAGGTAATCTTAGATGACCGAGAAATCCTGCCTCGATCGTCGCACAGTCATAATTGTTGGTGAGGTAATCGTAGATAGCCGAGAAATCCTGGTTGGCGTGTCCTTCCCTCATGGCGAGGCGATACAGTTCTTTCGCAGCATTGGTTAAGGGCATGGCCGCACCAGATTCGTACGCACTCACCGATGCGAGATGCATATCCTTTTGCATCCAGCGCAATGGAAACTCGGCCTCGTAATTTCTGCTCTCGATCTTCTCCCGCTTCGACGCGAGAAAAGGCGCGACCGCAGGCGTGCCGAGCAGAGAATCAAACAGCATCTTTCGCGAGATTCCCAGCCCTTCGCCTAACGCGATGCCTTCGGCGAACGCCGCCATGGCGTTACCTAACAACAGATTGATCACCATTTTCATGGAAGTGCCTGCGCCGTGTCCACCGGCGTGAACAATTTTGTTGCCCATGCACAGCAGGAGCGAACGAATCCTTTCCAGATCGGTCGGTTCAGCGCCGACCCAGAAAATGAGTTTCGCATCCGCAGCCGCGGGCGCGGAACCAGTCACAGGCGCATCGACAAAACGAGCCTGCCGCGCCGCGGCGGCCGCGGCCATCTTCTTCGAGAACGACGGATTGACCGAACTGCAATCGACCCAGAGCGCATTGGGTTTGAGGTGATCCAGAAATCCGTTTCGACCTAGCGCTGCTTGCTCGACGGCGTCGGGATGAGCCAGCATTGTGAACAGTGTTCGGCGAGTTTTGCCGGCGAATCAGAAAATGTTCCGCAGGCGCCGAGCAAAGGCTCTGCTTTAGCGCGAGTGCGATTGAACACGACTAATGAATAGCCATGCTTCTGCAGATTCGCCGCCATACGACTCCCCATTATACCGAGACCAATGAATCCAATTTTCATTCTCACTCCTTCTTCAGGCTGCCGTGACTAACTCCGGTTCCTTCTCGTTTTTGCCTTCTATCTCCGCGATTTCTTCGTCCGTTAGATAAAGCTCAGCAGCGCCGACATTTCCTTCGACTTGCTTCGCGTTGCGGGCGCCAACAATGGCCCCAGTTACGGCTGGATTTCGAAGCGCCCACGCGATGGCGACCTGGCCGGGCGGACGTTCATGGCTTTCGCCGACTTCACGCAAGCGCTCGACGAGCGCGAGGTTCTTGGAGAGCTTCGGTTCCTTAAACTCGATGTCGCGACTTCTCCAATCGCTGGCGGGCAGACTTGCGACTCGCGCGCGCGTCATCGCGCCGGTCAACAACCCGGATGCCATCGGCGAATAGACAATCACGCCCACTCCGTTAGATCGACAATAAGGCAGAACCTCTTGTTCGACTTCGCGGCGGACTAACGAATACGGAGGCTGCAGCGAAGTGATGGGAGCGATCGCCTGCGCCCGGCGCATTTCCTCGATGTTGAAGTTGGATACGCCGATCCATCGGACCTTTCCTTCCTTTTGCAGCTGAGCCATTGCGCTCCAGCCTTCTTCCAGGTCATCACTTGGCCAATGGATCTGGTAAAGGTCGATAACATCGACGTTCAATCGGCGCAGGCTGTCCTCACATTCGCGACGAATCGAGTCCGCCGTCAAATTGCGGTGAACGTATCCTTGCTCGGCCCAGCGCAGACCACATTTGGTGAAAACGTACGGCCGAGGTCCCGGCCAAGTCTTTAGCGCAAACGCGACTACTTCTTCGGAGTGGCCCATGCCGTAAACGGCCGCGGTGTCGATCCAGTTAATGCCAAGCTCGAGGGCGCGATGAATCGCGGCGACAGACGCTTTGTCGTTTTGCTCGCCCCAGCCAAATTCCCAGCCTGATCCGCCGATAGCCCATGCCCCAAAACCCAGCGACGTGATGAATAAGTCGGAGTTACCGAGTTGCTTCGTTTTCATGTCAATCCTCCCGTTTAATTTCGCTTTCGTATCTCTTGTTTTCATTCTTTGGAATTTTCATGGAACAAGCCGTGGTTTCATCGTGATCGGATATTGGCTGTTTAACTAGCTGCTGGCTCCGGCAGGCCAAGCGACTGCAGTGTGTCGGGCGATAGACTTCCGGTTACGTTTAGCTGGTTGGCGATTTGATAGTTCGCCACCGCGTCACGCGTCGCGGGTCCGAAAATGCCATCGACTGGACCGTTGTAATAGCCTAGTTGAGTGAGCT
>WNGL01001818.1_pt1 | contig 44316 bp, 42 predicted proteins | sample 5400591 | NCBI WGS metagenome assembly WNGL01 (sample SAMN13153377, study PRJNA577476) | soil metagenome | isolation source: 80 cm soil or saprolite under Garry oak tree replicate 1 | place: USA:California | collected 2016-06-15
GATACCATCCGCAGTGACTTATCCAAGCGCCCAGGTACCAAGCTTTTCTCGCCATTTCGTAGACGGAGAATTGCGGTTCCTGCCGTTTCCATTCGAGCAGCGAAGCGCGCAGTGCCGGGCTCAGCTCTTCGTCAGCTGCCAGGACGAAAATCCATTCGTTCGCCGCACAAGACGCCGCAAAGTTCCACTGTTCTTCATAGCTGGTCCAAGCCCGCTCGAAGACCGAAGCGCCCCGCTCACGCGCGATGGCTTGTGTGCGATCCTTGCTTCCGCAATCCGCCACCACAATCTCATCGGCCACGCCGCGAACGGAGTCGAGGGCGCGTGGCAAGTTCTTTTCTTCGTTGAGGGTGATGGTACAGACGGACAAGCGGATCATCAGACCCCGATAACGGCGAATTCGGCGCTAGTATCTCATAAAGGTGTAGCACGAAAATGGCGTGAACCCAGGCAGCCCATTGCTGCTTGCGGCTCAATGCGTCAACGAAGCTTCTGGTTTGCCTCGCTAAGAGGGCGGAGGACCCGGGCGGGATTTCCGGCGACGATGACATTCGCAGGAACGTCCTTGGTCACAACGCTTCCTGCTCCGACAATGGAATTTTCGCCGATAGTCACGTTGCTGAGAATGGTTGCGCCGGATCCAATGGAAGCGCCGCTTTTCACCACGGTTTTTTCCACTCTCCAATCGGCCTCGGTCTTGAGTGCACCGGTTGCCGTGGTGGCGCGGGGGTAGAGATCGTTGATGAACATCACACCATGGCCGATGAAAACATTGTCGTGGATTTCCACGCCCTCGCAAATAAACGTGTGGCTGGAGATCTTGCAGCGCCGCCCGACGCTTGCGTTCTTCTGAATTTCCACGAATGCGCCGATCTTCGTTTCGTCACCAATTTCACAGCCGTAGAGATTAATGAACTTCGAGAGTTTGACGCTCTTGCCGAGCTTGACGTCGGGTGCGATGCAATGAAATTCGCTCAAAGCGCCACCGCTTCGCCCCGGTTGCGGATGGACTTGTCCGCGGCTTCAAGAATGCGCACAATTCGCAATCCATTGACACCATCGTTAAAAGGCTTCTTGTTCTCCATGATGCATTGCAGGAAGTAGGCGGTTTCTTCGGTTAGAGCCTCGACCTGCTCGACCTGTGGCGACCACATGTCACCCGAGCGGTAGCTTACCAGCAGTTGATGCAGCCCCTTTCCATCCGAAAGGCTCACGCCCTTGTCGTAGACTTTGATTTTTTCGTCGCTCACCAGGTCATTCCACACCAACATCTTTTTTTCGCCGCCGATGAGGGTCGTTCGCACTTTCACAGGAGAGAGCCAATTGACGTTGATGTGGGCAATGACGCGGTTGGGGAAATAAATCGAAATGAAGGCGATGTCCTCCACTTCGTTCAAGTGCTTTTCGGCGGCAGCGACGACTCCTTCGGGTTTTTCGCGGATGATGTGGTCCATGATGGAGAGATCGTGCGGCGCAAGATCCCAAACCACACTAACGTCATGCTGGAAGAGCCCCAGGTTCACGCGCAGCGAATCGTAATAAAAGAGTTTTCCGAGTGCCCCTTCATTCACCAACTGGCGGATTTTTTTCACCGCGCCGGTAAAAAGGAAAGTGTGATCCACCATGATTTTCAGGTTTTTGCGGTCTGCCAGTTCAATCAGCTCTTCGGCTTGGGTGGAGTTGCAGGTAAACGGCTTTTCCACGAAAACGTGCTTCCCGTTTTCCAGAGCCTTTTGGGCAAGCGGGTAATGCGTCGCCACCGGAGTAATCACGCATACGGCGTCCACTTTTGTGGAACGAAGAAGTTCATTTTCGTCTGTTGTGAAAGGAATGGCCGGATAAACCCTTCGAAGGCGCTCACCTGCGTTCGAACTTTTGTCACAGACCAGGACAACTTCCGATTGCTGTTGGGCATGAAAATTCCTGACAATATTCGGTCCCCAATACCCATATCCGAGAACGCCGACGCGAATCATAGTTCTCCCGACAGTTGCGGGCACGATTCTCTCAACGCCAACCAAGGTACTGCATCGGCCCGCGCTTTCTCCAGCAGTTCCTTTAAGAACCGCGTAAAATTGACGAATTGTATTTATTTTGCCTGGAAGCTCACGCGAATCAAACTGTTGCCGATGCGAAATTCGGCGCCGTTGGTCAGCATGGCGGCGCGCACCCGTTCCTCTTCAAAAAAAGTTCCGTTCGTGGAGTCCATGTCTTTCAGATTGATGTAAGTATCGCGCACTTCCAGCAAGCAATGATGCCGGGAAATTTCCGGATCGCTTAGGGCAACATCCGCTCCTTTGCGGCCCATGACCACGCGCGGTTTTGTGAGCGTGTGGCTCTGGCCCTTGGAAGGGCCGGAAAGAATGCTTAGAACCACATTTTTGCTTGTGGGCAGCTTCAGCCCGGGATCGGGCGGAGGCAGATTCAGGTTCGAACTGGTGGCATTGGCGCGGGCGAAGGAGGGAAGCGGCGTCATCACCACGGTGGCGTCAGTACGCCGCTTGATTTCCACGATCGTAGTTTTACCGCACTTCGAGCACTTGAACTGCACCTTGGAATGCCCGCCAAACTCCGTGTCTTTCAGCAAATGTTCCGCGCCGCAGTGAATACAAGCAGTCTTCATAAATCCAAAGTATCACCGTTCGAACGGCTGCGGAGATTGCTCGTCTCCTTTCTGCCGGAAAAGTAATCCGTCGCGAGCCAACGCGGCGGTAGGTGACGGGATTCTCGCCATTTCTTTGAGGTGCATGGGAACAGGTTGGCGAATCCGCGTGCGAGTGCTGTCTTGTGCTACGATGGCATATTCGAAACCATTCAGGAGAGTGGGCGTGGCGGAACATATTTCACGTAAAGAACTGAAACAGGACAAGATCAAGGAGACCATCGAGCACGGCGCCGAAGCGGTTCTGTCGCACGGGCAGTTTGCAGGCATTGTGATCGCCGTTGCGCTCGCAGTGGTCATCGGATATAGCGGATGGCACTTTTACATCGATCGCCAGACCGGCCAGGCTTCCGTCGAATTTGACGCGGCGATGAAAGCGTATCAAGGCCGCATAGGGCCGGCGGCTCCCGGGGCGGATCCGACCGAGCCCTCCTACCTAGACGAAAAGGCGCGCGCCGAGGACGCTCAGAAAAAGTTCACGAAGGTTGCTGAGTCCTATTCCTCCACGAATCCAGGCAAACTTGCGCGCTATTACGCCGCGCTCTGCCTGGAAGACTTGGAGCGGCAGAACCAGGCTCTCGAGGAACTGAGGAAGATCAGCGGCAGCAGCGACAAAGAGCTCGCGGCCATGGCGCAATATCAAATGGCCATCATCTACGCGCGTACCGGCAAGCCTGATGACGCCGCCAAACTGTTTCGCTCTCTTGCCGACAAGCCCAGCGTCCTGGTGCCGCGTGCCCTCGCGCTCCTGGAGCTTGCCCGCGCTCTGCGCGATTCGAATCCGAAGGAAGCAGCTAACATCTATCAGCAGATTAAGAAAGAGTTTCCGGACACGAACATCGCGGAACAAGCCGACCGCGGGCTCGATTCGATTTCGCCGAAGTCCTGAAATTCCTGGCGGTTTGAACCGCGCGCGCTTCTTTCGGAACGAGATGGAGCGGACCATCGCAACTTCTCCCCCTCTGGCCCCCTGCGCCATGCATGCGGAAGACACTCGCGGGCGCCGTTATCCTGAGCCGTCCCATGCTTATCGCAGCGACTATGCGCGGGACCGCGACCGCATCATTCATTCGCGCGCTTTTCGCCGCCTCGAAGCGAAGACGCAGGTTTTCACTACTCGCTACTCCGATCATTTCCGCAATCGCCTGACGCATACGCTCGAAGTGGCGCAGATTGCCCGGACTGTGGCCGCAGCGTTGGGATTAAATACGGAACTTGCGGAAGCGCTTGCGCTGGTTCACGACATTGGTCATCCGCCGTTCGGACACGCAGGCGAACGCAAGCTGGACGAATTGATGCGCGCGCATGGTGGGCAATTCAACCACAATTTGCACGCGCTTCGCATAGTGGAGCATTTCGAACAGCGCTATCTCGATTTTCCCGGCCTCAATCTCACCTTTGAAGTTCGCGAGGGCATTATCAAACACTCGCGCGATTATTCTGAGGCGGAATTTCCCCAGCTTCGCGAATATTTGCTCGATTTGCGCCCGCCGCTCGAGGCGCAGCTCATCGATTGGGTGGACGAAATTGCCTACAACACCGCGGATATCGATGACGCGCTGGAAGCGGGACTTCTCGATCTCGCAGTTCTGTGCCACGAAGTTCCGTTTTTTGGCGCTGTTTACGCGCCGGTGGACGCTGCGTATCCGGACGCTCGCGAGAAATTGAAATTCAACGAGACGCTCAAGCACGTTCTGGATTCTCTGGCGACGGATCTCATCGAATCCACGCAGCAACGCGTGCTGGCGTCTCGCGTCTCTTCGACGGAGGATGTTCGCCGCGCTCCGAAACGGCTTGCGGGATTCAGCGAAGAGGCTAAGGCGAGTAATGCGGCGCTGAAGCGATTTCTGTTTGCGCACATTTACAATCATCCGGCGATTACCGAAGACCGTGACCGCTCCGTGAAATGTTTGGACAAACTTTTTGCCTATTACCTGGCAACGCCGGGCTCCATGCCCGCTTCCTACGAGGAGTTTGCAAGGACCGAACCGCGCCACGTCATCGTGTGCGACTACATCGCCGGAATGACCGATCAATTTTTGCTGCGCCAGCACCGCGAGCATTTCGGAGATTGATGGGACTAGGCGGACGTGCCCGTAGTCAGATTGGAATAATCCAACCTGACTATGTCAATTGACGGGCCGCAAAGCTTGCAAGTAGGATTGCCGCACTAGATTGCCTGCGCTGGGAAATCCTGGAAGCAAGGAGAGCCCTTGTACTGTTCCAAGTGCGGTGCGCTGTTGGCGGATGGGGCGGCGTTCTGTTCGGCGTGCGGGCAGGCCTTCTCGACTGCGGCAGCGATTGTGCGCCCGATGACCGCGCAAGTAGCGACCGTTCCTCGCGTCGAGTACGGCGGATTCTGGCTGCGCTTCCTGGCGTACCTCATTGACAGTGCTGTAATCGTGGTGGGAGTTTGCGTTCTCGCGATTCCGTTGTTCTTTCTGACTGGTCTCGGCGCATTCTTGAGCGAAATCCATCCTGAAGAAGATTGGAACGAAAGCAGGGTCTGGGTCCTTATCGCCGTATTCTTTTTGTTCGTGACGGCAAGCCTGGTAATCACTTGGCTCTATCACGCGCTGATGGAAAGTTCCGAATGGCAGGCGACGGTGGGCAAAAAGGCTTTAGGCCTTGTAGTGACCGACATGGCGGGGCGCCGTATGAGCTTTTGGCGGGCCACGGGAAGACATTTCGCGAAGATTGTAACGAACATGGTGCCCCTCTTCATCGGATACATTATGGCGGGTTTCACGGCTCAAAAGCAGGCCCTGCATGACATGATTGCGGGCTGCTTGACCCTGCGCAGAGGCTAGTGAGTCTAGACAAACGAAAAGAGGGAGATTCTCGTGCGAGATCTCTCCCTCTCGATTTGTTTTAGTCTGCGCAAGATCCGCTCAACGGTTTCCTAGAAGCGGAGGAACGGGCCGAACGCGACACGCACGTTGTGATGGGGGCTGCCTGTCCAATAGATCTCGTCTCCCGCCTCCAGGCGCAGACCGATGGGGCCGAGATGTCCTTCCACTCCCAAAGCGGGATACAACACACCACTCACGTTGCTCGCGCGAAGATTCTGAACGGAGGTCGCGAACTGGCCAAAGCTCGCCGGCTTGGGATTCAATTGAAAATTGATGAAACCGCCCTTGACCGCGAGGAAGGGGCGAATCGCATGACGGGTTCCAATGAATTTAAATCCACCGAGCCCGTGCAGGACTTTGAGGTTGCTGTTCGCGACAGACACGGTGCAGCCCGTGCCCACACACCGCTCGGCGAAACCTTGATCGAAGTCGTAGCTCATTTCGCCTTCAAACATCACATGGGAGAACACTTTGTAGCCCACGCGCCCTCCCAGTCCCGCCATGTTTGTGTCTGTCTGGTCGATGCGGAAATAGTCGCCGTAGGCGCCCACTTGAAAATGATCCTGCGCCGAAGCCAGCGGCGCAAGCCAACCTGCCCCTGCTAAGAATGCCAAGAACAAGAGTAGAGCAACACGCTTCATACATGATCTCCTTGGACAAAAAAGTTGGAGCAAAAAAGCACGAGTGGCCGGGCCAGGGGAGGCTTCTGCTTGCAAGCTTAGATGAAGATTTGTGGGACGGAGTTGCCAGCGCGGCATGCAAAACAGCCGCAATTCCGATGATTTATAGTCTCCGGTCGAGCATCAAGAACAACGCGAGGTAGCGTTTCAATTTTTGCGTGATGAGGAAATTTTCTTTAACGTGTTCGTGGCCATGTTCGCCGAGTTTAGCGGCGATCTCCGGGTGGGAAAGCAAGAAACGGATTTGGTAGGCCGTGCCTTCCACGGAGTGAGCAAGAAGTCCGGTGTGTTTGTGAATGATTTGCGTGGGGATGCCGCCAACCGCGGAAGCCACGACGGGCTTTTTCTTCCAAAGCGCTTCCGAGACGGTCAAGCCGAAGCCTTCGCGCAGACTCTTTTGCACAACAATCGTGGAGGCGCGCTGCAGCGCGTTGACTTCCAGGGGCGCCCAGGCGGGCAGTTCGAGGATTTTAATGTCGGGATCGTGTTCCGCTGCGCGCAGGACTTCCTTGAGAACAAGGGCGCCTTCCGGATCGTCGGAAGCGCTGCCGCCGGCGAGGACCAACTGGCAATCGAAGTAGCGCTTCACGATTCTGTAGGCGCGAATCACGCCAACGGGATCCTTCAGGCGATCGAAGCGCGAAATCTGCGTCAAGATCGGGCGCTGGGGATCAATTTGATAGCGATGGAGAACTTGCTGAATGAATTCCGAATCCAGGGGGTAATTTTTTTCAGAAAGAGGATCGATAGCCGGATAGAAAAGATACTGGGGGATGGAAAGCTGGCGGGAAAACTCCGGGGACGAGAACATCGCGCCGTCATAGCGTGAGACGAATTTTTCCAGGAAGTCCCAGACCGGGCGGTTGGGATGCGACAAATCAATATGACAGCGCCAGACCCAATGATTCGAACCGGACTGGCGCGCGTCAATAAGCGCGGCGGGTTGCGGGTCATGGATGACCACGAATTCGGCATCGAGCGGGAGCGTCGCGCGGTTTTGTTCGTTGTAAGCGAGAAAAACCTCAAAATCTCTGGACTTGGCCTGATAAGGCTCGCCGTGCAGGGCGTTATGGAAAGATTTCGTCACGTCGAAAAATTCTTCAGCGCCCTGCATCACGTCCCAGCGGATGCTGAGATCGAGCTCTTCCGCAAGAGGCACAAGACGGTTGAGAATTTCCGCGACGCCACCTCCAACGGCGGTGGAGTTGATCATCTCGATGCTGCGGTTGCGCAGCGGCTTGGCCAGAGCGCGCAATTCTTCGATTTCGCCTGCGCCCACCACGTCCGCATAATTTTCCAGAGGAATGCGGCTCGCCAGCAAGGCTTCGGTCATACCTTTTTCCTTTCGCGGTCAATCAGGCGGAGCATCTTGGCGCGCGCGCTATCCAGGGTGTTGGTGTAGACATCAATTTGATTGATGCTGTCGGCAAGAGTTCGCAGTCCGAGACTGGCGGAGAGCCAGTGAGAAAAATCATTGGTTTGAAGCTGGAGTCGCAACCGTGAGGAAATAAAATGAAAGTAGAAAGCAGCATGACTCAGGTGCGTGAGCCCCTCGCGAAATTCATCGAGGTTGCGGGCGCTGTGGCCAAGGGGCACCGTCACTTCCACGCTCTCGCAAAAATAGAATCGCTCGAGGCCTGATTGCGATGCAAATTGCGGCTGCGCTTCACAGAAATCTCGGACCACACGGCAAAGGTCGCTCCGCAGGGCGGCAATCGAAGTGTAGTCGCGAATGTCGAGGGCCGCGAGTTGCTCGGCCAAGTCGTTCCGGTTCGTGGAGGAATGGGTCCATTGCGCGAAATCGTTGGAAAAACCCTCCGTGAGGAAGTGATGGGTTCCCAAAGTCTGAAAAGTGTGATGAAAGATGGAAGCGTCGCTGCAATGCTCGAGGCCGGTCAGCAATTCCGCAAGAGTTCCAGCCGATTGGTTTCCGATGCGCGTGAGGTAGGAAGCCGTTACGAAGTCGAAGGGTGTTTCGGCCAGGTTCAATTCTGCGTCCTCTCGATCCTTAGATGCGTCTGTGCGAACCCGGTTTAGATGCGGCACCTCGACGACAAGTTAGCCGGCCTATTTGGCGCCCTTCTTACGCGCCCATGCGTTCCACCATTTCGATACGAATCTCGGTCAGGTCGGAAAGAAGATGAGCGGCCCAGCGGTAGACGTTGTGTTGCCTTACCGTATAGCGCATCCGTCGCATTCGCTCGGCCTGTTCTTGCTCGGGCATCTCCAGCGCCCGGTGAATGACTCGGGCTAGCTGGGCAATATCGTAGGGGTTTACCAGGAGGGCGTCGGTCAGCTCGTGCGCCGCTCCAGCGAACGTGCTAAGGATGAGGACCCCGCGTTCATCTTCGCGTGAGGCCACAAACTCCTTGGCGACCAGGTTCATCCCATCGTGCAGAGAGGTGACCATGCAAAGGGAAGCCGCCTGATAGAAGCGCGAAATCTCTTCATGGGAATGATGCTTCTTCCGAAAGACGATGGGTTTCCACCGCGAGGTTTGGAAGCGGGCGTTGATGCGGTCCGCTTCCGAGCTGACCTCGTCGAGGAAGTTCTTGTAGCGCTCGATATCGGTGCGGCTGGGGGCGCCGATTTGCACGAACGTAAAACGCTGCTGGTAGCCGGGATTCAGCTCGAAGAACCTTTCCAAGGCGCGGAATCGCTCCAGGATTCCTTTTGTGTAGTCCACGCGATCGACGCCAACTCCCAGATGGATGGCTTCAATTCCCATTTCTTCGCATAGAGCCGCACGCAGCGCGGCAGCGTTGGCAGAATCAGTGCCTGGCCGCGGATTCTCGGGAAAAGCCACGCTAATCGGATAGGGGCGCACGCGCGTGACGTGCCCTTGCCGGTTTACGGCAAAGCGATCCCATTCGGTAAGAGCTTCCAGCGCACGGTCCACGGTCTCCAAGAAGTTGTTGCAGTGGGATTGGATGTGGAAGCCAATCAAATCCGCGCCCAGCAGTCCTTCAATGAGCTCCCGCTGCCATGGACAAATCCCGAAGACTTCCGCATTGGGCCATGGTATATGCCAGAAAATGGCCACGCGCGCGTCTGGACGGATCTCTTTGACCATTCTTGGAACCAAAGCCAGGTGATAATCCTGCGCTAGAAGAATTGGCGAATCCACATCTGCCATCTCCTGCAAAACAGCGTCGGCAAAGCGCTGGTTGATGCGCTGGTATTGCAGCCAGTCTTCGGGGCGGAAAATCGGCCGCGTGTGAGCGTTATGGCAGAGCGGCCAGATTCCCTCGTTCGAGAAACCTTCGTAGTAGCCTCTGTCTTCTTCATCGCTAAGCCAGACGCGGCGCAGGGTATAGCTCGGGCGGTCAGGAGGAACGCGTAGGTGGTCATGAGCGTCAACAATTTCACGGTCGGCGCTGCCGGAGCCGTTCGCGATCCATGTGCCGTTGCACGCCAGCAAAACCGGTTCGAGAGCGGTGACCACGCCGCTCGCGGGCACAAGCATTTTGATCGTCTTGTCCTTGCCATCGTATACATGCATGTAAGGCTCGCGATTCGAAACGACAAAGAGCGGTTGGTCCTGGAGCCTGTTGCGCAGGCTGACACGCAAACGTTCAGCGGTCCACAAAGAAGCATTCGAATCGCGCAGGCGTGCTTCTACCTCTGCTGCGGCTCTTGCAGAATGCAGATCCCTGGCGAGGTGCGTGACTTCGTGGTGCAACTGCTCCATGATTTCGCCTTGTAACAAGGCTGGAGACGGGTTTGGTTGCCCCGTCCGCAGCGTTCGCATCCATTTTGCAATTCGGGAGAGCGGCTCGGTGAATGTCCAGCGGACAAGCACCAGGGCAAGTAGGCTGATCAGCAACGTTTGTATCAGCGCATTCAGAAGGGCATCGCGAAGGGTATGCGAGACTTGCCGATCGATGTAGCTGATGTCGTGAATCAGGAGCAGAGCGCCCGCGACTTCATCATCGCGATGCAGCGGCATAGCGTACACATGGACCGGAACGGCATCGCTTTCCTTTGGCGCCGAGGTTTCCTCAGACGGGAGGTATTCACCTACTCCCGCATTCCCGCGCGTGGCTTTCGTCACGGCGGTGGGATGCAAGGGTAGAAAAGGGGCCAGCCCGGGTGTCATTGCCAGCGTGTGCCCAGAGGCATCGTAAATCGCAATTCCTTTGAGGTGCTCGCGCTGCCCATATCGCTCAACGAAGCGCTGCAGGTTTTTTTCTTGACCGCGATCTAGCAGCCGCTCAACGCTTTCCTGGAGGCTGTCTGCAAGGATTTCCGCACGGCGCCCGAGGTCGGTGCGCAAGATGCGCCGCTCGTTCCTCACCTGGTAAGCAGCGAAAAGAACAGACACGCTACCGACGCTCACGATCAGGGGCAGGACAATTTTCAGAGTCGTGCGCATCTGAGCTCCTCAATCCAAAAAAACGAAAATGGGCCGCGAGGGGGTTGAGCTCTGCGCGGCCATGTTGAACTAAGGATACTTATTTCTCGTTCTCGAACGAATCAGTTATTCCTTTCAGTTTATCGTGCTTTTAGACCTGAAGCGCGTGCCACGACAACATGAACTGCAACCTTTCTGCCGTCCGCAGAACGATACTCCACAGTGGCTTGAGAACCAACTTCTAGCTTGCCTTCTACTTTAGTATCTTCGTCAATCAAGAACTCGACTGTCTTGCGTTCTTGGCCTTTCATGACCTCCAGTGAAAAGGCAGCGTCACCGATGGACGCGATTTTCCCCGATTGCGACTGGTTGTCGGGGTTCGGAAGCAAGCTGGCTGGTACGAGCCCCTCAGGAATTGGGGCTGCTAAGGAGACGGCAGCGAGGCTTAAAACAAACATTGTGGCTAGGCTGAGTGCAGTCCGGAATCGCATTGAGATTTCCTCCCATTGGATTTCGACTGGGACGTAAGGTAGGGGCACGCATTAAGCCAAAGGAAGACGGGTTTCATAGGCGCACTAAAGTCTTGTAAATCAGAACTTTACATTGAGTTCTGCCAAATTGACGATGATTTGCACAGTACTAGTTCTGTGAAGAAATTGCCTACCCCGTCAGAGTCCCCGCAGGTTGTTCGTCTTGATCCGTGTTGCGGAATGCCTGGCATTTGCGGAGCTACGGCTGAGGCTCGGCATCCTGTTTTAGATGTGGTTAACCCCTGTCCTAATGCCAAAGGAATAAACTAAAGAATCCATATCTCCATATCCCTTTCCAATTACAAGAGCCGTTTGCTTACCGCCCCTCCGCGACGCGTGCGATTTGGTCGTAAATGCTTGTGAGTGTTCCGATTACGCACCAAGTAAGAAATGTCTTATGGCAATTCTCGTGCTGTGCCTCGATGATGGGTTTCTTCACCACAGTTGCGTTCAGCAGTTACGTTTAATTGTTTCGTACGGGGGCTAAATGAAGAATCTGAGGGGTGTTGTTGCAGGTGTGCTGTTTTTGCTGGTTGGATCCTTACCGCTGCAGGCGCAGCAATTTTCTGCAGTTAGCGGGGTTGTCTCCGACACGTCCGGAGGTGTCGTATCCGGCGTCACCGTGGAGCTCGACAACAGTCAATTGGGCCTGCGGGAGACCACGACGACGAACGATCTGGGATTCTATCAATTCCTTCGCCAAGCTCCGGGACAAGGGTACTCGCTGACGTTTAGCAAAGAGGGTTTCGCGAAGCTCGTGGTAAGTAACATTTCACTTGGCGTGAGCACTACGGAGACTCGCAATGTCAGCCTCGAAGTGGGAGCAGTAACGCAGTCGATCAGTGTCGAGGCTGCTGGCGAAGCCACGCTGAACACGACGGACGCGACCATCGGGAATGTGATCGACTCAAGAGCGGTGAGTGAGTTGCCTATTCAGTTCCGTTTGGACGCAGCGAACTTGATGCAACTCCAGGCGGGCGTAAACGACGCCGGCTCAATTACCGGAGCGCGCAGCGACCAAGGCAACATCACGCTGGACGGCTTGGATATCAATGATCAAGCCACTGGCCAGGCGTTTTCATCTACGATCCCCGTTTCTGTCGATGCGCTGCAGGAAATTCGCACGGTCACGGCCGGGGAGACGGCAGATTATGGCCGCAGCAGTGGCGGTGGAATCAACTTAGTAACCAAGAGCGGCAGCAACAACTGGCACGGGAACCTCCGCGAATACAACCGCAATACCCTCTTTGCGGCCAACGATTGGTTCAACAATCGCAGCGGCGTGGCGCGCCCACCGCTGGTTCGCAATCAGTTTGGGGGCAATCTCGGCGGACCCGTGAAAAAAGACAAGCTCTTCTTTTTCTTCGACTACGAAGGGCTCCGGCGCTCCTCGAGCAGCCAAAATGTTAGAGCGGTTCCTACGCCGCAATTCAGGGCGGGGCAACTTGGCTATATCAATAGCAACGCTGGTTGCGATGGAACTGCGCGTTTCACAACCGCGCCGAACTGTATCACCTACCTGCAGCCCTCCGACGTCGCCACAATGGACCCTCAAGGAAACGGGGACAATGCCGCCCTGCTCAGTTTCATCAACAGCCGTTATCCGGCCGTGCCCAACGACCTAGGTTCCGCAGGGGATGGAATCAATACTGACGGATTCTTGTTTACCTCTCCTGCTCACGAATCGGATAACGTCTACACAGGGCGCATCGATTATAATCTAGCCTCGAAACACAAACTGTTTCTTAGGGGCAGTGTGGCTCGCGAGGGCGTGGACGACAACTTCAACACGTCTATCGTGCAATTCCCAGGGGATGCAGGCCCTAATTCGCGAGACATCTTCAATGGATATGCATTTTCTCTGGGATGGACCTGGACTGCAAGTTCCAATGTCATTAGCCAATTCTCCGCCGGTCTCGTTCGCGCCATTCTGGATTTTCCGGTGCGTCCCGCGCCCACGTTTCCGAATTCCTTCTTTTTCTCACCGAACATTTCCAATCCTTTCCTTGGCTCTTCGTCGCAGTCCCGCAACGTGCCCGTGCCCGAGTTCCGTGAAGGGCTGACTTGGATTAAGGGGAATCACACGATGGATTTTGGCGGTGACCTCAAGCTGATTCGGCAAATCAGCGCCCTTAAGAATGATTTCAACTTCATTGGAATTGGTCTTGGGGGAGAATTGCTGTCTCTGGATAGTTCGCTCCGTCCCAGCGATATTAACTCGGACCAGTCGGCCATCAACAACTGGGATAACTTTTTCCCATTCATGCTGGGACGCTATTCGCAAGTCACGACGAACTTTAACTACAACAAGACTGGAACTCCTTTTCCCAATGGAACAGGGAAGAGACGCGACTTCAACTATAACGAGTTCGAGTTTTGTGGGCAGGATTCCTGGAAGGTACGGTCTGATCTAACTTTGACCTACGGGCTGCGCTACGTCCTGCATACGGTTCCGTACGAGGTCAATGGTTTCCAGTCCGTGCCCTCCGTGAATGAAGACGCTTATTTGGCGGCCCGCTTACAGGCCGCGGCCCAGGGTCTGAGCGGGAATAGCGTGGTCCCCTTGGTGAGCTACTCACTAGGTGGAGCCGCGAATAATGCTCCGGGCTACTACAAGCCCGATCACAAAGATTTTGGACCTCGCATCGGCTTGGCTTACAACCCAGGGTTCCGAAGCGGCCTTTTGAACAGTCTTTTTGGGGAGCGAAAGGCGACTATTCGGCTCGGGGCCTCCCTGCTCTATGATCGCATCGCAGGCGGGGCGAGCTTTGGGCTCGACCAGAACACGTTTCTGTTCGACGCACAGGCCAATAACTTTTTCGGCTTTCCGAACGACGCATTCGACTCTCTCTTGCTCGACCCGCGCTTCAACGGGCTGAATAACAATCTGCCGCCATTCCCTGCAGCCCCGAACACAACGCCTCCTTCCACGCCTAACTTGGATTCGAGCGGGAATCCTGTCGGTACCGCGAATGGAGGCTTTCCGTCGTTCTTTCAATTTGACCGCAACACCAAGAACCCTTATTCCATCCTGCTGAACTTTGGAATTCAGCGGGAACTCCCCGGGAACTTGTTGTTGGAAACGAGTTATGTGGGCCGTTTGGGCCGCAGGCTCCTGGCCGTTGGCGATGCAGGCACTACAACAAACTTCAAAGACACGGCTTCGGGTCAATTCCTTCGTCCTGCTTTTGGGATAATGCAGCAGGAACTTCCGTCCCTCAGTTCAGGACCAATTGCCCCGATTCCATGGTTTGAAAACCAGGTCAACGCCGCATTGACGTCGTTGGTTGGGGCTCCGGTCACCTGCCAGGACTTCGCTTTGCCGAACTGCTCAACGTTCGTTGCAGGGGCCCTTTCGCCGTTCGTTACCAGAGGGGATCTGTCGAGCGTCGTTCTAATCCTCGAGGAGTCAGGGCTTCTCCTTCCCAATATTGGTCTACCAGCTCAAACTTCTGCCAACGCTTACATCGGCAACTACGCCTCCTCCAATTACAACGCCCTGCTAACTACGCTTCGCAAGCGTTTTTCGAATGGGCTGCAGTTTGATTTCAACTATACCTATTCGCATTCCATCGACAACGTGTCGGATGTCGCTAACAATTACGTCCTATACTCGTTCAGCGGCAACGGTCTGGTCTGCGAACTCGATAGTCTCCGCACCTGCCGCGCAAGCTCTGATTTCGACGCGCGTCACACCATCAACGTCAACTACATCTATGAACTGCCCGTAGGCCAAGGGCGGCATTTCTTGCGCAATGCCCCGGGATGGGCCAACGCCATCCTGGGAGGATGGACGACTTCGAGCATCATTACGTGGAGGACCGGCTATCCTTTTACTGTTCACACTGGTTCTTTCCCAACCGCTTTTACACTCGATGCGCCTGCCGTTCTGGCGAATGCAGCGGGACTTAAGCAGAATATTCACACAGACTCGGCTGGAGAATTGCAGTATTTCGCGAGTCAATCCACGGCAGTTTCTGCATTCGCATTCCCCTTTGGTGGTGGTACGGGAACCAGAAACGCAGTTCGCGGCCCCGGTTTCTCTTCTGTGGACATGGCCATTGAAAAATCCATCAAGCTGCCAAGGTTGGAAAGCCAGCAGTTGAAGCTTCGTATGGACACTTTCAACACCTTCAATCATCCCGTTTTCAACGGGCCAAGCTCGGCTACGCTCCTCGACACCAGCCAGTTTGGAATTATCAATTCCACGGCCAGCGCTCCGCGCGTGCTGCAAGTTTCAATGCGGTACGAGTTCTAGCCGAATTCATCTCACAAAAAAAAAGGGAGGCTGGTTCAGCCTCCCTTTTTATTTTTGCAGATGCAGAGTTCGTTGCTCGAAGAGCTCTAGCCGCCGGAGTCGGAGTGGGGATCAAACGTGACGGAGATTTCCACGGTCGTCTCCGAACTGGCTTGAGAAAACTTCCATTGCATCACAGATTTCTGCGCGCTTTCGGCCAGAATGGGATTGCCACCAAGAACCTCAGAATCTCTTACGGTGCCGTCCGGTTTGACGAAGACCTTGAGACGAACAACTCCGCCGATACCTTTGGACTTTAAAATCGAGGGATAAGCGACCGGGACTTTTTTCAGGATCTTGCGCCCGGAGTCTTGTGCCTGCCCGGTTGCAGCCCTAATGCGAGACTTGGAGCAGGGTCCCCAGGCCGCACTACTACACCCACGAAAATGCTGCAGGTTGCTTGCCCACAGTCAGGGACGTTTCGGCCGCTGTTCCATACAGTTACCACTCGTACTATTTCGACGTAACTCGATGATTCCAAGTGACTTGTTGGGGGCCCGAATATAGATGAACCCACTGGTCGCACTTCGGCCCGCTATCTGGCCTAAAGCGTGGTTCTCAATCTGTCGTTGCAGTTTGAGATTGGAACCTCGCCTCTCCCGCCCGCACTTGAGATTCCCGGCACCGCGGGCTCTACACGAAATCTGGCGTAGAATGAGCCCGCTGTGCCCACAAAGCTAACGCAAATCCTGGATGCCCTGGAGAACAAGTACGGCGCCCAGAAGCTTGCGGGGCCAAAAGATCTTGCTGTTTTCGGGGCTGGCACGAGTCGCGGCCGTGCCATCCGCTTTCGTGGATGTGCCCGTACGGCTCTTTATTGGTGAACCTGGGAAGAATTACGCAGCTGACTACAAGGCTGCAAGGGAGATTCTCGATTCAGGATTGGCCCAAACGTTCGAGGCGCGGCAGAGAGCTTACCTGCTGCTGAAGAAGCACGGGCAGGAGATCTGTAAGCGCTCCAAGCCAAAGTGCGAGGTGTGTCCACTCACGGCGCAATGCGCCTATCTTCAAGCGAAGGCGGCAGACGCCAACACCGCGTAAGTACTGGACCGGAAGGGTGACCAGAAAGGCGCAAAAACAGCAAGTCTCGCGTGCGTTCCTTGACTTGGCGCGGACCCCTCTGAATAATGGTAAAGCATGAGCGCGTGCGCCGGAGGCGCCGAACCGATGTTCCTGGACGTCAAGGAATTAGCTGTCCGCAAGCTGCGCATTCACAAGTCGTATGCTCCGGGAAGCATTGATTTCCATTCGGCGGAAATCAAGCAGACGGAGCCGCTGGAAGTGACGGCCACTGCGGAGTTGCTGGAAGGCCAGATTCGCGTCGAAGGCAACTTCGAGACGAAAATGGAACTGGTGTGCGCGCGCTGCCTGGAACCCGTTACCGAGGAAGTGAGCAGCTCATTTGACTTGTTTTATGCGCCGCTTCCGAAAGGCGCCAATCTCATCAAACACCGGGAAGACCGGCTGAAGGATGACGATACAGATATCGGCTTTTATGAGGGAGATGGCCTTTTCCTGGCGGACGTGTTGAAAGAGCAGGTGCTGCTGGCGCTTCCCATTAAGGCCATTTGCCAGAGCGACTGCCGGGGGCTGTGCCCAAATTGCGGCGCCAACCTGAACCACGAGGAGTGCCGCTGCGAGACCCACGCCACGGATTCCCGCTTGGCTTCTCTCGCACGCATCAAACAGGACTTGCTGAAAAAACAATAGTTTTCTCGGGCCAAAAGCCCTATATAATCCGCCCAACCAGGCGGGAACGAGGTGTAGTGTTATGCCTAACCCAAAACGAAGGCATTCCAAAAGACGGACCAGCACACGGCGGGCCAACGATTTTCTGGCCAAGCCGCAACTGGGCAAATGCCCGAATTGTCATGAAATGAAGCAGCCGCACCAGGTGTGTCCGCACTGCGGCTACTACAAGGGCAAGGCGGTACAAGCGTCGGCTTAGACTTTTCGCGTTTCGCTGATTCTGCGGGCAAAATCCCATGATTACCATCGCTGTTGACGCCATGGGCGGGGACCATGCACCACGTCCTGAAGTGGAAGGCAGTGTGCTGGCGGCACGCGAGTTTGGGGTGCGTGTTTTGCTTGTGGGCCAGGCGCAGGCCGTGCGCGCAGAGCTTGCGAAGCACGCCGAACCCAATCTGCCGATCGAGATTGTTCCGGCCAGCGAAGTGATCACCATGAACGATCACCCGGCGCAGGCCTTCCGGCGGAAAAAGGACAGCTCGGTGCATGTGGCAGCCCGTCTGGTTCGCGAAGTGAAGGCCGATGGGCTAGTCAGCGCCGGAAATACCGGCGCCGTTATGACCGTGGCGCGGTTTCTGCTCGGAACGCTCGAGTCAGTCGACCGGGTGGCGCTCGCTGCGCCTTTTCCCAATGCGCGTGGCGGCGTTTCCGTGCTGCTGGATGTGGGAGCGAACGTAGACTCGCGGCCTGAGCATCTGCTGCAATTTGCAGTGATGGGTGAGGTGTATTACCGGGCGACTTTCGGCAGTCGGCGCCCGCGCGTCGGCTTGCTTTCCGTGGGAGAGGAAGAAATTAAGGGCAACGTTCTGACGCGCGAAGTCTATGCTCTGCTGAAGAAGAGTCCGGTCCATTTTGTGGGGAATGTCGAAGGCGGAGATCTTTTTTCCGGCATTGTAGACGTAATCGTGTGCGACGGATTTGTGGGCAACATTGCCTTGAAAATTTGTGAAGGACTGGCGGTTTCGATCTTTGATTCGCTGAAGAAATCTATGAAAGGTTCGCTCCTTTCCCAGGTCGGTGCAAAGCTTTCGCAAGGGGCGTTCAAAGGATTGAAGAAGAAGATTGATTATACGGAGTATGGTGGCGCGCCGCTTTTGGGTGTGCGGGGCGTTTGCGTGATTGGCCACGGGCGTTCGAACGCCAACGCCGTGAAAAACGCCATCCGCGTGGCCGCGGGACTCGCCCGCGCGCGCATCAACGAGAGAATCGAACAGGAGCTCTCTGCCACCGCGGTTCCGGCCTGACGGTGGCATGGAGGAATCAGCAATGGGCAAAGTCGCTTTTGTGTTTCCCGGACAAGCTTCGCAATACCCGGGCATGGGCAAGGAACTCGCGGAGAAGTATGCCGTCGCTAAGTCCGTATTCGACGAGGCGGACAAAGCGCTGGGCTTTTCGATTTCCAAACTGTGCTTCGAAGGCACGGAAGATGAACTGAAGTTAACGGCCAACACGCAGCCGGCCATCCTGACTTGTTCGGTGGCCGCGGCGCGCGTGGTTGCGGAGAAAGGGCTGGAACCGGATTTTGTGGCCGGCCATAGCTTGGGCGAATATTCTGCGCTGGTTGCCGCGGGCTCGCTGAAGTTTGCGGACGCAGTGCAGCTCGTTCGCAAGCGCGGTACCTACATGCAGGACGCGGTGCCGCATGGCGTTGGCGCGATGGCCGCCATTATGGGTTTGTCTCATGCGGTCGTTGCAGACGTCTGCAAGCGCGCCGCGGATGGCGAGGTTTGCGCTCCGGCCAACCTCAATTCGCCGGAGCAGACTGTTATTTCCGGCCATGCGGGTGCCATTAAGCGCGCCGTCGAGCTGGCTTCGCAAGCAGGGGCGAAGCGCGCCGTCATCTTGCAAGTCTCAGCACCGTTTCACTCAGCATTGATGGCGCCCATGCAGCAAAAATTCGAGCAGGATTTGCGCGCTACGGAGTTTTCGAATTTGCGCGTGCCACTTGCCACGAATGTGGACGCGGACACAATTACAACGGGCGCGGAAGCGCGCGAGGCTCTCATACGCCAGGTATCCATGCCCGTGCGCTGGGAAGAATCGGTGCGCTTGTTGATTGACGAGGGCGTGAACACTTTTGTGGAAGTGGGACCGAGCCGCGTGCTGACCGGGTTGTTGCGGCAGATTGAGCGCTCGGCGGGAGCTTTAAACGTCGAGGATGAAAAGAGCCTCGCGGCCACGGTGGAAAAAATTGGAGCGGCGCGCTCGGATGCGGCGTAGTAGCACAGACTTCAGTCTGTGCTACTACTTTACTAGAGGGAGAGAAACTCGCACAGGCTGAAGCCTGTGCTACTGCGCATGTTCAACCTGAAAGACAAAGTTGCCATCATCACTGGCGCGTCGCAAGGCATCGGCCGCGACACGGCCTTGGCGTTGGCGGAAGCCGGCGCGAAAGTAGCGGTCGCTGCGCGCAATGAAGAAAAACTTGCGGCGCTCGCGAAGGAAATCGTTGCGGCAGGCGGAGAAGCTTTCGCTGTGAAGATGGACGTGGCCGACGCGGAGCAGGTGAAGTCAGGATTCAAGGCGGTCCTCGAGAAGTTTGGCCGGCTAGACATTCTGGTGAACAACGCGGCGATTACGCGTGACGGCTTGGCTCTGCGCATGAAGGCGGACGATTGGGATGCCGTGATTCGAACGAACTTGACTGGCGCGCACTTCTGCACCCAGCAAGCTCTTGCCACCATGATGCGCGCGCGCGCCGGCCGCATCATCAATATCTCGTCGGTGGTCGCGGAGATGGGAAACGCGGGCCAAGCCAATTATGTCGCTGCTAAAGCCGGCCTGATCGGGTTGACGAAAGCAATCGCGATGGAAATAGCCACGCGCAATATCACCGTGAACGCTGTCTCGCCAGGCTTCGTCGAAACGCCCATGACCGACGTGCTGTCCGCCGAAGTGAAAGAGAATTTGAAGACGCGGATTCCCCTGGGCCGCATGGGATCCCCGCGCGACGTTGCTGCCGCCATCGTTTTTCTGGCCAGCGACGAAGCCGGCTACATCACCGGCCACGTCCTCGACGTCAACGGCGGCATGTATCTGGCGTAGCATGAAGGCCGCTTGCGCGATGGGACAATGTAGGAGTGGGCCAAAATGAAGGAACCGGAGTTCGCCACGATCTCAATGCGCAAGGAAACGCTGCTCGTGATCTTCGAATTTTTGGCTCGAAGCTACGATGATTGGCGAAAGAGCGGAGTCGCCCCAGCTGCCGACTTATCGGACCAAAGTTTCGTCCTTTCTAAGCCGGACCCTGGTGAGAGAGTTGCGCTGTGGCGACTAGAAGGCGAGATTGAACGAACGCTTCCGGAGGTATTTTCATCCGATTATCGAGAGTTGCTCGCTTCGGAGAAGCGCCGCTTAACGCAGGAACTATACGGTCACGACGCGGCGTCTCAAAGTTGACCTTGCGGGGGGCCCTGACTAGAATGGGCAGGTTATCCGGGGGCAGAATTTCAAGGCAAATCGGCTCGTAACCGCGGCGAGAGGTCGCGACTCGGATTCTACGGGTACGAACACACGATTTTCGCGCGGCTGTACTCCGCGCAAGCAGGGCAGGCTCTTCAGCCTGAGGCAAGCGGACCAAGACAGCACTTGCACCGACTTAGCATCGCGGAGGAAACCGAATGGCCAGCGTAGAAGAACGCGTGAAGCAGATTATCGTCGAGCAACTCGGCGTGGATGAAGCGGAAGTGACGCCCACGGCGTCGTTTGTGGACGACCTGGGAGCCGACTCGCTCGATCAGGTAGAATTGGTGATGGCGTTTGAGGAGGCCTTCGGCATCGAAGTGCCCGATGAGGACGCCGAGAAAATGACCACGGTGAAAGACGCGGTCGAATACATCGACAAGCACGCCAAGGGTAAGTAAGCCACGGAACATTCGCCTCAAATGGGAGCATGGAAGCCTTGAGTCGCCGGGTAGTTGTTACGGGTGTTGGACTGGTCTGCGCGCTGGGTATCGGCACGGAGGAAAGCTGGCGGAACCTCGTCGCCGGATGCAGTGGCATCGCGCCGATCACGCATTTCGACACCACCGGCTTCGACTGCAAGATTGCCGGCGAAGTGAAGAACTTCGACCCCTTTCAGTGGATCGAGAAAAAAGAACTCAAGAAGATGGCGCGTTTCATTCAGGTCGCGCTGGCCGGCGCGGATTTTGCGGTGAAGTCCGCCAACTGGAAACCTGAGGATTCGAATCTGGATGAGGTTGGCGTCTACGTTTCTTCCGGCATCGGCGGATTCGACATCATTGAGCGCGAACATGGCAAGCTGCTGAACGGCGGCCCGAACAAGATTTCTCCTTTTTTCATTCCTTCGGCGATCGTCAATCTGGCTTCGGGGCAGATTTCCATTCGCTATGGTGCGAAAGGGCCGAATTCCGCCACTGCTACGGCTTGCTCCGCTTCCGCGCATGCCGTGGGCGACTCCTTCAAAATTATCGAGCGCGGGGCCGCGGAGATGATGATTTGCGGAGGCTCGGAGGCGACCATCACGCCCATGGGCGTCGGCGGGTTTGCGGCCATGAAGGCGCTCTCCACGAGGAATGACGATCCTCAGCACGCCAGCCGTCCCTGGGACGCGGGCCGCGACGGTTTTGTGGTCGGCGAAGGTGCGGGCATTCTGATTCTCGAATCCCTCGAACACGCCGAGAAACGCAATGCACCTATTCTCGCGGAAATCGTGGGCTACGGTATGTCGGGCGATGCCTATCACATGACCCAGCCGGAAGAGAACGGCGATGGCGCTTATCGCGTGATGATGGCGGCGCTCAAAGACGCGAAGCTCACTCCCAACGACATCGGCTACGTGAACGCTCATGGCACATCCACGCCCATCGGCGACGTGATCGAGACCCGCGCGCTGAAGCGCGTTTTCGGTGAACGCGCCAAGAAAGTCCCAATCAGCTCGACGAAATCCATGACCGGCCATCTGTTGGGCGGCGCGGGTGGCTTGGAAGCCGGAATCAGCGTTCTGGCACTGCGCGACCAGACGCTCCCGCCCACGATTAACCTCGAGAATCCCGATCCCGAATGCGATTTGGATTACGTACCGAATCATGCTCGCAAGGCATCGGTCGAATACGCGCTTTCGAATTCCTTTGGATTTGGCGGCACCAACGCCGCGCTCATTTTCCGGCGCTGGTCGGGAAAGTAGAAGATTACTTTTAGCCGCGCGCTCCCGCGGTTTTTCTTGCGCCCTATTTTGGCAAATCCCGAAAGGAAGCATCCTCGTGAACATCATCGTGTGCATCAAGCAGGTTCCTGCGAAAGACGCGCCGCTGGCCATCGCCGGAAACTGGATCAAGGAATCCGACATCGGCTTCGAGATGAACGAGCCGGACAGCTACGCGCTCGAAGAAGCTCTTCGCCTCAAGGAAAAGCACGGCGGCGAAGTAGTCGCTCTTTCGATGGGCCCGGAGCGCGTGAAGCAAACCATCAAGGAAGCGCTGGCGAAGGGCGCGGACCGCGCGATTCATATTGCCGATGACAATTTCGCGCAGCTCGATCCGCTGGGTTCCGCGAAAGCACTTGCGGCCGCCATTCAGAAAGAAAAAGCTGATCTCGTGCTCACCGGGCTGCAGAGCGACGACCACGGTTTTGGCCAGACTGGCGTTTTGCTTGCTGCGCTGCTCGACCGCCCGCACGCCACCATCATCATGCAAGTCGAAGTGCGGGACGGAAAGATGAAGCTCAAGCGTGAACTCGAAGCCGGCTGGTTTCAGTGGATGGAATCCCCGCTGCCGGCTGTCCTCACGATTCAGTCCGGCATCAACAAAGTGCGCTACGCCACGTTGAAGGGGATCATGGCCGCAAAGAAAAAGGAAATCGCGACTGTCTCGCGCGAATCGCTGGGCGTTGCATATGAAGCGACGCAGAAAATCGAAAAGATTTATGTGCCAACTAAAACGAAGAAAACAGAATTCCTGACGGGTACTCCAAAAGAAGTCGCAACAAAACTGGTTGAAAAGCTCAAGTTTGAAGCGAGGGTGATTTAAAAATGAAAATCCTCGTCGTCACCGAACAACGCCAGGGCAAGTGGAACAACGCGAGCTTCGAAACGCTGGTGGCGGCGCAGCAGATCGCCAAAGACACTTCAAGTGCCGTCAGCGCGCTTGTCATCGGCAAGGAGGTTTCTTCCTTCGCGGATGAACTCGCTGCGAAAAATGTGGCTGAAGTTCTGCGCGTGAAACACGATCTGCTCGAAGCCTACACGCCTGATGGTTTCTGCATTGCCCTCAAGCAAGTCATTGAATCCGCGAAGCCCGATCTCGTCCTTTTTCCCCACACCTATCAGGTCCGCGACTTTGCGCCGAAGCTCGCCGCCATGCTTGGCAAAGGCATGATCGGCGATTGCATCGGCTACCGCAATGAAGGCGGAAAGCTCGTTTTCGTCCGGCAGATGTTCCAGGGCAAAACCGCTGCGGACGTCACGTTTACCGGTGCAGCGCCGTGGTTTGCTTCGTTTCAATCCGGCGCGTTTCGTGCCGACCTGCTTGCCGCCCATCCCTCCGGCAAAGCCCCTGTGAACGCGGTGAACGTTACCCTCAGCGCTGATCAAATTCGCACCAAGCCGCTCGAGCTTTTCAAGGAAGCGAAGTCCGCCGTCGACCTGACGCAAGCTCCTTTAATCGTTTCTATCGGGCGCGGCATCAAAGCACCCGAAAATATTCCCCAAGCGGAAGCGCTTGCAAAAGCGCTTGGCGCGGAAATTGCCGCATCGCGCCCGATTTGCGATGAAGGCTGGCTCCCCATGGAGCGCCAGATCGGCAGCTCCGGCCAGACCGTCGCGCCAAAACTTTATCTGGCGCTTGGCATCAGCGGCGCGATTCAGCATGTTGTCGGGATGAAAGGCGCCCGCACCATCGTCGCCATCAACAAAGATTCGAATGCGCCCATCTTCGAAATCGCCGATTACGGCGTCGTGGGCGACATTTTCGAGATCATGCCTGCCCTCACCGAAGCCCTGGAAAAAGGCAAGTCGGTGTAGTGCCCCGGCAGCCGCTGTTTGGCGTATACTTTCAGAAACATCATGAAATTTGAAGATTACAAGATCATTCTTTACCGTCAGGATGATGGGTCCTGGGTTGCTGAGATCCCGGCGATTCCCGGATGCTACGCATTGATGAAGACTCGTGACGCTGCTCTCTCTGAGTTGGCGCAAGTCTTCAATATGGTCGCAGAAAGATATCGCGAAAAGGGAATAGCACTTCCCGCGGACACGACCGAGATCGTTAATGCCTAGCGCCACGGCGCGCGACATCTTCGAAATCATGCCCGCCCTCACCGAAGAGCTCAGTAAGGCCAAAGGGTAGCGGTCGCGGTCGAATCTTTCTCGTTTCGGGGGAGTGTATGGAATTTGTCTGGGTCACCGCGCTCGCGATTATAGCGGTGGCAGCCGTCTTGTGGCTCTGGCGTTTCGTTTTTGTTCGTTCCTCCTCTGGGGAGCCCCGCCCCGACAAACTGCCTCCGGAATTTGACCTAGCATTCCGCAGCCCAACCGCAGAATCCAATGCAGCGCAATCGGAACAACCTGGAGACCTTCTCCAGAAATATGGAATTTCGATCACCGTTACAGCTGATCCTGTGGCGAAAGGAGCCAGCACAGAAGAAATCGTTGACTTAGGTGATTTGCAATTAACTTCTGAAGGGGGATGGATTCTCAATCCCAAGAGTACCTTTCCGCTGACTCTCTTCGGCGCAACGAAGGAAGTGGTACTCGACTTGAAGGCTGTGCTCGATGAATCCTGTGTTAGGTCTTGGCACGACCTGTTATCAAAGATTTCCGGACTTTTGAGCCAGGCCAACCTGCGGTGCGGAGAAATCGAAACATATATTCAGACCCAGAAGGCTATCTACTTTCAAAAAATCAAAGATCTGAAAGAGTCGTCTCTTGAGTGGCAGAATTCATTGGAAAATGATCGGTTGGATCTACTCGACGAATTTCGACGCGTGGCCATAGAACATCTTCGGGTTAGACCGCAAGCCAACCTCAAAGTGCTGTTTGAGGGAGAGCCAAGAGACATAACCATAGATGACAAGCTCATCGGCAAGTACGGATATGATGTGATCGTTTTTTTTCTGCGACACGCACCTAACCTCGGAAAGGTGTATGTCATTCCAGCCGACGACTACGAGAGAAAGAACTGGGAAAAACTGGCTCAATTGGGTCTCGCCAGTAGAGGAGATGACATACAACTCATATCCATCCTGTCAGCGCTAACGCTCAAAGAGATGATGGAACTTGTCAACGACTTGCAAATTCCTACATTTCGCAGGAAGGCCAAGGCGATAGAATTCCTGTCGGCAGTGCCGGACATCGAGCAGAGGGTCCGCCGCAAGCTTTCTTACCGGCAACTATTCCAAGTGAAACCGTTACCTGCCGAATTCGCCGATGTAGACCTTGGGAGCATTCAACAGGCACTGGCTTATTCCGACGAGGTCGCCCAACTTCTACAGCACACATATGTTATGGGCTATCTCGCGGCGAAAAACAGGTTACGCTACAGCGAAATGAAGAATCTTTTTTCGGGTTGGCAAATTCTTGCTTCGGGGGGCGATACTGCATGTCCATTTTGCATTGAACAATCAAAACTAGCATTTGCGACGGATAATCCTCCAGTGGTTCCCCTTCATGTCGGGTGTAGGTGCCAAGCCTCCCCGAAGCCTTGATAGTACTATCAAGTCGTAAAGATTGGCTTTACGAACGAGACCTCAATCCTCGTCTGTTAGAATAACCGCGTGACCGTTCAGCGGGAACAACTCGAAGCGGACGTCCTCATTGTCGGAGCAGGGCCGGCGGGCCTTTCTTGCGCGCTGCATCTGGCGAACCTCATCAAAAAGCACAACGCTTCTGGCGCGAAGCCCGAACTTTCCACTGAAAACATCTATGTTTTGGAAAAAGGCCGCGAAATTGGCGCGCACCAGCTTTCCGGCGCGATCATGAATCCGAAGGCGCTTGCTGAACTGGTTCCCGATTTTGAGAAATCCGCGCCGCTCGACACACCTGTCACAGATTCTGCGGCACTGCTCTTCACAAGAAACTCTTCTTTTCGTTTTCCAATCACTCCGCCGCCGTTTCAAAACAAAGGCAACCATGTTGTCTCGCTGAGCAGGATCACAAAATGGCTCGGCGGACTTGTCGAAGCCGCTGGCGTCAACGTCTTCAAGGAATTCGGGGGTGCCGAGTTGATTTATCAAGGCGACGGCATCGCGGGCGTCATCACCGAAGACAAAGGGATCGACAAGAACGGAAAGCCCAAGGACAACTTCACACCCGGCTACGAATTGCGTGCCAAAGTTACCGTGCTAGCCGAAGGCACACGCGGCTCGCTCACGAAAAAACTAGTCGCCGCAAAAAAGCTGGACAACATCAATCCGCAAAGCTACGGCATCGGCATCAAGGAACTGTGGGACGTTCAGCCCGGCCGCATTCAGCCCGGCTACGTCGCACACACGCTCGGTTGGCCCGTTACCACCAGCATGTACGGCGGCGGCTGGATTTACGGCCTTTCGAACAATCGAGTCTCAATCGGCCTCGTCATCGCGCTTGAATACGCCGACCCACACTTCGATCCGCACGCCGCATTTCAAACCTGGAAGATGCATCCCTTTCTCAAAAAGCTTCTCGAAGGCGGAAAGCTCGTGCGCTACGGCGCGAAGTCACTGCCGTACGGCGGCTGGTACGCCATGCCGCGCACGCATGTCGACGGCGGCTTGATTATCGGTGATTCGGGAAGCTTCCTGGATTCGCAGCGGCTCAAGGGCATTCATTTGGCCATGAAGAGCGGCATGCTCGCGGCAGAAACGATTTTCGACGCGCTGAAAGCCGGGGACACCTCGTCGAAAACAATGAGCGCCTTCCCGACAAAAGTGGAGCAGAGCTACATCAAGAAAGAGCTCTGGCAGGTCCGCAATTTTCACCAGTCGTTTCAGCACGGCATGCTGCGCGGATTTTTTCACACCGCGTTTCAACAAATCACCGCCGGCCGCGGCCTGATCGATCCCATGCGCGCGCACGCAGGCTACGAGGCCTACAAAAAGATCAACGGCAGTCCCGCGCCCGAACACTTCAAAGGCGATGGCAAGTTGACATTCGATCGTCTCACCGACGTCTACCATTCCGGCACGCGTCACGAAGAAGATCAGCCCTGCCATTTACACGTGTCCGACTTCAATATCTGCTCCACAAAGTGCGTCGTGGAGTACGGCAATCCCTGCCAGTATTTCTGTCCCGCCGCTGTTTATGAAATGGTGAAAGAATCCGGCGGCCTGCCGAAGCTGAAAATCAACGCTTCAAATTGCGTGCACTGCAAGACCTGCGACATCGCCGATCCCTACCAGATTATCGATTGGGTTGTCCCCGAAGGGGGTGGCGGCCCCAACTACGAAGGCATGTAACGACTCGACGAAGAATCGTTGTCACGCGCAGTTTGTGTTCCGGTCGACTCAAAGGAGTGACGAGGGATCCCTCTTGTCAGCGCGCCGATCGAGGAGTCCGGCTCCTACCAGAAAGGATCTCCACGCTTTAATCTCATCAATTCGGTTTCAATCCGTACACGTCCAGCTCTCCCACTCCACCGCTCGTTGTCGAGTTTCCCCTCGTTCCGACATAAACCTTTCCGTTTGCAATTGTGGGCACGGTGAACTTTACCGCATTCCCCGAAGTGTTTCCCGTTCCCTGTGAGCTGTTCCAAAACTCAATGGCGAGATTCGTGGCGTCGTAGGCGTGCAGCACAGCGGGCCCTGAGCCGTTGGGCGTCGGTGGACCGTACTGGCTGTTATCGAGCGCCCAAACAATCCCGTTCGTCGTTCCGTTTGAGGAAACGGATGGCGTCGGGCCGGAGAAATTGTACACGTGTGAACTCATAGACGTGGGCGCCGCAGACAGCGGCTGGGCGAGTGCAGGATTGAAAGAGAAAGCCTTCAGGTTATCCCCGCTCGTTCCTCCGTCCTGCGCCCCTCCAATATACAGATTCCCATTCCAGTATGCTGGCGTGCCCCACATCCCATTCACCTGACCCTGGATTTCCTGCGCGATTTGCGCGTCGCTCGCGCAACCGTTGCAGTACTGCCCCAGGTTCGAGCGGTCCAAAACATGAATGGTTCCATCTTTGCCAACTTGCACGAGAATTTGTTTTCCAGAGGAAAGATTGGGCAGGAGGACTACGCCTCCCGCCGCAACGTCAACATCACCGGCGTTCAAATTGGATTGATCGAACGGAGTGAAGAAATCGACGAGCGGCAATGACCCTGACCTCGGCGGAGCCAGTCTAAGGACACTATCGCCAAAATCATTGTTTGGAGACACCGGGGGCACAGTCGCTGACGTATCGAATGTTCCATTTCCCGTGGAGAGGTAAATGTTCCCGCCGCTATCGAATGCAGGCGCAGCTCCACTCATCCAAATGCCAGCCAAGCCGCCGTTCGGCGAGGTGTTGAAGACTGCGGCTTGTTGTGACAGATCCGTCGTATAGCAAATGACCCAGCCGTGATACGGGCTGTGGTCTTCGTGGGACGCCCAGGCAATGTAAACGAAGCCGCCGCTCAGCCCGAGGCCGGTCCGTTGGTGTTCATTACCCGGGTCGAAGGGCACGATCCCTCCGCTTGAACCGTCACCCGTTCCGAGTACTGATGCGGAAATATTCAAAGGCCCCCCGAATTTTTCGCCGCCTGTGGCCAAGTTGAGCGCGTGGAGGCGTTGGAAGAAAGCCAGAGGGCTGGAGTTTGGAATGACCGATTTACTGACTGCGTAAATCGTGTTGGTAGCGGGGTCTATCACCGGTGTGCCTGTGATTCCGACCTCTGGCGTGATGTCTCCGAAACCATTGCCCACTACATTGTTTGGAGGCGAGGAAGGAACCGGAGTCTCTCCCGCTGCTCCTGTTCCTCCACCATGACCAGAATCCAAGAGGCTGAAGTGCCACAGTGTCATGCAGGGACTTGCATCCGCATCGAACGCGTAAACGCTATCGTGCATTGTCGCCACGATCACCACGTTGTGTTTCGCACCGTCCACTGTGAGTTGAGAAATCCATAGCGGCTGCGCGTAAATCGCGCCGTCCACCGCGCACGAAAAGAGCTTGCCGAACGCGGACGTGTTTACATTTGCGGGTGTCAGCGCAAATTCGTGTGTGTTAGCGCCGTCGCGCGCCAGATCATTGTGATAAGTCGTAACGCCCGTCAAATCCGTGATGCCAATGGTCGCGGAAGCGCTCTTCGTGTTGTCTGCCACGCTTGTCGCTGTAACTGTGACATTGCCGGTCGTGTTTGGCGCAGTCAGCATTGCCGTGGTCGTGTTCTGGCTGCTGAACGACCCGCTCGAGGTGCTCCAGCTCACGCCCGCCGCGCCCACGTCGTTCTGAACGGTAGCCATAAACGTGACAGATTGCCCCGTGACTGCGCCGCCGCGCACGGGCGTCAGCGCAACAGCGGGAGGCGGGGGAGGCATAGCCTTCGAACCACAGCCGGCTACGAGGAAGCAGGCTGTGAAGATAACGGTACAGACAGTCGGAAAAGACAGGCGAATCCCAAGCGTTCGCTTCATGGCTGGGCCCTCTCGAGGTTTAGAACCTAGAGACTCACAAAATATCATCGCTTGTCTGGGAAAAATGCAAGCACTTTCGTTGACATTCCTTTCCACGGAAAAGGACATTACCGATTGGGCTGCGACCAATTGTTAATAAGGATGGGTTCAGCCGTTCGCTACGACCCGGGCGACCAAAGCTTGCGCACGAAATGAACGACACGGTCCACGACAGAATTATTTGCCTGGGTATTGCCCTGTGCTGCAGGTTTGGGCGGTTTTGCGGCGGCCGGACGTGGCGGAGCCGGAACGGCCACCGGCGGATCCGTGGCCGCCAAGTCTCCTTCCACGCGTCCCTGGAAAATCAGTGTCGGCCGCACGCGCACGCGGCGCAGTACTACGATCTGGCTGGTGTCCACTTCCGGCTGCACTTCCGCGTTTGCGTTGTAAATCAACGGCGGCACGAGAATCTCGTAAATAGGCCCTTCTTTAGCCGCCGGTTTGTCTACAGGCAGCAGCGAGATAATTTCTCCTGACCCCAAGGGCTTTGCGTTCGCATCTTCCGTAGGCGCGGCTGGCGGAACAACTTCCAGGTGCGGGGGAGGAGAATACTTTGTAAGTTCCGGATCGCACGAGCACCGGTCGCCGCCGCTGCGAAGTCCGTCCAGTTGTCCATTGACGAGCAAAATGTCGGACGATTGAGGAACAACAATATTTTGGCTGGTGAGTTGCTGCTCCAGCCGCACGGCGCCGCGGTAAGCGCGAACGCACATTGCGCCCGTCGCATCAAATCCAACCAGCGCGTCCTGAGGGCCGTCGCCAATGGCAATAGGTTGAATCTGCAGAAGCGGAGTATAAACCGTCACCGCCGGCCCGTGCTCAATCGAGAGATGAATCGTCCCGGTATCCAGCGCCAAAGTGAGCTGATTGCCGACTTTGAGCACCGAGAAATGCGCCGGCCCACAGATGCTGATTGTGCCGCCATCGGTGAGATCGAGGCGCGCCGTCCCCAATTTGACAATCACGTCGCTGCCGCTGCGCAGGACCGTCCTCGGAAGGCCGTGAGAAACGTCGATGCGCATAGGGCCGGTAACCGCAACGGCTGCGCCCTCAATAGTTCCGACTGAATCCGTCACCGGCTCATCAGAGCGAGCCGCCACCGCCGTCAGGACAGCCGCAACGGCTAGTATCATGACGACAGCAACCAGCCAAAGAGCGCGATGCCTCAAGTTCGGTGGGATGGAAGGAAGCGGCACTCCGTCGTACTCCTGGAACAATCTCGCAGGCTCTCACCTATACTATACTTCGGCGCGATTACCTGCGCACCTCAAGATGTGCATGAATCGCCAGACAAACATTTCATGCCGCAACCCGATACAACCCTCGAACCTGCGAAGCAGCCGGAGGCCGAACCGCTCAATCTGCACTACGACACGCGGCTGCCGCAACTTCCCTGGACGCGCCGCATCCAGATTCCTTTCATTGCAGGTGCAGTTTTCTCCGTCATTCGAACACTAGGCCCGACGCTGCGCTATGAAGTACACGGCTGGCAGCACGCCGAAAAAGTGCATGCTTCCGGCAAACGAATCATTTGGGCCTTCTGGCACCGCATCATCCTTCCAATTGTTTGGTGGCACCGGAATCATGGCGTAGTAGTGATGAACACCACGGCCTTTGACGGCCAGTGGACGCGCAAAGTCATCGAGTGGCTCGGATTCGGCACGGCGCAGGGAAGCTCCTCGCGTGGTGGATTGCGCGGGCTCGCGGTGATGGCGAGGCGGCTCGAAGAAGGGGTGGATTGCGCGTTCACCATTGATGGGCCGCGCGGGCCGCGCTACGTGGCAAAGCCGGGGCCCGTAATGCTCGCGCGTAAGAGCGGATGCCCCATCCTGGTTTTTCACATCGGCGTCGACCGCGGAAAAACATTCACAAAAACGTGGGATCATTTTTTGTTTCCCATGCCTTTCGCGCGCGCCGTGATTTTGTTTGCGCCTCCGATTTACGTTCCGGCCGATGCCAATGCGGAGGTGATGAAAGCAAAGCACGCCGAAATGCAGCGCGAACTCGAGCGCGTCCGTGACATCGCCGAAGGATGGTTTCTGCTGAGCGCGGACGCTCGCGAAAAACACCGCGCCGAATTCAACCGCTAATGAGAAGTCGAAAATGGCGGTTCGAAGTCGAGGGTCATGCCATGAATTTCCATTTTCACTTCTTCAGTTGCCGTCCCGTTCGCCGAGCTTCACGGAAATATCCATTTTCTTCCCGCCTCGATAGACGGTCACGTTAACGGTATCGCCGGGACGGTGGTGGTTGAGGACCAGATTCACGTCGAACTGGTTCGCGACCTTCTGGCCGTCGATGGCTACGATGACATCGCCGCCAATATAAAACCGGCGCATCCCGGCCTGGACAATGCGATCGCCGCCATGCACACCGGCCGCAGCGGCGGGTCCGCCCTTGGTCACGGTTTCCACTAGCAACCCTTCTTGGACCGGCAAATCCAGGGCTTCAGCGAGTCCGCCTGCGAGCGCGTAGGTTTCCACGCCCAGGAAGGCGCGATGCACGCGGCCCGAGGTAATCAGATCGTTGGCAATATTCTTCGCCGTGTTGATGGGGATCGCGAAGCCGATGCCAGCCGTCGTGCCAGTGGGCGTGTAAATGGCCGAATTAATGCCTATCACGTTGCCGTGCGAATCGATGAGCGGCCCGCCGGAATTTCCGCGATTGATGGCTGCATCGGTTTGGATGGCTTCTTCGATGAAAGTCGTCTGGCTGGTCTGCACGGTCCGGCCAACGGCGCTGACCACTCCCGTTGTGAGGGTGGATTGAAAACCGAACGGATTGCCGATGGCGAGAACTTTCTGGCCTACCTGGATCGCACTAGAGTCTCCAAGCTTCAAGGTGGCGAGTTGTTTTCCCTTGGGATCAATCTTGATGAGCGCGACGTCGTTTCGCTGATCAGCACCAATGTATTTCGCGGGATGGCGCGATTGATCTCCGAGGACAACTTCAATGGACTGCGCGCCTTCTACCACGTGATAGTTGGTCAGGATGTAGCCGCGAGAATCGATTACAAAGCCGGAGCCGGCGCCCTCCACGGGAACGGGATCCATGAAGAAATCGTACTCCGTCGCTTTCGTCAGGATATTCGCTACCGCCGGTGAAGCTTGGCGGTAAATGCGCACGTTGATGGATTCGTCTTCCGTAAGCGCAGCATATTTCTCGGAGGCCGTAAGGAAGGAACCCCTGCGAGGGACAGCTTCTACGTTAGTTGGTTGACGTGGACCAAAGCGGGCGCCGGCCCAGAAAGCGCCAAGAATCAGGATGAGCGCGGCGATAATGATCCGCGCACGATTCGATGTGTTGACTGGACTCATTTTCTTTATCCCTTCTGCTTTGCTCAATGTCCTTAGTATAGGCAAATTAGACGCAGCCGGTCACCGCACGGTTTTGCTACGGTGAAGCCGGGCGGCCAGCGCCTCCACCTGCCGGCGCGTCTGTTCGAGTGTGCCGGAACAGTCGATTTTCTCCGTGGCGTAGCGTAGCTTTTCTTCCACGGGCATTTGTGAAGCAATGCGACGCCGCGCTTCATCTTCACTCAGACCCCGCGCGGCCAAGCGCTCGAGTTGCTGGTCCGGACGGCACCAGGCCACCACCACTCCGTCGAGGTGTTGGTGAATTCCAGATTCGATAAGCAGGGCGGCTTCCACAAATGCGGCGTCACGCGTGCCTTCGCGTTGCCATTCGCTAAACTGCCTTAGAGCAACTTCCGCAACACGCGGGTGGACGATGGCGTTGAGACGGTCGAGTTTGGTTCGATCGGCGAAGACCAGCGCACCCAGCTTGGCGCGGTCCACGCGGCCTTGGCCGTCCGTGATCGCGGAACCGAATTCGCGGAGCACTTCTTCATAGGCGGGCTGGCCGGGCTCGATGATCCCGTGCGCAAGGGAATCGGCATCAAGAACTGAAAAGCCAAATTCGCGCAGCATGGCCGCGACGGCGCTCTTGCCGCTGGCGATGCCGCCGGTCAATCCAAGTCGAAGCATTTTTTCTGGTCACCGGGCCGATGCCGTTGATTGCGTCGCGGAAACTCTTGGGGACGCGCGGCGAAGTCGTGCGGCCTTTACCGTGTTGCTCATCAGCATGGTGATGGTCATGGGGCCGACTCCACCGGGGACCGGAGTGATCGCGCCCGCGGTGTTCACCGCGTCAGGATGAACATCGCCGACCAGGACGGAGCCTTTGGCGCGGAACTTTTCAAGCCGCGCGGGAAAATTTCGCAGGAGCCTTTCGGCTTCGGCGGGATCCTTGATGGTATTCGTGCCAACGTCAATGACCGTGACGCCAGGCCTGCCAGCCGCCGCGGGCTTGATCCAATCCGCTTGCACGAAGCCGGCTTTACCCATCGCGGCGACTACAATGTCCGCGCGGCGAACGATGTCAGGAAGATCGCGCGTCTTCGAGTGGCAGATGGTCACGGTGGCGTTCGCATGCATGAGCAGAAGCGCCATGGGTTTTCCCACGATGTCGCTGCGTCCAAGAACAACCGCGTTCGCGCCTTCGATGGGAATGTCGCTGCGGCGGAGAATTTCCATGCAGCCGGCTGGCGTGCAGGCAACAAGTCCCGGACGCCCGCTGACAAGACGGCCCAGGCTGACCGGATGAAAGCCGTCCACGTCCTTGGCAGGATCGACGGCTTCAAGAATGCGCTTGGCATCCACTTGAGGAGGAAGTGGCAGCTGAACCAGTATTCCGTCCACATTGTTGTCGCGATTCAGATCCTCCACAACGGCGAGCAGGTCGAGTGTGCTCACACTCGCGGGAGGCGTAAGAAGGGCGCTCGCAAGGCCGAGTTGCTCGCACGCGGCAATTTTGCTCTTTACGTAAAGCTGCGAGGCCGGATTGTTGCCAACAAGCACAGCCGCCAAGCCAGGCTGAACCCCTGCCGAGGTCAGCAGCCGGACTTCGTCCTTCAGCTCGGCAAAGATTTCGTCCCGGATTTTCAGCCCATCGAGAATGCGTGCGGTCATGAACGCTCGCTTTCGTAGAGCGAAAGAAAATCATAGCACACGGATGCTTCCCCTCATGGACGAGCACATTTCGGGCACGAAGGTCACTCAATCGGAGCCGCAAATCATCCAGAAACATCTTGCGCCTTTTGGGTATGATGGCGCATCCATGAAGACATGCTAAAGGGCAGAGGACAACCCTGGCAGGGAGGACTTATGGCGGCACCAAGCGCAGGCACAAAGATTGTCTTGCAGGTAGGCGAGGAACTAAGAATCCGCAATAACGGCGATCTTGTCGTGGACAATCCGGAACTCGAACTCGACAGGGAAGAGCGTGCAGCAGACGCCGTACTGCTATACCGCTTTGACGCGCAAGCGGGCGAGCACATCCTGCGGCTGCTGGATCCTGTGGCGGATCACCAACACGTCAAGGTTCACCGGCGCGACGATTGAGACCTGAGCGCATGCAATGCGACTGAGTTGCTGCCCTACTTCACGCGACGGTAGGTGACCTCGATGACGGCGGGCTTCCCGTCGGCTCCCGTTATGTCCCCGTGGGAAGTGTAACTGTCATCCGCCTTGTGCGTCAGGATGGCGTCCTTGAGTTGGTTCACGACAGGATTGTCGAAGCGAAACATGGTGCCGTCCCATTTCGTGAGGTTCAGGTGGTAGGCCTCCGTTTCTTCCAACGGTTTTAGTTCCGGAGAGAAGTGGCGGAAATAAAACACGATGCCACTGGCGCTCTCCCGGATCGTGAAAAGCTCGATGACAATGGTTTTTTCGTTGTCGGTGAGCCGAAAGAAGCCTTGCATCGTGCCGTTCTTGGGAGTCATCCATTCTTGCTCAGCAATCATTTGCTTGTCGGAACCGGGTGCGCCGAGTTTGCCTTCCCAGCGGCCCGCGAGCCAGGCGAAATCGGCGAGCGTGGCCGGTACTTGTTGCGGTGTAACGACAATGACCGCGGCTTCGTGTTGCCCCTTCGGAACTCCCGTCGCGAAATGGTGACCGGCCATGGCCACGCTGCAATGCACCGCCAGGAAACCGCACACTGACAGCAAAAAGAACCGGCTGGAACGCATGAAATCCTCCTGCCCTTCTATACAACAGAAATCTGGAATTCTTTAGCTAATTCACTGAGAAGCAAGGAAGGAGCTAATGTGCGAAGGGCGGCCAAGACGGTAAGGGTTTCTTTTTGCTCAAGTAGCTAACCGGAGGGAGAAAGGCGGAGCTGGCTACTCCGTGCCGATGCGGTCGATTTCTTTCTTGAGAGCAAATTTGTCGAGGCTCGAGAGGGGCAAGCAGAGAAAAAGACCGATGCGGCGGTCGAGGACGCTGAAGGCATCACGGAAGGCACGCTCGATCTGCTCTGGGCTGCCCGCCACGACGCCGGGATCGGGAACGCCCCAATGGGCAGTCATGGGCTGGCCTGGCCAGACGGGACAAACTTCCTTCGCGGCTTGATCGCAGACCGTAAAAACAAAATCCATCTGCGGTGTGCCGGGCCTGGCGAATTCGTCCCAATTCTTGCTGCGCAAATTGAGAGTGGGAAGTCGAGCGGTCTCAAGTTGCTTCAGCGCAAAGGGATTGACGCGGCCGGTAGCATGGCTGCCCGCACTGTAGGCCGTGAAGTTTGGCTTACCCTTCTGATTGAGAATGGCCTCCGCCATGATCGAGCGGGCGGAGTTACCGATACAGAGGAACAAAACGTTGTAACGACCTTGCATGGCAACCCGCTTTACTCGCAGCAAGATGGTCCGCAGCAGCCGGATTTCGCCGCGGGCTTGCTGGCGCGGACAAAGGCGCTGATGAATTTTCCGTCAATCTGCGGGCCGACCGTTTCCGGATCCAATCCTGCAGCTTCAAGAAATCCCCGCGCCTCTTCGACGCGGTAAACGCGAGTCGCTTCGACGTCAATCGATTCGAAGCCCGCGCGCGTCAGTTTTTCGCGGTATTCGTTTTCTTCCAGCGCCCCCGCAATGCAGCCCACCCAGAGCTCCATGCTCTTGCGAATGTCCGCAGGAACCTTGCCGCGAATCACAACGTCGGAAACCGCGAACCGTCCGTCCGGTTTCAACACGCGAAACGCCTCAGCCAGCACGCGGTCCTTGTCTCCCGAAAGATTGATCACGCAGTTCGAAATGATGACGTCAACCGAGTTATCCGGCAGAGGAACATTCTCGATCGCCCCCTTCAGGAACTCGACGTTCGCGACACCCGCATTTTTCTGATTCTCGTGAGCCAGCGCAAGCATCTCGTCGGTCATATCCAGGCCATACGCTTTGCCAGTGGGGCCGACGCGCTTGGCCGAGAGAATCACATCAATCCCGCCGCCGGAGCCGAGATCCAGAATCACTTCGCCAGGCTGCAATTTGGCGAGAGCCGTGGGATTTCCGCAACCTAGCGAAGCCGCCACAGCCTTTTCAGGGAGCGCCCCCCTTTCTGCGTCACTGTAAATGTCCTTGGTGATGGGGTCGCAGCTGCTAAGTTCCCTCCCACCGCCGCAACAGGCAGTCCCTCCGCTCGCAGCGCGCTTTGCAGCTTCACCGTATTTTTGCTTCACCGCTTCCTGAATGTTAGGCTCGCTCATGAGTTCCTCACTTTACTTCGAGATTTGCACCACAGACTCTGCAGGCACCGCGCGCGATCGCGTGCAGCACTCTTCATACAGAAAGCTCAATACTTCCCGCAGGGCATCGGTGTCCGCCGAGTACCAAAGATATGTGCTCTCCCGGCGAACCTTCACCAGGCCGACTTGTTTCAACTTTTCCAAATGATGAGAAAGCGTGGAAGCGGGAATCCCCAGTTCCTCCTGAACCTCTCCCGCAACCATCCCGTCCGGGTGAGCCGCGAGCAGCAATCGAAGAATCTGCAATCGAGGCTCCGCCCCGAGAGCAGAAAAGCGGTCGGCCGAGCGGGTAACCAGGAGAGGATCGGGCTTCTTCATATTTCGATGGTTGCAGAAATATGGAAGGATGTCAATCCCCGCCGCCCCCAACTCTTTTCCTCTCCGGCGCATCCCAACCACGGGAGTTCCAAGCTCTGGACAGCGGCAAGAGCTCCTGGAAACGCCAATGGATTTGACTTTTGACCCCGTTTCAGCTGCATGGGATACTTTTAGATTCTGGGACAACCATGAAACTTCAACGGATCACCCTATTTGCCATATTTCTGGGACTTGCCGGCGCTCCCGGTATCGCCCAAACGTCGGGGTATCCTCCCGCGGAGAAAAAGCTTCAGCCGCAGGCCCCGGCTCTACAAGCTACGGTCCCACAAACCAGGGCCAAAGACCCTTTCGTTGATCCCAAGTCCGGCAATCCCGAGAAAGATTCCCCGCGCGCCGAAGCCTATTTCAATTACACCATGGGCCACATCTACGAGCAGCAGTACGAGGCCACCAGCAACGCGGACTACGCCACCAAGGCCATCGACGCGTACAAAAAGGCTTACGCGCTGGACCCGAAGTCGCCGGTCATTGGCGAGCGCCTCGCGGAAATGTATTGGAAAGCCCAGCGCACCAAGGAAGCAGAGACGGAAGCGAAAGATATTCTGAGGCGTGACCCTGGTGATGTTCAGTCCCGCCGCCTGCTGGGAAGAATCTATTTGCGCAGCCTGGGCGATGTGAACGCCGGGAGCGGCCAGTCCGAAACCGCGAACAAAGCCATTGAACAGTTCCGCGAAATCAACCGGCTGGATCCCACCGACACCGAATCCGCGCTCTGGCTCGCGCGGCTTTACCGGCTGAAGAACGAGCACGACAAGAGCGAACAGGTTTTGCGCGGCATCCTGAAAACCGATCCCGATAACGAGCAGGCGGTCGAGCAACTGACGCAGCTTTTGATGGATGAAGGCAAATCCGAAGAAGCCGTGAAGCTGCTGGAAGGGATTACCGAGCATTCGGCAACGCCGGTGTTGCTGGACTTGCTCGGAGATGCTTACACCCAGGCGCACGAACTGCCTAAGGCGGAAACGGCCTACCGCAAAGCCGCGGACATGGATCCTTCCGAATTGAGCCATCAGCGCGGGTTGGGGCAAACCCTCCTGGCCGAAGAGAAATTCAAAGAAGCGCTGGCCGTCTACCAAAAGCTCTCGGACCTGATGCCCGATGACTCCGACGTGTACCTGCGCATCGCGCAAATCTACCGGGAACTTCATCAGCTCGACAAAGCCGAAGAAAACCTGGTGAAGGCTCGCCAATATGCTCCCGGCAGCCTCGAAGTCATGTACAACGAGGGAATGTTGTACGAATCGCAGGGCCGCTACGACGATGCGATTCGCGTTCTTATCGATGCTGTGACGGGGATCAAGGGCCAGGCCGCCACGATGCCTTCGCGGCGCCGCTCGCTTTCGATTTTGTATCAGCAACTCGGCCAGCTGTATCGCGAAGTCCAGAATTATCAGGCGGCGATCTACACGTTTGAAGAGTTGGGGCACCTGGGCGACGAAGAAGACCGCCGCGCGCGCATGATGATCATGGACACCTACCGCGCCGCCAAGGATTTGCCGCGTGCTCTTCAAACCGGCAAGGAAGCCATGGCCAAGTACCCGGCGGATCCCGGAATTCGCACGAGCTACGCGCTGCTGCTCGGCGAAAACTCGCAGACCGACGACGCTGCAAAAATCCTGCGCGCGCAATTGCATGGAGACACCGCCGACCGCGACACCTACCTCAACATTGCGCAAGTTTATGAACGCGGCCGCCGCTACAAGGAAGCCGAAGAATCCGCGCGCGCCGCAGAAGTCCTCCCCGGCCAGCCGCGCGACAACGAAATGGTGTGGTTCCTCCTCGGAGCCATTTACGAGCGCCAGAAACTTTATGACAAGGCCGAAGTGGAGTTCAAAAAGGTTCTGGCCGTGAATCCCAAGAATGCTCCGGTGTTGAATTATTACGGTTACATGCTTGGCGACCTTGGAATCCGCCTCGACGAAGCGCAAGCGTTAGTCGAGCGCGCCTTGAAAGAAGAGCCCTATAACGGCGGGTATCTGGATAGTTTGGGCTGGATTTATTACAAGGAAAATCGGACTGCCGACGCCGAAGCCATCCTTCGCAAAGCCCTCGCGCGCGAAGGCCACGATCCCACGATTCACTCGCACTTGGGCGATGTCTACGCCAAGCGCGGCCGCCAGGACCTGGCCGCCGCGGAATGGGAAAAGTCGCTAGCGGAATGGCGCAAATCGCTACCGGCGGACGTCGAATCCGAAAAAGTAGCGGAGCTCGAGAAGAAGCTTTCGCAATCGAAGCATCGCGTGGCCTCGAAATCCACCGCCACGGACGACAAGCCTTGATTTACGAATGACCGAAGTCCGCATCCCAGCCTTCGCGAAAATCAATCTGCGCCTCGACATCTTGGGCAAGCGCGCGGACGGATATCACGAACTACGCACAATTTTTCAAACACTTTCCTTGCACGACGACATCCGGCTGCATGCATCCATGCGCCCTGGAATAACACTGACGATTCAGGGAAACACAGCGCTTGCCTCCGAACTTGTCCAAGAGAATCTGGTCTATCGCGCCGTTGACGCTGTAAAACACAAGCTGAAAATCGGCGGCGGCGTCGAAATCCAGCTCAAGAAAAGAATTCCTGCAGGTGGTGGGTTGGGCGGAGGCTCGAGCGATGCCGTGGCAGCAATGCTGGGTTACCTGCAACTGGTTAAGAAGAAGCTGGCCACTGTTCAAATGATGGAGGTCGCTGCCTCCCTCGGTGCCGATGTCCCTTTTTTCCTTTTCGGCGGGTGCGCTCTCGGCGTGAATCGCGGCGACGAGATTTACCCGCTGCAGGACGTTCCGAAGATGCATCTTCTCGTTGTTGTCCCTCGAGAGATCCGCGTGCCCACGCCGGACGCTTTTCGCTGGGTAAACGCCAAGCCTCTCGGTTTGACAAAATCTGCAGTAGACCCTAAACTCTTACAGTTCTGTGCTCTGTCCTGGAGCGCGCAGGGCAACGGCCTTTCGAACGATTTTGAGGGGCCAGTGTTCCGGCGTCATCCCCGGCTTGGTCAAATCAAGCGGGTTTTGCTCCAAAAAGGAGCGACAGAAGCCTCGCTGGCGGGTAGCGGTTCGGCGGTGTTTGGAATTTTCCCGAGCCCAGCGATGGCGCGCCGAGCCGCTGTTGGGTTTCCGCACGATCAGACCTTCGTTTGCGAGACACTCTCGCGCGACAGGTACGCTCGTCGAATGCATATCACGCGATAAAACCGCGTGTGCGCGAAGTGGAATCGTCCTTCAGCGTCTCCAAGAGAAGTAGTCCGTCAACAGTCAGCGGTTGAAGCATTCCGAGTCGCTTTTTTGCCCGGAATCATTTAGTCTGCGCGTCTCGGCTGAGTTCAGAGGCCAGGGGAAGCTGCAAAGACTCAGCCGTGCAGGAGAACCCGCGCTGTGAATGACGACCGATTTAAGATTTTTTCAGGCACAGCAAACCCGGTGCTTGCGGAGAGCATCTGCCGTCATTTGGATGTCCCGCTGGGCAAGGCGCTGCTGGGCCGGTTCAGCGATGGCGAAATCTATTTCCAGATTCTGGAAAATGTCCGCGGCGCCGATGTTTTTGTCGTGCAGCCGTGCCATCACCCGGTGGATAACCACCTGCTCGAGCTGCTGTTGATGATTGATGCGTTCAAACGCGCATCGGCCTGGCGTATTACCGCCGTGCTGCCGTATTACTGCTACGCGCGGCAGGACCGCAAGGACAAGCCGCGCGTTCCGATCTCCGCCAAGCTTGTGGCGGATTTGCTGGAGACGGCGGGCGCAAGCCGGGCGTTGACGCTGGATTTGCACGCGCCGCAGATTCAGGGCTACTTCGACGTGCCGGTGGATCATTTGTACGGTTCTCCCGTGCTGGTCGAATACTTCCGAGCGCGCGCGGTTTTTTGCAAAGAAGCTGGACGCGCCCTTGGCCATCGTGGACAAACGGCGAGTGGACGTGGACGTGAGCGAAGTGATGAACCTGATCGGCGACGTGCGCGGCCGCAGCACTCTCGTGGTGGACGACATCATTGACACCGCGGGAACGCTGGTGAAAACCGCTGATGCCTTGCTTCGCGAAGGTGCCACGCAAGTATACGCAGCCTGCACCCATGCGGTGCTTTCGGGCCCGGCGGTCGACAGGCTCCAGAAATCGAAGATTTGCGAAGTCGTGGCTACGGATTCCGTGCCGCTCAGCGAAGCGGCGAAGAAGATGGGGAAGATCAGGGTGTTGAGCGTCGCGGACCTGCTGGCCCGCGGCATTCGCTCAATTCACGAAGAAACCTCGATCAGCGAATTGTTCATCTGAAGAAGCATTTTCTTTGTAGTGGCGCAGCTTGCTGCGCCAGAAAAAGAGTTTAGTTTCAGGGAAGGGAAGAGGCCATGGCAGAGAAGGCACAAAAGGCAGAGCAGATTTTGGTCGAAAGCGCCCCGCGAGCGACTCGGGGCAAGAACGAAGCGCGGCGGCTTCGCCAGACCGGCAAAGTTCCGGCGGTTTTGTACGGCGGCAAGAGCGGCCCGATCACGCTGTCGGTAAACGCCAAGCAGGTGAGCGCGATTCTGCGCTCCCCGTCCGGACATAACACACTCTTTCAGGTGAGCGTGGGCGGCAAGTCGGAGCCTGCCATCGTGAAAGATTGGCTGGTTGATCCCATCACAGGAACGCTCTTACACGTAGACCTCATGCGCGTCGCGATGAACGTCCGCATGAAAGTCAAAGTGCCCGTTCACACGTTCGGCGAGCCCGCCGGCGTGAAAGTCCAGGGCGGCGTATTCGAGGTCGTCACTCGCGAGGTGGAAGTCGAGTGCTTACCCACTGACATCCCGACCGAATTCCGCATGGACGTCAGCGAGCTGATGCTCGGCAAACAATTGCGCGTTGGCGACCTGTCGATTGACCAGGCAAAGATCAAGCTGCTCACTGAACCCGAGCGCGTGATTGCCCACGTCGTTGCCCTCAAGGTCGAAGAAGAGAAGCCCGCGGAGGCAGTGGCAGCGGAAGGCGCAGCCCCGGCCGAGCCCGAGGTCATCAAGAAGGGCAAGAAGGAAGTCGAAGGCGAAGAAGGTGCCGAAGCGGCGGAAGCACAGCCCAAGGCCGAGAAAGCGGAGAAGCCGGAGAAGAAAGAAAAGAAGTAAGGATTGGGTTGATTGCGCGTGTCATCCTGAGCGAAGCGAAGGATCTCAACGAATCAACAGCTTACATTTTCTGATTCGGTTGAGATTCTTTCCGACGGGAGCGGAGCGCTAACACGATATGCGGCTCATTGTCGGACTTGGGAATCCCGATCCGGAGTACCAGTGGACGCCGCATAACCTGGGATTCATGGTCGTGGACGAACTAGCGAATCGCAACGGGATTCGCGTCGAGCGCCCAGAAGGCAAGGCGCTGGTGGGCCGTGGCAAGGTTGCAGGGGAAGAGGTGCTCCTGGCCAAGCCGCAGACGTACATGAATTTGAGCGGCATCTCAGTGAGGGATCTGCTCGCGAAGCACGAATTGGATGTGGATGCGCTGCTCGTGATGTGGGATGAAGTGCAACTGCCGTTGGGCACAATCCGCATTCATCCGGACGGCAGCGCGGGAAGCCACAACGGCGCGAAATCGGTGATCAGCGCCGTCGGCACGCAAAAGTTTGCCAGGCTCCGGCTGGGCTGTGGCCCTGAGCACCAATTGAGCAGCCGCAAAGAGCACGTGCTGCGGCCAATGAAGAAGCCGGAATTGGAAGTGGCCGCGGAGATGGTGGGCGAGGCCGGCGACGCCGTGGAAATGATTCTGACGCAGGGTTTGGACGCGGCGATGACGAAATACAACCGCCGCAAGCCTGCGGAACCGGAAGAGCCGGTGTAGCGCCGGATTTATCCCGCCGCGGTGTAGAGGCAGCAACAGGCCCGAGCGACTAAGAAAAGATTTGTCGGCCGCGCATCGCATTAAGAAGAAGGCGCGGCCGCAAAACGGTTGAGAGGAAAGAGGTCACCATGGAAGAGCGTTATTACGACTTGGTTTTCATCGTCCGGCCCGCAACTCCGGAAGACGAGATCAAGAAGATTCTTGGCGTGGTCGAACACACCTGCCAGGAAAAAGGCGGCAAGATTGAAAAGACCGAGCAATGGGGCACGCGCAAGCTGGCCTATCGCGTAGCCAAGCATCGCGAAGGCATCTACGTCCACCAGGAGATTCGCACCACGCACGGCGAACTGATTGCCGAACTGGAACGCCGCCTCCGCGTGCAGGACGCGGTCATCAAGTACCAGACCGTCCGGCTCGACGAAGATTTGAAGCGCCAGAAGAAGCTTTCGCTGAAGCGCGAGAAGCGCGCCGCACGGCGTCCGCGCCGCGCCACCGCGCCTCCGGCAGCGCCTCCAGCAGCGACTCCGGAGCAGGCCGCCGCCACGAGCTAGGCCGCGCCGGCAGTTATCGCGGCGGGGTCGGGACAGCGCCATGGTTGTAGTAGCGGCAATTTTACGAAGCCAGGGGACGTTTTGGTGATTGGGCTTACGCCGCGCAAAGCGGAGGGGCTTTAGTGAGTATAACCCCTTTAGGATCAACACTTGTGAGACTCCTCGCAAGTGTTGATTCTAAAGAGCTTACAGGAAGCATAAGTCCTTTAGAATGAACACTTATGCAAAAACGGGGGGGAGGGCTGGGCAATATCCCCCTAGCAAGTTTCGAAACTTAGAACTTACGGCTGAGAAATCAGAAGGGTGGTGAGTAT
>WNGL01003570.1_pt1 | contig 44306 bp, 33 predicted proteins | sample 5400591 | NCBI WGS metagenome assembly WNGL01 (sample SAMN13153377, study PRJNA577476) | soil metagenome | isolation source: 80 cm soil or saprolite under Garry oak tree replicate 1 | place: USA:California | collected 2016-06-15
CGCCAATCCAGCCAATTTCGCTCCTGTCGTTGGGCTGAGTTGGTCGATTCCTTATTTCGGAAAGGACAAGACCGTCCTCCGCGCCGGCTACAGCGTATCCTACGAAAGAAACGCTCTGATTCTGACAGACGATATTTCTGGCGACGAGCCGGGTTTGAGCACCGATACGCTGTTTACGTCGAACAATTTTCTCAACCTGCGCAACATTCGGCTTCCGCTGACACCCATCGGGGCGCCGCTGGAGACGGTTCCCCTTACAGACCGTTCCCAAACAGTTTGGTCCTTCGATAACCATTTGCGCACCCCATATACACAGAACTGGAACTTGACCGTTCAGAGGGACCTCCCCGGGGGAGTCACCTTCGATGTGCGTTACGTGGGAACGAAGGGAACAAAGCTGATTCGCACCGTCAACGTTAATGAAGTAAACATATTTGAGAACGGAATTTTAAACGCCTTCAAGACTACTCAAACCGGCGGGACTGCGCCGCTGTTGGACCGCTTATTCGGCCAATTTAGCGGGCGAGCCAGCGGATCCGCATTTGTACGCAGCTTTTCCACGACCAGAGGATATCTTGCGAATAATGATGTCGGTGATTTCGCCGATTTTATAAATGCCGCAACTGTGGGAGATGAACGAGGCGCGCTGCCGAGGCTGGCGGGATTCCCGGAGAACTGGATCGTCGTCAACCCCCAGTTTGCAGCCTCGGAATTCACAGGCAATCTCGCCAACTCGACATACCATGCGCTGCAACTCAATGCGAATAAGCGCTTCGGTAAAGGATGGACGTTGTTGAGTAACTACACCTGGAGCCGCGCGCTCGGTGAAGAAGTTGGAGAATCTCAGAAAGCTCGGCTTGGTGGGCAAGTCTTTTTGAGGAGTTACCGGGACGGAAGAGACCGGCATCTGGACAAACAGCTCCTCGACTTGCATCGAACGCACGTGTTTCGAAACAGCGGCATCTATGAATTGCCGTTCGGGCCCGGACACAAATTTCTTAGCGGCAGCGGACCATTTGTGGCGCGACTGGTTGGGGGATGGCAAGTTGGAGGCATCTTCAATTTGTTTTCCGGGGAACCGATTGGGTTAGCCACACAGGTCACTTCTTTTAATCAAACAATCCGCAACACACCGACTCTGGTTGGAGTGTTACCGAAGAGTACCGGGCAAGTGAGGCGCGTCAGCGATGGTGTCGTTTATTTCGCTGATCTCAAACAAGTATCCGACCCCGCCGTTACCGGCCTGACGTCGATGCAGGCTCTCAGCGCGGCGAGCACCCTCAAGGCGATTGCGGACGCGTCCGGCAAAATCATCGCGGTGAATCCGGCGCCGGGTACTGTCGGTTCTCTCTCACAAACCTATCTGGAAGGGCCCGACTCATTTCGGTTCGATGCGAACTTGATCAAACGAATTCCTATTCGCGAAAGCAAGGAACTGTTAATTCGGGGTGATTTCATCAACCTGCTGAACAGTCCGCAATTCGATGATCCGAACACTAACATCAATTCCCCCAGCTTCGGCCGCATCACAACGGCGGGAGGAGAGCGCATTATCGTGCTGAGCATGCGCCTCAATTTCTGATTGCTTGGCAATGCCGCGCAACTACGGTAGATTTGCTCAATCGAGAGGAGCTCTCTATGATTTCCTTAACCGTAAACGGAAAACAGTATGACGTTGACGTGAGTCCGGACACGCCGTTGCTCTGGGTGATACGCGACGCAATCGCTTTGACCGGAACGAAGTTTGGATGCGGCCTGCAGCAATGCGGAGCCTGCACGGTCCATGTGGACGGTGTCGCGGTTCGTTCCTGCGGGACGCCCGTGTCGAGTGTTGGGACGAAGAAGGTCACAACAATCGAAGGTCTTTCACCTTCGTCGCATCCGCCGCGCCATTCATCGCGCGGCCGGTGTATAGGGCATGAGCGGCTGCGAATGCAAGCCCGATAGGGCGCAGCCATAAATTAGAGGTAGCATATGACAAAGACACTGACTAGACGCACCTTCTTAAAAGTGAGCGCGGCAGGCGGCGCGCTGCTCGTGGGCGGGTATGTTCCCGGCTTGCGCGAAACCAGCACAGCCGAAGCGGCTGGTGTTTTGGAACCAAATGTCTGGGTCAAGATCGGCGCCGACGACACAGTCACCATCATGTTGTCTCAGCTCGAAATGGGCCAAGGCGTGATGACCTCGATGCCGATGCTCCTGGCCGAAGAACTCGATGTGGATTGGAACAAGATCAAAACCGAGTGGGTTCCTGCGGACCTCAAATACGGTAATCCCAATTTCGGTGGCGCACAGTTGACGGCCGGCAGCAACAGTGTTCGCGGCATGTGGAGGATCCTGCGACAGGCTGGAGGAAGCGCGCGGGCAATGCTCGTTACCGCCGCTGCTCAGTCCTGGAACGTGGAGGAAAATGCGTGCTCCACGGAGAAGGGCGAAGTCATCCACAAAACCAGCGGGCGCCGTTTGCGATACGGCGCACTAGTCGAGAAGGCCGCGGCCCTGCCGGTTCCGAAAACGGTTTCGTTGAAGAGTCCGAAAGAATTCCGTCTGCTCGGCCAGTCGCTGCCGCGGCTTGATATTCCGGAAAAGGTGAACGGGAAAGCGACGTTCGGCATCGACGTGAAGCGTCCCGGGATGCTGATTGCGCGCGTGGTGAAGTGCCCCGTATTTGGCGGAAAAGTCGAGAGCTTCAACGCCGATAAGGCAAAGGCGGTGCCTGGTGTCCGCAACGTTGTCCAAATCGGCAGCGGTGTCGCTGTCGTGGCGGATAACTATTGGGCCGCTTCGAAGGGCGCGCAGGCTCTGGAAGTGAAATGGAACGAAGGTCCTCTCGCAAACTTGAGCAGCGCCGAGATCCTGAAGAAATACGCAGCGCTTGCCGAGCAACCAGGCAAGGTGGCGCGCAACAATGGCGACGCCATGGCGGTTTTGAAGACCGGTACACGCTCATTCGAGCGGGTGTTCGAAGTGCCGTTCCTCGCCCACGCGTGCATGGAGCCGATGAACTGTACAGCAGATGTCCGGGCCGACCGGTGTGATGTGTGGGTTCCAACACAGGGCCAGACCGCATCGCATCAGGCTGCGATCGCGGCATCGGGACTTCCGGCGAAGGCAGTCAACATCTACACGACTTACCTTGGCGGCGGTTTTGGCCGGCGCGGCGAGGCGGATTTTGTCACGGATGCCGTGGAAACTTCAAAGGCTGCCGGAAAACCCGTGAAGGTCATCTGGACGCGAGAAGACGACATTCAACACGACTATTATCGGCCCATCACCTACGTTCGGATGTGGGGTGCAATCGACGAATCCGGCAAGCCCGTCGCCTTCATGCAACGCATCGTGCAGCAGTCGCTGATGAAACGGCTTGGGCCGCTGCCTCCCGACGGTGTCGACCGCATCTCTGTGGATGGTGCCGCCACGTTGCCCTACGACATTCCGAATGTCCGTGTTGAATACATCGAAACCGATCCGGGAATTCCGTATGGTTTCTGGCGTTCTGTCGGTGCGTCGGTGCAGGGCTTCGTCGTCGAAGCTTTCATGGACGAACTCGCAACGACGGCGGGGAAAGATCCCTACGAGTTCCGCCGTGATCTTCTAAGTAAACACCCGCGTCATCGCGCTGTGCTCGACGCCGTTGCTGAGAAATCCGGATGGGGGAAGCCGCTTCCGTCAGGGCATAGCCGCGGAATTGCTGTTATGGAAGCTTTCGGCAGCATCGTCGGCCAGGTCGCCGAGGTCTCGGTCGCGAGCGGAGCAGTGAAAATCCACAAAGTGTGGGTTGCTGTCGATACGGGGTGGGTCATTAATCCGGACACTATCAAAGCTCAGATGGAAGGCGGTACGCTGTACGGCTTGACTGCGGCGTTGAAAGGAGAGATCACCATCCAGAATGGCCGTGTCATGCAGCACCACTTTGCCGATTATCCAATGATCCGGCACAACGAAGCGCCCGAGGTGGATGTACACATCGTATCGAGTACAGAAAACCCCGGCGGCATCGGCGAACCGAGCACTGCAGTCGCGGCTGGTGCTCTTGCGAATGCGGTCGCTGCGGCGACGGGTAAGCGTATCTACAAGCTGCCCATCAAAGCGTAGCTGTAGCGGCGAATTATGAAGCTGTGAAAAAAAATGCCAGACTCCAACTTGTCAGCTGTCGAATGTCTGTTGTGGGTTGTGTAATGTAGTTGTTAAAGCGCCAGATGGCCGGCTGACCAGATGATCCTTAGTGGAAAAACGATTTAGTCCTCAAGGCATTTCGTCAATGGGTCGTTTTAACAAGTTCATAGAACATCGCACAACAGACATTCGACGTTTGACAAGTTTGGCGCTCGTCAATTTTTTCACACCTTCATAAGACCGCCGCTACAGTCCACCTCACTTGAAAAATTTTCACTCCGGCATAAGTTTCGTTAAATGTCCACCCTACTCGATGCCTATTCTGAAGCCGTTATTACAGCGTCTGAGCGTGTAAGTCCGTCTGTCGTCAAGATCGAAGTGCGGCAGCAAGCAAGGAGCGGGGGTTCCGGTTCCGGTTTTATCTTTACGCCCGATGGATTCATTCTGACCAACAGTCATGTGGTGTATGGCGCGAATAAGATCGAAGTGACTCTCCCGGATGGTGAGCGGTGCGAAGCAGACAAGGTCGGCGACGATCCCGATACCGATCTTGCCGTCGTGCGCATCACGGCGCCTAATCGGATTCCTGCAAGGCTCGGCGATTCGCAATCGATCCGGGTCGGTCAGCTCGTCATTGCCATTGGCAACCCTTATGGCTTTCAAGCGACCGTCACGTCGGGTGTGGTGAGCGCGCTCGGCCGTTCCCTGCGATCGCAATCCGGCCGGTTGATCGATAACATTATCCAGACCGATGCCGCGTTGAATCCGGGCAATTCCGGGGGCCCGCTGGTCACGTCGAACGGTGAGGTCATCGGAGTCAATACTGCCGTGATCCGGCCCGCCCAGGGAATTTGCTTTGCAATTGCCATCAATACGGCGAAATTCGTCGCGGGCCGGCTGATTAAAGATGGAAAGATCCGGCGGGGATATATCGGTGTGGCGGGCCAAAACGCGCCGCTACATCGCATGTTGGTTCGGGGACATCATCTGCAGGTTTCGAGTGGAGTTTTTGTCGCCGGGATTGAACCGGACAGCCCCGCGGCGCGGGCAGGCCTCCGTGAAGGTGACCTTATCGTCGCTTTCAATGACCAGGCGATTGCTCATGTCGACGCGTTACATCGCGCTCTGACCGATTATGAGCCCGGCGTGCGCGCGAATCTTACCGTGTTGCGCGGAACAGAGAAGATCGTGTTGAGTATCGTTCCTTTGATGCGATAGCTGCGGACGGCTCATTTTGATTGCATGGTGGTGGATTTTGCTTTACCGGACATGTCAGGTTTCGATTTACTGGAAGGGTTGAAAAAAGAACTCGGCTTGTACGATCTACCGATAATCGTGTACACGGCCAAGGAAATGTCGCCAAAGGAAGAGACGCGCCTCCGGAAGCTTTCCGAGTCGATTATCATCAAGAATGCACGGTCGCCCGAGCGCCTGCTGGCGGAAACCTCACTGTTCCTGCATCGCGCTTCGGCGAAGCTTCCGCCCGAAAAACGCAAGATGCTGGAAGAGGAACAGAAAGTCGATCCGGCATTGAACGGAAAGAAAGTTCTCGTCATCGACGACGACGAAAAATGCATGGAAGCGGGGTGCGACCGATTACGTATCCAAGCCGGCGGACGTCGATCGCCTGCTGTCGTAAGTCAACATTCTTCTCGTCGACGATCGGCGCCCGAATCTGTTCGCTCTGGAAAGCATACTGAAGAGTCTTGGGCAAAACCTGGTGGAAGCGACTTCAGGCGTGGAAGCGTTGAAGTACCTTCTCAGGAATGAAGTTGCGGTCATTCTGCTGGACGTTGAAATGCCCGATATGGACGGGTTTCAGACGGCAACGCTGATCAGGGAACGCGAGAAAACCAAACACACTCCGATTATCTTTCTGACGGCCATCAGTAAAAGCGATGTTCATGTCAGCCAGGGGTATTCCCTCGGCGGCGTCGATTACATCTTCAAGCCATTTGCGCCCGACGTCCTGAAATCGAAAGTAGCGGCCTTTGTTGAGATGTTCAAACAACGCCGCGAAGCGCAGCGGCAATCGGCCTTGCTCCAAGCCGAGCGTGACTTCGTCACGGCAGTTCTCGATACTGTCGCCAGCTTTGTGCTTATCCTGGATTCGGAGGGACGCATGCTGCGAGTGAACCGCTCATGGGAAGGCATGACAGGCTTTTCACTCGATGAGGTCTGGGGCAAATATTTATGGGATTATCTTGAAGATAAAGAAGGGGCCCGCGATTTCCTGAAGGACCGGGAACCTGGGAAGGAACGCGAAGACTATTGGCTTACGAAACGCCGCAAGCCACGCTTAGTGTCCTGGTGTTCGACCGTTCTCAGCGACGAGGCCGGCGGGCCGGAACATTACGTCGTGACCGGGCGCGATATTACCGAACTGCGCCAGCGCACCGAAGAGTTGGAGAGCTTCACGTATTCGGTTTCACACGATATGCGGGCTCCTGTTCGCGCGATTGACGGCTTCACGCGCATTCTCATCGAAGAGTATTCCGGCAAACTGGACGAGGAAGGCCGGCGGCTGCTTGAAATCGTCCGGACCAACACGGAAAGGATGGGGCAGCTCATCGACGGGCTCCTTGCCTTATCCAGATTGGGCCGCGAGAAGGTTACTTTCTCCGAAATCGATATGGCCGAGCTTGCGCTCGCCGCCTTCGAAGAACAGAAAGCGGCGGGCGGAAATGAGCGCAACATTTCATTCAAGTTGTTTGAACTCCCGCCGGCCTACGGCGACAAACGTTTGCTCGCCCAGGTGTTTCAGAATCTGCTGTCGAATGCGATCAAGTTTACCCGTAACGAGAAATCTGCAGAAATCGAAGTCGGGTCCATACCGGGGCCGCCCGAAGCAACTTATTTCGTGCGCGACAACGGTGTGGGTTTTGATATGAATCATGCCCAGAAACTGTTCGGAACGTTTCAGCGCTTGCACGGAGCCGACGAATTCGAGGGAAGTGGCATCGGGTTAGCGACAGTGCGCCGCATTATCGACCGCCACGGTGGCCGCGTCTGGGCGGAAGCCAAGCCGGGTCGAGGCGCCACATTCTATTTTTCGCTTCCCGTGCGCGAGCGGCGCCGTAACGTTCCGCCGCCTGGGTGAACAGCCGCAAAGCCATCTGATTGGTTTGTCGAGCCTGTTGTCATTCTGTCCCCGATTTTCCAAGGTTGTGGACGCAATTTGAATGCCGGGAAAATTCCCCTCCTCTGCGAGGAGGGGAATTTTTTCTATGACGCGTTTTGGACGGCGGTGATCGGGATTAGTTCTCGCAACGGAAAAGTGACCGTAAAAGTAGCGCCGCGGCCTTCTCCTTCACTGCTGGCTTCGATGACTCCACCGTGAAGTTCGACGAAGTGCCGAGCGATCGAGAGGCCGAGTCCGAGTCCGCTGGCGGTCCGGCTGCTCATCGTCTCGGCCTGCCGGAAACGATCGAAGATGTAAGGCAGAAATTGCGGGCTGATGCCTTTTCCCGTATCAATGACCGTGAGCCTGGCCTCACCCTCCGTATACTCCAACTTCAGCCGCACCAGGCCACCGGAGGGCGTGAACTTCACAGCGTTTGATAAGAGATTCCACACGATCTGCTGCAAACGATGGGGATCTCCGGAAATCGAGCCGGCGTCGGATGCAAGCTCGCATTCCAGACGAATGGCTTTTGCATCGGCTGTCGGCCGTACGGAGTCGAGAGCCGCTTCCACAGCAGAGGATAGGCGCACAGGTTGCATCTCCAAACGGAGGCGGCCCGTAATAATTCTGGAGACATCGAGCATGTCTTCGATGAGCTCGGCTTGCGCTTTTGCGTTTCTTTCGATTACTTCGAACGCCCGAGCCGTGGTGATTTCATCGAGCCGTTTGGCGCGGAGGATCTGGATCCAGCCGAGAATTGCATTCAGTGGAGTTCGCAATTCGTGCGACAGGGTGGCGAGAAATTCGTCCTTCGCCCTGCTCGCTTCCTGAGCTTCACGATACAGACGCGCATTCTCCAGAGCCAAACTGATGCGACGGGCGACGTCCTGCGCAAAGATCAGTTCGGCAGAGGTATACCGCGCTGCCTTCCCGGATGCGAATCCGATGACACCGATGATCGAATGTCTGCCCTGAATCGGAACGACAACTGCGGATCGAAGTCCCAGTTCCTTCAATGCTTCGTATTTCTGCGTGTCGTTGACTGTATCGCGCAGTTCCTCGTCGCTGATATCTGCAAACAACTCGGGAGTCCCCGTCTGAAACACACGAACGACCGGCAGTGTATTGCTGGATAAGTCTTCCGGCCGGATCTCAATTTGCTGCGCAAGGTATTCCTTCTGAGGATCCGCATGCGCAATGAGGGCTGAACTGATTCCGTTATCTTGAAGCCGAAGATAAACGAAACACCAGTCGGCGAACGTGGGAATCGCGAGCCGCGAAACGGTGACGAGCGTTCGCTCGTAATCCAGCGTCGCGGATAACAGCGTGCTTGCTTCCGCAAGGAACGCGGCGCGTTTCTCCGCTGCTTCGGCTTCAGCGCGCGCTGCCTCGGCACGAATGAATTTTTCGCGTTGCGCCTCGGCACGCCTTCGTTCGGTAATGTCGTTTCCGGTGAGGATGACGTGATTGGTGCCTAGCGCGGTTTTGGACCACGCGATCAGTCGAGAGGTCCCGTCCTTCGCCGTCCAATAGTTTTCGGCTTGCACAAGATCGTTCCAGGGTCCAGCCGATACGAAAAACGATGATAGAGGCCGCCCAGTCACGTCTTCTCGCGAGTAACCCAGGATCCGCTCAAAGGCACGGCTGGCGCGAACGATCTTCTGGTGGGAATCCAGCACAATAATGATGCTGCCGGCGTTATCCAGGACGGTGGAGACAAAATCCCGCTCCGATTGGAGGGCGACGTTGAGTTTTCGAATTTCGTCGTTGCTGCTCGCTAGCTCCGCAACCATCTGCTGAAGCAGACCCGCCTGGCGGTTCACCTGTTCCCTTCTCTTGTGAAGCTCAACGAAAACCGAAACCTTCGAACGGAGAATTTCCGGTACAAACGGTTTTGTCAGGTAATCGACAGCCCCCAGCGAGTAACCTTTAAAGACATGCTGCTCCGCTTTGTTGATGGCGGTCAGAAAAATGATCGGAGTGTGACGGGACTTCTCACGTTCACGGATCAGTGCGGCTGTTTCGAAACCGTTGATCACCGGCATATCGACATCGAGAATGATGAGCGCGAATTCCAGATGAAGCAGATGTCGCAGGGCGTCAATTCCGGACTGCGCGCGGACCAGGTTTTGTCCAAGGTCGCTCAAGAGTGCTTCGAGTGCGACGAGGTTTTCGACGTGATCGTCGACCAGCAGGATATTGACCTTCTCATCGGTCATGCTTTCATCCTCTGACCCACCGACAAATCGACCAGAAACGACGCAATGTTCTCGAGCGGCAATACCTTATCGGCGATGGCGAAGTCGATGGTGCCGTCCGGCATAGGGCGGCCTTCTACGGTAAGCGGGTCTTGCACCACGGTGAACCCTCCGCATTCCTTGACCCGCTTTAATCCGGCCGCGCCATCGCGGGTCATTCCCGTCAGGAGCACGCCCAGAACTCCTTCGCGGAATGTTTCCGCAGCCGACTCAAACAATACGTCGATGGAAGGCCGAGCATGGGACACGGGGCCTTCTGTCGAGAGCGCCAGATGATTACCATCGATAAGAACATGGTAATTCGAAGGCCCTACAAAAATCTGCCCTGCCTTGATCTCCTGTTTGTCATCGATTTCGACGACCGGCAATGAAACATAGGCTGCAAGTAAGGGAGCAAAAAGTTCCGACTCCTCGAAACTGCGATGTTGCACAACGACGACGGGAAGGGCAAAGTCCTTCGGCAAACCATGGAGGACGGTCTTTAAAGCATGAAAACCGCCGAGCGACGTTCCGGCCACCATGATTTGAAATCTCATCAGCGGGTTCTCCGGTACAGTCTGGCGGTTTTATCAATCTGCTCGTACGCGTACTCCTGCGGGCTGAACTTCATGGTTTCCTTTGCGCCCAGGCCGATGACTCCAAATGTGGCGAGGCTTTCGTGTAACAATTTGAAAACATGAGCCTGGAGTTCGTTGTTGAAATAAATCATCACGTTCCGGCAAAGGATCAGGTGAAATTCATTGAACGATGCATCGGTAGCCAGGTTGTGTTGCGCGAATACAACGTTGGCCCGCAGCGCTGAGTTCAAAATTGCGTGTTCGTAGGCCACCGTGTAGTAATCTGAAAAGAGTCTTTTCCCCCCCGCTCTGGTGTAACTGTGTGCATACGTCTGCATCAGATCGCGCGGATAAATGCCTTCTTTGGCCTTTTTCAGAACCGCATCGTTAATATCCGTGGCGTAGACGCGGCACCGGTTGTAGATGCCCTCTTCCTCCAGTACGATGGCCAAAGAATAGACCTCTTCTCCCATGGATGCGCCGGCTATCCAGATGCGACTAAAGGGATAGGTGCGGAGTAGAGGCACGACTTCTCTACGGAATGTCACGTAGAAGTGCGGGTCGCGAAACATCGAACTGACGTTGACCGACAGGCTGTAAACGAACCGGTCCAGCCACTCGCGATCGTGAAGAATGCGGTCCTGCAGAAGGGATACGCTTCCAATTCGTTCGTCATGAATGAAGTTCCTTACCCGCCGCCTGAGCGAGGAGCGCGCATAATTCCGGAAATCAAAGCCGTATTGCCGGAAGATTCCTTCCAGTAAAAGGTCGATCTCGATATCTTCGACGGATTGAGATTGTTGTATCGCCAACATCGTGATTAGCCACAAAAAAGGCACAAAATACACAAAGGTTTTGTGGTTCTTGTGCCTTTTTTGTGGCCCTTCCCTTCTTATTTAAACAGCCACACCCTCAACAACGAAAGCAACTGGTCGCTGTCGGCCGGTTTCGTGATGTAATCGGAGGCGCCGGCTTGGATGCACTTCTCCCGATCCCCTTTCATGGCCTTTGCCGTTAGCGCGATCAGCGGGATGGACCGGAATTCCTCCATCGCGCGAATCTGCCGCATGGCTTCATAGCCGTCCATTTCGGGCATCATGATGTCCACCAGCGGTCTTTGCCGTTCTCTGCGTAGAGCACCTGCATTTCGTAGCGTTCGAGCAGGCTCGTCAGCGCGAAGATATTGCGCATATCGTCATCGATGATGAGCACTTTCTTGTGTTCGAGAATCGGATCTTTCTTGTGGAGTTGCTCGAGCATCTGGCGTTTCGTTTCGGGCAGGCTTTCTTCCACACGGTGCAGGAACAGCGCCGTCTCGTCCAGCAACCGCTCGAGCGATCGGACGTCTTTGACGATAATCGTTTCCGCCAAACGTCTGAGCTCGGTTTCCTCTTTAAGGCTGAGGTCCTTTCCTGTGTAAATGATGATCGGAATGTCGCCAAACTCCGACTTGATCTGCTGCATCAAGTCGAATCCGTTCATATCGGGCAAGCCCAGGTCGAGCACGATGCAGTCGTAATGTTTGCTGCGCAATTGGGTCATCGCTTCTTCGCCCGTGCCGACGGCAATTGTCTCAACGTCACCCTCTCCGATCAGTTCCTTGATGCTTTGTTGCGCGACCGTATCGTCTTCGATCACCAACAAGCTCTTGACGCTGCGCTGAACGAAGCTTTCGATCCGTCCGAGCGCATCGCGGAGCTGTTCCGGAGTCGCTGGTTTGTTTTCGAACGCCATCGCTCCCATCTTCAGCCCGCGCTGGCGTTCTTCAGCGACGGAGATGATGTGCACCGGGATATGCCGTGTGTTCTTCGTATGCTTCAAACGGTCGAGCACACTCCATCCGTCCATGCCAGGCAGTTCTATATCCAGAGTGATTGCCGTGGGCGTGTACTGGCGAGCCAGCGCCAGCCCGGCGTCGCCGCGTGTGGCGACAATCGTCTTGAAACCGCGCTCGCGTGCCATCTCCACGATGATTTTCGCGAAATTCAGGTCGTCCTCGATAATCAGCAGCGTGCGGTCGCCGGGCTCGATACTGGAACGATCGTCATCCACGGCATTCTCGATGATGAGCGAGACTTCTATTTCGGGCTCCCGCGCCTGCGCGACGGATTGGTCGGGAACTTGAGCGCTCGCATGCGGCCGCCGTTGTTTTTTGTTCATATCCGGCGTATACGTTGCGGGCAGATACAGCGTGAACGTGCTGCCTTCGCCGGCCGTGCTGTCCAGCCTGATTTCTCCGCCAAGCAGAGTCGCAATCTCGCGACTAATGGAGAGGCCGAGGCCGGTCCCTCCGTACTTCCGTGTGACGGTCCCGTCTGCCTGTTGGAAAGGCTCGAAAACGATCTTGTGTTTGTCGGAAGAAATGCCGATCCCGGTATCGATCACTGAGAATGCCACCACAGATTCGGCACTGTTGAGTGTCTGATGGTCGGAACTCCACCCATCGCCGACAGGACTGATATTGATGGATACCCGGCCCTTCTCGGTAAATTTGAACGCGTTCGACACGAGATTCTTGAGCACCTGCTGCAGGCGCCGCTGGTCGGTATACATGCCTTGCGAGAGCGAAGAATCGACGTAGATACCGAAGTCGAGACCTTTGTCGTGCGCGACCTGCCGGAAAGTTCGTTCCATGTACTGTGACAGATCGTCGAACAGAACGCGGCCAACTTCGACTTCCATCATGCCGGATTCGATCTTCGACATATCGAGGATCTCGTTGATCAATTCCAAGAGATCGGAACCGGATGAGTGGATAGTTCGAGCGAACTCGCGCTGTTTATCCGTGAGGTTCTCTTCGCTTTCCGCCAGCAGCTTGGCAAGAATCAACATACTGTTCATCGGCGTTCGCAGTTCGTGCGACATGTTCGCCAGGAACTCGGATTTGTACTTGGATGTCAGCGCAAGCTGCTCGGCTTTTTCCTGCAGCGCGCGGCTTGCCCTCTCGATTTCCTGATTCTTACGTTCGACTTCCAGGTTTTGCTTGGCGAGCAGGTTGGCCTTTTCTTCCAGCTCTTCGTTGGTCTGCTGCAACTTATCTTGCTGTTGCCGGAGGCGCTCTTCGGATTCCTGCAGTGTCTTGGCTTGCTCCTGCAGCCGGCGGTTGGTTTCCGTCAATTCCGCCTGCCGGGTCTGCAGTTCGTTGGCGAGTGACTGCGACTGCTTCAAAAGCTCTTCGGTTCTCATCGTCGCTGTGATCGTGTTGAGCACGATGCCGATCGATTCGGTGAGCTGGTCGAAGAATGTGAGGTGAATATCACTGAACCGCTGGAACGAGGCGAGCTCGATCACCGCTTTGACCTGACCTTCGAACAACACCGGCAGAACAACGATGTTCAGCGGCGGCGCCTCGCCCAGGCCGGAATTGATCTGGATGTAACCGGCAGGTACATCGACCAACAGTATTCGGTCTTTTTCGAAAGCGCACTGTCCGACCAACCCTTCTCCGGCCCGGAAGCGATTCGCGATATTCTTGCGCTCGCGGTAGGCGTAGCTGGCCAGTAATTTCATATCGACTTCGCCGCCCTCCGGACCCTCATTGATGTAGAACACACCGTGTTGCATCGAAACCAGTGGCGCCAGCTCCGACAAGATCAGCTTGGATACGGCGAGCAGGTCGCGCTGGCCTTGCAGCAATCTGGTGAACTTCGCAAGGTTTGTTTTCAACCAGTCCTGGGATGTGTTCTTTTCGGTCGTTTCGCGCAGGTTGCGAATCATTTCATTGAGGTTGTCTTTCAGCGCCGCCACTTCGCCTGCCGCATCTACTGCGATGGATCGTGAGAGGTCGCCCTTGGTCACGGCCGTGGCCACCTCGGCGATAGCACGGACTTGCGTCGTTAGAGCCGCCGCCATGCGGTTCACGTTATCGGTGAGGTCGCGCCAGGTACCGGCAGCGCCGGGCACCGATGCCTGACCTCCGAGTTTTCCTTCGATACCGACCTCGCGGGCCACAGTCGTGACCTGATCGGCAAAGGTCGCCAGCGTATCGATCATGTTGTTGATCGTTTCGGCCAGCTCTTCGATCTCGCCTTTGGCTTCCAGCACGAGTTTTCGTTTGAGGTTTCCATTCGCAACCGCGGTCACCACCTTCGCGATGCCACGCACCTGGTTGGTGAGGTTCGAAGCCATCAGGTTGACGTTATCGGTGAGGTCCTTCCAGGTCCCGGCCACACCCTTCACTTCGGCCTGGCCGCCGAGTTTTCCTTCAGTGCCGACCTCGCGGGCGACGCGCGTGACTTCGGAAGCAAACGAAGAGAGCTGGTCCACCATCGTGTTGATGGTGTTCTTCAGCTCGAGAATTTCACCACGGACGTCCACTGTAATTTTCTTGGACAGATCGCCCGTGGCGACTGCTGTTGTTACGGCTGCAATGTTTCGTACTTGAGTCGTCAGGTTCGTGGCCATGAAGTTGACGTTGTCGGTGAGGTCTTTCCACGTACCGGCCACACCGCGCACATCGGCCTGGCCGCCGAGCTTTCCTTCGGTACCGACCTCGCGGGCGACGCGCGTGACTTCGGAAGCAAACGAAGAGAGCTGGTCCACCATCGTATTGATGGTGTTTTTCAATTCAAGAATCTCGCCGCGCACGTCCACTGTAATTTTCTTGGACAGGTCGCCGCGCGCCACTGCTGTCGTCACTTCCGCGATGTTTCGCACCTGGTTCGTCAGGTTGGACGCCATGAAGTTGACGTTATCGGTAAGGTCTTTCCACGTACCGGCCAAACCCTTCATTTGAGCCTGGCCGCCGAGCTTACCTTCAGTGCCGACCTCGCGGGCGACGCGCGTGACTTCGGAAGCAAACGAGGAGAGTTGGTCCACCATGGTATTGATCGTGTTCTTCAGCTCGAGCACCTCGCCACGCACGTCCACTGTAATTTTCTTGGAAAGATCTCCATTCGCCACAGCTGTCGTGACTTCGGCGATGTTGCGGACCTGAGTGGTGAGATTGTTCGCCATAAAGTTCACGTTATCGGTAAGGTCTTTCCACGTACCGGCCAAACCCTTCATTTGAGCCTGGCCGCCGAGCTTACCTTCAGTGCCGACTTCGCGGGCGACGCGCGTGACTTCGGAAGCAAACGAGGAGAGTTGGTCCACCATAGTATTGATCGTGTTTTTCAGCTCGAGCACCTCTCCTTTCACATCTACGGTAATTTTTTTCGTCAAATCGCCGCGGGCTACAGCCGTGGTGACTTCGGCGATGTTGCGGACCTGAGTGGTGAGGTTGGTCGCCATGAAATTGACGTTGTCGGTGAGGTCTTTCCAGGTTCCGGCTACGCCCTTCACTTCGGCCTGGCCGCCGAGTTTTCCTTCGGTACCGACTTCGCGGGCGACACGGGTGACTTCGGAGGCAAACGAGGAGAGCTGGTCCACCATCGTGTTGATGGTGTTTTTCAATTCAAGGATTTCTCCGCGCACAACCACGGTGATTTTTTTGGAGAGGTCGCCGCGGGCCACGGCGGTTGTCACTTCGGCGATGTTACGTACCTGGCTGGTGAGGTTCGACGCCATCGAATTCACGTTATCCGTCAGGTCTTTCCACGTACCGGCCACGCCCTTCACTTCGGCCTGGCCGCCGAGTTTTCCTTCGGTACCGACTTCGCGGGCCACGCGGGTGACCTCCGAAGCGAACGAGGAGAGCTGATCCACCATGGTGTTGATGGTGTTCTTCAGCTCGAGCACCTCGCCGCGCACATCCACTGTAATCTTCTTGGAAAGATCTCCATTCGCCACAGCCGTTGTGACCTCGGCGATGTTGCGGACCTGAGTGGTGAGATTGTTCGCCATGAAGTTGACGTTGTCGGTCAGGTCTTTCCAGGTACCGGCCACGCCCTTCACTTCGGCCTGGCCGCCGAGTTTTCCTTCGGTACCGACTTCGCGGGCGACGCGGGTGACTTCGGAAGCAAACGAGGAGAGCTGGTCCACCATCGTGTTGATGGTGTTCTTGAGCTCGAGAATTTCTCCTTTCACGTCCACCGTAATCTTCTTCGTCAAGTCGCCGCGGGCCACGGCGGTGGTGACCTCGGCGATGTTCCGGACCTGGTTGGTGAGGTTGTTCGCCATGAAATTGACGTTGTCGGTCAGGTCTTTCCACGTACCCGCAACACCTTTGACCTGCGCCTGGCCGCCGAGCTTTCCTTCGGTACCGACCTCGCGGGCGACGCGGGTGACTTCCGAAGCGAACGACGAAAGCTGGTCCACCATGGTGTTGATGGTGTTCTTGAGCTCGAGAATTTCTCCTTTGACGTCCACCGTGATCTTCTTCGAGAGATCTCCGCTGGCGATAGCTGTCGTGACCTCGGCGATGTTCCGGACCTGATTGGTCAGGTTGGACGCCATGAAGTTGACGTTGTCGGTCAGGTCTTTCCATGTACCGCCGACGCCCTTGACCTGCGCCTGGCCGCCGAGCTTTCCTTCGGTACCGACTTCGCGGGCGACGCGGGTGACTTCCGAAGCGAACGACGAAAGCTGGTCCACCATGTTGTTGATGGTGTTCTTGAGCTCGAGAATTTCTCCTTTGACGTCCACCGTGATCTTCTTCGAGAGGTCTCCGTTTGCAACCGCGGTCGTCACGTAGGCGATGTTACGGACCTGGTTGGTCAGATTGGATGCCATAAAGTTCACGTTATCGGTCAGGTCTTTCCAGGTTCCGGCCACGCCTTTGACCTGCGCCTGGCCGCCGAGCTTTCCTTCGGTGCCGACTTCGCGGGCGACGCGGGTGACTTCCGAGGCGAACGACGAGAGCTGGTCCACCATAGTGTTGATGGTGTCCTTGAGCTCGAGAATTTCTCCTTTGACATCCACCGTGATCTTCTTCGAGAGGTCTCCATTTGCCACAGCGGTCGTGACTGCGGCGATGTTCCGAACCTGGCTCGTCAGATTCGACGCCATCGAGTTCACGTTATCGGTGAGGTCCTTCCACGTTCCTGCGACGCCACGCACAATCGCCTGGCCGCCGAGTTTTCCTTCAGTCCCGACTTCGCGGGCCACGCGCGTCACTTCCGAAGCGAACGTCGAGAGCTGGTCCACCATGGTGTTGATCGTATTTTTCAGCTCGAGGATTTCTCCTTTCACGTCCACAGTAATCTTCTTCGAGAGGTCGCCGCGGGCGACAGCCGTGGTCACCTCGGCGATGTTCCGGACCTGATTGGTGAGATTGTTGGCCATGAAATTGACGTTATCGGTAAGGTCTTTCCACGTACCGGCCACACCTTTCACTTGCGCCTGGCCGCCGAGCTTTCCTTCAGTGCCGACTTCGCGGGCGACGCGCGTCACTTCGGAGGCGAATGTGGAGAGCTGGTCCACCATGGTGTTCACGATCTTTGCCGTTCGCAGAAATTCTCCGGTCAGCGGACGTCCTTCGATTTCCAGAGCCATCGTTTGCGAAAGGTCACCCTTCGCAACGGCGCCGATGACGCGCGCAACTTCCGTGGTCGGCTGGACCAGATCGGCGATGAGTGTATTGACCGAATCGATACAGGCCGACCAGGATCCGGTGGCCATCGGCAGAGAGGCGCGCTGACGGATTCGGCCTTCTTTTCCGACGACGGTCGCCACCCGATCGAATTCCTTAGCCATGCGCTGGTTCAGCTCGACGACTTCGTTGAGCGCGTCATAAATTTTCCCCGTGAGTCCCGTCTGCTCCGACGGCAGCCGGGTCGTAAAATCGCCTTTTTTGAGGTCCGACAAGACCTTCAACAGCAATCGCGCATCGATGGTTTCCGCAGCAATCTCGGTCACCCTATCAGGCTTAGCTCTCATAGCGTTAATTCTCCATGGCGAATTTTGGCCATCCTTGTGTGGACACACCCCTGTCCCCATTCCAAAGGAACGGGCGTTTTATGCACCCTGTCTGCCAAAGGATTTATTTTTGTAAGTTGCTGATCAGCTTCGATCAACGGGCACGTTCGGGGATGATCTATTTATAGATGCCGCCACGGGTTAGGGCTTTTCTCCCGCTTTGCTGGATTTTTGGCGGGGAAATTTGTCTGCAAAGCGGTACCGAAGTACCACCCCATTTGTTGTAGTCGCTTGCCCACAAAGTCCAAGATTTACCCTCTCCTGCGGGGAGAGGGTAGGGTGAGGGTCACAAGACTTGCGACCCCCACCCGGCGCTTTTATTGAGGCTTCGCCCTACCGGGCTCGCGCTTCGCGGCGCCGCCCTCTCCCACAGGGGGGACAGGGGGAGGGGAACGCACTCCACATGCTTTAGGCGGCCTCTGAGTCCGATTTTTTCTTTATTCTCCCCCGGTCGATCGCCGCAACGAGTTCCCACCGGGCGGGGCGTTTGTGTTCGGGACAATCGGGAAACCGAGCGCCTTCGGTCACCACGATTTCGTAACCGCAGCACACCGTCTTATAGATTCCGAACTGAGGATTCTTATTTCCTGTAGCAAGCACCACGGTCCTCCTCTGCTTTTGAGCGTACATAAACTTTTTTTTGAAACGCAATAGGGAAATTTGTGTATTTCGAAGGTGGTAATCGGATTCACATATACTAACGTCGCGCATGGCGATCAAGAAGGTTGAACGAGAGCATCTTCAGCCGGTCGAATTGATTCGGGGAATTAGTCTTCCCGGCGCGATTTCTCTCAATATGATCGCAATGATCGGCGTCGGCCCTTTCATTACGATTCCCCTCATCGTCGCTGCGATGGGAGGACCGCAAGCCATGCTTGGCTGGATCTTTGGAGCGCTCCTCGTCATTTGCGATGGACTCGTGTGGGCAGAACTCGGGGCGGCTCTGCCAACCTCCGGCGGTTCGTACCGGTATTTGAAGACGATTTATGATCCGGCACGGCTTGGAAAATTGATGGCGTTCCTTTTCATCTGGCAATTGACCTTCAGCGCACCACTTTCCATCGCGTCGGGTTGTATCGGTCTCGCGCAGTATGCCGCTTTTCTTTTTCCGGCCTTGACCACCAGGTATTGGGAGGGGAATCTTCATCTGCTTGGCGCAAGCTTCACCGTAACTCCAGCCACATTCGTCGCGATGGGAACCTGCCTGATCGCAGTGTTTCTCCTGTACCGCAATGTTACGATCATCAGCCGCATCACTGAATACTTATGGCTTGGCGTGATGTTGGCCGTTGTCTGGGTCATTGTTTCCGGCGTGACGCATTTCAATAGCGCGCGCGCGTTTGACTTTCCCCAGGGAGCATTTGCGCTGTCGTCCGATTTTTTCAACGGTCTTGGCGCGGCGATGCTCATCGCCGTATACGACTATTGGGGTTACTACGCCGTATGTTTTGTGGGCGCTGAGGTCAGAGATCCGGGCAGAACCATTCCAAGGGCGATTTTGTATTCAATCTTCCTTGTCGCGATTATCTACATCGTGATGAACATCAGCATCCTGGGAGTGATTCCGTGGCAGGAACTGAACGAAACCGCCAACTCGGATGCGAGGAGATACATCATCTCCGTCTTCATGCAGCGTCTCTACGGCAGCTGGGCGGGTACGCTTGCAACTGTTTTGATCATGTGGACGGCGTTCGCTTCGGTGTTTTCGCTTCTGCTTGGCTATTCGAGGGTGCCTTACGCAGCGGCCGTCGACGGAGATTACTTCAGATCATTTTCACGCGTTCATCCCGAACACCACTTTCCTAACGTGTCGTTGCTTGTGCTGGGAACGCTTGCGGTCCTGTTCTGTCTGCTGCGGCTGCAAGATGTAATCGCCGCATTGGTTGTGATTCGATTGATGATTCAATTTCTTGCCCAGACGGTCGGCGTGATCCTTTTTCGAATGCGACGGCCCGATGTTCCGCGGCCATTCAAGATGTGGTTCTACCCTCTACCGGCCGTTCTTGCGCTCGCCGGCTACCTTTATGTACTCGTGATGCGCAGGGACTTCACCAGGGAACTTCAGTACGGGATTGCTATCCTCGTTATCGGCGGGATTTGCTTTCTCTTGCGCAATTGGAAACGGAAGGATTGGCCGTTCGGGGCAAGCCGCTGAAGTGTCCGTACGATCGGGAATGTTTGTTATGCCTACCATGTCTTCCGGATGCGTAACATCGAACGCGAAGCCCCCGTTTTGATCACGCACGCCGCTGACCGAGACACGAGGAGTGGCCTGGTATTCGAGTTTGATGATTTGGCGTTGCGTCGATGTGGCGTCGGTAACGAAGGTCGCAAACAAGTTGCCTGTGACCCGGTACGGTTCCGCGGCCGCACACAAAAGTATTTATGGCCTGGGAATCGAGAACTCGAGGGTGAGCGTAATTAAAAGATTCTGGCGGCCTTCTTGAATCATCTCGGGTGCGAGGCCGTTCTGTTGATAAATGGGCAACAGCTTGTGTTTTGTCCAAGGCCAAAGATGCGCGCCCTCCACGCGGGCGTGAACGAGCGCTGAAAAAACTTGACGAGCGCATCTCGGGCTTTTTGGATGTCGATTGAAGAATACGGTTCCTGCGACACGTAGTTCGAAGCCTGAAGCAGCCGCGCATATGGAAATCGCTCCCCCCCGGGGAACTGATAAATTCCGAAATACAACGCAGGCTGCGCTATGAATATGACGCGTACGCCTTCAAGCTCAGGGCGCAAGTCCACTTGTACATCCTGAAACTGTCCCGTGCGCTGGAGCGCGAGAACGCTTTGTTCGATTTTCGCCGAAGAAAAGGATTCGCCCACATGTTGCGCGAGAGCTTTCGTGAACTCCTCAATACTGATATCGGGACGGCCCGCCACTTCCACGGAAGAGACAGTCTGACCTTCGTAAGAGAGAAGTTCGGTTCTATTGACAGCCGATGAATCGGTTGGAGCGGGATTCTGGAGGATGCTCGTGCCCGCCAACAAAGTTGTGCACAGGATGACCCCCAGCAGTGCTAGATTAAAACCATGCAGCAGGCGTGTCTTTTTTGCAGAATCATTCAACACGAAACACCCGCGGACTTTATGCATGAGGACGACCTCGTCGTAGCATTTAAGGATCTTCGGCCGCAAGCTCCCGTTCATTTCCTGGTGGTGTCCAAGAAGCACGTTGCGACATTGAATGATTTGCAGCCGGAGGACAGCCCGCTCATCGGCCAGATGTTCCAGGTTGCCAAGAAACTTGCTGTGCAATCGAATATCCACGAAAAAGGCTACCGCACTGTATTCAACGTGAATGCAGGCGCTGGCCAGTCGGTGTACCACATCCATCTGCACGTGCTGGGCGGGCGAATGTTCAGCTGGCCGCCCGGGTAGGGACCAAGGTACCGCAACTGCAAGGCTCATCCCTTCGACGGAAGATATTGTTCGTTTGCTGCTGGAAAACAATCGGGACGTGATTGTGAACAGGCTCACACCCATATCCAGCGTTTATGCCCAAACGGGACGCGAGATCTGACGCGGGCGTTTTCTCGAATCAACGAAGAACTCCGCTGGCAGTACAGTCTTGGCCTACCGTCCTACGAATGCAAGACGCGACGGGACATATCGCGCCATTCGCATCGTTCCTGTCCATAAGGGCTATACGATCCGATGCCGGAGCGGATACTACGCGCCCGATGCGCCTACCCACGGGGCGGGAAACTAGCCGGCAAATCCCGTTCTGCCGGGCCATCGTAGGCAACGTCACTGAAATCGATGGCCCGAAAGGGGCGTTCGCGCGTGGTTTCCTCCACAGCATGCGCGGCGAGACCGACAACGCGAGGAATGATAAAAAACGCGCGGCCGTACCGCCATGAGATTCCGAGATCAGAGATGATGCCGGAAATCACACCGTCGATATTGACCGGCAGACCTAGCGCGGCGGCGATGGCCTCTGCAAGTTTGAGATGAGGTCCGGCAAGGTTCCACTCTTTCGCTTTGGCGATCAGCGTCAGCGTGCGCGGATCGCGGTCGTGCCATGGATGTCCAAAGCCCGGAATGCGTTGACGTGTGGCGCGGAAATCGCCAACGATTTGCGGAGCCGGTTTCCCGGCCGTTAAGCTTTCCTGTAAAAGCCTGGCGCATTGCTCGATTGCGCCTCCATGGTGATCGCCAAGAGAAATAATACCGGCGGCTACGGCAGCTTGAAGCGGAACTCCACCCGAGGCAACGAAACGAGTCGCGTCGATTGAAGGCGCAAAAAACGAATGATCGGTGCTCGAAACAACGATCATTTCGATCAGCTTTCCTTCATTTCCGGCCGGCAATTCTCCCCTGAAGGTCAGGTAAATAATGTCACCGAAAGAGCAGCTTGCCATGAGGTCCTGGACGCGGTACCCGCGAATCAGAATCTTGTTAGGCTCAACCGCCGATAATGACGTTCTCCAAAATGGTTGATTCATGACGCGTCCTCTTGATTGAGCGCGCACATCGTTCGAAGCTGCGCTCGATAGATGTGCCGGATCTTCAAGAAAAATTCCTGATACTCCTTCGATTGATAATCCGGGTAAGTCCACGGGAAAAATTGGTACGTATTGTTCTTGAAGTGCATCGTGACCTCGCCGAAGATCCCACCGCCCAAATGAAGTCTGTGATAAAAGTTCTTTGTGGAGGCGAGAATGACTTTCGCCTGCTCGATATAGCCAGGATCTAAATTCACCGGCCGTTTCACAGATGAAAAGAGCGCAGCGAGTTCTTTCTCGAGACGATTGGTTTCCCTCTTGATTTCCGGAAGGTGATCCGCTTCGATAAGCCGCTCGAACGAGAAGAACACGCGATCGATGATGTCGCCCATTTCGGCTTCGTAGTAGTCGGTGAAGTCAAAAGGAATCAATGGCGAGCGATGATCAATGGGTCCATACGCCGCCAAAAGGCGTTTCTCCACTTCGGAAATCAATTTCGAGTGGGAAACCAGAACGCCAATGAAAAGTTTGACTGGATTGAACTGACGGATTGCGCCCATACGACTCATGAAACAACTATCGTTAAAGGAAATCCAGGATAAATACGCTTCGGGCGGTGGTTCTGTTTCATCGGCGATCCTTCGCAGTCTGCAGCGTGATCCCCGCGCCGGCGCCCGGCGTCTTTACAAGGTCCTGGCGAAGCGGTACGAGGAACAAAAAAAGGAACGGAATCGTCTGGATGCCATGCTGCACTTCGAACGGCTGCTCTGGAAAGCCGGCATCCAACACATCGCCGGAGTTGACGAAGTCGGTATGGGACCGCTCGCCGGTCCCGTCGTCGCCGCTGCGGTTATTTTCCCTCACGGTGTGGAGATCGACGGCATCGACGACTCGAAGGCGCTCGACGAAGAGACTCGCAATCGGCTCCAACGGGAGATACACGCGCGCGCTTCCGCCGTTGCAATTGGCGTCGTGGAGGTTGAGGAAATCGACCGCATCAATATTTATCGCGCTGGCATCCGCGCCATGCAACTTGCTCTCGAGAATTTACCGCTGACTCCTCAGCATATTCTAGTGGACAGCCGTACGATTCCCGGTTTTACACAGCCCCAGAATAGCTTCGATAAAGGTGACGGGATCAATTTCTCAATCGCGTCGGCTTCAATTGTCGCGAAGGTATATCGCGACGGTTTAATGACCGAATTGGATCGGAGATATCCCGGATACGGTTTTGCCGGCCACAAAGGCTACGCCACTCCCGAACACCAACGCGCCATCCGCGAGCTCGGTCCCTGTCCTATTCATCGCCGGTCTTTTGACTACATACGAGAAATCTGCGGACAGTATTGTGATCTCTATTATTCGTTGAAGGAGCAAGGCTATGCCTGCAAGTCACGCCGTGAATTGGGGGAATGGGAAGCGAAAATGAAGGCAGCTGCCGAGAGTCTTTCCATCAATGAAAACAAGAAGCTGCACCTTATGGCAGGCCGGCTCTGGAAGAGGATGACGAACGCCGGATGAGGAATCATTCGATTGTTTTCTGAAAGGATAGCGTTTCCTTCCTGACGTGGAAGGCGCGGTCTAAAGCGATTTCAGAACCAAGCGCGGTATTTGTCGTCGCGTTGTAGAAACGGAAGTCGAAGATCTGGATCCGATAGCCGAAATCTGTCGATCGGACACGCATAATCGGAAATCGCGCGAATCCCAGAAGGACCATGGCCGATCGCGAATCTAAGGCTTGCTCGGGGATTTTGGAAGGAGCCGTCCTTTCCAGACGCACAGTTTCTGTCATTAAGTGATCCCAAGGATGGATGCGGACCTCCAGCATTTGTTTTTTGGATTGGACGATCCCTTCCCAGACCAGCGGGTTCAAGATCTGCGGCGCTACTCCCCATTTTTCGCTTCCGGGTGTGCGAGCGGCGAATGTTTGAACCTGTGACGTAGCCATGCTCCGTAGTTCCAGCCGTGCGCCGAGATAGAGAATTACAATTCCCAGACATAGCCACGTGATGAAGCGTTTGTTGTGTCGGGAAACCTCGCCGGCCAGAATTCCGGTGAACAATACGGCATCAAGGTACGGATCGATTATGGGCAGCAAGTCGCCGTAGTACCACGTCGGGTTCCACGGCAAGAATGGCCGCAAACCGTACGTGTTCGTATAGTCGAGCAGAGGATGCGTACTCATTGCGATCAGCGCCACGAGATAGGTTTTCCAGAAGTTTCCAGAAAAAATGTACATAACGGCTGTGAAGCCCAACGCGAGCAGCGGTACCCCGACAAAGGTGTGGGTAATTCCGCGGTGGTACTCGAGGTATGTCGCAGTACTGGAAAGGGCGGTGATGATGTCGATATCCGGAAAATTGGAAGCAATGACCGCCGTGATGGCCGCGCGCGGCACCCAATCGTCAAGGCCGGTCCGAGCGATCGCCAGGCCGACAAAGGTGTGGGTTGAGTTGAACATTGAGGATTGAACCGTGTGTGTAGATATTGTATATTGCGCGCACTTTGTGAGAATGCACTCCAACAAGTTTCGCGACCCGTTGATCAGCCGGGCTCAGCCGGTCACGATCATAACACCGGTTGTTGACGAAACACTGCGCATGGCCGGCGTCCTCGCGATTCGCGAACAAATCCTCGATCGATTCATGAATGGACAGCCGCGCATTGCAGTCGTACATGGGGGAGAGGATCATCCGCCGAACGTTGGAGCGCGAGAGACGATCCGGCGGATTATTCGCAGCATTTGGGCGCATGACGGAATTCCGTTCGAGGTCTCGCAATCATCCCCGTGCGAGGAGTTATCGCAGGGCTTGGACGGTATGAACTACGGGCTGCTCTCCCGGAATTTCTGGACTGCGAGCCTGGCCGCACTGATGGAAGCGCATGCTTACGACGGCGCGATCGTGCTGGGCGCCTGCGACAAGATGATGGCCGGAAGCCTGCGGGGTCTGATCGAGGCCGATCTCGCGCGACAGCGGCGCAAAGCCAGGCCGGTCTTCGCGCTCTTTATCCCGTCACTGATCGGACGCGAAAATCACGTCCCCGAAGACGACCGGCGCAAATTCGAACCTTTGCGTCATCGGCTGACCGAAAGCGAGCGCGCGGAACTGGACCAGTTGTTTGCGCGGCCGATGAAATCTCACGTCTATGCGCACATCAAGCTAATTCTGGATCGTTGTTTTCATCGGCGCGTCGTGCAGGAAGGAGAAAAGGACGAACTGCAGCGCACGATTGCCAAATGCACGTCTGTGCAGGGAGCCAATTGCGCGGCTTCGGAAGCTTCGATGGCGCACCGCTTCATTCTGGCGTCGTTAGGCGTCGTTCCGCGTGGTCTCGATATCTGCGTCAAACCGGCGAGTGACGAACAACTCAATGAGGCGGTGAACCGGCTCATACAGGCTATTGAAAAGCGCGAGCGGCGCGTTAGCGTGGCGAGCCTAACCCGTTACAATCTGACCAATGCGGCCGCTGTATGGAGCGCGACCGGCGGACATCCGGCATGGTTGTTGCACCTGACCTACCTGGCCGATGCGGTTGGAAAAAAACTCTCCATCGCCGACATGACGAAGAAAGTTCAGAAAGTGCCGCAGATCCTTGCCATCGACGATGCAGCCGGACATTCCGTTTACTCTATGGGTATGGAAACCGAAAATGGCGGCAACTCTGGAATCGATACGATCATGCGCACGCTCGCCGAGAAGCGTCTGATCGAAGACCGAGCGCCGACCCTGGATGGGTCGTGGATGCAACGCATCATGGAAGCGCGTTCCGCCAACGGCAACTTTGTCTATTCCACAATGACTCCTTTCTTGCGCTCATGTGGTTTGATCGGAATGCACGGGAACGCCTGTGCGGGCGGGATCGCCCGCTTGGGCGCGCAAAATCGAAACGGTGCGGTGGAGAAATTCGACCGGAAAATCTATCTCGCTGTTTATTACCTCGGTCAGAAGGATCTGCGACAGGATTTGATCGCGGAAGACGGGATCCTTAGACGTTTGAAGCGAAAAGTTTCGCGGGACGATTTGTACCACACCTGGTCTTTCAATTGGCGGTCGCAGAATGGCGCTGCCGATGAACTATCCCAATGGAATAAAGCCAAAATCTGGGACTATTTGCTCGCGCACGATCTTCTTCGGGTGATGGTTATTGTTGCGGGCGCCGGACCGCATGCGTCCGGCATGCCCGAACTTCAGCTGTTGTGTAACCCCGCGTCACGCCCGCTCACCGCCGTATCGGTTCTTGTCACCGACGGGCGCGTTTCTTATCACAATGAAAGCATTTCGATTGCGCATATCGTGCCCGAGGCGCTGGATGGTGGCGGCCTGGCTTCGATCCGCACCGGTGATTGGATTTATCTGGACTTGAGTCGTGGTGAGTTCCAGGTGGTCCGCCAATCGCATCGCGGTTACAAAGTGATCACAGCAAAAGAACTCGCAAATCGCAGCGACCGCAAGAAGCGGATCAATGAGCTCGAACGGCGCCGCCAGGAATTGCTTCCCTCCTTTCGCATCCTTCTCGATGGGGTCTCTTCGGCCGAAGCTGGCGTGTCCCCCCTCATGAAGAACAACTAGAAGAAATTCGTTAGAATGGTTTCGTATGCCGTACGAACTCGTTCTGTTGAAGAATATCCACGATCCGCGCGTGAAAGAGATTGACCGCTACATCGAGTTGGGCGGCTATAAAACTGCGGAAAGAGTCGTAAAAGAAATTACGCCCAAAGACGTTATCGAGACCACGAAAGCAACTGGATTACGCGGCCGGGGCGGCGCGGGATTTCCGACCGGTCTGAAGTGGAGCTTCGTCCCGAAAGACACCGGCAAGCCGGTTTACCTCTGTTGCAATGCCGACGAGAGCGAGCCCGGAACGTGCAAGGATCGTGTGATCATCGAACGCGATCCGCACCAGCTCATCGAAGGCATCATCATTGCTGCTTACGCCGTCGATTGCCACCTGGCTTTCATCTATATACGCGGCGAGTTCTCGCTTGGCTATCGTATTCTGGACAAGGCTTTGCAAGAAGCACACCGGCGAGGATTCCTCGGCAGGAAAATCTTCGGATCCGCTTATGACCTCGAGATCATCCTCCACTCCGGCGCCGGAGCCTACATTTGCGGCGAGGAAACAGGTCTGATCGAATCGTTAGAAGGTAAACGAGGGCACCCGCGTCAAAAGCCGCCGTTTCCGGCCGTCCAGGGACTCTACGGCTGCCCGACTGTGGTCAATAATGTCGAGACGCTCGCCAATCTCCCGCATATTTTCAATCGCGGCGTCGAATGGTTTAAAAGTATCGGATCGAACGAAAAGAATACCGGGCCAAAACTCTACTGCGTCAGCGGACAGGTGAATAAGCCCGCAGTGGTTGAACGCGAACTTGGGATTCCATTAATGGAATTGATCAATGACGTTTGTGGCGGTGTCCGCAACGGGAACAAATTGAAAGGCATCATTCCGGGCGGTTCCTCGGTCCCGATTCTTCGTCCCGAAGAATGCGATGTGCGTATGGACTTCGACTCGCTCGCCGCAAAGGGAACGCTGCTCGGTTCTTGCGGGGTTATCGTGATCGACGAAACGGCGTGCATGGTGCGGCTTGCGTTGCGGACGGCTCGTTTCTATGCCGAAGAATCCTGCGGCCAGTGCACGCAGTGCCGCGAGGGGACGTGGTGGATGGAACAGGTGCTCCATCGCATCGAATACGGCCACGGAAAACCGGAAGACTTGCGCATGATCCTCGACATGTGCTCGAACATGAAAGGCGTGACGATCTGTGTCTTGAGCGATGCGTGCGCGATGCCTGTCGAGGCAATGATCAACAAATACCGCGAAGAGTTCGAGTATCACATCATGGAAAAACGGTGCATGGTTTCGGCCCACGCGCACGCCTGACCATAGTCTTAAACTTTCGGTGCCGGCGGCGGAAGCGCGCGGGCTTCTACAACAGATTGAAATCCCCTCCGGCCATGAGATCCGTCACAAAAAGGTTTATTTTCCGAATGCCCGCATCGGCACAGTGAAATTGCAGTGCGGCCTGCCAGGTCGAAATCTTTTCCCTGGGGATCCTTGATGACGAAGTTACCTGAAATCCGAAGCGGCCCGTTCGGAGATACCGTGATGTCCGTGTCAGCCATTGAATTCTCCTGGCATCATTCTAATCCCAGAAGCAAGCGTTCCGTGGAATCACCACAACTCCGGATTCCGTCACCGTGAACCGACGCCGGTCTTCTCCAGGGTTGTAGCCGATTTCAATCCCGGGCGGAATTCGCACATATTTATCAACGATGACGCGACGCAACTTGGCGTGACGTCCGACATCGACTCCATTCATTAAAATGCATTCGTCGACCTGCGAATAACTGTTGATTCGAACTTCCGGCGAAAGGATCGAATTCCTCACGCGGCCGCCGCTGACAATCGATCCTTGTGAAATGATGGAGTTAATCGCCGAACCCACGCGGCCCTCGTATTCTAATGCCCAAATCGTTTTCGCGGGTGGATAACAGCGGACGTAAGTACGGATGGGCCATTCTTTGTCGTACAGATTGAATTGAGGGTCGATGGAGATCAGGTCCATATTCGCGTCAAAGTAGGCATCCAGAGTGCCAACATCTCGCCAGTATTTGGCATCCTTTTGGTTCATGTCCTTGAAGTTGAACGCGTAGACGTTTGTGTTCCCAATAAGGTTCGGGATGATATTGCGGCCGAAGTCGTGGCTCGTATCTCGGCCGGCATCGTCCAGAAGCGACTGGATCAGAACAGGAGTTCTGAAAACGTAAATCCCCATCGATGCTAGAACTAGCTGCCTATTCGAAGGCATCGGCTTTGGATTCTTCGGTTTTTCTTCGAAGCCTACGATGCGCTGATTGCGATCAATCTCCAAAACACCTAAATGGCAAGCTGCTTCGCGCGGGAATTCGATCGTCGACACGGTGACATCGGCTCCTGAGGCGACATGGAAGTCCAAGAGATCACTGTAGTCCATCTTGTAGATGTGATCCCCACAGAGGATCAACACGTATTCGGGATTTTCCCGCTCGATCGTGTAGATGTTCTGATACACCGCGTCGGCTGTGCCCTGGTACCACTTTTCCGACGCGCGCAACTGAGGAGGAATGGTGAAAATGAATTCGCCACGATCATAGGAGAAGACATTCCACCCCAGCCGGATGTGCCGATCCAGCGAATCGGATTTATATTGTGTAAGGACGCAGATTCTCTTCAACTGAGAATTGATGCAGTTCGACAGCGCAAAGTCGATTATTCGATAAATCCCTCCAAACGGTACCGCCGGCTTGGCCCGGTGCTTGGTTAAAGGATAAAGCCGTTCCCCTTGCCCTCCTGCGAGGATCACGGCCAGCGTATCCTTAGGCTTGACCGGCTTCCCCGGATTAATACGAGGAAAAGATTCCGACGGAATTCGCCTTCCCAGGGCAATTTTTACCGAGCGCAAGTGTTCTGTGCGCGTATTTTAGTGCTTACGATCGGGGGCCTTACAATTATGAATTGGCCCCAGCCATCAAAGAGAAAAGGCAAATCCAATGGATGGAGGAGGAATCCAGTAAATTTTTGATGACTATGGAATCAAAATTGCTCTAGGATGGAGTCCTTTTCTGGGATCGGCCAGATTGGACGCTGGCGCTTTTCTTGCTTAGGGTTATTAGGGTGCAGCCAGTGACAGTTGACACTGTGGTAGAGAAGCATATACTCCGGACCCGTCAAAGCAGAATCAAAGAGATGGTTTTGGAGGAACAGAGAGGACTACGATAAATGGACGGCAAGAAGACTCAGAAATTCCGTCAGCGGCTGCTGGAGGAATATCAAAAGCTGATTCGCTCAATCAATCGGAACAGATTGGCGGAGGAAGAAATCAAGCTTGAAAATACCGAAGATGAAGGCGATCTCGCCACAATCAGTCATAACAAAGAACTCTTATATAACCTCCATGAAAGCGATTTTCAGAGGCTGAAGGCCATACAAGAAGCCCTGAGGCGCATGGACCGCGGCGAGTATGGTGAGTGCATCCGCTGCGGGGAAGATATTAACGAAAAACGTCTCATGGCCGTGCCTTGGGCGACATTGTGCATCCAGTGTCAGGAAGAGGCCGAAAAGGAAACTGCGTCTCCGCGGCCCGTCCTGGCCGGTATGCTGAAACCTGAGGAGGCTGAAGAGCCTGAAATCTGAATCACATCCGGGCGATCGCCCTTGCCATTAAAAAGAGACCCATCCCGGCAAACACGACGATCGCCATCTTCACCCCTTTTTCCCGATTGACCTCAGGTATGAGATCTGTCGCGGCGACGTAGAGCGTCGAACCCGCCGAAATGGGAAGCGCATAAGCGAGCAAGACACTGCCCCCGAGTAAATGAACTGCCAGGACCCCCACCAGCGTGGAGCCGCCCAAAGCGCTCGCACCTGCAAGCGCCTTTCCCTTTGAATGGCCCGAGGTAATGACGATGGAAGCGATTGTAAAGCCGTCGGGTATCTTGTGAAGCAGCACCGCCAGGAAAATCAGAATGCCGACACGGGGCGATATCATAAATCCAGCGCCGATCGCCACACCGTCGAAGAACGTATGTACGATCATGCCGATGAGCGCCGAGATTCCCACGATGGGATTCACGACCTCTTCATGGTGCGTCTCTACGCCGAAATGCAGATGGGAGGCGAACGTGTGTTCGAAGGTATGAACAATTAAATACCCAACCAGCAGCAGGACGGGAGCAGAGTTGGTCAGCGTCAAGCTTTCGGGGAGCATCTCCAGAAAAACGGTTCCCAGCATGAACCCCGATCCCAACGCGACAAAGTATCGCAGCGATCGGTACGCCCAATTTCCCGACGATACGATAACACCACCAAGGATATTGGCAAATGCGGCGGCAAGCGCGAACAGTAACGATTGAGCGAAAGCGTTCATCCACTGTGTCGAACGGTTATGATGTCGCCGTCTTTAACGCGATATTCTTTGCCTTCCAGCCGAAGTAATCCTTTTTCCTTGAGCGCTTGCATCGTTCCGTACTTCACGAAATCGTCGTAATGGCAAACCTCGGCTCGAATGAAATGATCTGCCAGATCGGTGTGAATGACGCCTGCAGCCTGTTGCGCGTTCATACCCCGGATGATCGTCCATGCCCGGCATTCTTCCTCGCCTACGGTGAAGAATGAGATGAGACCGAGCAGCCGATAGGTTGTCTGAATCAATCGCTCCGCGCCAGACTCCGACAAACCGTAATCCGACAGAAAACTTCTCAACTCTTCCGGGGGCAGTTCGGCCATCTCCGCCTCGAGTTTCCCACAGATGGTGGTCTGTGCCGTGCCGGCACGAAGCGGGACCTCTCCATGCGGACGCCTCAATCGATCGAGCTGATCTTCACCAATATTGTCGACGTAAAGCATCGGCTTCTCGGAAAGAAATGCGAAACCTTTTACGAGCTTCTTCTCCTCGTCACTGACTTCCATTTCTCGAAGAGGCTTTTCCGATTCCAGCCACTGCTTTGCCTGCTGCAAATACGCGAGCTCCTTCTCCAAGGCGGCGTTCTTGATTTTCTTCAGATCCTTTTCCAGCCGTTCCATGCGCTTCTCGATGGATGCGATATCCGCCAGCATCAGTTCGTAATCGAGATTGCGCTTGTCACGTTCCGGATCTACGGTTCCGTCCGAGTGCGGCACGGATTCATCCTGAAACCAACGGACGACGTGTACTAGCGCCTCAACAGTCCGCACGGGAGCAAGCGCTAAATCTTGGCCTTTTGCCCCCACGAGTCCGTGAACGTCGACGAACTCAACGGTCGCGTACGTTGTTTTTTTCGGATTGAATTTCGAAGAGAGAAAATTCAGCCGAGGATCCGGCACTTTGACGACGCCGACATTGGGTTCCAGCTTCCGGCCCGCAGCAGGACCCGCCGCGGCTTTCCCACGCGTGAGCACATTGAATATGGTGGTCTTGCCTGCCGAAGGCAGCCCGATGATTCCCGCTTTCATCTTGCAAATCCACTGTCGGCGGTCATCAGGCCGCCGCTACGCTTAGACCCCGATTTTTGTGTAACGCCCCTCTTAAGCATAACCGCTGGCGTGACCTGACGGCCGAAAACCTTCCGCGCAAACTCGCAAACTTTTCATTTGACAGCCTCAAGGCCCCCGAGTAGTCTGAAGTGGCCAAAAGTGGTTAAACTTGTACATTATTGGCTTTTCAAGGACCAATATCGATGTTGCGTGGGAATGCACCCGCTACTATTGACGAGAAGGGACGGCTCAAGATTCCGTCCAATTTCCGCGCGCACATCGACGAGTCCTGGGGCAGCGACTTCTACATCACGTCTCTCTCGGGTGAATCCGTGCTGATTTATCCCCTCCCAGTCTGGCAAGAAATTGAAGAACGACTCGCCAAGCTACCTTCCATGAACCCAACGAAGAAAAAGTTACTTGATCGAACGAATTATTACGGTCAGTTAACTACTGCTGATAAGTCAGGGCGGGTTCTGATTCCGCCGTTATTACGGGAATCAGCCCAGATGGTGGGAGAAGTCGCTGTCCTCGGTTATTTGGATCATTTGGATGTTTGGAATCATAAACGGTTCCTCAGCCGGATCAAGGAACACGAATTCAGCGAGGAAGACCAGGAAACTCTAAGCAAATTGGGAATCTGATGAAGTTGGATCTTCATGTTTCGACACACGCCAGTTTTAGCCGAACAGGTCATTCAGTTCTTGAATCCGAGGCCTGGCGGCTTTTTTATCGATGCCACGGTCGGAGCCGGCGGGCACAGCCGCGTCATTCTGGAGCTTACGGCGCCCGATGGGAAATTGCTGGCCATCGATCAAGACGAATCGGCGTTGACGCAAGCAGGCCAAGAATTGGCCGTGTTCGGCCCGCGCGTGGTATTCGTGCACGCGAACTTCAGGGAAGTCGCGCAGGTTGCGGCCGCGCATGGATTTTCGGGATGCGATGGCGTGTTGGCCGATATCGGAATTTCCTCGATGATGGTGGACGATCCCTCCCGGGGGTTCTCATTCATGCGTGAGGGACCGCTCGATATGCGGATGGATCGCACGCAGCCGCTTACGGCTGCTGAGGTACTGAACACGTTCTCGGAAAAAGACATTGCCGGCATTCTCTTCCATTACGGCGAAGAACGCCGGTCGCGCGCGATCGCGCGATCGATCGTGCGAGGGCGCCCGCTCCAATCGACGGCAGACCTTGTGCGGGCGATTGAGCGTGTGACGGGCCGCCCTCGTTACGGCCGAATTCATCCAGCCACTCGGACGTTTCAAGCTTTGCGCATTTTTGTGAACGACGAATTGAAGAATCTCGAAATTTTTCTGGATTCGTCGATGGCCATCGCGGGATCGCGCGGGCGAATCGTTGTGATCACGTTTCACTCCCTCGAAGACCGAATCGTCAAACAAAAGTTTCGCGCGCCAGCTGTGGCGGGATCGGTTCTAACCAGGAAGGTTGTCGCCGCGAACGAAAAAGAACTGCAGCGTAATCCTCGCTCTCGAAGCGCGAAATTGCGCGCGTGGGAAAGAAGCTGATGGCCATTGAAATCCACCTCGAAAAACGGATCGTCAACAACAGCGTGATCCGCCAGATCGACGCGAAAAGCCATCGTGATTACATCGTCGTGACGGCATTGGCTGCGATTTTTTTGTTCGGCCTGTTTGCTTACGGCTGGCAGCACTACCAGTGGATCCAATACGGCTATCGCATCGAGGAAGCCCAAAAGAAGAAGGAGCAGTTGGCTGAGACCGGACGCCGGCTTCGGTTGGAACGCGCATCGCTGAGCAATCCGCAGCGAATTGATTCCATTGCGCGGAAACAGCTCGGGATGGTCGTTCCGGCTCCCGGCCAACTCGTCACGTTCAATACGGATGCGCCATTGACCATTCCGTCGCCGCAACGGCAGCCGCCCGCTCGACGGCCACAGCCGGCTGCCCTCGGACTGAACAGATGACCATATTAAAGATGCGATGATGAAATATCCGACAACCCGAGTTTACATTTTGATTGGTGTTATGGCAGTGTGGGCAGCGGCGATCGGAACGCGGCTCTATTTTCTTCATGTCGTTCATTCCGCCGATTACAGGCAGCGCGCCGAGCGTCAGCAGCAGCGCACGTTTGAGGTGACCCCGCCGCGAGGCATCATCTACGACCGCAACAAGAACGAACTGGCAGTCAGCGTCAAAGTTGATTCTGTCTTCGCGGTTCCCGATGAGATCGATGATCCGGTTCGAGCCGCCGGAATTCTTTCGACCCGGCTCGGCATCCCTCGAGATGAGCTTTCCCAAAAACTTCAGATGCAGCGATCTTTCGTTTGGATCAAGCGGAAGGTGAGTGCGACAGAATCCGCGGCGCTCGCGAGAACGAAACTTCCGGGCATTTATTTCCAAAAGGAACACCACCGCTTCTATCCGAAGCGGGAGATGGCGGCCCATGTTCTAGGCTATGTGAATATTGATGAAGAAGGTATGGGGGGACTGGAATACCGGTACAACCGAAGCGTTCGCGGTGAGACCGGCCGGGCGGTTATTTTGACTGATGCCCGCGGCCGAAGTTTCAACAGCCTCGAACAGCCGCCGGCGCCCGGAGCGAATCTCGTCACGACAATCGACGAAAATATTCAGTACATTCTCGAAAAAGAGGTTATGGCTGCCGCAGTCAAGACGCGGCCAAAAGGAATCTCGGTCATCGCGATGTCTCCTTCCACGGGCGAGATCCTCGGGATGGCGAATTATCCTACCTTCAATCCGAATGAGTACGCGCGCTACTCCTCCCAAACCTGGAGTAATCGTGCCGTCAGTCAGACCTACGAGCCGGGTTCGACATTCAAGATTGTAACCGTGACATCGGCTATTGAAGAAGGTGTGGCAACTTCCACAGACGTCATCGATTGCCAGATGGGTTCTATTGTCGTATTTGGCCGGACGATTCACGACCACAAGCCATTCGGCCTTCTGACGGTCAAACAGATCATGGAGAAGTCGTCGGATGTCGGCGCCATTAAGCTTGGGTTGCGACTTGGCGACGAACGATTTGCAAGTTACATCGACCGCATGGGTTTTGGAAAACCCACGAATATCGATTTGCCCGGTGAGGAACGAGGGCTGACGAAACCCGCGTCGCACTGGACAAAGAGTTCAATCGGATCGATAGCGATGGGCCAAGAGATCGGCGTGACGCCGCTTCAGATTATTCGAATGGTGTCCATCATAGCCAGCGGCGGGATTCTCTACGAACCGTATATCGTCAAGAGAGTCGAGCACCCGCAAAACGGGATTCTTAGTGAGACGATACCCCATGGTGAGCGCGTCATTTCTGCCGATACCGCGGCGAAACTGCAAGACATGCTGGAAGTCGTGGTTACGCATGGCACAGCGACGGCAGGAAAGCTCGATGGCTACACCGCTGCGGGAAAAACCGGCACGGCCCAAAAAATCGATGAAACCGGTCACTATTCCAAAACCAAGTTCGTCGCCTCTTTTACAGGATTCGCTCCAGCTTCGAATCCCGTGGTCGCGATCATTGTTGTTATCGACGAACCGGTTGGGCAACACATGGGCGGGGAGGTCGCGGCGCCTCTATTCAAGAAAGTAGCCGAGCCGATCTTGCGATACATGTCCGTCCCGCCCGATGTTCCTACCTATGCGCCGCAGTACACGGTGAAGGAGGCTTTGCCCGTAAAATCCAGAAGCTTTATCAAGCGCGCGACTTATTCTCCCTCTCGTGAGGGCGAGACCGCGAGCGAAGCGAGCGGAGGGGGTCGATTCCGGACTTTGTGGGCAAAGCAGCCCGTCTCCGCCAGGGTCATAGATCGGGTGTATGGTTCCGAATCCAGTGACTTCGGCGACGTTACCATTCCCGATTTTCACGGAAAGTCTCTTCGGCAGGTCACTGAAGAGTGTTTGAAAGCGGGTTTGCGATTGCAATCCACCGGCTCGGGGGCCGCGATCGAGCAGATGCCTCCGCCCGGTACCAGCGTGCGCGCGGGCGCACGCGTACAAGTACGGTTTTCAACTCGCATGTCGCAGCGGTAGCATTTAGAAAATGAAGCTTGAGGAGCTGCTGAAAGGTTGCAGCCTACGCGCCGCGGCTGGTGATCTGGGCGTCGAGATTCTCGGTCTCGCCTATGATTCACGCCGGGTGCGCCCCGGCGACGCCTTCTTTGCCATCCGTGGAACTCGCATGGATGGAAACCGGTTCGTCCCGAACGCGATCGAGAAGGGAGCTGCCGCCATTGTGTCGGCTTTACCCGCTACGCCTCCAGTTTCTGTGCCTTGGATTGAAGTCGGCGACGAGCGCCTTGCGCTTGCTCGAATGGCCGGTAACTTCTACGGTCATCCGACCGCCCAACTGCACCTCATTGGAATCACGGGCACCAATGGAAAGACGACGACAACGTATTTGGTCGAGTCCATTTTGAAAGCAGCGAATATGCCCGCCGCCGCATTTGGCACGATCGAATATCGGGGCGCAGGATTCGCTTTCCCAGCGGAACGGACAACAGCGGAGTCGCCCGAACTGGAAAAACTCTTCAGACAAGTGGTCGATGCGGGATGGAAATACGCCGTAATGGAAGTCTCGTCTCACGCAATCGCCATGAAACGCGTCCAGGCACTGCAGTTCGAGATTGCGGTGTTCACCAACCTCAGCCGTGACCATCTAGATTTTCATGGCGACATGGATTCGTATTTTCGGACGAAGAGACAGTTGTTTGAAGGGTTAAATGGAGTACGGCCGAGAATCATGGTCTTGAACAGCGACGATCCCCGATACGAGGATCTACGGTCGATTGACCCCTCGCGCGTGCTGACCTATGGAATGCAAGCTGCAGCTGATGTCTGTCCTGTGCGCCATCAATTTGGGTGGAAAAATACCGAGGCCTTCTATAAGACGCCGCTGGGCGAGCTGGAGGTGCGCACGTCTTTGATGGGCAAGCCGAACCTGTTGAATATCGGCGCAGCCATCTCGGTCGGCATCGCTCTTGGTCTACGGCTCGAGGCCATCGCCAGTGGTATCGAGCGGCTTGGTAGCGTTTCGGGGCGGTTCGAGCCCGTCAGTGAAGGGCAACCCTTCCGTGTTATCGTTGATTATGCCCATACGGACGACGCTCTGGAAAAACTTCTACGGTCCGCCCGCGAAATCACCCCCAGAAGATTGATCCTGGTTTTTGGCTGCGGTGGCGAGCGCGATCGTACGAAGCGTCCAGCGATGGGAAAGGTGGCGGCGCTCGAGAGCGATTATGCGATCCTGACCTCTGATAATCCGCGCGGCGAAGATCCCATAGAAATTATCCGTGAAATCGAACATGGAATGCGCGATGCCCGGCACAGCGTTATTGTGGATAGGCGCGAAGCCATCCGCCGAGCATTGCTGGAAGCGAAGGAAGGCGACACCGTCGTGATCGCGGGAAAGGGCCATGAGATTTATCAAACGATCGGTGCGACGTCATATGCATTTGACGATCGCGTGGTAGCACGCGAATTGCTCCATGAACTTATCGTTGGAAGAAATTAGCCAGGCTGTCGACGGGGTTCTCGAAGGACCGGGCCATGTCAACGTTCGAGGCTACTCGATCGATTCCAGAACGATCAATGCTGGGGAATTGTTTTTTGCGATAAAGGGCCCCCGCTTTGACGGACATGAGTTCGTCGCGCAGGCCCTTCAAAAGGGAGCGGCGGCCGCGGTCGTTGAGGAAGAACTGAGACCCTCACCCGGCCCGCCTGCGGCGGCTTCACCCTCTCCCTCTGGGAGAGGGCAGGGTGAGGGTTCCATCATTCGAGTCACCTCTACACTCGAAGCCCTTCAAACTCTTGCTCTCACGGTTCGGCGGCGCTTGGGAATGACAATCATCGGCGTAACCGGGAGCGCCGGCAAAACGACAACTAAGGAGATGACTGCGGCGGTTTTAGGGAAAAAGTTCACGGTTTTGCGTTCCGCAGGCAATCTGAACAATGAATTCGGGATGCCGCTCTGCCTTCTGCGCGCGGAGCGCTACCAGAACATTGGCGTTCTGGAAATGGGCATGTCCGCCAAAGGCGAGATCCGCAGGCTGGCTTTGATTGCTGAGCCCAACGAAGGCGTTGTGACGAATGTCAATCCCGTGCATCTGGAATTTTTCAAGTCCATCGACGAGATCGCGGAGGCCAAGGCCGAGCTCATCGAGGGCCTGCATGAACCCAAGGTTGCCTACCTGAACAACGACGATCCGCGCGTCCGCGCGATGGCGCGCAACTTCGCCGGGAAAGTTATTACCTACGGCGTGAAGTCCGTCGCTCGATTCAAAGTCCAACAAATACAGGATCTGGGTATCGAAGGAACCGCTTTCACCGTGCAGCATGGCCAGGGCGATGCACATTTCGTTTTGCCTTTGCTCGGCCAGCACAATGTCGCCAATGCGATCGCCGCCATCGCCGTGGGCGCTACACACGAAGTCCCTTGGGAACAAATTCGGGAAGCCATTAGCCAGATTAAGCCCGAAAAAATGCGCGGTGAGGTCGTCAAGTTTCGCGAAGGATTTGTGGCGATCGATGACTCTTACAATTCGAATCCTCGCGCTCTCTCCGAAATGATTCGCTTCCTCGGTAGGCTTCAGGGATACCAGCGTAAGATCTTGGTGGCAGGCGAAATGTTGGAGCTTGGACCGGAAGGACCGGAACTTCATCGAAATTGCGGCCATGAAGCGGCTCGGGCAGGATTGGAAATGATCATTGGTGTGCAAGGCCAGGCCAAAGAAATTTTGGAAGGTGCGCTGGACAGCGGAATGGACCGTTCTCGATTGAAATTCGTCGGCGATGCTCTTCAAGCAGGCGATCTACTGGCGCGCACTGTAAAAGAAGGTGATGTGGTTTTGATCAAGGCGTCGCGGGGAGTGAAACTCGAGCAGACTCTCAACACCCTTCGAGCCGCTTTCGCCAGCATGGCACCCTAAATTGATTTAATGCTCTACCACATTCTTTACGAATTCTTATATCCGTTGAACAACCTCTGGGCGCCGCTCAGAGTCTTGAACGTTTTTCAGTACATTACGTTCCGGACAGCGTATGCCAGTTTGACGGCACTGTTGATCAGCCTGCTGCTGGGTCCTTGGTTGATTACGAGATTGCGGGAATTTCAGATTGGCCAGCAGATTCGTGAAGAGGGCCCAAAATCTCACCAGAAGAAGGCGGGCACGCCGACGATGGGCGGAGTTCTGATCGTTGTCTCGATCATCGTCCCGACATTGTTGTGGGCAAACCTTCGGACGCGATATGTCTGGCTTGCTGTTGTCGCAACGCTCGCCTTCGGCGCCATCGGTTTTGCCGATGATTACATCAAGATCGTCCGCCGCCGGTCACTCGGTCTCACGCCGCGTGAAAAGATTGGGCTCCAGACGCTGTTCAGTATCTGCATCGGAATCTACCTTCTGTACCTGACGAATACTCATCAGTACGAGACGAAGCTGACGGTTCCCTTCTTCAAAACCTTCGCCCCCGATCTCCTCGTCGACAGCCTATTCACAAGTCCGTTTTGGTTTTTTGGTTATCTGCCGTTTCTATTTGTCATCTGGATGGTGATCGTTGGGTGTTCCAACACGGTCAACTTGACCGATGGCCTGGATGGCTTGGCCATCGGCTGCACGCTGATCGCTTCGGCGGCCCTAACCGCGCTGACCTACGTCACCAGCAATGCGATCCTTTCAGACTACCTCGACCTCCAGTACATCCGGCAGGCCGGCGAGTTGACGATCTTCTGCGGATCGATGGTTGGAGCAAGCCTCGGTTTCCTTTGGTACAACGCGCATCCCGCTGAAGTGTTCATGGGCGATGTGGGATCGCTCGCGCTGGGTGGCGCCATCGGCACAGTGGCCGTCATTATCAAGCAGGAACTTCTTCTGATCTTCATCGGTGGTGTTTTCGTGGCCGAAGGATTGTCGGTAATTATCCAGGTCGCTTCGTTCAAGCTTCGGGGTAAGCGCGTTTTTAAGATGGCTCCGTTGCATCACCATTTCGAACTGCAGGGCTGGAGCGAATCGAAAGTCATTATTCGCTTTTGGATCGCGTCGCTCATCCTGTCGTTATTCAGTTTGTCAACACTGAAATTGAGATAAACGTGGCGAAAACACTAAAACCCGATCGGATACTATTCCTCGTAACTCTGGTTCTGGTCGGATTTGGAGTGGCGATGGTATTCAGTTCCTCCGCTATCATGGCGAAGGAAAGATTCGGAGATCCGAACTATTTCTCATTCAAGCAGATCATTTCGGGAACGTTCGGGCTGGCGATCATGTTTATCGTGATGAAGGTGGACTATCACACATATCGCCATCCGGTGATCGTTTTTTCCACGCTGGCGATTGTCGTTGCGATGCTTGTCGTCGTCTTTTTCCTGGCCGCATCGGCGAAGACTCACCGCTGGATACAGTTCTCCGGTTTCTCGATGCAGCCGTCCGAGATGGCGAAACTCGCCCTCATATTTTTCCTCGCGTACTTTTTGGAAAAGCGAAAAGGCAAGTTGAACGATCTACCGTTCACGCTGGTTCCGATTGCAATTATTGTGGCGCTGCTGGCCGGGCTGATTCTGCTGCAGCCCGATTTGGGTACAGCCGTTGCGCTACTTGCGATCAGCGGAGTCTTACTCTTCGTTGCCGGACTCGATCTGCGCTGGATTGCAGGATCCATCATTTTCACTGCGCCGGTTTTTTATCTGCTGATTTTCCGAGTCAGGTACCGCCGCGAGCGCATCCTGGCCTTTTTAAATCCGTGGGAAGAGCCGTTGGGCCGCGGCTTTCAGATGATCCAATCATTGCTGTCGGTCGCTTCCGGGGGCATCACCGGGCTCGGCTTCATGGAGGGAAAACAGAAGCTGTTCTATTTGCCACAGCCTCATACCGATTTCATTTTCGCTGTCGTCGGCGAAGAGCTGGGCCTCATTGGAACATGCATGCTGCTCGCGCTATTTGCGGTGTTTCTCTGGCGTGGTGTCCGGGCATCAGTGCGCGCGCCGGACCTGTTCGGTTTTTATCTCGGATTGGGCATCACGATGATGGTATGCGTCCAGGCCTTCATCAATATGAGTGTTGTCCTGGGCCTGTTACCGACCAAAGGGATCCCATTGCCTTTTTTGAGTTACGGAGGCACTTCCTTTGTCGTGATGCTTGTTGCTGTGGGCATCCTGCTAAATGTGTCGCAACAATCGAGTTAATTTGGTCCTGATTTGGGACTCATGAAGGTGATCATAGCGGGTGGGGGGACCGGAGGGCACCTGTTTCCTGGCATCGCCGTGGCCCGAGAAATCGAGCGGCGCGATCCCGCCTCTTCGATATTGTTTGTAGGAGCCGAGCAGGGAATTGAAGCAAGGATCGTCCCGAAGGAAGGATTCAACTTGCAGACATTGCCCGTAGGAGGCATCAAGGGCGTCGGCGCCGCGCGGCAGGTTCGGAATCTGGGCCGTATCGTCGCCGCCGTTTTCAAAGCCCGGCAGATTCTTCGGGAGTACAAGCCTGATGCAGTGATCGGTGTTGGCGGGTATGCATCTTTTCCGCTGCTCAGCGCGGCGATCCTTGGCGCGTATCCTCGCATCATCATGGAACAGAATGCGATTCCCGGACTCGCCAACCGCGCGCTCGGCAAATGGGTCGACTTTGCTGCCGTCACCGATACGCGCACGCAATCGTATTTCGGCGACCGTGGGGTCGTCACCGGCAATCCTGTTCGCCCGGAATTCAAATCCATTCCGCCGAAGCCTCACGTGGCTCCTTATACCGTCCTCATCTTTGGAGGAAGCCAGGGCGCGCAGTCGATCAACCGCGCAGTTATGGACGCGCTTCGAGGTCTTTTCGATTGGAAGAATCAATTGCGGTTTGTACATCAGACCGGTGAGCGGCAGTTGGATGAAGTTAAAAACGCCTATGCTGTGAAGGGCTTTCAGGCCGACGTCCGCACCTTTTTCAATAATTTTCACGAACAATATGCCGCTGCGGACCTGATCGTTTCACGGTCGGGCGCCACAACCGTGGCCGAGATCAAAGCCGCTGGACGTGCCGCGATTTTGATTCCGTTTCCTTTCGCTACAGACGATCACCAGATGAAAAATGCGCGCTCCATGGCGGAAGAGAATGCAGCGATCTTGATACCCAACTCCGAACTCAAGGGAGAACGCCTTGCCGCGGCGATTCTTGAGCTGATTGGGAATCCGGAGCGGTTGAAACAAATCGAAAGCAATGCGCGGCGGATGGCTATTCTCGATGCCGAACAGCGCATCGTGAATTTGGTGGAAAGAGCGATTGAGAAGAGACGGTAAGCAAACGTTCCCTCTCCCTCTGGGAGAGGGCGGCGCGGAGCGCCGGGTGAGGCTTGCATCATGTTTAAACGCATCAAGCATGTGCATTTTGTCGGGATCGGCGGAATCGGCATGAGTGGGATTGCCGAAGTTCTACTGAACCTGGGCTACAGGGTGACCGGATCGGACGTGCGTGTGACGGCGATCACCGCGCGCTTGGAAAAGTGTGGAGCAACGGTCTACCCCCGCCATGTCGCGGAAAACGTGAAAGGCGCTCACGTGGTTGTGACTTCGTCGGCGGTCCGGACCGACAATCCGGAAATCCAGGAAGCGGAACGGTGCAAGATACCCGTCATTGCGAGAGCTGAAATGCTGGCCGAGCTTGCGCGTCTGAAATACAGCATTACGGTTGCCGGTACTCATGGAAAGACAACGACGACTTCCATGATCGCCACGATTCTCGATCGGGCGGGACTCGACCCGACTGTGGTCGTCGGCGGCATTCTGAATACGATCGGCAGCAACGCGCGCCTCGGGAAAGGCGAATTTATCGTGCTCGAGGCTGATGAGAGCGACCGCTCGTTTCTTCTTCTTTCACCGACGATAGCGGTGGTGACCAACATTGAGGCCGATCACCTCGACCGTTATCGTGACCTGGAAGATATTCAGGCGGCCTTCCTGTCCTTCATCAACAAGGTCCCCTTCTATGGGGCAGCGATCCTCAATCTCGACGAGGCGGCCGTCCAATCGCTCATTCCGCAGGTGAAACGCCGGATCATTACCTACGGAACGGCCGCGCCTTCCGACGTACGCATCACGGACGTGAATATCGAAGGCCTCGGTTCCACCTTCACCTTGCTGTTTAACGGCGTGGCATCACAACGGTTTCGGCTCCATGTTCCCGGTGTCCACAATGTGCTGAATGCGACTGCCGCATTTGCAGCGGCCCGCGACATGGGCGTTGAGCCGGGCATCATCGCCGGCGCGCTTGAAAGCTTTCAGGGAGTCGACCGGCGATTTCAGATCAAGTCGCAGCACGGCATCACTGTCATCGATGATTACGCTCACCACCCAACCGAAATTCGAGCAACGCTCGGAGCCGCGAAAGCTGCGAATTTCCGAAGAATCTTTGCAGTATTCCAGCCCCATCGTTATTCCCGCACCTTCCATTTGTCGGATGAGTTCGCCCGCGCTTTCAACCTGGCCGATGATGTCTTGATTCTCGACATCTACCCTGCGGGTGAAAACCCGATCGCCGGCGTAACCACGCCGGCCCTGATCGAAAAGATCAAAAGCTTCGGCCATAAGAGCGCGATATACGCGCCGAACTTCGAAATGATCGAGTCCTACATCATCGCTCATGCCAAAGAAGGTGACGCGGTGGTCGTCATGGGCGCGGGGAATGTCACGAAACTTTCCGATGCGCTCTCGCAGCGATTCTCGAGGACGGCATGAATATGATCAGACTCCTCCGGATTGCGCGGATCCCGGTGGTTACCTCAGCGATCTTGCTGACGGGCTGGGCGGGTTATGCCGCCAGCTTATATCTCACCACGGCCTCGCATTTCGAAGTCAAGAAGTTCTCCGTGTCCGGACTCAAGCATATGGACGAGAACCAGGTGCTGGCCAAGGCCGGATTCGAAGCAGGCACGAATGTGTTCAGAGTCAATTTGCGGGCTATCCGCGAGCGCGTCGAACAATTGCCGTGGGTGCGGCACGCCATGGTCGAGCGTGTCTTCCCCGATCAGATCATCATCAA
>WNGL01002287.1_pt1 | contig 44292 bp, 43 predicted proteins | sample 5400591 | NCBI WGS metagenome assembly WNGL01 (sample SAMN13153377, study PRJNA577476) | soil metagenome | isolation source: 80 cm soil or saprolite under Garry oak tree replicate 1 | place: USA:California | collected 2016-06-15
CTCCGGCCGCCCGAGCCCGCCGTGGCTCGTCCCAAGATCGGCCGCAACGATCCCTGCCCCTGCGGCAGCGGCCGGAAGTTCAAGAAGTGCTGCGCCGCCGCTCTACCGCCCGGCGCCTGAAAAGGGCGAAACCCGAGTCTGAGACGCAATCGATGGGGGAAATGGAGGACGACATGCGAAGTGTAGCGCTCGACCTCGGTTCCCGGATCGCGTTCTGCGAGGTCTCAAATGGGACGGTTGTCGCTCGGGCGACGGTCCCTCAATTCGAGTCACTTCAAAGATGGCTAGGCCCGAAAACCCCGAAAGCGCGTGTCGCGATCGAGTCGTGTCGCGAGGCGTGGTGGGCCGAGAAGAAGTTGCGAGAGTGGGGTCACGAGCCGCTCGTCATCGATACGACGCGTTCGCGGAAGCTCGGGATCGGACAGCATGGGCGGAAGACGGACCGCATCGATGCGGAGGTCCTAGCGCGGGCAGTCGAGGCTCGGTTGATCCCGCGCGCGCACGTCCTCTCGGAGCACCGGCAACAGCTCCGATTCCAGATGGGCGTCCGGCGCGCGCTGGTGGAGACGCGCGCGCAGTTCACGACGACGGTGCGAGGCTTGGCGCGCGCGCACGGCGTGCGCCTGCCGAGTGCATCTCCCTACGGGTTCGCTGCTGCCGTTCGCGATGTCGAGCTTGATGAAGCGCTTCGCGAGCTCGTGAGCCCGCTACTCGATGTGATCGCACAACTCGATGTGCTCATCGCGAAAGCCGATGCGACGCTCGAGGCGCTCGCCGAAAAGGAACCGGTCACGGCGGTCTTGAAGACAGCCCCGGGAGTGGCGACGGTCGTCGCGGCGGCGTTCATTTCGGTCATCGATGAAGCCAAGCGCTTCCGGAGAGCGCACGAGGTGGAGTCGTACCTCGGGCTCGTTCCCAGCGAGGATACGTCCGGCAAGAGACGGCTTGGAGCGATCACGAAGCGCGGCAACTCGTACACTCGCACGCTGCTCATCCAGGCGGCGTGGGCGATCCTCAGATCGAAGGGCGACGATCCTCTCGCACGGTGGGGCCGCGCGATCGCGCTGAAACGAACGAAGCGGGTCGCCGCCGTGGCGGTCGCACGGCGCCTCGTCGGCGTGCTCTGGGCCATGTGGCGCGACGGCACCGTGTACGAGGCACCGAAACTCGGAAGGGCGATGGCGCAGGGCGCCGAACAACAAGCACAGTCCGCGCTGCTCCGAGCCACGGCGCTCCGGCGCGCCGCCCGCAAGCCATTCTACAGCAGCTCCGCGCGCCTGCGCGCTGGCCGCTGACACCGACTCACGCCCCCCAACCAGCTTCCCAGTCTTGGTGGATGAGCGCGAACGCGGCGTGGACGACGAGCGGTGCTGCCACGGTGGCACCCTCGATCGTCGCTGTCATGAATGCGCCACCACCTTTTCGAACCTCAGTCGGCGCCCCCTGTGAGTGACGGGGTGAGCGCGAATAGTCGAATGACGGAAGCTCGCGTTGGATCGCAGTCCGCTTGACCGATCGGGCCGCTGCATAGTCGCCGCGTGCACGCCGGCTCGCGTACGGACACCGTATCCGAACGCAGCGACGGCGGCGTGCTCGTCGGAGGGGGCCAGCCCGGGCCCGCGCGCGCCGCCGATGGGGCTACGGCCGAACCACGGGCGCCATGGTGCCGATGCTCCGCGGTGATCGGGGTTCGTCGCAGCCACTTCGGCAGCCGCCACCCAAGGGCGGGGGAGGCGTCTCCGACGAGCACGCCGCCGTCGCTGCGGGCGGACCGCTCCGATCGACGGAGCCGGCGTGCACGCGGCGACAGCGGCACACGCCGGACCCGCTCGTCCTCGGTGGCGCTCTCCGTGGTTTCGCCGTGCCGGTCGCAGTCCGGTGGCGCCGCCCGTGTGCCGCTGGCGCGCCCGGGCGTGCGCCGGCGTCCACGTTTCGGGGCCCTCTCGTCAGGCCGGCGCCGGTTGCGACTCTGGCGGCGGCGCAGGAGGACGGCGCCTTCCCCGGCCCGCCTCGGCGGCGTTCGGTCCGGGCGACGAGATCGTCGAGCTGGAGCCGCACCACGATGTGCGCGACCTCGAGAGGCCGGCACCGCGAAGTGACCGGCATTGTCACTGCGACCACGTCGCGCGCGTCTCAGCCCGACGCCAGATCGGCGGCGAGGGCGTCGCGCTGCTCCTGCGTGAGGAGCGTCTCGATCTCGAGCGCCGGCAGGTCCGCGCCGGCCGCGACCGGCACCTCCCCTCCGACGTCGAAGGCGAGGTACTGCACCGACGAGAGCCGGTCCGTCCCCACCTGCCGCGGGTCGAACCGGGGGCGGACGCGCGTGCCGTCCTCCCGGCGCAGGTACAGACGAGCGGGCAGCCCGAGCCACTCGCGCAGGCTCGCGTCGCGCTCCGTGGGATCGGGCAGCTCGATGAGGAGCGACACGCCGAGCTCCCCCGGGCCGCCGAGCAGCTCGTTGTAGGTGTCGAGCTCGTGCCGGATGTCCTCCTCGCGCGCCATCCCCTCGGCCCGGACCATCTCCTGGACCTGGTAGCGGACCGTGGCGGTGTTCTCGAACAGGAACGTGAGCGCGCCCGCGTGCACGCGCCGCAGCCGCTTCACCTCGAGGATCGTCGCGCGGATCTCCGCCCGCGACCGCTCGTAGGTCGCGACGTCCATGATCTCCTCCCGCCGCACCTTCCTCACGGCGCCCGCCCCGTGCCGTCGAGCGGCTCGCCGCGGTAGGCGCGGGCGAGGAGCGTCACCGGGTGCAGCGGCCTCTTCCCGGCGTGCTGCTCGAACTGGAGCGCCGCGAGCGGGCAGTCCGTGACCCACACGTCGGCCTCGGCCCCGCGCATGCCGTCGAACGCCTTCTGCCCGATCCGGCGCGACGGCTCGAACCCCTCCACCGTCATCGCGAAGGTCCCGTCGTGCCCGCAGCACTCCATCACCGTCGCCGCCATCGTGACGCCCGGGATCTTGCGGAGGAGATCGCGCCCCTTGAACCCGACGGCCTGCGCCCTCAGGTGGCAGGGCGCGTGGTACGCGATCCGCGTGCCCGCCGCCTGCGTCTCGAAGTCCGTCGAGAAGCGCGGCTCCTCGCGGATGGACCAGAGGTACTCGGAGACGTCCCGGATCGCCTTCGCGAGCGTCGCGGCGCGCTCGCGGTCGGGCCCCTCGAGGAGGTGAGGCCACTCGCGGCGCATCATCATCGAGCAGGTCGGGTTCACCACCAGCACCTTCGCGCCCCGCTCCACGTACGGCAGGAGGAGGTCGAGGTCGGTGCGGGCTTGTGCGCGGAGCGACTCGAGGTCGCCCGCCTCCCAGGACGGCATCCCGCAGCAGGCGAGGCCGCGGACGACGCGGGCGTCGACGCCGTTCTTCTGGAGGACGAAGAGCGCGTCCTTGCCGAGGTCGGGCTGGTTGTGCTGCACGAAGCAGGTCTGGAAGAGCACCACCTCGCCGCCGGGCTCGGGGCGGACGTGCCCGTGCTTGTCCGCCCAGGCGTCGAACGGCTCGGCGGCGAAGTCGGGCAGCTTCTTGTCGCGGTGGATCCCGATCGTCTTCTCCATCAGCACACGCAGCGGGCGCGAGCGGTTCGCGACGTTCGCCAGGCCGAAGGAGAGCCGCGCGAGCTTGCCGGCGGTGTCCGGGTCGTTGAGGACGCGCTGGCGGAGAGACCGCGGCCGTCCGCGGGCGTGGACCCCGCGGTGTCGGTGGACGAGCTTCGGGAAGTCGAGCTGGAACTGGTGCCCGTCGCGCGGCGTGTACGGGCATTGCACCTCGCACAGCTTGCACTGGAAGCACGCGTCCATCACCTGCGACACGTCCCCCGGCGTCACGCGGTGAACGTCGCCGTCGTACCGCTGGTCGAGGAGCTGGAACAGGCGCGGGAAGCTGTCGCAGTACTTGAAGCACAGCCGGCAGCCGTGACAGATCTCGAACGCGCGCTGGATCTCGCCGTCGAGCGCCGCGGGGTCCCAGTAGCGCGCGTCCGACGGGTCGTAGGTGAGGCCCGGGGTGGGCAGGTACGAGATGCGTTTCTCGGGCGTGCTCATGCGGTGAGTTTCCAGTGTGGCGGGGGAGTGAGCTCCGCGGGCCGTGAGGCTCCGCGGAGCCAAGGGTCCCCCGGCCTAGGCGATGCTCTTCAGCATCTTGTCGAAGCGCCCCGCGTGCGACCTCTCCGCCTTCGCGAGCGTCTCGAACCAGTCCGCGACCTCCTTGAACCCCTCCTCGCGCGCGGTCTTCGCCATGCCCGGGTACATGTCCGTGTATTCGTGGGTCTCGCCGGCGATCGCGGCCTTTAAGTTTGCGTTGGTGTCGCCGATCGGAAGGCCGGTGGCGGGGTCGCCGACCGGCTTCAGGAAGTCGAGGTGACCGTGCGCGTGGCCGGTCTCTCCCTCGGCCGTCTCGCGGAAGTTCATCGCGACCTCGGGGTAGCCCTCCACGTCCGCGACCTTCGCGAAGTAGAGGTACCGCCGGTTCGCCTGCGACTCACCCGCGAACGCGTCCTTCAGGTTCTTCTCGGTCTTGCTGCCCTTGAGCTGCGCCATGGTCGTTGCTCCTCTCTCTGATCCGTTGGATCCCTCGCGAGCCCGCGGCCGAGCCCTGCCCTCCCCGGCGGCCGATCGTCGCGAGTGGATTGGATACCCGATCGGCCCCCCGTTGCCTCGTCCCCGATGGGTGGTCAACGTGCGCGCGGAGGAACGACGACATGCCCCATGATCCGGAAGAGCCGGTGCGGGAGCGCGAGCTCGAGCGGCGCCGCGAGAACGAGCTGAAGGACCTCGAGACGGAGGCGGATCACTCCGAGCGGCCGCTCGAGGGGCTCTCCCACGCGCCCGGGACCACCTGGACACGGGACCAGGACGAGCGGAACGCCCGCGTGCACGAGCACGACGAGGAGCGCTCGCGCGAGGCGTCGGAGGCGCAGGTGCCGCCCCCGCCGCCGCACCATCACGGTAAGTGACGACGCGCGGCCCGGTGGCGCCGCCCCGCGCCCGTCGCGCCGACCGACAGGCAGAGCCACGAGACCGCCCAGGCCGCGAGGCTCTGCGCCGCGAGGGCGACGACGGCGAGCCCGGCGGCGCCCGCGACCGCGAGGAGGACGTCCGCGAGCGGGGGGCGGCGCCCCGGCGCGGGGAGGAGCCCCGCGGCGAGCGCTCCTGCGGCCGCGCCGCCCGCGAGCCGCAGCGTGCCCACGGTCCCGAGCGCGGCGACCCAGCCGCGGAGGGCGGCGAGGCGCGGGGTCGCGATCGCGAGGAGGGCGAGGACGCTCCCCGCTGAGAGCGCGAGCACCGCCCCGGCGGCCGAGTCCTTGGCGCGCCGGGCCCGCTCGTCCGGGCGCGGGCAGGCGAGGTCCATCGCCGCCTCGAGCGCGGAGTTCACCGCCTCCGCGGCGATCACCGCGGTCACGCAGAGGACGAGGATCGCGCGCTCGGCGGGGAGGAGCGGCGCCGCCGCGGCGAGGCAGCCGGCGAGCACGCCGAGCGCGAGGTGGATCCGCAAGCTCCGGTCGCGCACCGCCCCGTCGGCGAGGCCGTCCCAGGCGAACCGGAAGCTCGCGGCGAGCCCGTGTCGGCCCACGTCAGATGTTCTGGGAGAGGATGAGGTGGACGTACTGGGCGCGCTCGTACGCGCCGGGGTCCTGGATCGCCTTCTGCGACACCGCCCCGCGGGCGGCCTCGACCGACCCGAAGCCGCGCTTGTCGAGCCACTCCTCGACGCCGACGGCGATCTTCCCGAGGTGCGGGATGCCGCTCTTCACGAGGGTGGACGCGAGCTGGACCACCTTCGCGCCGGCGAGGAGCTGCTTCAGGACGCCGGGCGCGTCATACACGCCGGTGGACGCGGCGAGGTCCGCCTTCACGCGCCCATACAGGATCGCGATCCAGCGGAGCGGGACGAGCGCCTCCCCCGGGGAGGAGAGCGACAGGCTCTGCGTCGCCGCGAGCTTCTCGAGGGAGATGTCCGGCTGCATGAACCGGTTGAAGAGCACGAGGCCGTTCGCGCCCGCGGCGTCGAGCCGCGCCGCGAAGTGCGCGAGCGAGGTGAAGTAGGGCGAGAGCTTCACCGCGATCGGGATGCGGACCGCGGCGCGGATCCGCGTGACCACGTCGAGGTAGCGGGCCTCCACCTCGGCCGAGGAGACGGACGGGTCCGCCTCCACCGCATAGAGGTTCACCTCCAGCGCGTCGGCGCCGGCCTGCTCGATGTCGTGGGCGTACTCGGTCCAGCTCCCGGACGCGCAGCAGTTCACGCTCGCGATCACCGGGATCCGGAGGGCCTTCTTCGCGCGCTCCACGAGGGAGAGGTACTCGTGGGGCCCCACCCGCTGCGGCGGGAAATAGGTGCGGGCCTCCGGGCTCGACTCGGCGCCGCGTGACTGCTCGTCCTCGAGAGCGGTGTTCGCCGCCTCGATCTGCTCCTCGAAGAGCGACCGGAGCACCACCGCGCCCGCGCCGTGCCCCTCCGCCATCTCGAGGTTGTCCACCCGGTTCGAGAGCGCCGAGCTCGCGAGCACGAGCGGGGTCGGGAGCTTGAGCCCCAGGTATTCCGTGGCGAGATCGGCCATACGGTGCCTCCGCGCTCGATTATAGGTTCAATATCCTCGGTCGAGTGACTTGACCGATTCGATCGGCCCTGCGATACCAGCGCGCGTCGCTCGCCTCGCTGCGCGGCCGGTGGCCGCGGGCGCGGGCGGGCTCTTCCTGCCGGGGGGCACGGATGAACTCGGGCTGGTCGTGGGCCGCGGCGCTCGCCGCGGCGATGGTCTGTGGGAGCTGCGCGCGCTCCGCCGACGCGCCGGACGTTCGGGGCGATCGGCTCGCCGACGTCGAGGCCGGGGCCGAGCTCGCGGCGCACTGCGCGGGTGAGCTGCAGCAGCTCGTGGACGAGGATCCCGCCGACGCGGCGCGCTTCCTCCTGATCGAGCCGATCCGGTTCGCGCCCCACGGCGGCGCGGCGCGCGCCGGCGCGGCGGTGCGCCAGGAGATCGCGGACCGGCTCTCGGCCGCCCGCGCGAACGCCGCCGCCGCGAGGACCCTCGCCGCCGTCGGCGCGGACACGCCACACGCCTCGGAGCTCTCGCGCGAGCGGGCGGCGCGGAGCCTCGCCGCGTCGGACGCGCTCTGCCGCGCAGCCTACGCCGCGCAGGACGTGCGGTTCGCGAGCCGGCGCTGAGTCGGGCCGCGAGCCTCAGCGGCGCGCGGGCCGGACCGTGAGCACCGGGGCGAGGGCGCGACGGACGACGCGCTCCGCGATCGAGCCCATCAGCGCGTGCTCGAGCCCGGTCCGACCGTGGGTGCCCATCACCACGAGGTCCGCGCCGCGTGCCTTCGCGACCTCGAGGATCTCCGCCGCGGGCTCGCCGATCGCGGTCTCCACGGTGACGCGCTGCGCGCCCAGGAGCCGCTCCGCCTCGGCGCGCCACTCGTCGAGGTGGCGCTTCGCCTGATCGGCCAGCTCCTGCATCATCTTCGGGCTCGCCACGACCGAGCCGTCCGGGAAGGTGTAGCCCGGGACCGGGTAGGCGTGGAGCAGCACCAGATCCCCGCCGAACCTCCGCGCGAGGTCCGCGGCGACCTCCATCGCCGCGCGCGACGCATCGGAGAAGTCCACGGGGCAGAGGATCCGTTTCCAATCCGCGCCGGGCATGGGTGACCTCCTCCCGTGATCCTAGCGCCTCCGCCGCGTTCCGGCGGCGCGCCCGGGAGGTCCCGTGCCACGCGGGGCTGCGCGCGGGGGCGCAGGGCTCCGCCGGCGTGGCGGGGGCCCGTCAGGGCCGCTGCTTCTCGTAGGTGCCGACGAGCCGCGCCTCGGCGAGGACGTGCCCCTTCAGCGCGGCCTCGAGCGCCGGCTTCGCCGGCACGCCGAGGTCTCCGAGGAGCGCGTCGAGCGCGTAGAGCTTGAAGAAATAGCGGTGGCGCCCGATGGGTGGGCACGGCCCGCCCCACCCGGTGCGCTTCCAGTCGTTCACGCCCTGGCGCGCCCCGGCGGGGAGCGCGTGCCCGACCCCCTCCGGCAGCCCGGTCGTGTCCGGCGGCAGGTCGTAGACGAGCCAGTGGACCCAGGTCATCCGGGGCGCCTTCGGATCCGGCGCGTCCGGGTCGTCCACGACGAGCGCGAAGGAGCGGGTGCCGGTCGGCGCCGCCGTCCACGCGAGCGCGGGGGAGAGGTCCTCGCCCTCGCACGTGTGGCCGATGGGGATCGTCGCGCCGTCCGAGAACGACGGCGAGGTGAGCGAGAACGACAGCGCCTGCACAGTCATGGCGAGCTCCTCCCGTCCCGCATACTAGAATGTCGGCGCGATGCAATCTCCCGCCGAGAGCCCCTCCCCCGCCGGGCGCGGCGAGCCGTCGCTCCTCCCGCGAGAGCACGGTGCGTGGGGACAGCTCGCGATGCCGCTCGCCACCGGCCTCGCGCTCGGCCGTCCGGGCGCCGCGGCGCTCCTCCTCGTCGCCGGGATCGTCCTCGGGTTCCTCGCCCACGAGCCGCTCCTCGTCGCGCTCGGCCACCGCGGGCGGCGCGTGAAGGACGCGCTCGGCCGCCGCGCCGTCCGGCGGCTCGCGCTGCTCGGGGGGGCCGCGGCCGGGTGCGGCGCGGTCGCGCTCGCCCTCGCGCCCTCCGCCGCGCGCGTCGCCGCGCTCGTGCCCGCCGCGCTCGCGGCGCCGGTGGTGCCGCTCGCCGCCGCGCGCCTCGAGAAGACGACCCTCGGCGAGCTCCTCGTCGCCGCCGCGCTCTCCGCGTGCGCCGCGCCGGTCGCGCTCGCCGCGGGCGCGCCCGGGGCCTGGGCGTGGAGCGCCGCGGCGGCCTGGTTCCTCTCCTTCGCCGCCGCGACGCTGCCGGTCCGGGCCACGCTCCTCTGGGCGCGGACGAAGGGCGCGCGGGAGACGCGGCCGCTCGCGGCGCTGGGGGCGACGGCGATCGGCGCGGCGGCGCTCGCCGCCTCGGTCGCCGGGCTCCTCCCCTGGCCCGCGGCCGCCGCCGTCGTGCCCACCGCGCTCGCCGCGACCGCGGTGGCGCTCCTCCGCGTGAGGCCCCAGCGCTTCACCGCGGTGGGGTGGTCGCTCGTGGGCGCGTCCGCCCTTGCACTGATCGTGATGGTCGCCGGCTTCCGGCTCGGGTGAGTATACTCACCGGCAATGAGGCGACTCGGTCCGGTGCTCGAGTTCATGCGCGCCCTCTGGGCGCTCGATCACGCGTTCCAGTCCGCGTCGAAGCGGATGGAGAGGCGCTTCGGCGTCACCGCGCCGCAGCGGATCGTCGTGCGGATCGTGGGCCGGTTCCCCGGGATCTCGGCGGGCGAGGTCGCGGAGATCCTCCACCTCCACCCTTCCACCCTCACCGGGGTCCTGAAGCGGCTCCAGGCGCGCGGCGTCGTCCTCCGCACCACCGACCCCGCCGACGGCCGGCGCGCGCTCCTCTCCCTCACCGCGCGCGGCCGGAAGATCGACGCGCTCCGGTCGGGGACGGTGGAGGCCACCGTGCAGCGCGTGCTCTCAGGACGTGGCGCCGGCGACGGCGCAGTCGACGCGCGAGCTCGCCGACCGTCTCGCGGCGGAGCTCGACCGTCTGGCCGGGTAGCAGCCGGGGACCTCGGTTGGTAGATTCGCCGGATGCGGGTCCTCCTGTCGAACGACGACGGCGTCCACGCGCCGGGGCTCAGGGCGCTCGCGGCGGCGTTCGAGGGGGACGAGGTCTGGGTGGTCGCGCCGGACCGCGAGCAGTCCGCCTCGTCGCACGCCATCTCGCTCCACCGGCCGCTGCGGATCGTGGAGGTCGCCCCGCGCTGGCTCGCGGTGGACGGGACCCCGACCGACGCCGTGTACATGGGGCTCAACCACGTGCTCCGCGGCGCGCGGCCCGACCTCGTCCTCTCCGGCGTGAACCACGGCCCGAACCTCGGGAACGACGTCCTGTACTCCGGGACCGTCGCCGCGGCGATGGAGGGGGCGCTCCTCGGCGTGAACGCGATCGCGGTGTCGCTCGCCGCGCCGCCACCGCACGACTTCGGGGAGGCGGTGCGCTTCGCGGTCGCGCTCGCGCGGCGGGTCGCGTCGGCGCCCCAGGCCGCGCCGCTCCTCCTCAACGTGAACGTGCCGCGCGGGCCCATCCGCGGCTACCGCTTCGTCCGGCTCGGGCGAAGGACCTACGGCAACGAGGTCGTGGAGAAGACCGACCCGCGCGGCCGGAAGTACTACTGGATCGGCGGCGAGGGCGGCCCGACCAACGAGGACATCCCCGGCTCGGACTGCAACGCCGCGCTGATCGATGGCCTCGTCGCGGTGACGCCCATCCACCTCGACGTGACGCACGACGCGGTCCTCCAGGACCTTCGCAGCTGGACGGTCCCGGGCTTCTCGAAGGAGCCGGCGTGAGGCGGAGCGGCGCGCTGCTCCTCCTCGGCCTCGCGGCCTGCCCCTCCCGCCCCACCGTTCGTCCCGCGCTTGCGCCCACGGCGCCCATCGCGCCCCCGGCGACCGCGCAGCGCACGCCGCCCATCCCGCTCGAGGCGATCGAGCGGCACGACGAGCCGGCGCTCGAGGGCGTCGTGCACGTCGTGAAGCGCGGCGAGACGATGTACCGGATCGCCCGCGCCTACGGGATCGACCCGGCCGACCTGATGGAGACGAACGGGATCTCCGATCCGCGATCGATCGCGATCGGGACTGAGCTGTTCGTGCCCGGGGCGACGCACGTCGTCGAGGTGCCGGCGGCTCCGGGAGAGCCGGCGGCGAACGCGACCTCGACCGCACCCGCGACCTCGACTGCGACCGCGCCCGCACCCTCGGCCGCGACCGCGAGCGAGCGCGCCAAGGCGACCGCGCCCGAGCTGTCGTCCCACACCCCCGCGTCCGTCGGGCCCGGTTCGCACCCGACGGCGACGGCACCCGCGCCGGAGCCGCCGCGTTCCGGCCGCGCCGCGCCGCTCGCGTGGCCGCTCAAGGGCGTCCTCTACGGCCGCTACGGCGTGCGCGCGGGCCGGCGGCACGACGGCATCGACATCGCCGCGCCTGAGGGCACGACGGTGGGCGCCGCCTGCGAGGGAACCGTCCTGTTCGCCGGCGAGCAGACGGGCTACGGGTCGATCGTCATCCTGAAGCACGAGGGCGGGCTCGTGACGCTCTACGCCCACGCCTCGAAGCTCCTCGTGGACGAGGGGGCGCGGGTGCGGCGCGGCGAGCCGATCGCGCGCGTCGGGCAGACCGGGCGGACGACCGGCCCGCACCTGCACTTCGAGGTGCGCGACGGGACCCGGCCGCGGAACCCCCTCCTGTATCTGCCCTAGTGCTAAATTCTCCCTCCCATGGATGCCATCCGCGCGCGGATCCGCGACGTTCCGGACTTCCCGAAGAAGGGGATCGTCTTCAAGGACATCACCCCGGTCCTCTCCGACGGAAAGCTGTTTCGCGAGGTGATCGACGCGTTCGTGGCCCGCTGGCAGCACGAGCGGATCGACAAGGTGGTCGGCATCGAGTCGCGCGGCTTCATCTTCGCCGCGCCGCTCGCCTACAAGCTCGGCGCGGGCTTCACCATCGTCCGCAAGCCCGGCAAGCTCCCCTGGGAGGTCATCCGTGAGGCGTACGCGCTCGAGTACGGCGAGGCCACGCTCGAGCTGCACATCGACGCGGTCGGGCCGGGGGAGCGGGTGCTCGTCGTCGACGACGTGCTCGCCACCGGCGGCACGGCCGAGGCGGTGGGGCGGCTCGTCACGCGGCAGGGCGCCGAGCTCGTCTCGTACTCCTTCCTCGTCGAGCTCGGGTTCCTGAACGGCGCGAAGCGGCTCGGGTCGGGGAAGGTCCACTCGCTGCTCACGTACTGACGCTTGCCGGTGCCCGCGCGCGCGGGCGGCGTTACCTCCTCCACGTGCCCCGCGCCGACCGCCCCGACGGCCTCAAGTTCCTCGGCACCGCCGGCGCGCGGATCGCGGTCTCGACCCAGCTCCGCCACTCCGGCGGGCTCGTCTGGACGCTCCGCGGGCGCCGGATCTGGGTCGATCCCGGGCCCGGGGCCCTCGTCCGCGCGCTCTCGTCGCGGCCGCGGCTCGATCCCGCCTCGACCGACGTCCTCGTCGTCACCCACCGCCACCTCGACCACACCGGCGACGCGACGGCCGTCGTGGAGGCGATGACGCGCGGCGGCCTCTCCCCCCGCGGCCTCCTCCTCGCCCCCCGCGACGCGCTCGAGGTGGAACCCGCCGTGCAGCGGTACGCGCAGGCCTTCGTCGCCCGCGTCGCCACGCTCGCGGAGGGGACGCGCCACGACCTCGGCGGCGGCGTCACGCTCGCGACCCCGATCGCGCACGACCACGGCGTCGAGACCTACGGGTACCGGCTCGAGGCGCCCGGGTTCTCCGCGGCGCACGTCGTCGACACCGCCTGGCTCGAGGGGCTCGCGGACGCGTATGCGGGAGTGGATCTGCTGATCGTGAACACCACCCTCCCCGCGCGCGACCAGCGGTTCCTCCACCTCGGCGCGGAGGACGCGGAGCGGCTCGTCTCGAGCGTCCGCCCGCGCCTCGCGGTGCTCACCCACCTCGGGATGAAGATGCTCCGCGCGGGACCGGACGAGGTCGCCCTCGGGATCGCGGAGCGCACCGGCGTGCCCACCGTCGCGGCGCGCGACGGCTGGACCGTTCCGCTCGACCCGCTCCTCCCCGAGGCCGCCGTCCGCGGGCGCGCGCCCCGCCGAGGCGCGGGCGACGGGAGCTCCCGGGGAGCGGGCCCGTGACCGCGCACGTCCTCGCCGCCGCGGCGCTCTCGCTCGCTGCATGTGGAAGGAACCCTGATACGGTCTCGCGGGAATGACGGGACCGGGGGAATACGACGGCGCGGACGTTCGCGAGGCCTGGGACGAGACGGCCGCGTTCCGCGGGATCCGGCTCGAGCTGCCGCCGGCGCTCGCCCGCGCGCACGGCCGACCGGGCCAGGTCGTGAAGGCCCGCTCCGCGGCCGGCGAGGCGTTTTTCGCGCTCGCGAACGCCCCGGATCCCGGCGGGATCGCGGACCTGCTCGTGAAGCGGGGCGGGAAGGTCGCCGACGCGCTCGTCGCCGCGGCGACGCCCGGCGCGCGCGTCCAGCTGACGCGCCCCTTCGGCAACGGGTTCGCGGTGGAGGAGGCGGAGGGGCGCGAGGTGCTCCTCTTCGCGGCCGGGTCGGGCATCGCGCCGATCCGGGCCGTCGTGCAGCACCTCGCCGTGCACCGGAACCGGTTCGGCCGGGTCACGCTGTTCTACGGCCAGCGGCACGGCGCGGAGTTCGCGTACCGCGCGGAGCACGTCGACTGGGAGCGCCGGGGCGTGCGGGTCGTGCTCTGCCCTTCGGCGGAGGGCGACGCCTGGCAGGGGGTCCGCGGACGGGTACAGGAGGTGGCGCGCTCGCTCGCGTTCGGGGGTGCCACGCCCGGGGACGTCGTGGCCTTCGTCGCGGGCATGACCGCGATGGTCGACGACGTCCGGCACACGCTCGCCGACGCCGGCGTCCCGCCCGCACGGGTGCACGCGAACTTCTAGCGCGCCGGGTAGAGGAGGGGCATGACGGACGCCCACGCCCGGCGCCTGCTGGTCTTCCTCGTCGTCCTCGCGGTCGTGCTGACCGCCCTCGTCGTTCGGCCGTTCTGGCAAGCGCTCTTCCTGGCCGCGGTGCTCGCGGCGGCGCTGCGCGATCCGATGGAGCGGCTCGCGCGGCTCCTCGGGGGGCGGCGCAAGCTGTCCGCGACCGCCGTGCTGCTCGCGCTGCTCGCGGTGGTCCTGCTCCCGGTGACCTGGTTCGGCGCGGTCGTCGTGGCGGAGGCGGCGCAGGGCGTCGCGTGGCTCCGCGACACGCTCCAGAGCGAGGGGGTGTCGGGGCTCCTCCAGCGCCTCCCGGACTTCGTGCAGCGCGCCGTCGACGCGCTCGTGGAGCGCGTGCCGCAGCTGCAGGAGGAGGTCGGGCGGCTCGCCGGGCAGCAAGGGACGCAGGCCGCGGCGGCGGTGGGCGGGGTCCTCGCGGCCACCGGGTCGCTCCTCCTCCAGACGGCGATGATGCTCATCGCGTTCTTCTTCTTCCTCGTGGACGGCGCGCGGCTCGTCGCCTGGCTGGAGGCGCACGTCCCGCTCGGACCGGGGCAGTTCCGCGCCCTGATGGCGGACTTCCGCCAGACGAGCGTGTCGGTCCTCCTCGCGACGCTCGGCACCGCGGCGATCCAGTCCGGACTCGCGGTCGTGGGCTACTTCCTCGCGCGTGCGCCCAACCCGCTCTTCCTCGGGTTCGTGACCTTCTTCCTCGCGCTCGTCCCCGCCGTCGGCGCGACGATCGTGGTCCTCACCGTCGCCATGCTCCTCGCCGCGACCGGCCACCTCGTCGCGGGGCTGTTCCTCGCGGCGTGGGGGATCGCGGTGGTGGCGCTCGTCGACAACGTGGCCCGGCCGTTCCTGCTCAAGGGCGGGATGGAGCTGCACGGCGCGCTCGTGTTCTTCGCGCTGCTAGGCGCGCTCGCGGCGTTCGGCCCGATCGGGCTCGTCGCGGGGCCCCTCGTGCTGACGTTCCTCGTCGCGGTGCTGAGGCTCTACCGGCGCGAGTTCGGCTAGGGGGCCGCTCAGCGGCTCGGCTTGAAGGCGCGGAACGCGAGCAGGGTGACGGTGTGACGGACCCCGGGCACCTTCTGCAGGTGGTCGGGCACGAGGTCGCCGAAGTCCTCGTACGTCGGCGCGTACAGCTTCACGAGCAGGTCGTGCTCGCCGGTGATCGAGTGGACCTCGGAGACGCCCTCGAGCTCCATGAGAGCGTTCGCCACCTCCTCGATCCGCGCGAGCTCGCACTTCACCAGGACGAACGCAGCCTTCATCGCGACCTCCCGCTCCGGTCTTACCACGGGCTGCGCCCGGCGCTTCAAGGCCAGGTCGGGGCCGGACCGTGCCAGTCCGCGGTGACCTCGAGCCACATCGCGAGCCCCGCCCAGGGCCCATAGGGCGCGTACCAGCGCCGGAGCGTGCGGTCGGTGGGCTGGCGGCGGCAGCCCCGCAGGCGCGCGAGCTTCGCGCGCGTCCACGAGTCGAGCGCGAGGTGGTCGTGGCGTCCGAGGAGCCGGAGGAGGTGCTCCGCCGCGTACGGCCCGAAGCCGCGGATCTCCTGCAGCCGAGCGAGCAGCTCCGGGGTGGGGAGCGCGGAGTGGCGGAGGCCCTCGAGGTCGAGGGCGCCCGAGACGGCATCGCGCGCGAGCGCCCGGAGGAACGGCGCGCGGTAGCCGGCGCGGACGACGTCGCGGAAGAACGACTCCGGCTCCGCCGCGAGGCGCGCCGGCCCGGGGAAGGCGCGCTCGCCGCCCGGGCCCTCCGCGCCGATCGCGGCGCAGAGCCGCTCGACCATCACGCGGGTGAGGGCCCACGAGCAGTTCGTGGTGCAGAGCGTCTTCACCGCGTCCTCGAACACGGTCGGCGAGCGAAGGAGGCGCCCCGCGCCGCGCGCGAGGGCCCAGCGCAGGTCGGGGAGGTCGCGGCGCCCCGCCGCGCGCTCCCGCTCGAGCGCCGTCGCCCGCTCGCGGAAGGGGCCGAGGTCCTCGTCGAGCGAGAGGCAGGTCTCGAGCGCCGCCCGCGCCTCGCGCGCCTCGGCCGCGCCCAGCCGGCCGCGGGCGAGCGCGCGGAAGGCGAGGCCGCGCGCGCCCGAAACCACCTCCACGACTGCGACGCGCCCGCTCGAGAGCTCGACGGGCCGGGAAAGCATGCCGCGGGCCTCGTCCCAGCGCCAGGGCGCGAGGTCGTACCAGCCGTGGCTCCGCACGGTGAGCGCGAGGTCGAATGGCTCCGGCGTCTTCATCCCGACCTCAGGGGGCGCGAGCCCCGCAGGCCGGAGGCGCCGCGGGCGGGGGGATCGGGGGGGCGCGAGCTCCGCGAAGCGGAGCGAGTGGCCCCCCGTGGCGAGCGCAGGTCCAGCCGGATGAGGCTGGACCGGAGCGAGCGGGGGGATCGGGGGGGCGCGAGCTCCGCGAAGCGGAGCGAGTGTCCCCCCGCTCTCACGTCCCGTCGATGATGACGATGTTCAGCCCGTAGCAGGAGAGCGCGAGCAGGCTCGCGCGCTGCCAGCGGCGCTCCTTCGTCGACAGGAAGCGGAGCTTGTAGCGCTTCGGCTCCGGCGCCGACTGGATCCGCTCGATCCAGTGGATGAACGACTTGAAGCCGGACGAGTTGCAGAACTCGAGCTGGGTGAGGTCCACCCGCAGCTCCTTCGCCTGCGCCTCGAGCGCGTACGCGTGGGTCGCGTCGACGAAGGGGTTCAGGATGACCGACGGATTCACGGTCGAGATCGTGCCCTTGAAGGTGACCTTGATCCCGAGGGGATCGGGGATCAGATGGGCCGAGTACTTCTCGTCCGACGCCTGGGGAAGGGCCGTACGGGCCGCGAAATTAGCCATGAGAGACTCCGACGGTCGAGAGGCTCGGAGCCCGGATGGGCCCCTCGGCCTCCACGGTGATGCGTTCCGCCGACATGCGGCGGACGCGGATTTCCATCTGTGCTTCGAAGCGGACGCGCGCGAGCCCGAGCCCGCCGCGCGCCGTCGTGGGGTGCTCCTTCATCGTCCGGAGGTACGAGCGGAGCGCGTCCGGCTCGCGGTACATCGCCTCGATCCGGCCGGAGAGGACGGCGAGCTCCTCCTCGGAGCAGGTGTTCGTCACCCGCACCACGATGTGGCCCGCCACCGGATCGAGCTCGAGGTCGAGCTCGACCTCGTGCCCGCGCGCGTGCGGGACCGCGTTCTGCATCAGCTCGTGCACCGCCATCGCGACCTGCGCCTCGCGATCCGCGCCGATCGAGGCGCACGAGCAGAACGACTGGACGAATCGCCGGATCTCGTCGATGAACACCCAGGGCGGGTTCATCCGGATGAACAGCTCGACGATCCCGGCACGCGAGCCGGACTCGGCTGGGCTCATTTCTCGCGCCTCAGGACGACCGCGGTCATGTCGTCCGCGGGTTCGGGGGAGTGCCGCTCGACCGCCTCGAACAGCTTCACGAGGGCGCTCGCGGCCGTGGGGATCTCGGCCCCCGCGAGGAGCGCCTTCACGCGCTCCTCGCCGAACAGCTCGTGCTTCGCGTCCTGCGCCTCGAGGATGCCGTCGGTCAGGAAGCAGACCAGCTCGCCCGGGGCGAGCCGGAACTCGTACTGCGCGACCGGCGGCGGCTCGACCGAGGGCGCCATCCCGACCCACGGGCCGGCCGTCTCCACCACCTCGACCTGCCCGTCGCGGCGGGTGACGAAGATCGGCTGGTGTGCGCCGGCGGCGAGGAACCGGCCGTCGCCGACGTGGCGGGCCGCCATCAACGTCATGTAGTCGTCGCGCCGCATGCGGCGGCGCACGTTCTCGTGCAGGAGCCGGTTCACCGCGGCGATCACGCCCGCCGGGGCGCAGTGCGGATCCTCCGCGATCGCGGCGTAGGCGGCGGCCTGCGCCATCATCATCACGAGGCCGGAGTTGATGCCGTGCCCCGAGACGTCGCCGACGAGGACCCAGAGCTCGTCCTCGAACGTCAGGATGTCGTAGAGGTCGCCGCCGACGTCGTCGGCCGGGCGCATCCGCGCCGCGATCTCGAACCCCGGCGCGGCGGGGCTCACCGGGAGGATCGCGGTCTGGATCCGGTGGGCGATCTCCACCTCGCGGCGGAGCGCCTCCGTCCGCTTGAGCTCGGACCGGGACCGCTCGACCTCCTGGACCATCGTGTTGAAGGAGGTGGTGAGCTGCCCGAGCTCGCCGGTGTACCCCGCCTCGACACGCGTCGAGAGGTCGCCCCCGGCGACCCGCACCATCGACGCCGCCACGTCGGCGAGCGGCTTGGACGCCTGGCGGAGCGAGAGCGCCGCGAACACCGCGCCGACCACCATCACCACCACGAACAGCCCGAGGAGGATCGCGCGGAGCCGCTCGATCCGGCCGCTCGCCTCGCTCTCGTCGACGAGCATGAGCGCGGACCAGCCCGGCGTCGCCTCGGCGGGCGCGGTGCGGACCGCGAGGAAGGCCCCTTCGCGGCCGACCGGGGCGATCCGCTCGAGCGAGCCGATCGCGCCGCCCGCGGGCGCCTCCAGCGAGGCGCGCGCGATCTGCGCGTCGAACCGGGGGAGCGTCAGGACGAGCACGTGCGTCCTGTCCGCGACCACCGGGACGAAGGTGCTCCCCTTCCCGTTCACCTCCTCGAGCAGCCGGGGGATCGCGTCGGGCGCGATCGCCACCACCAGCCAGCCGGTGAGGTCCCCGAAGAAGTCGTGGACGGGGGTGGTCATCACCATCGTCAGCCGGTCGGACTCGCCCGGATCGACGGAGGAGAGCGGCGAGAGCCCCGAGGAGATCGCGTCCTCGCCGGAGTGGCCGCGCAGCTTCGCGACGTCGAGCCGGCGTCCGCGCAGGGACTCCACCGCGAGGCCCCACTGCTTCCCGGGCGCGTAGCGGACGAGGGTGATCACCTTCTCGTCGGCGGTGAGGAGCACGGCCGCCGCGATCGCGCCCTCCTGATCCTGGATCGCCCGGCGGAGGTGGTCCTCCGCGAACTTCGGGTCGCCCATGTCGAACGAGTCCTGCATCGCGCGCGCGCCGGACCAGTCGTGCACGGTCCGGGTGCGCTCGCGCTGGAACCGGTCGACCGAGTCCTGGACCTCCTTCGCGCGGGCGCCGAGGTGCGAGTGGACCGCGTCGGCGATGACGTTTCGCGCCACCCGCTCGAACGCGAGCACGGCGACCGCGAGCGCGAACGCGAGCAGGACGAGCGTCGTCGCGAGGATCCGGAAGGCCAGCGACTTCTTGACGGTGCCGCGGAGCGGGGTCATCGCGCGGCCTAGTCCTTGACCCCGAGCTGGACCGCGTAATACTTCAGGAAGTCGTAGATCTGCGCGGCCTGCTCCTCGTTGATGCCGGAGTTCGGGCGCCGGATCATGCGCTTCATGTAGCGCTTCCAGTCGGTCGAGTTGAACCGCGCATTCACCGAGCGCGCGAGCGGGTGGCACTTCGAGCACTTCGCCGCGTAGACCTCGTAGGTCTTCTGCTGCGCCGCCGGGAACCCCGAGGTGTCGATGTGGTCGGGGCCGAAGTCCCGCGGATCCGGCTTGTCCTGCGCGGGCTCGGCGGCGACGAGGAGGCTGACGAGCGCGCTTCCGGCGATGGCGAGGATCTTCATCAGAATGCTCCCCCGATTCCCGCGTGGTAGGTCGGGAACTTCCCGAAGTCCGAGGTGTCCCAGTACTCGTAGGACACCTTCACCACGGTGTTCTGCGCGGGCGTGATCGCCGCGCCGATGGTGTACCGCTTGTAGAGGCTCTGGTCGGTCATCTGCGGGGGGGATCCGGGCAGTGGGGTCCCGCGCCGGTCCATCCAATCATATCGATACACGACGTTCAGGTACTTGCCCAGCGGGTGCTCGGCCTCGGCATAGAACCCGCTCTTCGTGAAGAAGGGGTCGACCAGGGCATACGGATAGCCGGTCGCGGCCGGATCGAGGTCGGTCTTGCGGCTCGCGTACTCGCCGCGGAGGATGAGCCCGCTGAGACGGAACGTCGCGTCCGCGCCCCACACCTCGTAGCGGAGCTTTCCGGACTTGTCGTAGGTGCCGCCCAGGTACGAGCCGCCGAGCGACCAGTCGCCGATGAAGTCCCCGGCGTCGGAGGCGTAGCTGAACGTCACGCGCCCGCCGTAGGACGGCTTGCCGTTGTTGTCGCCGTACGGGGCGGAGTGCATCGCCATCCAGTCGATGTCGTTCGAGCCGCGCAGCCCCGAGACGCCGTACGCCCCGTACCACCCCTGGATGCGGCTCCCGAGCCAGCGCACGCCGTAGACCATCGCGCCGGTGTCCACGTAGGGCATCGGGAGGACGCCGAGGTTCATCGCGCTGCGCGAGCCGTAGGCCATGCGGCCCATGTCGAAGATGAGCGGCTGCGAGCCGGCCCGGTACGAGGTCGGGTCCACCCGGTTCGAGAAGTCGCCGAACGGCACGGCGATGCGACCGGCCTGGACGTTGAACCAGGTGCGCGGCTGGTAGTCGAGCGAGACGTGCTCGAAGTCCATGCCGTGACAGGAGATGCAGGCCTTGGCGGAGAACGAGAGGTTGTCGTTCACGTCCCCGCCGACCTTCATGCTCGCCATGGGCGCGAGCCCCTGCGCCGAGCTCTTCGAGGGGTCGCCCTCCTGCGGGAAGCCCCACTGGTCGACGAAGACCGAGCCCGAGAAGATGAGCCCCTCGATCGCGGGCGCGACCGCGGGGGCGAGGAGCGCGCCGACGACGACGAGCGCCGCGACGGCGACGGCGGCGCGGCGAAGGAGGCGCGGCCCGCGAGACCCGCTAGTCATTCGGCGCTCCGTTCGCGATCCACGCCTCGATCGCCGCGACGTCCGCCGCGGAGAGCGAACCGTCGGGCGGCATGATCTGGCCCGAGCCGCCCGCCGACGCCATGTCCCCGCGGAGCTTGAAGAGGAGGTAGCTCTGCGCGGTCGTCGAGGGGGTGACGTACGGCATCGACGCCTCCCCGGCCTGGACGCCGACCATCGCCGCGTACCCCTTCCCCGCGTCGAGGACGGGCGGGGTCGCGCCCGCCGCGTGGCAGGCGGAGGTGGCGCAGCGCGGGACGAGGAGGTTCTTCTCGATCGACGAGAAGGCAGCGCTTGCGGTCGTCTCGGTGGGCTTCGCGAGCCCGTGCGCGATCTCGACGCCGAGCGAGCCCTTCACGTGGCAGCCGGTGCAGGTCTCGACGCCGTCCACGGTCTTCTGGACGACGTGCGTGAGCGCGGCGCCCGTCGCGTGGCACCCGGTGCAGGCGGCCTGCAGCGGCGGGGTCGCGGGCTCGTCCGGCGGGTGCGCGAGCGGCGCCGTCGGATTCCCGGCGCCGGTGCTCTGGTGCCAGGCGGCGGCGGTCTCGTTCGCGCGCGTCGGGGGCGCGTCCGCGGGCACGTTCTCGAGGAGGTAGGTCTTCCCGAGGTGGCAGAGCGTGCAGTTCCGGAGGTCGCCCGGGAAGCCGCCACGATCGAAGTAGTAGGCCTTCCCGAAGTAGACGATGTACGGCGCGATGCCCTCGAGCGACGAGACGCCCTTCCGATTGCCGGTGTGGAGCCGGTGCACGTGCATCTTGAGCTGCGTGCTTCGCTCCTCGATCCCGTCGTAGGTCGCGCCGATCCGCACGGGGCCGCCCGGGTACCGGCGCCCCGCGTTCGCGGCGCTCAACCGCTTGTCCAGGTCGGCCATGTCCGAGGTGTGGCAGGTGATGCACCACTGCACCTGGTGACGCGACGGGCCGTGGAACTCGATCCGATCGTGGCAGCGCAAGCACTTCTGCTCGTCGACGATGGTGCGGCGCGGGACCGGCGCCGGCGTCCCGGGCGGCGGCGGCCACGCTCCGCTCGCGGTGTTCACGAAGACAAAGGCGTTGTCGGCGGACTCGTTCACCGGCTCGTGCGTGTAGGGCCACCGGAAGACGTCGTTCACCTTGTCATACGGCGAGGCCGCGGCGAGGCTGCGGCGCGCCTCCATCCCGACGACGAAGGTTCCGGTGGTGCCGGGCGGCAGGGTCGTGCCGAACGTGTAGACGTACTCGTCGGTGCCGACCGAGACCGCGTTGACCGGATCCGGATTCGCGCCGCCCGAGCTCAGGATCACGCCGAACATCGAGTAGTCCGGGACGGTGGGGCCCTGGATCTTCACGAGGATCGAGGTGAACTTCCGCGCGACGGGGCTCGCCGAGTACGGCCCCTCCGGCTCCATCGCCGGCTGGGGGCTCGAGAGCGAGGGCCAGATCGCGCCGACTCGATCCGAGATCCGGAACCGGACCGTCGGGTAGACGGGGGGCTGGCCCGGCACCGACGCCACGACTCCGCCGACGCCCGTGATCTCGACGATCGGCCGGTCGTTCCGCGGCGCGCGCGCCGGCACGACGTGGATCTCCTCGATGGGCGCGTAGAGCTTCGGCGCGCCGACGCCGTCCACGTGGCAGCCCTTGCACTGAGTGTCGTCGGCCTGCGGCCCGCCCGGGTGCGGGAAGCGCACGCGGTCGATCGCGGGCGAGGACGCCTGGAACCAGACCTCTGGATGGCAGCCGGAGCAGGTCCGCCGCGTGACGGCGTACTTCGTGACCCAGCCCTGCGGCGCGTTCTGGTGGCAGACCGCGCAGTCCCGGAGGTCGCGCGGGAACATCGCGCCCGACGCGAGCGCCATCGACGTCCCCACGGTCGGGTCGACCGGGTAGACGGAGCCGGTGCTCGCGAACACGACCTCGCGCCCGTCCGCCGCGATCACGCTGTACTTGCGGCCGAGCTGGAGGGTCCGCGCCGGGTTGAACGCCCGGTAGGGGATGTACGGGTTCGGCAGGCCGCCGGGCGCGGGGACCACGCACGAGGTCATGCTCACGCCGTCCCACGCCGTCTGCCAGAGCGTCGGGAGCTCCTTGCCGCGGTGGACGCGGTGGAGGAGCCGCCCGAGCTCGAGCGGGTTCGGGTTCTTCGACGAGGACGTCCCGGCGGTCACGAGCGCGGCCGGGTCGATCGTGTACGGATCCACGTTCTGCCAGGTGTGGCAGGTGAGGCAGAGCCGGACCCCCGAGATCTTCTCGTGCGCCACCGGGTGCTTGCCGTGGCAGGTGACGCAGTTGTCGTCGAGCACCGTGTCGCGCGCCTCGACGGCGCCCCCGGTCGGCGTGAAGTCGAACGTGGACGAGGAGAGCTGCGTGCCCTCCGCGACGCCCTCGAGCCAGACGCCGATCCGGATCGTCTCGGTCGGGACGAACGACCCGAGCGGCTGCGAGAACACGTAGCGGAAGCGGCCGCCCCCGAGGTCCACGAGGTCGGTCCCCTCCTCGTGGCCCGGCTGCCGCACGCTCGTCAGGTAGGTCGGGTCGTCGGGCCCGCCGGGCTGGACCACGGAGGCGACGTGCGCGCCGGTGAGGAGGAGGCTCTCCCAGGCGCGCTGCCCGTCGCCGGACCGATGGTCCGTCAAGCGCGCGAGCGTGAACCGCGGCGCGAGCGCCTTCACCTCGTCGAGGGCGAGGGGGACGCCGTCCTGACTCACCGAGAAGGTCGCGACGACGCGGCCGTGGAGATCGAGCGACCCGTCCTCGAGGACCATCGCCGGCCCCTCGCTCTCGGCGGCGGAGGTCACGCGGTCGCCGACCGTGGGCTGCTGGCACGCGGCGGCGCCGAGGAGGACCCCGAGCGCGACGAAGGCGCGGGATCGCCCCGACCCGGTCTGTCGACCCACCATCACCTTTGGTGAACCTCGGGGCTGCGCGATCCGCCCGGATCCGGATGTTACGTTCTCAGGGATTGTGGGTGTCAATCCGCGGCCTTGTCCAGTAAGTCACACGGCGACGGGACGTGGCGGGACGACGCGGGGCGAGGGGGGCACGGATCGTTCCGCCCGACCTTCGGCTGCGTGCGGACGACCGTCTCCTGCTTCGGCTTCGGCTTCGCGCCCTCGCCGTCGGTGGCGTCGGCGTGGGTCTCGCTGATCCGCTGCAGCGCGCGGCGCTGCGCGGCGAGCCGCTTCTGCTCGATCTCCTCGGCGGACTCCTGGCGCACGAGCTGGAGACGGAGGACGTTGCCGACGACCGCGCTCTTCACGCGCCAGGTCATCTGCACGAACATCTCGTAGCCTTCCTTCTTGTACTCCTGCTTCGGGTCCTTCTGGCCGTAGCCGCGGAGCCCGATGCCCTGCCGCAGGTGGTCCATCGAGAGCAGGTGGTCCTTCCACTGCTGGTCGATGGACTGCAGATAGAGCCACTGCTCGTAGCGGCGCAGCACCGGCGTGCCGTCCGCGTCCACGCCCAGCTCCTGCTCCTTCGCCCGATAGAGCTTCTCCACCACCGCGAAGACCTGGTCCTCGATCGCCGAGCGCGCCTCGGCCGCCTTCCCGGCGGGCTGCGCGAACTTCATGTCGACGCCGAACTGCTCCTTCACCGTCGCGGTGAGCGTGTCGAGGTTCCAGTCCGCGAGCCGGTTCGGGCAGGCCGACCCGACCATGTCGACGACGAGGTCCTCGAGCAGGTCGAGGAGGTGCTCGCGCTGGTCGCTCCACGTGAACGTCCGCTCGAGCCGGGTCTTCACCTTGGTCTTCGGGTCCTCGTCGAACTCGACGACCGGGATCCCCGCGCCGAACCCGAGCACCATCCGGCGCAGCCGGTAGATCGACCGGCGCTGCTGGTTCATCACGTCGTCGTACTCGAGGAGGTTCTTCCGGATGTCGAAGTTGTGGGCCTCGACCTTCTTCTGCGCTCCCTCGATCGCCTTCGTGAGCCAGCGGTGCTCGATGACCTCCCCTTCCTTCATGCCCATCATCTTCATGAGCCCCTGGATCCGCTCGGATCCGAAGATGCGCATGAGGTCGTCCTCGAGGGACAGGAAGAAGATGGACGAGCCGGGGTCGCCCTGGCGGCCGGCGCGGCCGCGCAGCTGGTTGTCGATGCGGCGCGACTCGTGCCGCTCGGTGCCGACGATGTGGAGGCCGCCCGCCGCGACCACCACCTCGTGCTCCTTCCCGGTCTGCGCCTTGAGCTCCTCGATCCGCGTCTCGAGCCGCCGCGCCCAGTCGGCGCGGCGCGCCTCGAAGGCCTGCTCCTCCTCGCCCTCCATCGGCGCGTCCGGCTGCGGCCCGACGTCGTGCTTCGCCATCATCTCGGCGTTGCCGCCGAGGATGATGTCGGTGCCGCGGCCGGCCATGTTGGTGGAGATGGTCACCGCGCCCTTGCGGCCGGCCTGGGCGACGATCTCCGCCTCGCGCTGGTGGTGCTTCGCGTTGAGGACGTTGTGCGGGACGCCGCGGCGCTTCAGGAGCGCGGCGACGATCTCGCTCTTCGCGACCGAGACGGTGCCGACGAGGACCGGCTGGCCGCTGGCGTTCCGCTTCTGGATCTCCTCGCAGATCGCGTCGAACTTCTCGCCCTCGCTCCGGTAGACGACGTCCTCGGAGTCGCTGCGGACGTTCTTCCGGTGGGTCGGGACGACGACCACGTCGCGGTTGTAGGTCTTCGCGAACTCCTCCGCCTCGGTGTCGGCGGTGCCGGTCATGCCGGCCAGCTTCGTGTACATGCGGAAGTAGTTCTGGAAGGAGATCGTCGCGAGGGTCTGGTTCTCCGCCTCGATCTTCACGCCCTCCTTCGCCTCGACCGCCTGGTGCAGGCCGTCCGACCAGCGGCGGCCCGGCATGAGCCGCCCGGTGAACTCGTCGACGATGAGGACCTCGCCGTCCTTCACGACGTAGTCCACCTCGTTCCGGTAGATGTGGTGGGCACGGAGCGCCTGCTCGACGTGGTGGAGGGTCTCGATCTCCTCCGGCGCGTAGAGGTTCCCGACGGCGAGCTTCTTCTCCATCTTCTCGACGCCCGAGTCGGTCATCACGATGGTCTTGGCCTTCTCGTCCACCGTGAAGTCCACGTCGCGGATCATCGAGGGGATGATCCGGTTCACCCGGTCGTAGAGCTCGGAGGACTCGTCCGACGGGCCCGAGATGATGAGCGGGGTGCGGGCCTCGTCGATGAGGATCGAGTCGACCTCGTCCACGATCGCGAAGTTGAGCTCCCGCTGCACGTAGTCTTGCAGCCGGAACTTCATGTTGTCGCGCAGGTAGTCGAAGCCGAACTCGTTGTTCTGCCCGTAGGTGATGTCCGAGCCGTAGGCGGCCTGGCGCTCCGGGTCGGTGAGGCCGTGGACGATGACGCCGGTCGAGAGCCCGCAGAAGCGATAGAGCCGGCCCATCCACTCGGAGTCGCGGCGGGCGAGGTAGTCGTTCACCGTCACGACGTGGACGCCGCGCCCGGAGAGCGCGTTCAGCACGCAGGGGAGCGTCGCGACGAGGGTCTTGCCCTCGCCGGTCTTCATCTCCGCGATGCGCCCCGTGTGGAGGACCGCGCCGCCGATGAGCTGGACGTCGAAGTGGCGCATGCCGAGCGCGCGCACGCCCGCCTCGCGGACGAGCGCGAACGCCTCGGGCATGAGGTCCTCGAGCGTCCGCCCCTTGTGCTGCACCTGGTCCTTCCAGTCGCGGACGAGGCGCGGGAAGTCCTCCGGCGCGAGGGCCTTCATGCGCGGCTCGAGCTCGTTCACCCGCGCGACCATCGGCCGGATCTTCTTGAGCTCGCGCTCGTTCTTCGTGCCGAGGAACTTCTTCAGGACGTAGTCGACCATGTGGGTTCTCGCGGCCTCGGGCCTCGGACGGACAAAGGGGCTTGGCGGCCACGGCGCGCGGGCCTCCGTCCGTTCGGTTCAGGGCCGGCGGGCGCCTCCTCTTACCCCCTCAGGTAACGCCGCGCCAGACGAAATCAAACGGGAGCACCTTCGCACACTTGGGCCCTCTTTTGACAGGCGAGGGGGCCGTCCCGAGAATCGGGGGGTGGTGCACCCCCGCCCGATCGCCGCCGCCCTCCTCGCCCTGCTCTCGGCGGGGTGCGCCGGCCGTGAGGCGAGCGGGCCCTCCCCGTCGGATCTGGGCCGGTTCGACCTCCAGGCGAGGCTCTCCGCGCGCGCCGCCTCCCTCGTGGGCCGGACCGGAGCGTTCCACGCGGGCGGCGAGCGGTTCCCCGCCGACTGCACCGGCTTCGTCGAGGCGGTGTACCAGGCAGAGGGCATCCCGCTCCGCGCGCTGATGCAGCGGGCCGCTCCGGACGAGCGCCGCGGCGTCGAGGCGGCGTGGCGTGCGGTGGGCGCCTACGGCGAGCTCGTCCCCCGCGGCGAGTGGCCCGCGCCGGGCGACCTCGTGTTCTGGCACGACACCTACGACCGGAACCGGAACGGCCGCGCCGACGACGGCCTCACCCACGTCGGCGTCGTGCTCTACGTCGTGGACGGGAACGTGGTGTTCGCGCACCGCGGCGGGCGCGCCGTCGCGCGGGGCGCGATGGATCCGCGCCGGCCCCACGATGCGGCCGAGGACGGCTCGGTGGTGAACACGCCGATCCGCAAGCGCCAGGCGCGGGTCGAGGACGGGCCGACGCTCGCGGGCGAGCTGTTCGCGGGGTACGGAAGGATCGATCCGGCCCGGGTGCCGACGATCCAGGATCTGGCGGCGCGCTAGACCTGGACTTGGACCTGGACTTGGACTTGGACTTGGTCCTGGTCCTGGTCCTCGTCCTGGTCCTCGTCCTGGTCCTCGTCCCGGTCGAGGTCGAGGTCGAGGTCGAGGTCGAGGTCAAAGTCGAGGTCCACGACCACGACCACGACCACGTCCACGTCCACGTCCACGTCCACGTTGCGCGGCTACTCGTGGACGCTGGCGACAGGGCTCCCCGGCGCCGAGATCGTCCCGTCGTCCGCGACGCGCACCGCGCCCGGGCCGAAGTCCTCGAGGGACAGCCGGCGCACGACCGGGATCACCGCGCCCGCCGGGTCGAGCCTCGGGCCGCCCGGCTTCTCCTGCCGGCACGGGTGGATCTTGCCGCCGAGGAACGAGCCGTCCGCCGCGAGCCGCACCTCGAGCACGAGCGAGAGGCCGTTCGGGCCGGAGAGGTTCATCCCGCCGTAGGTCGCGAAGTTCCCGAGCGAGTAGACGACGAGCCGCCCTTTCACGACCTCCATGCCGCGGACGACGTGCGGGCCGTGGCCGACGACGAGGTCCGCGCCGGCGTCCACGACCGCGCGCGCGAACGCCCTGAGATCGCCGCGGTCCTCGCCGAGGAACTCCTCCCGGCCAGCCGGCACGTGCTGCCGGTCGGCGCCCTCGGCGCCCCCGTGCATCGAGACGACGACGAGGTCCGCGCCCTGCCGTGCGGCGGCGACGACGCGCGCCGCCTCGGGGAGGTCGCGCAGGTCGTTCGTGCCGCTCGAGGTGGAGAAGGCGACGACGGCGATCCGCTTGCCGCGCGCCTCGAGGCGCGCCACCTCGCCCGGCGCACCCGCGTACCGGATCCCGAGGGCGTCGAGGGTCTGCCGCGTGGAGGCGCGCCCGGCGTCGCCGAAGTCCCCCGCGTGGTTGTTCGCGAGCGAGACGACCTTCAGGCCCGCCGCGGCGAGGTGCTTGCCGTAGCGCGTCGGGACGCGGAAGGCGTAGCAGTGGCCCGGCTTCGAGCGCGCGCACTTCTCCGAGCGGCCGCCCTCCGCGAGCGGCCCCTCGAGGTTCGCGAAGGCGACGTCGGCGGCCGAGAAGAGGGGCGTCACCTCGGCGAGGAGCGACTTCCCGTCGTCGGGCGGGAGGAGCCCGCCGGTCTCGTCCGGAAAGGACGAGCCGAGCATCACGTCGCCGGCGAGGGCGAAGGTCACCGGGGCGGGGTCGCGCGCGGGGTGGGATGGCGGCGACGCGGGCGCGGGCGGCGACGGCGGGGCGGGGGGCGAGGCCGGGAGCGGCGCCGCCGCCGGTGCGGGGGAGGCGGGAGGTGCGCCGGGGGACTTCGGGCCGTGCGCGCACGCGGCGGCGAGTGCGAGCAGCGCGGCGAGGAGGGGGAGGCGGGTCATCTCGGTGTCCGGAGTAGTCCAATGCACGCCGCCGGGCAATTGCCGCTGGGGGCAGCCGAGGGAGCGGACGAACACGCGGAGCCGAAAGATCGGGCGGGGCCGCACCCGCGGGCGTCTCCCGTTTCATGTGTCGCCCGAAGGCGACGCACGAAAGTGCTCACTCCAGGATGAACTTCCGCGGGTTCTCCGGGATTCCGTTCACGCGCACCTCGTAGTGCAGGTGCGGACCGGTGGAGCGCCCGGTGTTCCCGACGGAGGCCACCTTGTCGCCCCGCTTCACGCGGTCGCCGAGGTGGACGTGGGTCTCGGAGAGGTGGCCGTAGCGGGTCTTCACGCCGTAGCCGTGGTCGATGACGAGGACCTTGCCGTAGCCGCCCTCGCTCCCGAGGAAGACGACCGTCCCGTCGGAGGGGGTGTACACGCCCTGCCCGTGCGGGGTCGCGATGTCCATGCCCTGGTGCATCTTCCGCTCGGCCGTGTACGGGTCGATCCGGGTGCCGAAGTCGGAGGTGACCCAGCCGCGGGTCGGCCAGATGGACGGCGTCGACGCGAGCAGCGAGCGCTGGTCGTCGAAGTACTCCTGGAGCTCGCGCAGGCTCTGCTCCTGCCGGGCCGCCTCGGTCTCGAGCGAGGACACCTTTCCGGGGAGCGCGGCGAGGTTCGCCTCGGCGGCGGGCGCGGGCCCGGGGATCGCGGCCTCCACCTCGCTCGTGCCGACCGGGCCGATCGCGAGGTTCCGCTCCGGGTCCTGGAGCTGCGTGACCGCGGTCCGGAGCTTCGCGTCGAACCGCTCGACCCGGTCGAGGGTCGCGGAGATGTGCGCGACCTTCTCCTGGACGAGGAGGATCTGCGAGCGGAGCTGCGCGTTCTCCTCCTTGAGGACCGCGTTCTCGGAGGACGCGCCGATGAGGGAGAAGTAGTGGCCGACGGTGAGGAGCACGACGAGCCCGACCCCGGCGCCGGCGTAGGCGGCGTTCTTGAGCCACTTCCGAGGCAGCCGGAACTTCCGGACCGCCTGCGAGTGGTCGCTCACGACGATGACCGTGAAGACCTGGCTCTTCGGGGGGACTGCCATTCCGGTGGAGGCTCCTGGGTTCGATCGGTACCGCGGCCAAGGTAACGGCGGCCGCCGGCGGGGCGAAACGCCTGTCCGGGAGCCCTGGTGCTCCCGCTGCGCTCAGACGGGTAGCAGAGCGCCCGTTTGCCTGTCAAGAAAGGCCCTTAGGCCCTCCGCCCTAGGCGCCGGCCGCCTGGACGACGATCACGGTGATGTTGTCGTCTCCGCCCCGGTCGTTCGCGAGCGCCACGAGCCGGCCCGGCGCGAGGTCGATCGGGCTCTCCTGGACGATGGAGAGGATCTCGGGATCGTCGACCAGGTTCGAGAGCCCGTCGCAGCAGACGACGAGGGCGTCCCCCGCCTCGAGGTCGAGCCCCATGAGGTCGACGACCACCTGCTGCTCGAACCCGACGGAGCGGGTGATGATGTTCTTGAACCGGCTCGTCCGCGCCTCGTCGGCGCTGATCGCCCCGGCCTTGAGCTGCTCGTTGACGAGGGAGTGATCCTCGGAGACCTGGTAGATCCGCCCATCGCGCAGCAGGTAGCAGCGGCTGTCGCCGACGTGGGCGACGAACCCCGTGCCCCCGTCGACGAGCACGGCGGTGACCGTCGTGCCCATCCCGGCGAGCTCGGGTTCGCCCTGCGCCGTCCTGAAGATGACGGCGCACGCCTCCTCGACCGCCTGCCGGAGCAGGTCCGGGACCCGCGTGTCGTCCGCGCCGCCGGCGCCGAAGCGCTCCGGGTCCTGGGCGCGCGCGTGCGCGACGGCCTTGCGGATGGTCTCGACGGCGAGCTTCGAGGCGGTGCCGCCGCCCGCGTGGCCGCCCATCCCGTCGGCGACGACGAACAGGCCAAGGCCCTCGTCGACCAGGTACGCGTCCTCGTTGTGGTCGCGCCGCTGGCCGACGTCGGTGATTCCGCGCGCCTGGATCCTGAGCGGGTCGATGGCCAAGCGGCCCGAGCCTACATTCAGGGTCCGAGTGGGTCAAACGAACGTCCCTCCCCTCACCCCGCGGCGCGTCCCGGCTCCCGCGCGCGCCGCGCGGCGGCCCGCGCCGGCGCACCTCGCCGCCCCTGCTCCGGCGCGGGAACACGCGCCGCCGCGATGAGCGCCGCGGCGTGCTCGAGCGCCGCCTCGGTGATGGTCGCGCCCGCCATCATCCGGGCCACCTCGCGCACGCGCTCGGCGTCGTCCTCGAGGAGCACGACGCCCGCGTGCGTCCGCCCCGCGGAGATCCGCTTCTCCACGCGGTGGTGCCGGTCGGCGAACGCCGCGACCTGCGGGAGGTGGGTGACGCAGACCACCTGCCGCCCGCGTGCGACCTCCGCGAGCACGCGCCCCATCGCCTCGGCGACCGCGCCGCCGATGCCGGCGTCCACCTCGTCGAAGACGTAGGTCGCGACCGGGTCCTTCCGGGCGAGGGTCCGCTTCACCGCGAGGAGGATGCGCGACAGCTCGCCGCCCGACGCGATCTTCGCGAGCGGCCGCGGCGACTCGCCCGGGTTCGGCGCGATGAGGAGCTCCGCCCGCTCCGCGCCGGAGGGACCGAGGACGACCCCGTCGAGCGGCACGCCCGCCTCGGGCGGCAGGAGCGCGACCTCGAGGCGGCAGCGGCCCATCGCGAGCCCCTCGAGCTCCCCCCGGACCGCGGCCGCGAAGCCGCGCGCCGCCTTCTCCCGGGCGGCGGTGAGGGCGCGCGCGAGCCGCGCCGCCTCCGCGCCGCGCTCGGCGAGCGCCCCGGCAAGCCCGGCGAGCCGCTCGCCCCCGCCGCGCAGCCGCGAGAGCTCCTCGCGCATCTCCGCCCGCCGCGCGATCGCGGCCTCGAGCGAGCCGCCGTGCTTGCGCACCAGCGCGCGCAGGAGCTCGAGCCGGTCCTCGACCGAGGCGAGCCGCTCGGGGTCGCCGCCCACCGCGTCGGCGTACCGCCCGAGCTCCCGCCCCGCCTCCTCGAGCTCGATCGCCGCAGAGCGCAGGAGCGAGAGGGTCGGCTCGAGCCGCCGATCGAGCAGCGCCGCCTCGGCGAGCGCGCGCGCCGCCTGGCCCACGCGCTCGGACGCGCTCCCCTCCTCGCCGTACGACAGCGCCTCGGCCGCTCGCGCCGCCTCGCGGAGCTTCTCCGCGGAGGAGAGCACGCGCCGGTCGTGCTCGAGCGCCTCGAGCTCCCCTGGGCGCGGATCGGCGCGGTCGAGCTCCGCGAGCTGGAACGCGAGGTAGTCCGCCCGCCGCGCCCGCTCGCCCTCGTCCGCGGCGAGGGCGTCCCGCTCGCGGACGAGGGCGGCGAGCTCCGCGTGGGCGGCGCGGTAGCGGGGGAGCAGCGGCGGGTCCTCGCCCGGCTCGGCGGCGTCGAGGCCGGCGTGGGCATCGAGGAGCTCGAGGTGGGTCGAGGGGTCGAGGAGCGAGACGTGCTCGTGCTGGCCGGAGACGTCCACGATCCCGCGGAGGGCCTCCTCGAGCATCCCGACGGTGCAGAGCGAACCGTTCACGAAGGCGCGCCCGCGCCCGCCGCGCGCCGCGACCCGGCGCACGAGGAGCTCCGCGGCGCCACCGCCTTCCGGGCGCGGCACGCCCGCGGCCTCGAGCCGCCCGAACACCCGGTGCGATGCGGGCAGCTCGAAGAGCGCCTCGACCACGGCCTCGTCCGCGCCGTCGCGCAGGACGTCCCCGGTCATCCGACCGCCGAGGACGAGGTGGAGCGCGTTCACCAGGATGGACTTGCCGGCGCCGGTCTCGCCCGTGAGGACGTTCAGCCCGGGACCGAACCGGACCTCGATCGCGTCGACGATCGCGAAGCCCGAGATGCGCAGGGTCGTGAGCATGGCGTGATCATCCACGCGACCCTGACACTGCGCAAGTATTCAGTGGTATGGATGTGTAGCCGGGGGGGACTACCTCTCGCCCCAGCGCAGCTTCGCCCGGAGGATGCCGAAGAAGTCGAGGTTCGGATTCCGCACGAGGAGGACCCGGTTGTACGACTGCTTCACCTGCACGCGATCGCCGCGCGAGAGCGGCTCGCCCTTCTGTCCGTCGAGGGTGAGGTACACCTCGGTGTCGTTCGTGAGGATGATCTCGATGTTCTCGTCGTCGGGCACGACCAGCGGGCGCTGCGTGAGCGTGTGCGGGCAGATCGGGGCGATGATCACCCCGCGCATCGTCGGGTACATGATGGGGCCGTTCGCGGCGAGAGAGTACGCCGTCGAGCCGGTGGGGGTCGCGACGATCACGCCGTCGGCGCGGTAGGTCGTCACGTACTCGCCGGAGCAGCGCGCCTCGAGCTCCGCCATGCGCGAGAGCGCCGACTTGGAGATGACGACGTCGTTCAGCACCTCCTCGTCGAGCGCGCGCTCGGGCCGGCCGCCCTTGTGGAGGTGGACCCGGAGCTTCATCCGCTCCGACACCAGCGCCTGGCCCGCGAGCACCTGCTCGAGCGCCTGGTACAGCCCCGCCTGCGGGACCTCGGTCATGAAGCCGAGGCTCCCCATGTTCACGCCGAGGATGGGCGCCGGGCGCCCGAGGAGCAGCGACTGCGCGTGGATGAGGGTGCCGTCGCCCCCGAGCACGACGAGGAGGTCCGCGGAGCGCCCCGCCTCCGCCTCGTCGGTGAGGACCTCGACCCCCTTCGACGCGAGGAACTTCTGCACGAGCACGGCCGTGTCGGCCGCCTCGGGAGAGGTCACCTTGTGCACGATCCCGACGCGTCGTGGGACGGGACACGGATGGGCCGCCATGCGGGGCATACTATAAGCCCATTCGCGATGGACCTCTTCGAACGCGCCGCCGAGCAGGACCCCACGGGCAAGCCGCTCGCCGAGCGGATGCGTCCCCGCCGGCTGGAGGACTTCTCCGGACAGGAGCACGTGCTCGGGTCAGGGACCGCGCTCCGCCGCGCCATCGAGGCGGACCAGGTCCCCTCGCTCATCCTCTGGGGCCCGCCCGGGACCGGGAAGACGACGCTCGCGCGGATCGTCGCGAAGAAGACCGGCGCCGAGTTCGTCGCGTTCAGCGCGGTGCTCGGCGGGGTGAAGGAGATCCGCGAGATCGTCGCGGCGGCCCGCGACCTGCGCCGGATGAACCGGAAGCGGACGATCCTCTTCGTCGACGAGATCCACCGCTTCACGAAGGCCCAGCAGGACGCGTTCCTCCCGCACGTCGAGGACGGGACCATCACGCTCGTCGGCGCGACCACCGAGAACCCCTCGTTCGAGGTGAACGCCGCGCTCCTCTCGCGCTGCCGCGTGGTCACGCTCCGGCCGCTCACCGAGGAGGAGGTGGGGGCGCTCCTCGACCGCGCGGTGGCGGCGCCGGAGGGGCTCGCCGGGACGGTGTCGCTCGCGGCGGACGCGCGGGAGGCGCTCTCGCGCTACGCGTTCGGGGACGCGCGCCGCGCCCTCAACGCGCTCGAGGCCGCCGCGGCCGCGGTCCGGCTCGCCGGCAAGAAGGAGATCGTGCGCGCCGACGCGGAGGAGGCGCTCCAGCAGCGGACCATCCTCTACGACAAGGACGGTGAGCAGCACTACGACGTCGTCTCCGCCTTCATCAAGTCGCTGCGCGGGAGCGATCCGGACGCCGCCGTCTACTACCTGGTGCGGATGCTCGAGGGCGGGGAGGACCCGCGCTTCGTGCTGCGCCGGATGGTGATCTTCGCCTCGGAGGACATCGGGAACGCGGACCCGCAGGCGCTCCAGGTGGCGGTGGCGGCGCTGCAGGCGGTCGAGCTCGTCGGGCTGCCCGAGGGCGTGCTGCCCCTCTCGCAGGCGGCCATCTACCTCGCGCTCGCGCCCAAGTCGAACACCGCCATCGCGAGCTACGGCAACGCGCGCCGGCTCGTGCAGGAGCACGGGGCGCTGCCGGTGCCGCTGAAGCTCCGGAACGCGCCGACGAAGCTCATGGAGGGGATGGGCTACGGGCGCGGGTACCGCTACCCGCACCACTTCGACGGGCACTACGTCGCCGAGGAGTACCTGCCCGACGCGCTCAAGGGGCAGGAGATCGTGAAGCTCTCGGAGAGCGGGGTCGAGAAGGTGCTCGGGGAGCGGTGGCGGGAGATCAGGAAGAAGGGGAAGTAGAGGCGGCCCCCCTCACCTTCCCTCGTACACGCGCGCGAGGCGCGTGTCCTCGACGAGCGACGCGGGCGTGACGAGCAGGAGGTCCTTCGGGATCTCTCGGCGGAGGGGGAGAGAGCACGGCGCGTGCCACCGGGCCCGAGGGGACCCCGGGGCGTACCGACTTCAGGGGAAGAGGATCGCGCGCAGCCCGAGCTGGAGCCAGGTGTGGGTCCGGCTCGCGCCGAGGTCGCCGGGGATGAGGTACCCGGGGCCGCTCGCCGACACCGAGCCGTAGCTCCCGAGCGAGAACCCGGCGAACGCGCCCAGGCCGAACGAGCGGCTGAACCGCAAGTCCCAGCCCGCGCCGAGCTTCAGCCACTCCCAGCCGCCGAACGCGACCGTCTCGGTCCCGGCGGGCCCCTTGGCGCTGAACCCGGTCCCCTCGCGGCCGAGGCCGGCCGAGACCCACGGGGTGCTCTTCCCGGTGGGCGTGAACGCGTACCGCACGCCGACGCCGAGCTTGAACGTCGCGGCGCCGCATTCGAGCCCGAGCGCGGCGCAGTCTTCCTTCAGAATCCCCGCGACGTCGCCGCCGCCGAAGTCGATCCGGAGAAGCAGCGTCGTGGCGGGGTTCAGGCGCACGCCGCCCTCGAGATTGAGCTCGGTGAAGCTCGACCAGTAATCGGACGTGCTGCGGTAGTTCTCGCTCACGTCTCCCGAGGTGCCCGCGCCGCTGAGGCCGGCCGAGAACGTCACGCCCGCGGGCGCGTTCGGGTCGCGCGGGGGCGCGCCCTCCGCCGCGGCCTGCTCCGGCGGCTGCGCGGGCGGGACGGCCATCGGGGGCGGCGGGGCCGCGGGAGGCGGCGCGGGAGCGGCCATCGGGGGCGGCGGGGCCGCGGGAGGCGGCGCCGTCTTCTCGCCCGCGTACTCGACCCGGGCGACCTCGGCCCGCGGGAACTTGCGGAACGAGCCATCCGGCAGCTGGAGCGTGACGCCGCTCGTCGGGCTGTCCTCGATGACCGTTCCGCGCACGCGACCCCCGTCGGCGAGGAAGACCGTGTCGAGCGCCGGCGGCGCGGGGGGCGGGGCGGGATCGGCGGCGAGCAGCGCGGCGAGGACGAGCGAGACCATGCGTGAGACCTCCGGTGCGCGCATGTTCGCCGAAGTCGTGCCCGTCTGCCCGTGATCTTCGTCACAGGGCCGGCCCGGCGGCCTCGTAGCGGAAGCTGGAGCGCTCCGGCGTCTCCATGGGGAGCGCGAGCCCGAGGAGACCGCCCCAGTCCTGCACCACCAGCGTCACGTTGCGCAGGTCGAGCTTCTCGAACGCCTCCCGTCGTCGAGCAAAGCCGCCACGACGACGCGGGACGTTGGCGTGGGAACACCCTTCTCGATCACGTGGAAGCGGCGCCGCCCCCTGGTTGGCGGAGTGGCCGTGTGGAGGACGCAACGAGGCGAGGATCTGGGCGACCTGACCTCCACGAGCAGGTCCGACGCGCCGGGGAGGCGGTGAACGGTGACGATCGCTGCAGGCCGCTGCGCGCGGACGATCGCGAGGGCCTCCTCTGCGCTCGCAATACAGAGTTGCCGGATGCGCCGATCGCGGAGTATCCAGCCCACCGCGGCGAGCACGGCACGGTCGTCATCGATGGCGAGTACGAGCTCCACGCGATACAGGACCCGACAGTCGTGTCATCTGACACTACTCTTCAGTTCTCATCCAAGCAACCGAAACGCTCTAGAAGATTCCCTCCTTCGGTCGAGAGGGGATCCCCGCATGTCGAAGTCGCTCGCTGCGACGTTTGCGCGCGAGATGAGGGCCGCGCGGCAGGCCCGCGGGTGGACGCAGGCCGAGCTGGCCGAGCGCGCCGACATCGTGGTCGAGGTGTGCGGCCGCCTGGAGCGCGGCCGCGTGCTGCCTCGCGCCGACACGCTCGTGCGGCTCGCGACGGCGCTGGGCCTGAGCACGGACGCGCTTCTCGGGCTGTCGTCGACGCCCGCAGCGGCGCTGGCCCGAGCCGTCGCCGAGCAGGAGGAGGAGTACGCGGAAGTACCCGAGCTGAAGCGCCTCGTCCGGCGCCTCAAAGGCGAGTCGCGCCGCACGATGCGCCTCCTCGATGGGCTGATCTCGTCCGTGCGGGCGGAACGAGGACCTCGGCGCCGCGACTGAGCGTGGATTCAAGAAGAGTGACCTAAAGGACTACGCCGTGCCACGGCACCGCGCCGCGACGTCTGCTAGGTTCCGGCCCCGTGCTCCTCTACCTCCACGGCTTCGCCTCCGGCCCCTCCTCGCACAAGGCGCGCGTCCTCTCCGCCCGCTTCCGGGAGCTCGGCGTGGAGCTGGAGGTCCCCGACCTCACCCCCGGCGAGGACGGATTCGAGCGCTCCTCGCCGTCCTCGATGCTCGCGGTCGCCCGCGCGGCGCTCGCCCGCGGGAAGCCCCCGCACGCGATCATCGGGAGCTCCCTCGGCGGCTACCTCGCCGCCCTCCTCGCCTCGCGCGACAAGACGGTCGAGAAGCTCTTCCTCATGGTCCCCGCCTTCCGGCTCTTCGAGCGCTGGGAGGCGCGGCTCGGGCCGGCGGAGCTCGAGCGGTGGCGGCGCGAGGGGCTCGAGACGACGCACTTCGCCTCGAACCGGGAGCGCCGCCTCGGCTGGACGTTCTTCGAGGACGCGCGGACGCTGCCGGCGTTCCCGGCGGTGAGCGTCCCGACCGTCTGCGTCGGCGCGCGCCGCGACGAGTCCGTCCCGCTCGCCGACGTCGCCGAGTTCGTGGCGCGCACGCCCACCGCCCGCCTCGTCGAGGTGGACGACGTGCACGACCTCGCCGCGTCGCTCGACCGCGTCTTCGCCGAGGCACGTGGCTTGCTCGCGCCGTTCACCGGATCCCGCACTCCGGGGTAAGGTGCTCCCGCCGTGGCCGCAGAGCGCCGCGGGAGAGGACCCACCGATGCCTACCGCCGCACCACCGGGAAGCGCCCTCGCCGTCCGCCTCCCGGCCGCGCTCTTCACGATCCCGATGGGCGTCGCGGGGCTCGGCGCCGCCTGGCGCGCCGCCGCCCGCGCCTACTCGGTCTCGCCCTGGCCCGCGACCGCCCTCCTCGTGCTCGCCGCCGCCCTCTGGATCGCGCTCGCGCTCGCGCAGGGCGTCAAGGCGGCGGTGGCACGGGACCGGCTCGTCGCGGAGCTCGAGCACCCGGTCGGCGGGAGCCTCGCCGCGCTCGCCCCGGCGTCGCTCCTCGTCGTCGCCGCCGGCCTCCAGCCGCACCTGCGCGACACGGCCGCGGTCCTCTTCTGGATCGGGCTCGCCGCCCAGCTCGCCCTCGGCGTGTGGATCGTCGGGCGCTGGTTCACCGCGGCGGTCGACCCGCGGCTCGTCACCCCCGCGATGTACGTCCCGGCGGTGGTCGGGAACCTCGTCGCGGCCTCCGCGGCGGCGGCCCTCGGCCAGGGCGATCTCGGCCGGCTCCTCTTCGGCGCCGGCGTCGTCGCGTGGATCGTGGTGTTCGCGGTCCTGCTCGGCCGCCACCTCTCGGCGGGCGAGCTTCCGCCCGAGGTCCGCCCGCTCCTCGGCCTCGAGCTCGCCCCGCCCGCCCTCGCGGTCGTGGCCTGGCAGGCGCTCGAGGGCGGCGGCGCGGACCCCACCTCGCGGACGCTCCTCGGCTGGTCCCTCTTCGTCGCCCTGGTCCTCGTGCGGCTCGGCCTCCGCTTCCGCGGGGTCCCGTTCGGCGCGTCCTTCTGGTCCTTCGCGTTCCCGGTCGCCGCGCTCTCGTCCGCGACCCTGCGCGTCGCGTCCGCGGCGCCGGGATCGTTCGCGGCGGCGCTCGCGCTGCCGCTCTTCGTCGTCGCGAACGGCGTCGTCGCGGCCATCGCCTTCCGGACCGCGACCGCCCTCGCGAAGGGCACGTTCCTGCCGCGCGCCTGAGACCGAGACCACTCGGCCGGCGGGTTCGCGTCGGCGGCACGGGCTAGACTGCGGGCGTGCTCGTCGAGGTCGCCGTCGCCGCCGCGGTGCGCGGCACCTTCACCTACCGCGTGCCGGCGCCGCTCGCGTCGGAGGTGACCCTCGGCCAGCGGGTGGCGGTGCCGTTCGGCCGGAGCCCGCGCGCGACCGGCTACGTGGTCGGGTTCCCGACGAGCCCGCCGCCCGGCCTCGAGCTCAAAGACGTCGCGGCGGTCCTCGACGCGGTCCCGCCCTTCACCCCCCGCCTCGTCGAGCTCATCCGCTGGGCGGAGGACTACTACCTCGTGCCGCCCGGCGAGCTCCTCCGCGCGGCGCTGCCGCCGGGGCTCAACTCCCGCCGCGGGACCGAGGGGCCGGCGCGGCGCGGCGTCGAGTACGCCTCCGCCGAGCCCGGCGCGGCGGACGCGGTCGCCTCGCTTTCCCGCGCGCCCGCCCAGCGCGCCGTCCTCGAGTACCTCCTCGCGCGCGGCCGGATCCCGCTCGAGGAGCTGCGCCGGGCCTTCCCGCACGGGCGCCCCGCGCTCGCAGCGCTCGCGAAGCGCGCCCTCGTCCGGCTCGAGCGCGAGACGAAGGTCGCCCGCTCCGGGCTCCTCGACGCCGCCGCGGACGCGCCCCCGCTCACGGCGGCCCAGGCGGCCGCGCTCGTCGAGGTCGAGGGCGCCTTCGGCACGTTCACGACCTTCCTCCTCCACGGGGTCACCGGGTCGGGCAAGACCGAGGTCTACCTCCAGGCGATCGCGCGGGCGCGGGCGGCCGGGAAGGGGGCGCTCGTGCTCGTGCCCGAGATCGCGCTCACGCCCCAGCTCTCCGGCCGCTTCCGGGCCCGCTTCGGCGACGACGTCGCCCTCCTCCACTCCGGGCTCTCGGGCGCGGAGCGGCACGCCGAATGGCAGCGGCTCCGCGCCGGCGAGGCGCGGATCTGCGTCGGCGTCCGGAGCGCCATCTTCGCGCCGGTCCAGGACCTCGCGGTGATCGTCGTGGACGAGGAGCACGAGAGCTCCTTCAAGCAGGAGGACGGTCCCGCCTACCACGCGCGCGATCTCGCGGTGGTGCGCGGGCGGTTCGAGGAGGCGGTGGTGATCCTCGGCTCGGCGACCCCCTCGCTCGAGACGCTCGAGAACGCCCGGCGCGGGCGGTACCGGCGGCTCGAGCTGCCGGCCCGGATCGACGACCGGCCGATGCCCACGGTCGAGCTCGTGGACCTCCGCCGGCTCCGCCGCCCGGGCCAGGACCTCGCCCCCGGGCTCCTCTCCCCGCGGCTCGTGGACGCGCTCGCGGAGACGGTCGCCGCCGGGCAGCAGGCGATCCTCTTCCTCAACCGGCGCGGGTTCCAGACGCTCGTCGTGTGCGAGGGCTGCGGGGAGGAGGCGCGCTGCCCGGACTGCTCCATCGCCCTCACCCACCACGCCCGCCGCGGCGTCCTCCTCTGCCACGCCTGCGGGCGGAGCGAGCGGATGAGCTCGACCTGCCCGGCCTGCGGCGGGGTCCGGTTCGGCGTCGGGGTCGGCACGGAGCAGGTGGAGGAGGCGGCCCGGGCGGCCGTGCCCGGGGCGCGGATCGCGCGGCTCGACCGCGACGCGGTGACCACCGCGGACGAGACCGCCGCGCTGCTCGCGCGCTTCGCGCGGCGCGACCTCGACGTCCTCGTCGGCACGCAGATGGTGACGAAGGGCCACGACTTCCCGGGCGTGACGCTCGTCGGGGTGGTGCTCGCCGACACCGCGCTCGCCCTCCCGGACTTCCGCGCCGGGGAGCGGACGTTCCAGCTCCTCACCCAGGTCGCGGGGCGCGCCGGGCGCGGGGCGGACGCGGGACGGGTCCTCGTGCAGACCTTCAACCCCGCGACCCGGGCGGTCGCCCGGTCCGTGAACCACGACTACGCCGGGTTCGCCGAGGAGGAGCTCGTGGAGCGCCGCCGGCGCGGGTGGCCGCCGTTCACGCGGCTCCTCGCCGTCCGGGTGGAGGGGTCGGAGGCGTCCGCGCCGCGGGCGGCGGAGGCGCTCGCGCGCGCCGCCCGGCCGGCGCTCCAGGGCGAGATCGCGCTCCTCGGCCCCGCCCCCGCGGCGATCGAGCGGATCCGGGGCCGGACGCGGTGGCACCTCCTCTTCCGCGCGCCCACGCCGCAGGCGCTCTTCCGCGTACATCGGGCGCTCGCCCCCATCGCGCGCCGGCCCCCCGGCGGCGTCGAGGTCCGGTTCGACATGGACCCGCACGCGATGCTGTAAGAGGCGGCGGCCGCCGGCCGGGCGATAGCGGCCGGCCGGGCGAACCACCGGCGGCTTGGTCCCCTGCCGACTCGCGATCCATAATCGAGGTCCCGTGCCCCGCGTCCTCCTCGTCGACGACGACCTCGCCGAAATCTCGGCCGTGAAGCGCGTCCTCGCGCGCGCCGGGCACCAGGCCCTCCTCGCGACGAACACCGTGGACGCCGTCTCCGCCGCGGGCCGCGCCTCGCCCGCGATCCTGGTCGTGTCCGCGACGACCGACGGCGGCCAGGCCCTCCAGCGGCTCGCGGAGGACGGCGCCGCGAGGCTGCTCCCGATGGTCGTCCTCGGCGAGTCCTCCGCCGCGGCCGGCGGCGCAGCGCAGGTGCCGCGCCCGATCGACCCGGCTCAGCTCGCCGACGCCCTCGCCGCCGCGCTCCGCGCCGGCCCCGCGGCATCGGCCGCCGCCCCGGCCCCCGCCGCCGCCGCGGCGAGGCCGTCCGCACCGGCCGCCCGAAGGGCCGCGGCCGACGCGCTCCGCGCACGCGCCGAGGAGCTCCGCCGCGGCGCGGCGACCTCGACCGACCGGCCCGCGCAGCCGGCTCCCGCCCGCGCGCCGACCCGCGCGCCAGCCCGCGAGCCAGCCCGCGAGCCAGCCCGCGAGCGCCCGCCGCTCGTGCTCGACTTCGACATCCCCGGCGACCCGTTGTCCTTGTCGGACCTCGACGCGCCGCCTGCGCCCGACGCGGACCGCGCCCTCGCCGAGCTCGAGGCGCCCGCGGCGCACGACGCCCCGACCCTCGATCCGGCGGCCGATCCGGGGCTCGAGGCGATCCTCCGCCGGGCCGAGGACGCCGAGCGCGCCCACGCCGCAGAGAGCACGAAGAAGGCTCGCGCCGCCGCCGCCGCCGACGCCGAGGCGCGTCGCGTCCAGGCGGCGGCCGCGCGCGCCGCCGAGGCCGACGCGGTCCGGGAGCGGGAGGCGGAGGCGGAGATCCGCCGGGCCGCCGAGGCGGAGGCCCGCCGCGCGGGCGAGGCGGACGAGCGCGTCCGCGCCGAGCAGGCCGCCCGCGAGAGCGCGGAGGGCGAGCTGGAGCGGCTCCGGCGCGAGCTCGACGAGGAGCGGCGCGCCGCGGGAGAGCGCGCCCAGGCCGCCGACGAGATCCGGCGCGACGGCGAGGACCAGCTCCGCGCCGCCATCGAGAGCGCCCGCACGGAGATGGAGACGTTGCGCCGCCGGAGCGAGGACGACTCCCGCCGCCGCGCCGAGGCCGAGGCCGAGGTCGCGCGGCTCGCCCGCGACGTGGACCGGCGCGCGCGCGACGCGGCCGCCACGCCGCCGCCGCTCGAGGTCCCGGTCTACCACCCGCCCGGCGAGGATCCCGCGCCGGATCCCGTCCAGGAGTCCGCCCGCCGGCGCGTCGCCGCCCTGCGCGGCCGCGCCCCCGTCGCGGGCGAGGACCCGCCGCCCGCAACCGACGAGGAGCTCGCGCCGGCGCCGATCCGGGCGCCGCCCCCGGAGCTCCGCGCCGGCAACCTCTCGGACCTCCCCGCGCCGCGCCTGCTCGCGCTCGCCGCGCGGGCGGAGGCGAGCGGGCGGATCGACTTCGAGGGGGACTCGGTCCGCTCGATCTGGCTCCAGGACGGGCGCGTCACCGGCGCGGCCAGCTCGGCGCCCGCGGAGCGCGTGGACGAGATCGCCCTCCGGCTCGGGCTCCTCACCCGCGAGCAGCACCGGCTCGTCGCCGCCGCCGCGGCGCCGCTCTCGACCCGGCGCGCCGCCCTGATGATGGTGGAGCGCGGGTTCGTGAAGCCGGCGGAGCTCGCGACGCTCGTGCGCCGGCGCACCGAGGAGGTCGTGTTCGGCGTCTTCGGCGACGCGGGCGCCCGGTTCCGCTGGGCGGCCGGCGAGGTGCCGCCCGACGAGAGCACCTCGCTCGAGCGGACGACGCTCCAGCTCGCGGTCGAGGGCGTCCGGCGGCGCTGGCTCGCGCCGGAGGTGGACGCCGTCCTCGGCGGCGACGCGACCCTCCTCTCCCGCATCCCCACCGGCCCCGGCGCGGGCGACCTCGGGCTCTCGCCGGAGGAGAAGCGGATCCTCGCGCTCGCCGACGGCCTGCGGACCCTGGACGAGGTCCAGGCGGCGAGCCCGCTCGATCCACTCTCGACCCGCCAGGCACTCGCCGCGCTGGTCCTCGTCGGGGCGCTCGCCGTGCGGACGTTCCAGGGCGGCCGTCCCGCCGCCCAGGCGGCGGCCGCGATCGACCTCGCCCGGGTGCGGGACAAGCTCGATCAGGTCCGGCGGGCCGACTACTTCACCATCCTGGGCGTGGGCCGGCTCTGCACGCCGCACGAGGTCCGCGAGGCCCACGAGCGGCTCCGGGGCGAGTTCGATCCGCGCCGCTACCACGGGCTCCGCGAGGACGGGCTGCTCGGCCGGCTGGACGAGATCCAGCGCGTGGTGGCCGACGCGCGCGACGTCCTCGCCGACGACCGGCTGCGGTCCGAGTACCTGCGGGGCCTCGGGGAGTAGCCGCACGGGGGATGGGGCCCGGCGTGCGACCGGAGCCCGGCTGCGTTAAATCACCGGCTCGAGAGGAACGACGAGATGGTTCGCGAGATCGTGATCTGGCCCGACCCCGTGCTGAAGAAGGTCGCCTCCCGGGTCGACAAGGTGGACGACGGCATCCGCCGGCTGCTCGACGACCTGTCCGAGACCATGTACGCGGCCGACGGCGTCGGGCTCGCCGCGCCACAGGTCGGCGAGGCGAAGCGCGTCATCGTGATCGACACCTCACCTCGCCAGCCCGAGCAGAAGCTCATCCACCTCGTGAACCCCGAGATCCTCGAGGCCGAGGGGACGACCGTCTACACCGAGGGCTGCCTCTCGATCCCCGGCGAGGCCGAGGAGGTCGAGCGCGCGAACAAGGTGCGCGTGCGGGCCCTCGGCTACGACGGGAAGCCCTTCGAGATCGTCGCGGAGGGCGACCTCCTCGCGATCGCGCTGCAGCACGAGATCGACCACCTGCAGGGCACGCTCTTCGTCGATCACCTGTCGAGCCTGAAGCGCGAGCTCATCCGCCGGCGGATGAAGAAGCTGAAGCAGGATCGCGCGGCCGAGCGGGTGGACGAGGTGAAGCGCGCCGCCCGGCACGAGTCGGCCCTCTAGACACCAGAGGTCGCCGTCGTCAGCGTGTCGGCGTGGTGCCGCGAGAGCGGTGCGATGTCGATGCCATCCTCGCCGCTGCTGCCACGGGGCGCCGAATACTGGCGGGACGCTTCGAAGCGCGGCGCTGCCGCTCCCCGACGGCTTTACGATCCGCTCGCCGCTCGAGCGTGACCTCGGCGCCGAGCGCGTACGCGAGGGCCGCGATCGTGGCGAGCGTCGGGTTCGCGTCGCCGGCCTCGATGCGGCTGATGTCCGCCTGCTGAACGCCCGAGCTCGCGGCGAGTTGGCGCTGCGTGAGCCCTGCTGCTTTGCGCAGGTCGAAGATCTCGCGGGCGAGGCGGTAGTGAGCCCCGAATGCGGCATACTCGGCGGAAGTCCTGGGGCCGCCGCGCCGAGCCTCTTGCTCGATCTCGTCCATCAGCTCTTCGAAATCGTGGCTCATCGAAGTGGCCTCGCTCGCGTGCAGTCTGCGGGAGAGTATGTGCGTCGCCACATCAC
>WNGL01000556.1_pt1 | contig 44151 bp, 32 predicted proteins | sample 5400591 | NCBI WGS metagenome assembly WNGL01 (sample SAMN13153377, study PRJNA577476) | soil metagenome | isolation source: 80 cm soil or saprolite under Garry oak tree replicate 1 | place: USA:California | collected 2016-06-15
ATGACCGATCTGAAATGGTGCCGCCGCACGACCGGCAAGATTGCCGACTTGCTGGGTGAGTGTGGCCTCGCCATATCGGCTAACACGATCGCACGTTTGCTGCACGGCATGAAGTTCTCTCTCCGCCTCAACCAAAAGACACTCACCACCTCCGGCAGTTCCGATCGTAATCTGCAGTTCGATTACATCGCGGATTTACGCGAGCGCTTCCAGCACGGCCGCATGCCCATCATCAGCGTTGATTCCAAGAAACGCGAATTGGTCGGCAACTTTTTAGCGCGTCGCGCAGTCAACAGCCAAGGCTGTGGCTTCCCTTTGGATTGCAGTCTTGGATTCCAGTCTATTGCAGTCCGTAATTAACACTCAACGAGTGGTACACTTACCCGGGATGAAAACGAAACAAATCAAGATGGACCCGAAATTGGCTGCGCAATGAAAAATCAACTGAGAGCTTTCAAGAAGAAGTTCGGCCGCGAGCCTAGCCGCCTCGTGCTTATCTGGTTGTTTCAGCAAACCCGCGCTCCATTGTGCTTGCTGCACAGCGAATCCCCAAGGCATGGTGCCTTGCTGAAGCAACCGGATAAGCAGAAGCCGCCTAGCCCGAACGACCCCCTGTTCTTCGATCCGGATGCCGACACGCCTCAGCCGATATCCATCGAAAAGCTCCGCGCGCGCGACAGTCATTGAGGCTGCAAAGAGGGCTGGCTTGGACCCAGACCGCGTTCTGCGAACATTCGGCTTCGACGACTAAGGCACGCGTAAGGCACGACACACGCTGGATCCGGGCACTTCCTCAAATACATGACCCGGGCGAATAGCGTACAACAAGCCCAATTGCGCATCCAGTCCAACAACTTCACAAGCGGACCGGCAATCGTTGAGAAGCATAGAATAAAGGCGCGAACATCGTTTCACTGTATCTGCCTCTTGAATTTCCTAGCGCGGCCTGTGGCCGCAACCAAAGTTGAGGGATCGGCTGGCCGGGTGCGGTCAGCATTCAGCTTTCGGCCGTCAGCTTCTGAACCAAGACGGTGAGCATGCGTTTGATCTGGATAGTCTGCTGGGAGAGTTGTTCGTAGTCGTCGGGGTGAAGGAGTGTCAAATCTCGGGCCAGCAGGAGTTGATATTCCAATTCAGTGGCAGAGCCTCTGGCAATAATGCAAAAGCGAGCCAATTCGGCGTCGCCATCTCGGCCGCAGCCTTCAGCGATGTTGGAGGGAATCGAGGAAGCAGCCCGGCGAATCTGAGCCGTGAGTCCATAAGTTTTTTCGCGCGGGAATCTCGCCGTGATGGGATATACCGCCGGCGCCAGCAGATGGGCTTTCTCCCACACTTTCAGTTGCCGAAAGTCTTTCATGACAACCTCATTCTGTATTACGCCTTGGGAATTGGTCACGAGCATTATCGATATGCAAGATCATCCTGGGGGTCGGTCATGAAGGAATTCATTTCCAAGCATCAGGAACGTATTCACGGTGTGCTGTCCTGCTTCGATCGGATGCTGTTTCGTGGCTACTTGCCAATCATGAGTGGCTGGCAGATGGCGCAATTCTTCAACAGCTCCAAGATTCGATTCCGGGAACTGAAAGGGTTTCTCCTTCAGCACGCCGAACGGGTAAAGCAACACGCCATTGATGTCGCCAAGCAGGAGGGACGACCATTTCAATACCTTCAGGAAAAGGTCCGAAAGGAAGAGTTGGCCAAGGAAATTGCTGCCCGGGACCAGATCCAGGATGGACTGATCTGTGTCTTTTTAGTACTGGAGCCCTGCCGCACGTTTTCATTCCGGTTTGAAAAAGGAAAGCCGTTCGTCGCCTCCGCACGCCGGAAGTGTCTGTTCCTAGATTTGCAAATGGTCTGGCAGATTTTCAAACGCCCCTGCAGATTTTCAAACGTTTTTTCATGCAAAAAAATAAGACGATGAGATGACCTGGCGGATATCGAGGTTCCCTGTTTGGGGGAGCTCGGGGAGATCCACTTCAGGATGGGCTTCCCTCTGTTCCTTAAGAAAATTCTGCAATACAGGTTCGGAATAGATGCGAACGAATTCCTCTCGAAGAGCACGATTGAGGAAGTCAATATCGCTGGCATGAACACCAAAGCTGTCGTGCACCATCGCGAAATGATGGACACCCCCGGTTTGAAGACGATTGACCGTCAGCATCATGTGTGCGGCATCCAGAGAATGAACGAGGTGAGCGACGATGCCATCCGCTTGCTTCCTCGAGTCGATCTTCCGTGTTTCATCCTCTTGATAAACAACGAACGTGCGATCCGACGTCGTGATGCGCAGGGTCTTCGGTTCCCGGGTCTCATGAACAACACGGAAACCAGCCGGTGTTGTCCACGCCATGCCTCGATTCACCTTCGCCAGAGCGCGAGCCACGTGACGAAGCCAGTTCATGATGTTGCCCGCCTCAACGGCGACTTCGGGAATGCATTCCTCCAGGACTTTCGCCAGATACCGGGCGCATTTCTTCGGATCTTTGCAGTACTTTGCGGGCTTTTCCTCGACGAGTTCCCTGTAAATCGTCCCACGCGTTACACCATATGGAGTCGTCATCGTTGCATGCTTGACGACGGAACGATCGATCTTTCCGAGCAATTGCCGGGCTGGATCTCGATCGTCCCTTGAGGCTTCGCCCTGTCGGGCTCGCGCTTCGCGCTCTCCGGCATTTTCCGCGTCTCTCGTTACACGCCGGCTGACGTGATCTGCGACTTCCTGGTAAATATCCTCCGGCTCATCAGCAGGAACCAGGTTAGTGGCGCGTCCGCCGATCGGATCGCGGCCCATGGCACTCAGATGCTGGTATCCGTTACAGGTGCCATCCATACTCACCGGCAAATGCGACCGAAAATTGGGACCTTCCTCTCTATAGCGTTTCCACTCCTTACAGGCAGCCAGGAAGGTCCACGGTTTATCGGCTTCGTCCCAAAATCGGGGAAAGCAGAGGGGATCATCCGCGAAGGCCATGATTTCCTGTTCGTGTTGATGGACCCATGCCAGGCGCTCGTCGAAAGAAACTTTATTCTTCTTCCAGTAGCAGTTGGCAATGTGGATCGCCAGCCAATAAGCTCCACGCTCTCCAAGCGGCTTGCCTTCCGCAAATTCGAGCAGAGACCTTCCGATATCGTCCGATTGAGGATTAACCAGTTGAGGCACGGGATAAGCGCGGCCCCGATGGTCCAACTGGTACGGAAAATAGAATTGCGGTTCATCGAGCAGCCGCTCGGACAGGGATAAGCGAAATGCCATGACTTTCTTGAGGCCTTTAATGCGATTGTTCAGATTGAAAGCGTCGGCGCGTTCCTGCTTACGTTCCTTGATCTGTTTTGGATCGGCGTCGTCCGGCAACCGGGGAGGGAGTTGCTCAAAGGTATGAGTCTTGAAACCGAAAAACAGATCGCCCGCATCCCATGCATTGCGCATGTTCCGGTAAATCTCCTTGTTGATACGGTAAGCGGTACTCTGCATGGCGTTTACGGCCGATAAGACGATCGACAGGTCGGCATTTTCAAGAAGTTGTTGCGCCCTGCGCGTGGCCTGGCGCTTCAGAAGTCTCAAGGGAGTTAGCAGATAGCCGCCTCCGGAAAGCGACGTCCATGGACGGGGTGGAACGATCATCGGCAGATAAATCGGACTCGGCAAGGACGCCAGCGTCGACTCGTGACTGCCGATCCAATCGCCGGCTGCCGTGGTGAGCGCAATTCGTTGCGTCGTTTTGGTGCGTTTGGCGTAACCCTCTCGAACGGTCTTCAACTCAAAGATCGGCTGCCCGTCGAAATAGGCAAAACGGACGGCCAGCGCAATCAGTTTTTCACCCAGGTGAAAGGAACGGTAGTTCTTTGTCCAGTCGTCATCATCGTCGAGCTTGCGTGCCAACTCCTCAGCGCGCCGCCTGGCGTTTCGGTTTTGGTTCCGTGAACGCAATTCATGGGCGATATCCACCTGCCTCCTTCGAAGGCGATCGAAGATTCGTTCAAGCCGGCACCGCTGGCCGATTTCGTATGCAACGGCAGTAGCGCCCGGCGCCAGGCCAAGGTCAAATTCGGACCTGGTTATTGCGTTCAACAACGTGCCGAGAGTGATCAGAGCGAGTTTTTCGTGAGTGATTGATAAAAGGGGCGTTCCATACTTGGGGAGCTTCTGGCGCTGAGAAGTCTTCAAGGCATGTTGTTCTCGAAGGATGGCGTCGGCCAGCGGTTTCAGAGAGTTTCCGACCAAATCCCTTACCGGCTTCGAGTCGGTCGCATTCTGGTATTCACGGCTCTGAGAATATCGAATGATGCCGTCGTGAATGGCGTCGATTTCGAGCTTGACTTGTCGATCTGTATCCTTCACAGGCAACGTGAGGCGTGGGGGGACCGGCCGACAGTGAGGAGGCCGCGAGAGCGGCGTACCTTCAGGAATCGGCCGGTGGGCCCGACGCTTACGTGATCGGTATTGTCACAGATACTCGACACTCTTGGAATAGAGAGCGCTCACTTTCTAGCAGGCAAACGCCGGTGCTGATGAGAAAAATCATTTCCTTGTCGGCAAACGCCGGTGCTGATGAGCAAACGCCTTTGCTGATGAGGAAACGCGTTTGCTTATGAGCAACGCACGGTGCTCATGAGGAAAATCATTTCCTTGTCGGCAGACGCCGGTGCTGATGAGCAAACGCCTTTGCTGATGAGGAAACGCGTTTGCTCATGAGCAACGCACGGTGCTCATGAGGAAAATCATTTCCTTGTCGGCAAACGCCGGTGCTGATGGGCAAACGCATTTGCTGATGAGGAAACGCGTTTGCTTATGAGCAACGCACGGTGCTCATAAGGAAAATCATTTCCTTGTCAGCAAACGCCGGTGCTGATGAGCAAACGCATTTCCTCATGGGAAACGCGTTTGCTGATTAGAACCGCAATCCAAATACAAGTTCCAACAATTTAGGGGAGAAGGCCGGTCGCCCTTCTCTAGTCGATGATCCCCGGGTGGTTGAAATGGCAACCGATCATTTATTGATGGCTACGCCCTATCGGGCTTGCACTCGCAGCCGCTCGTGTATCGACCCCTGCTTTTCCAAGCGGCCCGTCAGCCTCAGCTGATGTCAACTGTTAACAACTAACAGAAAGAGAGGGTGTTTTATGTCAACAACAAAGCAACATCCGATCAAAGCGGTGTTGGATCTACGTAAGCTGACGGCCGAGGTAGTGCTATCGACCTCGACGCACATCTTCACGGAGATCTACAACAACCCGAACTTTACGCCTCCGCAGGCGCCGGCGGCGCCGGTCGATCAAGCTACGCTGAAATCGGCCAATGACGCGCTGGCATCGGCGATCGGGGCGGCTGTGGACGGTGGCAAAAAGGCCATCGCTCAGAAGAAAGCGCAGAGGGAGGTCGTTGTGAAGCTCCTGACGCAGCTCGCGCATTATGCCGAAGCGAACTGCAAGGACGACATGACGATTTTCGTTTCCAGCGGTTTCACAGCCAAGTCCTCGATACGGAATACGACGCCGCCGGTTTCTGAGTCGATCAAAAAGATCGCTCCGGGACCCGACAGCGGACAAATACTGCTTAGCCTGATGAACACTCCGGGCGCGGCCAGTTATGAAATCCGCTGGGCGCCGGTGGGAGATGGTGGTGTTCCGGGCGCCTGGACAAGCCAGGCGATCGGCAAGATCATCAAATCGCCCACGACCATCTCGGGTCTGAGGCCGGGCACAACCTATGCGTTTCAGGCACGTGCGGTGAAGAAGGCCGGTGGTTATTCCGACTGGGGTGATTCGGTGACACGCATGGTGGTGTAACCGGATTCGGTTTGCCCTCTCCCGCGCAATCGGGGGAGGGCGTTTTTATTTGGCTAAATTTCCACATAAACTGTCCAGACTGGGACACCGACGCTTTCGCCTGCAAGAGCTAAATCTTTTCTGAATCAGCGCTTGTCAAACCCGTCCGAGGTAGGGGAGTGGGCTTTCCGTAACTGTCGCAGTACGCGATGCTGTAGCGTTTTACAGGAGTACGAATGAATACGACCTTTTTCGTCAAAATATTCTCGAATTGATACGCGTACATCTGTTCCTTCCTCAACTTTGGTTGCGGCCTCGGGCCGCGCTATGCGAGTCAAGTGTCGCCCAGCACATTGCGAGTTCCGACTTGACGGGACACTTCGAGTTCTGATAGGGAAACCCGTATCAATGAGCCGGTAGTCTCGTCGTTCGCAAGCGCGTGCACCCGCCCGGTTTACCAACCATTCCGGGCGCGGGTGTTCTTCGCACTCGTCTTAATGAAGCGGACCCGGCGCGGAGGATACTATGTCAGCCACCCAGCGCGCTCTATTTGTCGTCCCGCCTGCCCTGCTCGTGCTCGCCCTGATTGGTGTGCCGTTCCTGCGGCGGCAGAGCGCCGCACCGCAGCAGTTGCAATTCGAGCTCGTGGAAGCGACGATCTCCGACGTCCATCGTGCCATCCAGCAGGGGCAGATCACCTGCCGCGGGCTGGTCGAGGCGTACCTCCAGCGCGCCCGCGCCTACAACCACTCGAGCGATCGCCTCGTAACCCGCGACGGCAAACCGATCCCGCCAGCGCGTGGTACCGTCCGCGCCGGCAAGCCAATCGAATTCCCGACTGAGACGGTGCCGATCTCGCTGCTCCTGCCCAACTTCGATCGGTACGCCGGGCCGCCGATTGAGTTCGGCCGCATGGAACCGACCGCCTCGGATCCGGAGGTGCAGCAGCAGTACGGCATGACCGTCGGCACGCCGAATTCCGGCAAGGTGAACACGCTGGCCACGTTCAACCTCCGCGGTGAACGATCGGTGACGTGTAAGGGCGATCGTGACCGGCACCCCTCGAGCGGCTCGCTGCCGGCCGGGGCGCCGCCGGTCTGCGAGGAATTTCGCAAGCAGCCCGACGCGCTCGAGCGCGCCTCTGAGCTGGACGCGCAGTACGGCCGCAACCCGGATTTGGCGAAGCTCCCAATGTATTGCATCCCATTCTCGTTCAAGGATCCCTTTGAGACGAAAGACATGCGGTCGACCGGCGCCGCCGACGCCCGGTACGACATCGATTTTCCGGCGCGCGATCACACGCTGGTCGCGCAGCTGCGTGAGAAGGGCGCCATAATCTACGCGAAAGCCGTCAACACCGAATACAACGGCATTCCGGCGTCACCCGGCGGGCGGCACATGCCGGACGAGGTGCTGCCCTCGACGCTCGGCTACCAGCGCAGCAGCTGGTCGGGCAACCCCGCCACGCCCTACGATACGACACGCGCCGCGTCGCTCGGATCGAGCTCGGGGTCGGGCGTCTCTGTCAGCACGAACCTTGTGATGTGCAGCATCTGCGAGGAAACGCGCATGTCCTGTCGCGGCCCGGCGAACCACAACTCCGTCGCGCTCATCCTGCCGCAGAAGGCGCTCATCTCCTTCCTCGGCAATGCCATCGGCGCCGACATTTATAACGACCGGGCCGGCATCCATTGCCGCACTGTGACCGACGCCGCCAAGGTACTCGATGCGCTAAAGGACCCGGTCAACGGCTATTACGACCCGCGCGACGTCTTTACGACCATCCCGCGCTCCGCCGTGCTGCCAACGTCGTACGCCGCCCACGCCGCAAGCCCCGGCTCGCCAGGTTCGCTCAAGGGGGTCCGCATTGGCGTGATCCGGGAATCGATGGTGACGTTCCCGGGCATCAAAGCGGACGAGCCGATCTCGGCCGCGGCCGCGCGCGAGATCAAAGAGGTCCTGGGCGGGCAGCTGGGCGCAACGCTCGTCGAGTCGGTCGATCCGCTCTGGCCGGATGACCCCGATCTCGAGAACATGCGGACGACCTACACGCGAGCACTTGCCGAGCTGGTCCCGGTGTTCTTCCCCCAACTCTTGTTCCGGCTCAACGACCAGGGGCAGCCGGTCTTCCCCGATTTTGTGGCGGCGATCAAGCCGACGACGTTCGCCGCCGGCCGGGTCTTCGGATCCGGCAAACTTGCCGCGGCCGATTACATGGTGGAGTTAGCCGAAGGTCACATCGCGCCGCCGAAAAACCTCAACATCCGGACGATTCAGGGGCTGGCCGACGAACGGCTCTTCCGGTTCCACATCGCGCAGTACCTGACGCGACGCGCGGCCGACTGGGCCACCCGCGGGTTCAAGGAAACGCTGGTCGACTGGCCAGCGCTTAACGCGCGATCGAAATTCTGGAGCGACCAACAGCGCGCCTACTGGCTCAACTGGCAGGAAGCCGACGGTCACGTGAGTCCGCCCGGTGAGCGCGACGCAACCGCCGAGCGCATCATGCTGCGCGAGTTGCTCCGGCGCGTGGAGATGAAAGTGATTCAGGAAAACCGCCTCGACGTTGTCGTCCGCCTCCATACGTCACTGCCGCCCGGCCGCATCGGGCTGGCGCCGTGGCCGAATCCGCCCGGCGACACGCGCAGCGACATGCCGATGGGACCGAATGCGGGTGAGACCGAAGTACTGATTCCGGCCGGCTACGTGCGCGAGGCCTACGATGCAAACTTCACGCTGAGTCCCGACCGGAAGCGGTACATCCCGGCCAACAGCAACACGCCAACCGCGCTGCCGGCGCCCGGCCTGCCGTTCTCCCTGGTGTTCCGAGCGGAGCCCGGCGCTGAAGATCGGATTCTGCGCGTGGCGTCCGCATACGAGGCAGCCTCGAAACGCCGCATCTCACCGCCGGCGTTCGGGCCCGTGCGAAGCGGCAAGTAATCCCTAAATTGCAACGTCACGCACGCCCCCGCTGCGCGATAAAGATGGACGTATGGGATGCGTTCCGATATGAATATCGGCAGAGAGAAACCAGCGATGGAGAACTTTGTTTGCGACCTACGCGCCGCCGTCCATACAGTGGCGAGGAAGCCAGGCTTCACCATCGTTGTAGCCTTGATGTTAGCCGTCGGCATCGCCACGAACACGGCGATCTTCAGCGTCGTGTACGGCGTTCTATTACGGCCCCTGCCTTATGGGCAAGACGACCGCACCGTTACCGTTTGGCAAACTGCTCCCAAACGCAGCGTTGACCGTGAAGAAACATCGCCCGCCGATTTTTTCGATTGGCAGGAGCAGAACCAGTCGTTCGAAGAATTTGGTATGGCCGAGCCCTGGGGCCATCTGTTGACTGGCGATGTCGAACCGGAGGCGATTCGCTCCTGGGTGGTCTCGCCAGGTTTCTTTGAGGCGTTGGACGCGCAACCGTTGCGGGGCCGCACGTTCCTGCCTGAGGAATATCAACCGGGCGGCATCGGTGGCGTGGTGACGCATGATCCGCGATACGCCAGTCACGCCGATCGGACAATCCATCTCTTCGACGGGCGCATCGCGGAAATTGATAACATCGGACCTGGAAAGGAACGCAGCTCTTGAAACAACCGAAATATTTATTTTCAATTGTTTTCGTCGCGTTATTGTTTGGTGGCCTCAGTGCGTGGGGCCAGCGCGAGATCACTCTCCTCGCGCCGAACCCAACGCGTAGGCCCCTCGAAAAAATCCTTTCAAACTTCCAGGCTAAAACGAGCTACAAGGTTAAAGTAACCTACGGGGGCGCCCGGACCACTACGCAACGGGTTGCGCACGGAGAGCCTCTGGATGTGTCGTTAGTGGTGGCGCCCGTCACCGGAGCGCTTACCTCGGGGACTGTCGTTCCCAGCAGCATGACTTTGGTGGCGAGCTATCAGACAGCCGTCGCCGTCCCGAAGGGCAGGCCCAAACCGGACATCTCCACGGCCGCGGCGCTCAAAAAAGCGCTCCTGGCGGCGAAGTCCATCGGATATGAGGACCCCGAATTCGCGACTGCCGGGCAGGGGCCTGCGGAAGCAATCAGGAATCTCGGGATCGGCGACCAGATCGCTGCTAAGAGCAGGGTCTGTGCCAACAACACAACCTATTTCCCCAATTCCGTGTGTTTTGACCCAGCCGGCACCGGTGGCGCCAGCTCCGTGCGTACCACACAGAAGGGTCTCTTCAGCGGCGAGATTGAGATCGGCCTGCTCTATCTCAGCGACATCCTTCCCGACCAGGAGAAAATGACGATCGTCGGCGTTCTGCCGCGCGAAATTTATACGCCGACTGCAATCGTCGGGTTCGTCTCCACCCATGCGAACGATCCCGTAGCCGCCAGGGCGCTTCTCGAATACCTTGTTTCGCCTGACGCACAGGCGATCTTCCGAGAAGCCGGCTTCGAGCCGCATAAATGAGTAGGCGCTTATTACGCCCCATGCACTTCCCGCAAGAAGCGTCGTAAAATGTCGAGATGAATCAACTCGGCATATCTTTGCTGTTGTCCGCCGCGCTCTTTATGTCACAGAACACCAATAATATTCCTTCTTTCAACGTCGATCCTTTCTGGCCGAAACCGCTCCCGAATCACTGGCTCGTTGGGGCAGTTGCAGGTGTGGCGGTCGATTCGCAGGATCACGTTTGGATCATTCATCGTCCCTCCACGCTTCAACCTAATGAAATACGCGCCTCCTACCGCGGAGCGCCGCCCGTTCTTGAATTCGATCGAGAGGGAACCCTTGTGTCTTCATGGGGCGGCCCCGGCAAGGGATATGAATGGCCACAACTGGAGCACGGCATTTATGTTGATTCGAAGAACAACGTCTGGCTTGCCGGGGCCGGGGAGAAGGACAATCAGATTCTTAAATTCACACACGACGGAAAATTCCTCATGCAAATTGGCCACAGCGGACGAAACCGCGGAAGCAATGACACAGAGAATCTCGGCGGTCCGGCGTCTTTGGTCATCGATGAAACGGCGCACGAACTCTACGTCGCCGATGGATACGTGAATCATCGAGTCATCGTGTTCGATGCTGAGACCGGAGCGTACAAACGTCATTGGGGCGCGTATGGACGGAAGCCTGATGATTCGTACTTCCAGAACGCAGGAGAGCGCCTTCCAGGTCCCTTCAATGGTGCGGTCCAGCATGAGGACCGCCCAAGCCAGTATGATCCGGCCGGCCCGCCGCCACCACAGTTCCGCGTCGTGCATGCCGCCCGGATCTCCAATGACGGGTTCGTATACGTATGCGATCGGACAAACGATCGCATTCAGGTTTTCAAGAAGGATGGCACGTTCGTCAGAGAAGCGTTTTTTGCCAAGGAGACGCTTGGAAGTGGATCCGTCTGGGATATCGCGTTCTCCCCCGATCGCGCCCAAAGCTTCCTCATTGTTCCGGATGGAACGAATCAAGTCATACGGATCCTTCGCCGTGAGTCTTTGGATCTGGTGGGCGAATTCGGCAGTGGCGGACACTGGGCCGGTCAATTCTATGGCGCCCACAACATCGCGTCCGATTCCAAAGGCAACGTTTACATTACGGAGACTTACGAAGGGAAGCGCTTTCAGAAGTTCGTCTACCAGCGACACTGATCCACTGTAGCAGCGGTCTATTTTCTTGAGGCTGCGCGCTGTCGCGCTTGCGCTTCGCGGACCGCCCGGTGTTTCGTTGATTCCCAGGAAAATCCGGCGCTCATTTTTTGAGGCTGCGCGCTGCCGCGCTTGCGCTTCGCGGAGCGCCGCTACAGCTGCTGAAGGTATGTGACAAGTTGCCAGAGTTGCGGATCGGGGAGCCGGGACCAGGATGGCATGCCCGATCTGAGGTTTCCGTTCTTAATGAATGTTTGCAGCGTGCGGGGCGCGGCAGAACGCACAAACTCTCGAAGGGACGGCGCGCGCTCTGTTCCCTCGGCTGTTGGACCATGGCACTCGGCGCAATGTCTCGCGAAGAGCTTCTGTCCGGCCGCGCGGGCCGATTCGTTGTTCTGGAATGGATTCTCGGTTGGCCGCTCGGCGCCGCTCTTCGCATAAACCACCGTAATGAAGAGGATGATTACCGGAATGATTTGAATCGCATGTCTTCGCATTATCGATTTCTCCGCAACACTTTCCGGACTTGCTGTCCAAAACCGGAAAATTCGTGTGACACACCGAAACGAACCAGCGTGGAGTGACTCTGATCGGTCAAGCCGAATCCGGGCGATACGCGGATCGTGGTTCCACCCGGGAAATTCCACGCCAGGACGGGAGCGACATATTGCGACGTTCCTTTAAAGGTCAAATCGCCCCACTCACCTAACCCGCCGTACAACTCCAGGCCGGCAGTGAAATTCTCGCGACAAAATGTGCAAGCATTCGCGCTCGCAGCCAGAGCTAAGGGACGGCTGATACCGAAGGCATATCCAAACTCCCAAACACCTTCGTGAATGTTCTTAACACCAATAATGTTCTCCGAAACGTTCCACCCTTTGATCTGGCTCGACAAAATGAGCTTGGTTTCAAGCTCCCTTTCGCGCTCGAGGCGAGCTTCCCGGTTGGGTTCGCTGTGATCTTCCTTACTGTCGAAGCCGACAACTTCTTTCAAGGTCTTGTCGGCCCCATTGACGTGTTCGTACTCCACATAGAGAACCGGATTGACGCGGTGCTCGCCAAGCAGCAAGCGGAAACGGTTCTCAAACCGGAAGCCGGTCAGCAGAGCGCTATCATGCAGCGTGTGCTGGCTGTCGATATAGAATTCCGACGTCCACCAGCCTTTGGCTCCGTATTCGAATTCGGTCCAATTACCAATGAACGTGTCGACACCTCGTGCCCGTCCGATCACCGGATTGGTAGCGACTTCCAGGTTACCCGGTTCTTCCATGTGGTGGTCGTAGGTGACAAAGTAGGGCCTTTCCTGGGCGAGACCCGGCGCGGCAACAATTCCGAGAGCGAGAATAACGAAAACGGCGATGCGAAGGATCACAATCACTCCAACCTGAGGCCGCACTATAGTTGAAAATGAGAATCATTTTCAACTAATTTTCGCCCTCTCCCCGAGGGAGAGGCTTTGAGTCTATTGAGTCACCGCCATGTTGGCCTTGGATTCTTCGTGGCTTGAGGGCGGAGCGAGAGGGCCGACGTTTCGGGACTCCCGGGACGGCTGTCTCTCTGAAGGAAATAGTTGATCCAGGAGCTTGTGCCTTTCAGTGATCTATCCGGCGGGGGAATATAAATCCTCAGCAGCGGAATTTCGCCTGCGTGTTTGGCGCGGTCATACACGCGCACCCAAACGCAGGACCGTTCGGGAATGACTTCGCACTGGCCGTTGTTCGTCCCGCCGCAGGGACCATTTCGGAGCTGCTTGGGACATGTTTGCGGGCACACGTATTGCATGTCCGGCAGTACACAATTGCCACATGCCTCGCAGCCGAACGCCGGTGACTTGATAGCAAACTCCGCGCGCTCCAGAAAACGCGACATCGTTGGCCGGCGATCGATCCAGGCGAACATCGCACGAGCCCATTTTTCCAGGATGCTTCCCCTGGGAATCTGAGTTGGAGACAGCAGGTGCCACAATGCATTCACGGCGCGATCAGAGAGCCCCCGCAATTTGCGGGGCGCAGCCGTGCCGGGCTCGAACATGTAGAAGGCGGATTTGGGCGCATACGTGAATTCGTCGGCTAACTCCTTCCATCGCGGCGCCAGAATTTGCCCGCGCTCGATAATCCAGCTGAGGTGTTCCGCGTTATGGGTTCCTCCGATGTACGCACCTGCGTAACCGAGGCCGCGCAGGATCGCAATCATGCGCGCGGCGCGCTCGAGCCGCGCGGCTTCTCCCTTGTCTTTCGCCTTGACTTCGTCCCGAATCTTCTCGACCAACTCGGGTGCAACCCAACAGCCGGGAGGTTCGCCTTTCGACATCTTTTCCGCGGACTTCAAGCCAAGAACATAGACGTTCCCCAGCACCGGGTTTTGAATGTTGCGTTCATCGAGGTACCGGCGAAGTTCTCGGAACTTGCGGACATCGAAGCCGAGCTGTGTAATCGCATAGTCGGCGCCGGCCGTAAATTTTTTTTCCAGCTTCAGATATTGGTAAGCACAATCCGGCTCTGTGTATTTGAACGGTGAAACAGCCGCGGCAATCCAGAAAGGCAGGCCTTGCCGGCGGAGCTCGTTCATCAGAGTAATGAGTTGCACCGAATCCAGGTCGAAAACTGCGTTCGCGCCCTTCGGGTAATCGCCGGTCAGCGCGAAAACATTTTCAAGACCCAATCCCGCGATGGTTTCCAGGTAGTGGCGAAGTTCCTGCCGGTCTTTGCTGACGCAGGTGACGTGAATGTTCGGAGTCAGACCACGCGCGCGCGCGGCTGTGCCCACTCGCACGGGGTCCTGACCGGGGGCGCCGCCTGCGTAACTCGTGATGCTGCCGGCGACGACGCCGGGAGTGGTAGCCAGCTGAGAGGCGACTTCCAGCAGCCGCGCTTCGCGCGAAATACGGCTGGCCACAATCTCCACGACATGGCAGAACCTTCGCGACTGTAAACACTCTCGCAACGGATTGCGCGCCACATCATCCTCCGAGCTCTTTGCGGAGGATTTTTGTTCCCTCGACCATCGTCTTTAGTTTGGCGAAGGCGACTTCCTGCGGCAGGTGCAGGCAACCGCAATCGGGAAGGACATGGATACGTTCGGCCGGTATGAACTTCAGAGCTTTGCGAAGACGCTCGGCCACGATTTCCGGTGTTTCGATTTCATGAGTCTTGACGTCGATCACTCCAACGCCAAGCTCGAACCGGTTCGGAAATTCTTTGAACAGTTCCAGATCTTCGCCGCCGCGCCGCGCAAACTCGAGAGAAAGCTGATGTACTCTTGCTTCGAGAATGGCCGGGAAGAGATACCTGTAATTCCCAGCCCACGAAGGTTTTCCATATCGATTGCCGTAGCAGATGTGGAGCGTGATCTTGGCGTCGATGCCTTCAACAAGCGTGTTGACGACCTTAACGCCCCACTGTATGTCCTCGGGAAAACCGGAGTAGTACGGCTCGTCGATCTGAATATTACGCGCGCCGGCGCGGACCAGTTCCTTCAGCTCCATATTCATGACGCGGGCAAGATCCATGGCGAAGGCTTCTTCATTCTTATAGTGTTCGTCTTTGATCCGCTTCACGAGCGAGTGCGGGCCGGTAATGCAGAATTTCGTGGCTCGCTCAGTGAAGGCCGCGAGGAACTTAAAATCATCGGTCAGCCGCAGCGAGGCCATTGGGATTTTGCCGCGGACGACGCTGTCGTAGAAATCGTAATAGAACTTCTTCGATGTTTGATCCGTTTGCACGCCCGGCAGGCGTTCCGCGAAATAGTCGATCATATTGTCGCGGCGAAGTTCCCCGTCTGTAATGATATCGACGCCCGCAACTTCTTGATCTTTGATGGCGGCTTTCACGGCCACATCGTGGATTTCGTCGAGTTCGTGCTTGCTGATGCGGCGGGCGAAAAACTCTGTTTTGAGCCGCTCCAGCCAGCCGGGCATCGAATAGCTCCCGACGACTGTGGTAGGTAAGATCGGCAAGTTCATTGGTGTCTACTCCCGATGCGTGGTGTACAGGATCGATGTTCGCGATCCCGGTCTATATTGGAAAGGCGCAAAATGCACGTCGTATCCGGCTTGCGCGCCGACCTGCGCGAGCAGCGCGCCGTTGACCCAGTTTACGGTCGATCCGTCCAATTTTCCCGGTCCGCGAAACATTCTGCCGTAGTCTTCCAGTTTCGTAACGAAAATATCCTGGACCTGCAGATATCCGCGCGGATGCAGTAACGGAACGGTATTCAGGAAACTTTCGACGGCGGCGGAACTGAGCTGGAATCGTTGATTCGATACTGCCTGAGCGACGAAATTCTCCAACAATGCGGGCTTCAATCCCGCCGGCAGGGGCGCGTCCAGAATGCTTTGAATGGCGACAAATCGTTCTTCCAATCGGATGGCGTCCCACGCCGATCGCCAGAATGCCACACCCTGTTCGGCTCCGGAAGGATGGACGTGTTGCGGGCCGACCTCGAGCAGGCGATTCACTGTTCTGGCGAATTCCGTAACAGGAATGCCGAAGGACTCGGAAATGGACGCGGCGGCGGCCGCCGGCACATAGCTCCGGACCTCAACGGCATACAGCTTGCCGTCCCGCACAACGATCTCATCGGTCGGCAGATTGTCGTAAACGTTGGTGAGGTGAATCGATAGAACCTTGTAACGCAGAAATGACAACGACTTGAAAGGATCCACCGCGTCAACCGCCAGAAAACTGCCCAGCTCGCGATGCTCGCGAACCGTTTCCATCGCTCGATTCAGCGTCGGCATCGAGTAGTCGCCTAACAAAAATCGAATACGCGGATAATATTGAGTGCCTCGCTCGCGGTCGAGCGAGCGAAAGCGATCCAGCCATAAGGCTGCGCGTTTTCCGGTTCCGACCCCGATCTCCAGAACGAAAATCTCAGGCGGAAGCTGGTTATGGTTCTCGAGGTCTTTCAATAAAGTCCAGAAGTCGGCGACAGCATCGGCCACAGCCTCAGGATGATTCGCATCGGACTTCCCGCTGGGTAACGCCTGGTCATATCCTTTGCCTGAGGCCGCCTCCCAAAGCGGCAGGTGCTGCCAAAAGAGGTCGTTGAATTTCCAGATCAGAGACGAGCGCATCGGCGTAAACGATTCGATATATACCCGTTTTTGCCCGTCGCGTGACTTGTCAGGCGAATGCTCGAGCGCGTTGACGAATTCATTTTTCAGCGTTTCAAGCTCGAGTTGCCGAAGATCGACGCCCACTTCAACCCATGGGAGCAACTCTTCACCCCTCGTCGCGCGCCTCAGCGTGACGGCTTCACGAAAATTTGCCTTGTACTGCACCCAGTCGAGGTGCACGTTCAAATTCTCGAGAACGCGCGGCGGGATCCGCGCCTCGCCGGCGATGGAGATCAACGTTGAAACCACACTACTCGTCAGAGCAACGCGTTCTGGTTGGATGTGGTTGATGTGAAGAATCATCCAAAAGCTACCAGCACAGCTTATATACGACAAGCACTGTATTGACAAGGCTCGGTGACCAAACGACAATAAATCGTAAGGTCAGACGCGGCTTGGCACAGAGTGGTGCCGCCGGTCCCGGCACAGAAGCTAGGTTTTGGACATCGAAGTCCAGAACATTGCGTATCAACTCCGGCCTTGGATCATGTTGATTCCACGGAACGGCTCCGTGGAGTGTACACATGATCCGGAGCGGGAACTAAAACGCTGTGTTCTGGACTTTTTTATTTGGTTTCTCTGTAGCGGCGGTCTATGACCGCCGGCGATCTCACAATTGCTGGACTGTCGGCGGTCCGCGAAGCGCAAGCGCGAAAGCGAGCAGCCTCAAGAAATAGACCGCCGCTACAGTTGGACAGCCTTGCAAAGCTGGCTTTTTTATAAGGACTCTGCACAGTGGCTACAAACTTGTCGGAAACAGGTTTCGTTAATGGCCGGAACGACACAGCCCGGCAGCTTGAAACACTGCTGGAGGCGAGCCAGATATTCAGCGGTGAACTCTCTACACGGGTTGCGTTCGAGCAAGTCTTGGGTGTTTTGAAGCAGCGCTACAACGTGGTGCGGGGAGCCGTAGCGTTGCTCGATCCGAAGAGTCAGGAAATTCGAGTCGAGGTCTCGACTGGACTGAGCGATGCGGGAAAATTGGCGCGTTACCGGCTTGGCGAAGGTATCACGGGCCGTGTTGTCGCCACAGGCAGGTCCATTGTTGTGCCGAAAGTCAGCCGGGAACCGATGTTTTTGAATCGCGCCGGAAACCGGGATCTCAACAAGCAGGAAATCACGTATATGTGTGTGCCCGTCGTTGTGAAACACAAAACCGTTGGGGCGCTCGGGGTTGATTTGCGGTTTAAAGCCGATCGGGATTACGAAGCCGAAATCAAGTGTCTCGAACTCATTGCTGCGATGATGGCACAGGCAATCAAAGCCGAGCATCTGGTGGATGACGAGCGGCGGCGTCTCATCGACGAGAACACCCACCTGCTGGAAGAACTAAAGGAGCGATACGATTTCTCCAACATCATCGGTACGGCGGGGCCCATGCGGCAGGTCTATGAACACATTGCGCAAGTCGCGCATACGAACACGACCGTGTTGGTCCGCGGGGAATCCGGCACCGGAAAAGAGCTCATCGCCCACGCCATCCATTACAACTCGCCTCGCGCGCAGAAACCTTTCATCAAAGTAAACTGCGCCGCCCTGCCGGAAACATTGATCGAGTCAGAATTGTTCGGCTACGAAAAAGGCGCCTTCACCGGCGCCGACGCGCTGAAGAAGGGCCGGTTTGAGCTGGCCCAAGGCGGCACGCTTTTTCTGGACGAAATCGGAGAGATGAATGTCTCGACCCAGGTGAAATTGCTTCGGGTCTTGCAGGAAAAAGAATTCGAGCGGTTGGGCGGCACGGGGACGGTTCGCGTGAATGTCCGGCTGATTGCGGGAACGAACAAGGATCTGGAGAAAGCAATGGCCCAAGGAAAGTTCCGTGAGGATCTGTACTATCGCCTAAATGTCTTCGCGATCTTTGTTCCTCCGTTACGTGAGAGGAAATCGGATTTGCTGCTTTTGGCGGATCACTTCCTCCAAAAGTACGCGCGTGAACACAAGAAAGATATCCGCCGCATTTCCACTCCCGCCATCGACATGCTGACGGCCTATCACTGGCCCGGAAACGTACGCGAGCTGGAAAATGTCATCGAGCGCGCCGTATTGGTTTGCGACACCCACGTCGTGCACGGCCACCATCTCCCACCGACTTTGCAGACGGCCCAAGCCTCCGGCACCGTGACCACGCTTTCACTGTCGGAAGCAATCGCCGCCTACGAAAAAGATATCGTTCTGGATGCTTTGAAAACCACGCGTGGCAACCGCGCCAAAGCCGCCCGCCTGCTGTCAACGACCGAGCGCATCATTAACTACAAGGTCCGTAAGTACGGCATCGATGGCAAACGTTTCCGGAATTGACTGATGGGTGCCGCTCCAGGATCAACGTAGCAGGCAATCAATACTCCGTAAATGCGTCATCAGGGTAGCAGTACAGCCAACGTTCACCGGGTTCCGCCGATGCGATGACAGGATGCTTACTCGCGCGGGCATGCTTCGTCGCGTGTTTGTTTGGCGAGTCGTCGCAGCAACGCGTCCCACCGCACACCTGGCACGTCCGCAAGTGGACCCACTCGGCGCCACTCTTGACGCAGTCCTCGCATTCGCGGCGCTTTGGATGTTTGACAGTCGCGACAGCACGTATATGCGTGCACCTTGTGTCGGGCATCGTTTTCCTCTCATTCTCGCAGTACCTGATGGACGAAGGAGATCGCAATCGATCCTTCACCCACCGCAGACGCCACGCGCTTGATGTTGCCGGAGCGGACGTCACCGACGGCAAACACTCCGGGTAAGGTCGTTTCAAGGAGATGCGGGGCGCGAGCGAGCGGCCAATGGGCCGCAGCGAGATCATCGTGCGAAAGGTCCGCTCCGGTCTTGATGAAGCCCCGTGCGTCGAATGCGACACAACCATAAAGCCAGCGCGTATTGGGTATGGCGCCAGTCATGACGAAGACATGGCGGATTTCATGCGTCTCGATGTTTCCAATCTTGCTGTTCCGCCAACGTACGCGCTCCAGACGATCGGCTCCTTCTAGCGCTGTGATTTCCGTGTAAGGAAGCAAAACAACCGATGGAGTCTCTTCGATGCGTCGAATCAGATAACGCGACATGCTTTCGGCAAGCCCGCCCGAACGTACCAAGAGGTACACCCGCTTTGTAGTTTGCGCCAGAAACACCGCCGCCTGGCCGGCGGAGTTGCCTCCGCCGACGACAACCACTTCTTCTCCCACGCACAACTGCGACTCCACGAATGTGGCTCCATAGTAGAGGCCGTTTCCTTCGAACTGCGGCAAATTATCGATGGACAGCCTGCGGTACCGAGCGCCGGACGCGATAATGATGGAGCGCGCGGGAATCGGCCGACCGTCGTTAGTATCAATCGTGTATGGTTTTCGATCGCACGATAGTCGTGTGGCGGTTTTGGCGATCATCACTTGTGCCCCGAACTTATGGACCTGGGAGTATGCGCGCCCAGCGAGATCCCGACCCGATATGCCCGTAGGAAATCCGAGATAATTTTCAATTTTCGAACTTGCGCCGGCCTGTCCTCCGGGCGCGTTCGATTCCAGCACCAGGACATCCAGTCCTTCCGATGCTCCGTACACGGCTGCCGCAAGTCCTGCGGGACCTGCTCCAATGATGACAACGTCGCGCAGTTGGGTTTGATTTATCGCATCATTGAAGCCCAGGCATTCAGCGAGTTGTTCATTGGAAGGATTCCGAAGCACCAGCTCGCCTCTACAGATGACCACCGGCACGTCGTGTACGGAAACGTGAAAACGATCCAGCAGCGCCTGGACGCCGGAATCCCTGTCGAGATCAATGTAAGAATACGGGTGGTTGTTGCGTGTCAGAAATTCCTTGATGCGAAGCGTGCCCGGGGAATGAGTCGAGCCGAGCAGCACGGCATCTCCATAACCACGAGCAATCAGCTCCACACGCCGGAGAATGAATGCTCGCATGATAATCTCGCTCAGCTCGCTGTCGGTTTGCACGAGGCCCAGCAATTGTTCCCGCTCGAGTTGGATCAGTTCGCCGGCTTCCCGCACGTGTATTTGAACCATTGCCCGGCGTCCGGCCAGCATACTGGTTTCACCTGTGAACTGACCCGGACCAAGAGAGGCGACCAATTGTTTGTCGGTCCCGGGCGGACGAACAATCTCCAGACGCCCAGTTCTGACGACGAAGAAACGCGTATTTTGCGCGCCTGCTTCGACAAGAACGTCGCCATCCTGAACCGGATGGATGCGGCCATGGCCGGCTATGCGCTCGATCTGTTCCGGCTTCAGTGTCGGGAACATCCGCTCCGCAGCCGAGGCCATACTCATCAATTGGATTGGCGGATCGGGATCAGACATTCTTGATTATTATCGCCGGGTATTCGGTCAGGCTCGACCGCTTGACCACCATCCGCGCAGTGATCGCTTGAACCATCCAGCAGGCAGCTCCACGCCAGCGTCGGGATTTCATCGATCATTTGCCGAAATTGGTCCTGCGAGTAATTCATCTTCGATCAAGTAGTATATGCGCGCCTTGACACTCATAAGCCGACCTTACACAAAGAGCGAGATGCCGCACACCTCAGTAGGCTGATCCGTGCTGGGACGTTGGCTTTCCGCTTTTTTGCTGGCCCTTGGCTAGACGACCGGAAGATGCGACTATAGTTTGTGGCTGTTTCCAGATTTGTACTCGGGTTTCATCGCAGCGGGGAGCATGCGGAGGAAGCACTTCGCGAGGCCAGGAAAAAGCATTTTCGGCGATCTGCGGTAGTTCATCGCGCAGAAGACGGGCGCCTGAAATTTGCACGCGGCCTTCTGCCTAACCGCCGGGCGGCCCTCGGGATCGGCTTCGTGCTGGTCCTTACGCTGCTGGCGGGAATTCTCGGGGCTGATCGGCGAGCGCTGGTCGTGTTGGGCTTGGCCGGCTTTCTAGCGGGCTGGTTCGGTTTCCTGTGGCTCGGATTCGGGCTCCGAAAGAAGTTGCTGCGTGACTACGCGCGTTTTGTCCTTCCTGGCGAGGGTCTTGTCATTATCCAGGAAACCGAAGGACGGACGACGGATGCGATTGCGATCCTGAGGAGCATCGGGAACCCTTCCGTATTTGTAATTCGTCCGGGGCTTCGACTCGCACCGCCGGCCGAGACGGATGGCACAACGCGCGAAGCCGTTACTCTGGGCAGGTTGCCAAATTGCGCGGCCGAACTGGCCGCCTCTCACCAACTGGATCCATCCCTAAAATCGCGTTCGCTCCTCCCGATCCTTCGAGACTGCGAAATGGGAATCGAGCGCGCTCGGACCGATCTTGCCGAAGCAACGCGACTGGATTACGGGATCACCCATGCCGCAGACTGGCTCCTTGATAACGCCTACCTGATCCGTTCACACATTGCAGATATCCGTCACAATCTGCCCGACAATCACAACAAAATCCTGCCGGTACTTGTCGACACGAATCATCCAGTGCGCCTGCGTATCTATCATCTTGCCGATGAGTTGATTTGTCGCACAGGCGTTCGCGTGACGAAGGAGAGCATCGCCAGCTTCCTCAATGGTTATCAGTCAGAAACCCCTCTGACCATTGGTGAGTTGTGGGTGTTTCCTCTGGTATTGCGCCTCCTCCTATTGCAGAGATTGCGGCGGTTGTCTGAGTTGACGAGCCTGCGCCAGCATCAAAGGGAACTTGCTAATTTTTGGGCCGATCGGCTTTTGAACGCCGCCAATCGTAGCGCCGAACAGTTTGATCGCATCGTCGCCGAACTGGATCGGGACGCCCCCGAATTGACGCCCCACTTTGTCGCGCGGCTCGGCGAACGACTACATGAGGAAGAGTTCGCGCTCGCCCCGATTCACAAATGGATTGAGGAGAAGACCAAAACCCGTTCTGGCGACATCATCCTCCGCGAGCATGCGGCAGAAGCAAATGACCTGATGCTCATCACCAGCACCATTGGAAGTTTGCGCCAGCTCTCTGAACTGGAGTACCCCAAGATCGTGGAGGGGGTCAGCAGGATGGAGGCCATTCTCCGTGAAGATCCGTCCGGCATCCACGCCCACAGTGATTTCGCCACTCGCGATCGAAGCCGTCGCGTTGTCGAAGAAGTGGCCCGCCAATCGAAGACCTCCGAGTGGGTTGTGGCGCGCCTGGCCGTGGAGTTAGCCCAGCAAGCCCCAGTCTGTAGTCGTGAAGGATGCATTGCGTATTACCTGCTGGACGAGGGACTGCCGAAGCTTGAAAAGCGCATCGCGCGGCGTGTTCCCGGGCGCCTCCGGAGACTACGATTTTTATATCGTCATGCGACTCCGGTGTATCTAGGGAGTCTCGGCGCAGTCACTGTAGGAATTGCGGGTGGCTTCGTGTTGGCCGCTCATGCGCTGGGAGTAGTCTCGCCGCTTTTGCTTCTGCTTTTGGGGGCCCTTGCGCTTTTTCCCGCCAGCGAACTTGCGACTCAGGTGTTACAGATGTGGTTCGCCTGGAGCCTGCCGCCTCGCGTTTTATCCAAAATGTCTTTTGAAGAAGGCATACCGCAAGAGTGCCGAACCCTGGTGGTCGTGCCAATGATGCTCCTGACGCCGGACTCGATTCGGGGAGAGATCGAGAAACTGGAGGTGCGGTACCTCTCCAACTCCGAAGCGAATCTCCATTTCTCGCTCTTGGCAGATTTCACCGACGCGGAAGAACCCGAGATGCCCGAAGACGACGCCCTGCTGGGATTGGCGATAAAAGGTATCGAAGAACTTAACGCACGACACGGCGAAGGCGCCTTCATCCTCTTTCACAGGATGCGGGTCTGGTGCGAGACGGAGAGGCGCTGGATCGGATGGGAGCGGAAACGCGGGAAGCTCGAGGAACTCAACCGTTTGTTGAATGGCGAGGAATCCGGCGTCCTCACGGACGCAGGATTGCTGCCGGCCGGAGTTCGCTACGTGATTACGCTCGATGCCGACACTCAGCTTCCACACAGGACGGCGCGCAAGCTGATTGAGACGATTGCGCACCCGCTCAATCGCGTTCAGCTTACGGCCGACGGACGTCACCGTGTTCGCGGTTACACGATCATCCAGCCGCGCGTCAGCATCACGCTCCCCTCGGCAACGGCATCACGTTTCTCGCGGCTGTTTACAGATGCACGGGGGAGCGATCCCTATTGCCAGGCGGTTTCCGACCTCTATCAGGACGTCTTGGGCAACGCGATCTATCACGGGAAAGCGATCTACGACGTCCAGGCCTTCCACAAAATACTGACCGGGCGTTTCCCAGCGCAGCGATTGCTCAGTCACGATCTCATCGAAGGAGTGCATGTCGGCGTGGGACTGGCGACGGACGTGGAACTCTTTGAGCAGTTCCCGTATGACTATACGAGCTACAGCAAGCGGCAACACCGCTGGATCCGCGGCGATTGGCAGATCGCGTCGTGGGTCCTGCCGCGAGTTCCGGACGGACAGCAACAGCGTCGCGCCCCCAACCTGCTGTCGCTAATCGACCGCTGGAAAATTCTGGACAACCTTCGCCGCAGTCTGCTGGCGCCCGCGTCTTTATTGTTTCTGATGTGCAGTTGGAGCTTCAACGCCGCTCCCGCGGCCGCCAGCGCACTGGTGTCTCTGGTTCTCCTGGTTCCCCTCTTCTTTCAGATACTCCAGCGGCTGGCGCAGCGATGGCGAGGTGATGTTCGTGCCTTACATGAAGCCAGCAGCGACTTGAATCGGGCGATCGTCATCGCAACATTCCTGCCCCACCAGGCATATCTCTCAATGGATGCCATCGTTCGCGCGTGCTATCGGCTGCGGTTCAGCAGGCGTCACTTGCTGGAGTGGCATACGGCAGAAATCTCGCAACTGACAGCCCGTTCGCATGTGGATGCTTATCGAGCCCAGTTCTATTTGATTTCCGTGATGGCCGGTCTATTTCTATTCGCGCTGGCCATCCGGGGGTTCTCCTGGGAAACGGCATATCACCCGTTTCTACTGCTCTGGGTTTCAGCACCCGCCGTTCAACATTGGATGGGCTGGCAACGGCGCGGCGTGCGAAGGTTGGAGGAAATCGCCGCCGAGGATCAGCGCTACCTTCGACACGTCGCTCGGGAAACCTGGCGCTACTTTGACGACCTGGTAGGCCCCGAACACAACTGGCTACCTCCGGACAATTCCCAGCAAGCGCTGCGCATTGAGACCGCCAATCGTACCTCACCGACCAATATCGGAATGTGGCTCATGTCTGCAGTGTCTGCGCTTGATCTCGGATATCTCAGTCCGGAAGAGATGATCGAACGATGCTCCGCAACGATGGAGACGCTGGTCAAACTGGAACGATGTGAAGGGCATCTCCTGAACTGGTACAACACACGGACTCTGGATCCGCTCCAACCGAAGTATGTATCCACCGTTGATAGTGGGAATCTGCTCGCAAGTCTATGGGTGCTTGCCCAGACCGCTCAGGAATTGGCTTCCAAACCACAAGTGGAGAAGTGTGCCCTTCAAGGACTAGCTGACAATCTGGCAGTGATTATCGAGCGCTTTCCCCCGGATCACACCATCACCGTTCCCATTGAGACATTGCGGAGATTGCTCCAGGAGGAATCGTCCGGCATCCAAATCGTGGATCGAATCCGGCTGGCGGCCCCACCCGCACGCAAGCTGACCGAGTCGTTGCTCTGGAGCACCTCCGACACGGAAGAGCGCGTTTATTGGATCAGGCGGCTCGATGACCAGGTACAGAAATGGGTCCAATATTTTGATCGCTATTTACGATGGGCGGACATCCTGTTAGCGCCTCCGGATGAGTTCCTGTCACCGTTGGGACAACGCGCGATCATCGCACGCCGGCGGCTGCTTCGCGACTTGCCTTCCTGGGGCGAACTGGCTCGCGACGAAACCGACATACTGCGAGACATTCTTGGGGTCACGGCCCGCGGAGAAGATGTCTCGCCGAAGCTTGCTGCATGGATGGCGGATGTCCGAGCAGAACATGAGAAGGTGCGCGCATTGTCGAAGGCATTGCTCGCGCGCGCAGCGCGGCTCAATCAGATGTGCGAGGATTTCGCCGACGGCATGGACATGCGGTTTCTTTATGACGGCGATCGGCGCCTCTTCGGCATCGGATACCAGGTGGGCGGGCCGTTGACCTTCTCCGCTCACTATGACTTGTTGGCAAGCGAAGCGCGTCTCACCAGTCTGGTGGCGATTGCCAAAGGCGATGTGTTGGTGAATCACTGGCTGGCATTGGGCCGTCCGTATACGTCCTTGAGCGGCCAGGTTCTGCTTTCGTGGAGCGGAACGATGTTTGAATACTTGATGCCGCTTCTGTTCACGCGAAGCTACCGGAACTCTCTGCTCGATAATGCCTGCGCGGCAGCGGTGGATCGCCAAATCGACTACGCACGAGAGAGGGGAGTGCCGTGGGGAATCTCTGAGTCCGCGTACAGCGCTCTCGACGTTCACAAGATCTATCAATATAGGGCATTCGGCGTTCCGTCGCTGGGCTTGAAGCGCGGGTTGGAGGACGATCTAGTGGTCGCGCCTTATGCCAGCGCGCTGGCCCTGCTGGTCTACCCTGAGGATTCGATCCGAAATCTTAAGCGGCTGGAGAAAACCGGCATGTATGGACGCATGGGTTTCTACGAGTCGCTGGACTACACCCGGCAACAGGAGCGGCAGGGTAGCAAGGGAGTGATCGTCTACGCTTACATGGCGCATCACCAGGGCATGAGTTTGATGGCCATCAATAACGCGCTCAATGACGGCATCATGCGCCGGCGGTTCCATGCGGATCGCCGGATAAGAGCAGTGGAGCCATTGTTGTTCGAACGCATCCCGCCGCAGCCTTCGATGCTCGTTCACCGTCCATCGGATCAGGTTGCGATTCACCGTGTGTCGGATACGTCCGCGCCTGCGTACCGCGTGCTCGATGAAGACACTCCAATTCCGCTCGGCCATCTGCTCGGTAATGGAAATTATGCGCTCATGATCACCAACGCAGGCTCCGGGTATAGCCGCTGGCGCGACTTCGATATCACGCGCTGGCGTTCAGACAAGACCCGGGACCACTGGGGAATGTTTTTTTATCTAACCGAAGAAGAAAACAAGGCGGTCTGGTCGTTGACACATCAGCCTTTGAATGTGAAAGACCCGCGTTACACCGCGACCTTCACTGCAGATCGCGCTGAGTTCCGGCGGCGCAAGTTCGGAATCGAATCTCACGTGGAAGTGGCGGTGTCGCCGGAAGACGACGCCGAAATCCGCCGTCTTACTTTCGTCAATCATGGTTTGCGCGGCAGGAAGCTCACATTGGTCAGTGCGGCTGAGTTGAGTCTTGCTCCCCACAACGCGGATCGCGCGCACCCGGCTTTCAGCAAGCTCTTCATACAGACTGAAGCGCGGCCCGAACTGCAGGCGCTGCTTGCGTGGCGGCGTCTGCGTTCCGAAAAGGACCCGCCGATCTGGGTAGCGCAGTTCATCGTTGAAAGTCCACCCGATGATGCCCCGTTCGAATATGAAACGGATCGCGTACGCATAATTGGCCGGAACCGCAGTTGGCAGAATCCAATGATGTCGATCGATGGGACTGATGGTTGCGTCCTGGATCCTATGTTCGCGATCCGGCGGCGCTTTTCGCTCGACCCCCGGCAACAGAAACAGATCACCTTCATTACGGTTGCGGCCGAGTCACACGACGACCTCATGCGCCTAATTGCCAAATACCGCGATCGCGATAGATCTACCCGAACCTTCGAGCTGGCCTGGTCTCATGCCCAGCTTGAATATCGCTACCTCGGCATTCAGGCCGATGCTGCATTCCGCTTCAGCGAACTCGCCAGTCATTTACTGTATCCGAACATTCGGCTGCGGGCGCCGGTAGAGCGTCTGCGCCGGAACATGCTTGGACAGTCACGGCTGTGGGCTCACGGCATCTCGGGCGATCTGCCGCTCGCCGCCGTTTCGGTTAACGATTCGCAGGGGCTTGGTTTGGTCCGCGAACTACTCGTCGCCCACACCTATTGGCGGCTGCACGGCTTGAAGGCTGATCTTGTCATCCTGAATCGGGAGCCGGCGAGTTACGATCAGCCACTCCATCAGCAATTGCTGCGTCTGGTAGAAGCGCATTCCCTGCACACCGGTGTCGATCAGCCGGGTGGAGTCTTCCTTCGGAAAAGCGATCATATTTCCGAGGAAGACTTGAATCTCATACTCACGGTTGCTCAGGCAACGCTCGGTACGCTCCGCGGACAGCTATCCAAACAGCTCAGTAGTCCTCCGGAGGGAGGTTCTTTGCCGCCGCAGCTGCAGGTCCGGAAATTTGAGGAACAGCCTTCAGCCGAGCTGCCGTTCCTTGAGCTTCCTTACTTCAACGGCCTCGGTGGATTTACGGTCGACGGCCGCGAGTATGCCATTTACCTCGGGCCAGGTGAATTCACCCCGCTACCCTGGATTAATGTAATGGCGAATCGGGTATTCGGCGCCCTCGTCAGTGAATCGGGTTCGGGTTGCTGTTGGTACGGCAACAGTCATTCGAACCGACTCACCCCGTGGAATAACGATCCGATATCGGATGCTCCCTCCGAAGCGATCTACATTCGTGACGAAGACAGTGGAATCTTTTGGACGCCCACGCCCATGCCTGTTCGGGAGCTCGACGCGTACCGAGCACGGCACGGGCAGGGATATACCGAATTCGAGCACAACAGTCACGCGCTCGAGCAAACGGTTCTGACGTTCGTGCCACTGCAAGCAGGGGACTCAGATCCCATACGGATTCAGCGGCTGCGAATCAAGAATACGTCGTCGCGCCGCCGCCGGCTTTCCTTTACATCCTATTCGGAACTCGTCCTGGGCACCGATCGTGAAGCCACGCAGATGCATGTTCGTTGTAACTGGGATCAGAACGCAAAAGCCTTATTTGCACACAATGCCTTTCATCCCGACTATGGCAGCCGGGTCGCTTTCGCGGCCATGTCTCCTGAAGCTATTTCCTATACAAGCGACCGCACCGAATTTCTGGGCCGCAACGGTTCGGCTGTAAGTCCGGCCGCTTTACGAAGGGCGTCGCTCTCGAATCGCTCGGGCGTCGGCCTCGATCCCTGCGGAGCATTACAGACGAAATTCGAGCTTCGTCCAGGCGAAGAGAAGACACTGATTTTTATGCTCGGCCAGACGGATGATGTTGGCCAGGCTCGAGAGTTGATTGCCCGTTACAGCGATCCTGCAAACGTTGAGATTGCGATTGCGCAGACTCGGCAGTGGTGGGATGACCTTCTGAATACAATTCAAGTCAAGACTCCGATCCTTTCCGTGGACTTTCTCATGAACCGCTGGTTGCTCTACCAGGCGTTGAGCTGCCGCATCTGGGGCCGGACCGCTTTGTACCAATCGAGCGGTGCGTATGGTTTTCGAGACCAGTTGCAGGACGCGCTCGCTCTCGTCTATTCAGCGCCCGATATTGCGCGCGATATGATTCTGCACGCTGCTTCGCGTCAATTTGTCGAAGGCGATGTGCAGCATTGGTGGCACCTGCCTTCTGGTGAAGGTCTCCGCAGCCGATGTTCAGACGACTTACTGTGGCTTCCATATGTCGTTTGCCATTATGTGGAGAAAACGGGAGACGTGGATATTTTGGAAGCCAGTACCCCTTTTCTTCAGGGACCGGCATTGAAGGAAACTGAGGCCGAAGCCTACTTTCAGCCGGTGGTCTCGATCGAAGATGCGACAGTGTTTGAGCACTGCCGCAGGGCGATTGAAAAGAGCACCACCCACGGACCACATGGATTGCCTTTGATCGGCAGCGGCGATTGGAACGACGGGCTGAGCAGTGTCGGCGATGAAGGAAAAGGCGAAAGTGTATGGCTGGCCTGGTTCCTGGTGGACGTGTGGAAGAAATTTGCAGAGCTGTGCGAGAGCCGCGGCGAACAACGGTTGGCTGGCGAGTATCGTGAGGAGGCCTATCGCATGAGCGCATCAGTCGAACGGACGAGTTGGGATGGCGAATGGTACCGCCGCGGATACTTCGACGATGGGACGCCGCTGGGATCGAAAGACAACAAAGAAGCGTGTATCGATTCGTTACCGCAGTCCTGGGCGGTGATCAGCGGCGCCGGCGATCCTGATCGTGCCAGGCGAGCAATGCGCTCCGTTAACGACCATTTGATCCGCAGGAAAGAGCAGATGGTCCTTCTGCTAACGCCGCCATTTGACCAATCCAGGCCGCACCCCGGCTACATCATGGGCTATCCGCCTGGTGTGCGCGAGAACGGCGGCCAATATACGCACGCATCTGTGTGGGTTGCCATGGCCTACGCTCGAATGGGAGCCGGCGCGCGCGCTGTAGAGGTTTTGCAAATGCTGAATCCTGTGGAACACGCGCGCACACCAAACGACTATGCAATCTATCGAACGGAGCCCTACGCCGTTGCTGCCGACGTGTACTCAATCCAGAGCCAATCTGGTCGCGGCGGCTGGACGTGGTATACAGGCTCAGCGGGCTGGATGTATAGGGTCTGGCTGGAGGAAGTACTCGGTTTCAAGTTGCGAGGCGATCGACTGTCAATAGAGCCGGCTATACCTGAGAACTGGCCCGGATACACGATAACGTTTCGATATGGGCAAACGGAGTATCGGATTGAGGTAGAAAACGGCGGCCGACCCTCTAAACAGGAGATCCGGCTAAAGGACGACCATCAAAACCATACGATCCACGTAACCGTGGGCCGGGAAGATTCCCAGAATGTGGTCGACATTTCGAACACCCCATCAATCGTCGTGTAGTCGACAGTTCCTGTCCGGCTTTTACCTCACAACGGCCGGACTCTCCACCATGCGATAGTAGATCGGTGGTCCGCCACCGTCGGTTAGGAATCAAACCATGCTCTCGATGGCCCGAAAATAGCGCCTGAAAAGTGACCAGATTCTGGTCACTTTTTCAGTCTAAGTTATTGATTCTAAAGTGGAGGCGGCGGGAATCGAACCCGCGTCCGAAAACGTTCCGTAGGAGAGTCTACATACTTGTCAGGCTCCGATTGGTCTCGCGTCCCGGCAAAAGGAACCTGCCAGCTAACCGGAGCGCCAGCCCGTTGAGTTTCGCCTCGTACTGCCGGGCCAGCGGCTTGAGGCTATCCTGCATAAAGTGACGCCCTTTAACCAACCTACAGGCGAACTGGTCAAGGACGTTAGCTGGTGTTAAGCAGCTAAAGCTGGCTGAAAGTCAGCAGTTAATTAGTTTCCACGTTTTTACGAGGTCATGGGCCTCGGTATGCGTCTCGTACTTCTTCGTCCCCGTCGAAACCGGTGCGCCCCCTTTCGTAAGGCTACCTCTTTTATATAGGGGTATGGCCGGGCATTGTCAAACGCTTGCTTCGATTAAGGTATAATTTTTGACTTCTCTGGAGGTACATCAGTTTCGATGGAGTTGAAAACGCAGGCCTTGGACCGCCTTCTCGAAGCGTTGTCACCGGCGCTGGCAGCGGAGCTTGACCGCATTGTCGACGAAACGTGTCAGGCGCTCGAGCAGGATTTCCAAAAACGACTTCAGGCCGCCGTGGGAGAAGCGGAGGCGTCCTTCATAGCTTCGGCCGAAGCTCAATTAATCCAGGCGGTCGCCGATGCCAAGGAAACTACACGAAGACAGGTCAGCGAGGAACTCGAAAAACTTTTCGAGGCGAAACTGGCGGATACGGTCACCCAGCTCAAGAGCGATGCGTCCGGCGAGCGGGCACGCCTTCAGGAGCAGCTCGATCGGTGGCGCATTTTTGCAGAAACTCAAAGGGAGCTTTCCGAAGCATCCTCCCAAGCAGAAATTCTTGCACGCTTCCTTATGCTGGCGCAGCCCTTCGCTGCCGGTCTTGGTTTATACGTGGCAAAACCCGAGGCCTTGGCGTTATGGAAAAGCCGTGGTGAGGGGATCTTTCCGGAAATCATTTCAGAAGAGACAACAGCCCCCCAGACTTATTTCAGACCAATCGAGCTCCGCGGTAAGTCCATTGCCGCTGTTTGCGCTGTTCCGCCCTTCCAGGCCGACGCGCTCGATTTTCTGACAACGTCACTTCAGCATGCGATTGAAGTTTTCGGATTGAAGATGAGGTCTCCAGCGCCGAAACCGGCCGTGACATCCCAAGCCAATACGGTTCCGAAGACCCCCTCCGCGCCTGGCGAAGCACCGGTAGACCCAAAAGCCCACGCCGATGCGCGCCGGACCGCGCGGCTGTTGGTATCGGAAATCAAGCTATATCACGAACGAGAACTCAAGGAAGGACGCGAGCACGCGGACATTTATAGAAGACTGCAAAAGGAAATCGATCTTGGGCGCGAGGCGTACAAGCGTCGCGTGCCGGCGGCCGTTCTTGTCGCTCACGATTATTTCCACGAAGAACTGATCCGCATCCTGACCGAGAACGATCCATCACGCATGGGGGCCGGGTACCCAGGTCCCATGAATTCCAAAGATGTTTAAAAAACCCATCTCGTCCAAGGCAGCCCAATTTACCGAATCGGTCATCCGCGAAATGACCCGTCTTGCCCTGGAACATGACGCCATCAATCTGTCGCAGGGATTTCCAGACTTTCCGGCGCCCGATGCGCTCAAGAAAGCGGCCGCGGACGCGATATTCGCGGATATCAACCAATATGCAATCACCTGGGGCGCGAAAAATTTCCGCGATGCCCTGGTTTATAAAATAAAAAAATTCATGGGCATCGAGATTGATCCCGAGCGCGAGATCACCGTCTCGTGCGGCTCCACGGAAGCAATGATCGATGTGCTATTGGCGGTCATCAATCCCGGAGATGAAGTCATCGTTTTCGAGCCGTTCTACGAGAATTACGGTCCCGACGCGATCATTTCGGGCGCGACTCCACGCTACGTTCAATTGCGAAGACCCGATTGGTCATTTGATGAAAAGGAACTTCGAGCGGCCTTTAATAACAAGACCAAAGCCGTTATTATCAACACCCCAAATAACCCGACAGGTAAGGTATTCAGCCGCGAGGAGCTCGAGTTCGTCGCAGAACTGTGCCAGAAATGGGATGTCCTTGCCGTCACAGATGAGATTTACGAGCACATTATCTACGACAACGCCAAACATATCTCTCCGATCACCCTGGACGGGATGCGCGAGCGCACGATCGTCGTGAATGGGATGTCGAAGACATTCAGCGTCACGGGCTGGCGCGTGGGATACATCATTGCACCGCCAGGCATTACGGGCGCGATTCGAAAGATGCATGACTTCATTACAGTCGGGGCCCCAGCGCCACTGCAGGATGCCGGTGCTGTGGCTCTACGGCTTCCGGATTCCTACTACGCCGATCTGGCCACGCATTATCAGCAACGCCGTGACCGCCTGATGAAGATGCTCGAGGACGCGGGGCTGAATCCTATGCTCCCGAAAGGCGCGTACTACGTTATGTGTGATATAGCGAATTGGGGTTACCCGAACGATGTGGAATTCGCGCGGTTCCTGGTAAAAGACATTGGTGTCGCCACTGTTCCGGGAAGCAGCTTTTTCAGCGATCCGGCGTCGGGAAAGGACATCATCCGATTTACGTTTTGCAAGAAGGAAGAAACGCTTCAGGCAGCCGAAGAGCGGTTGAAGAAATTACGCCATGCGGTTCCGGCTCCTGCTCGGAGCTGAAACCAAAATTCCGGCATGCCGTCAAAAATGGATCGGATTCAAGTACGGCGTCCAAGGAAGCAGGGCGAAAGTTGAGCGCACCAAAGGAAATAGCCACAAAAAGGCACAAAATTCTTTACCGGGCGCTTTCGAAGCACCCGTGTCTCAGAAAGGACGCTAGGATATGACGCTAAGATATTAGGATATGACGCTAAGATATAATGTCGCAGTGCACTCTGAAAGGACGAAAGGTTAATAGCTATGACAAAGAAGCGATTGCTTTATCTCACCTTGATTATTGCAACCCTCACCATCGGAGTTGTAATCGGCACGATCGTCTCGGGTGGGGTCAAAGCGGGCGAGCAAAAGGCGCAGGCGCTCGTCATTCCCGATCCTGTTTCACTTTCCAACGCATTCAGTCAAATCGCGGCGAATGTCGCGCCTGCCGTCGTCAACATCAATACCGAAGCCGCGCCTGAGAACACCACCGTTCGCCGTGGCGATCGCAACAACAGTCCCAACAGTCCCAACAGTCCCAACAGTCCCAACAATCCGAATAATCCGAATAATCCGAACAATCGCAACCGGAACCCACGGGAGTTTGATCCATTCGATTTCTTCAACTTTTTCGGCGGTCCGGATGCGCCCGACCGTAGCGAGAGAGTGCGGAATCTCGGCACCGGCTTTATTGTCGATAAGGCCGGCTTCATCCTGACGAACCACCACGTCGTGGATAAGGCCACGAAGATCATGGTCCGTCTCGAAGATAAATCGGAGTTTCAAGCGAAGCTCATCGGCAGCGACGCCGATACCGATCTGGCGGTCGTTAAAATCGAAGCGGGCCGGGACCTGCCCGTCCTAAAGTTGGGGAACTCCGATTCCGTCAAAGTCGGGGACTGGGTATTGGCGATTGGAAGCCCTTTCAGCCTCGATCATACCGTCACGCACGGCATCATCAGCGCTAAAGGCCGTACCGAGATCGGCGGCGCCAGGAACGACTTCCAGAGCTTCTTGCAAACCGACGCAGCCATTAACCCAGGCAACAGCGGCGGTCCCCTGGTCAATATGACCGGTGAGGTTATTGGAATCAACACAGCCATCATTTCCGAAACGCGGCAGTCCGCCGGGCTTGGATTTGCGCTTCCATCCAACACGGCCATCAAGGTGTACAACCAGCTTGTTCAGAGCGGGAAGGTAACGCGCGGCGGTATAGGAATCCAATACAGCGCCAATCCGACTCAAGACGCATCGCTGTGCCGCGCGCTCGGGCTCAAGGCGGAATGCGGCGTTGTGGTCCAGTATGTCGTGCCGGGAGGTCCGGCAGCCAAGGCCGGTATTCGCGCCGGCGATGTCATCACCGAAATCGACGGAGCAAAGATCAGTACGGGCTCGGCGCTCCTGGACGTCGTTGCAAATAGCCCGATCGGCCGCACCATTCACGTGAAAGTCAATCGTGATGGTAAAGAGCAAACCATTCCTATCGTTATCGGAGACCGGCAAGAAGTTATCGGCGAACGCACCAGCAACAATAGCCCGGACAATAACGACCAGGGTGATGGTTCGCAATCCAAATTGGGAATCCGAGTCCAGGCTATTACTTCGGATATGGTTCGCCAGCTTCGGCTGAATTCTTCCGACGGCGCTTACGTTTCCTCGGTGGATCAGGATAGTGCTGCCGAAGAGGCGGGAATCATGCGCGGTATGATCATCACGCGCGTCATCGCCGGAAGCGAGCGATTCGAGGTTCGCACTGTGGACGACTTCAAACGCGCCGAAAGGGCCATGAGGTCGGGCCAGGATGTTGCACTCATGGTATTGCAGCGGAACGCGAACACGAATGAATGGCGATCCAGCTTTGTCGCGGTGACGATCCCGTAACAGAAAGCTGAAACCACAAAAAGGCAATTCGGGGACGGACCCCGAATTCTGAAGTACAAGAATTCGGGGTCCGTCCCCGAATTGCCTTTTTGTGGCCTAAAATAAAAATTAATGGCCTGGGAATTAATTATCGACGGCACCCTCGACGGCGCCGCGAACATGGCCGTTGATGCCGCGTTGCTCGGCGAGGTCGAGAGGTTCCCGGGCGCACGGACTGTTGTTCGGTTCTACGGCTGGCGCCGGCCAACGATTTCGCTAGGACGCAATCAAAAGGTCGAGAAAGCTGTGGACGTGGACTATTGCCGGGCAAATGGTATCGACATCGTTCACCGGCCGACCGGCGGCCGTGCAGTGCTGCACGATGACGAACTCACCTACGCCGTGATTTCGAACGATTCCTTCTATTTCGGCGATACGATCTACGGGAACTACAGGCGGGTATCCGAGGCTCTTTGCCTCGGATACAACGATCTCGGGATCGCGGCGAAACTTGCTCCTGATACCAGAAAACCCGATGTGCTGGACAACGGCATCGATCCTCCCTGCTTCCTTTCCCCCTCCCGCTATGAACTGATGGTCGATGGCCGCAAGATCGTAGGCAGCGCACAGCGGCGTGTACGGCGGAGTTTCTTGCAGCATGGCTCGATGCCGATCACCTGCAATCGGGATAACCTGGCTCGGGCAACCGGGTTGACGGATTCCGCGCCTTTACTGATGGAAATGGCGGGTGTCGCCGAGTTTCTTCCGGTCCGTCCCACCATCGAGCAATTTAGAGAAACGTTCATTCGCGCCTTCCAGAAATATTTCTCCATTGAATTCCGCCCCGGACCCCACCGGCCCCACCGGCACATTGACCCTATCCTTGCCTGAGTGCTATAAAAAGCGCGATGGTGGCAAAAAGCGATGGCCGGGAACTCGATTCCAGGGCCCGGGACATTCTGAAATTGATCATCCGGTCCTACGTGAATTCCGGTGAGCCGGTCGGGTCGCGGACGCTTGCGAAATCAATGGACTGGAAATTCAGCCCAGCAACCATCCGCAATGTCATGGCGGACCTCGAAGACGATGGCTATTTGGCGCAGCCACATACGTCCGCCGGCCGCATCCCTTCCGAGAAGGGTTATCGCTTCTATGTCGACCGTCTGGCTGAATCCGGCAAAGTCAGTAAATCCGATGAGCGGTACATCAACCGTATGCTTGCCGGTACTGATACGCCGGAAGACCTCATGTCGCGCACCTCGGTCATTCTTTCCAGGATTTCGAAGAATGTCGGCCTGGTGATTGCGCCGCCGATGAGCGCAACCGTTCTGAAGCATGTTGAATTCGTCGATCTCGGAGACGGCAAAATTCTGGTGGTCTTTGTTTCCAAAACCGGATTGTTGCAACGCAGGCTCATTCGAGTTGCCGAGCGATACACGCAGGAAGAGCTCGATAAGGCGAGCCGGTATCTCGTGGAGAAATTCTCCGGAAAAACGCTCATGGAAATTCGAAGCGAGCTGCTGCTGGCCATGCAGTTCGAACGAACGTTGTTCGATCGCATGCTCACGCTGCTACGCACCTGGAGCGAGACCCCTCAAGAAGATGCACCTCCAGCTGCTATTTATTTAGAGGGGACGGCAAACATTCTCAATCAGCCTGAATTTGCAGACGTCGAGCGCATGCGAACTTTATTCCAGATGTTCGAAGAGAAAAGCCGCCTGGTCAAAATTCTGAATGAGTGCATCTCGAACAGCCCGCCGGAGGGTGTAAAGATCAGCATCGGTTCGGAACTCGGTATTCCAGACATGCGGGACTTTACGCTGATCGCTTGCTCTTACGCGTCCAATGACCGTACGCCTGGTTTCCTCGGAATCATCGGGCCCACCCGCATGGAATACGAACGCGGCATTTCCATTGTCAGTTATCTCGGACGCGTTGTTGGCGAGATGATCAACGCCTGATGATTCAAAATAGATCCACCCTCTCCCGCTGGGAGAGGGCAGGGTGAGGGTCTCAGGATTGGAAATAGACTTGCCACCCTCACCCGCCGCTTCGCGGCGGCCTCTCCCAGAGGGAGAGGCCGCAACCAGCCGACTCTCCGAACTTAGGAGAGGAGTTCGCGGGAGGGAATGACCTTATAATGGGTTCTATGGGAGAAAACGACAAATACGAAGGCCGTATCCCGGAAAATGGCAGGAGTGAGGCCGGTGATGGTGGTTCTGAACAGCAGGTTGCCGAGTCCGTTGCTACGGCTCAGCCACCGGCGGACCCGCAGCAGGAAATTGAACTTCTGAAAAAAGAGCGCGATGGCCTTCACGACCGTTTGCTGCGAAAACAGGCGGAGTTTGAGAACTACAGGAAGCGAATGGATCGCGAGAAGTCCGACTTCATGCAGTTCGCGTCGGCCGATTTGATGAAAGAATTATTGAACGTGCTCGATTCCTTCGAGCTTGCGTTGAAAAATGCCGCTACCCAAAACGGCGAACAAAACGTGCTCCGGGGATTCGAGCTGATCTATAAACAGATCGAGGACACGCTTGCACGTTTCGGACTAAAACCCATCGAAGTAAAAGGGAAGAAATTTGATCCCCATTTTCATCAAGCTGTTTCTACCGAGGCCACGGACGAGGTCGAAGAGAACACGGTAATACAAGAAATGCGAAAAGGTTACTTGCTCAATGGCCGCCTCCTGCGGCCGGCGATGGTAAGTGTCGCAGCCAAGAAGGACTAACTACACTTGAACGGAAAACGGGACTACTACGAAGTGCTCGGAGTTTCGCGCAATGCCTCCGACCAGGAAATCAAGAGCGCTTACCGCAAACTTGCGCTCCAATATCACCCCGATCGGAATCCGGGGAACAAAGAAGCGGAAGAACAATTCAAAGAAGCTGCCGAAGCCTACTCGATTTTGAGCGATTCGCAGAAACGCGCAAATTACGACCGCTTTGGACACGCCGGTGTGGGAACAGCGGCCGGGGGCGGCTTCAGCGGCTTCGATCCAAATGTCTTTGCCGATTTCAGCGACATCCTGGGCGACCTATTCGGTTTCGGCGATCTGTTCGGAAGCGGACGGCGTTCAGCCAGCCGTGTCCAACGGGGCGCCGATCTACGATATGACCTCGATCTCACTTTCGACGAAGCGGCATTCGGAACAACCACCAAGATCAAAGTCCCTCGCCACGAGACCTGCTCGGAATGCAATGGCAGCGGCGCGCAAAAAGGATCGGGGCCAGCCACGTGCCCGACGTGTCATGGATACGGTCAGGTTCGCTTTCAACAGGGTTTCTTCAGTATTACCCGGACGTGCGGGCAGTGTCACGGCTCGGGGCAGGTCATCAAGAATCGTTGCCCGGTCTGTCATGGCGATGGCCGTGTCGTCCGGGAAAAAACGCTCGAAATCAAAATACCTGCCGGCGTCGACGACGGTTCCAAGCTGCGGATTTCGGGCGAGGGAGACGCCGGTGGCAGAGGCGGCCCGGCGGGCGACCTGTATGTCGTCTTGAATGTGCAGGAGCACGAGTTCTTCGAACGCCGCGAACATGATCTGTATTGCCATATTCCCATCAGCTTCCCGCAGGCTGCTCTGGGAGCCCAGATCACGGTCCCCACTCTCGACGGCGGCGAAGAGAGGCTGACGATTCCGCCTGGCACGCAGACCGCTTCGACATTCCGCATCAAGGGCCGTGGTATTTCCAAGCGGGGCGGTTCGGCACGGGGTGACCTTTTCGTGACATTGGACATTGTCGTTCCGGGCAAGCTGACGCGAGAGCAAAAAGATCTCTTGACGAAACTCGCGTCAACCATGGAGACCGAGAATAAGCCGATAAAGAAAAAAATTCTGGAGCGAGTAAAAGAGATCTTCAGTTAGGTTTCGGATTTCATGTCTTGGAACCAACTTACCGTCGATGTTCCAGATAATCTTGTCGATGCGGTAGTCGGTGAGCTCTCCGGCGATGCCGTTGCAGGCGTGTGGGAGACCGAGTCGCCACGCCCCGGGTTTGCCCGTCTGATCCTCTACTTCAGTTCGGGATATGACTTCGAAAAGGTTGAACATCACGTTCGAACCGTATTTAGCCGTTCGGGCCGGCAACATCCTCGTATTTCCAAAACAGTTGTCGAGGAATGCGATTGGACTGAGGAATGGAAAAAATCGTATACAAGCTTCCCTTTAGGCGACGATTTTTTCGTCATCCCTAGTTGGGAAAGTCCTGTCGTTCCTCCTGACCGGTTTCCGATTCGCATCGATCCCGGGCAGGCTTTCGGCACCGGGACGCACGAGACAACCCAACTCACAATTGAAGCGCTGGAACGGTGGGTTGAACCGGACCAGCTGATTCTTGATGTCGGAACCGGTTCGGGAATTTTAGCCATCGCCTCCCGGCTATTAGGGGCGAAAAAAGTCATCGCCTGCGACGTTGATCCGGTTGCCGTCCAGGTCGCGCGTGCCAACATTGAGCGTAATGGGGAAGATGGTATCTGGACGTTCTGCGGCTCACTGGATGCAGTGAACAAGGATAGCGTTCACCTCGCGATCGCAAATCTCACGGCGGATCTCGTCCTCGACCTGCTCCCGGAATTCGACCGCGTGTTGAAACGGCACGGTATCGCGATCCTGTCGGGTATTCTTCTCGATCACGCCGACGAAATCCGCGAGACCGTCGGGCGCTTTCACTTCACGATCTACGAAGAACTCACCAGGGGACAGTGGCTGACGTTGACTTGCGAGAAGCATGTCGCTTAGGTCCGTCTACTGGCCCGCACCTTCTTTTCAGAATGATCGAATTCACATCACGGGCGACGAACACCGGCACCTGTTTGTGGCACGCGTGGAGAAAAGCGAGACGCTCGAAGTCTTCGACGGAAACGGCAGCGTGTGGACGGCCGTAGTCGAATCCGTCACGAAGCGCGAAACGATCGCTCGTGTGAGGCAATCGCGTCAGGTTTCGCCGCCATCATTGGAGTTGATTTTGGCGATGTCCATGATTCGAATTCCAGCATTCGAGCTGGCACTGGAAAAGGCGGTCGAGGTGGGAGTGACCCGAATTGTGCCGTTCACCGCAGCCCGGTCAAACGTTGGAGCGGGTCACCGGCACGATCGTTGGATGCGGATTATCATCGAGGCCGCGAAGCAGTCGAAACATTATTACCTGCCAAAGCTTGACCAGCCGATAGCATTCGATGAACTGCTTTCCTTGCCCGCCTCATCCAAAATCATCTTTGCGGAGCGCGGCGGCGGCCCTTTAAAACCGGCTCTCGCCGGCTCGCCTGTGCTCTATTTGATCGGTCCTGAGGGCGGCTGGACGGATGAAGAATTAACGACGGCCGGGAAAAACGGGTTTCAGCTAGTTTCCCTGGGCGCCGCTCTCTTAAAGGCCGAAACCGTCGCTATCGTTGGCGCTGCCCTCATTCGGTATGAATTGGAGTAGACCGCCGCTACAGTTGCACATCATTAAACCTGATGAAGAAACTCGAGGAGCAATCGGGTGACGGACTCGTGTTGCTCCTGCTGCACCCAGTGTCCGGCGCCATCCAAAAAATGAACGGCACGCATTTGGGTGCATGCCTTCGTCCTCATGGTCTCGACGGCGCCGGCGCGCTGATAAGGGCCCCAATCACTTTTTCCCGCGATGAATGCCGCTGGAACGTCGATGGTGCGGCCGGCAAACAGCTGAAGCTCGGCGGAGTACTTGGCGTCTCTATTTACCCGATACGAGTTCAGGCCGCCCTGGAATCCCGTCCTGCCATACTCCGAACTGTACACGCGCAATTCTTCCTCAGGCAGCCACTTGCATGCCGTAATCGCAGATGCGGAAGGCATCTCCGGCGAGACGGTCTCCGCCATGCCCTTGTTCAGATCCATCACGTAATAGCGCGGAAGCTTGGACATTTCGGTGGCGCTGTTGGCCGTGAGCGCGAACGGCTGGTTGTCTTTAAAGTCTGCGCTTTTGAAGTGATAGTAGGCGCGCAGGAAATTATGGATGCCCTGCGGAGGGTGCCACATATTCTCATTTGCCGGCCGCGTGGTGTAGTACGTCTGGTAGTACTTGCGCGGGACCGGGAGCTTCGCAAGATCATCATCGACGTTTCCGCCGCGCGAAGCGCTGGGTTTCGGCGCATCGTTGGCCGTATTGAATGGCAGCGAGGGCGCGCCTGCAAACGGAGCGCTCATCAATACGACGGACCGGAAAACGTCGGGCCGCGCCAGCGCGCACCAGGCCGCAACGCCGGAGCCATGATCGTGACCTACCACGGCAGCCACCGAGCGATAGCCGATTGCAGACAGCAGCCCAAGCATGTCTCTCACTTTGTTCAGAATCGTGAACGGCTGAAGATTGTCATCGTATGTCACATCCGTACCGCCGCTGCGCCCGTAACCTCGAAGGTCCGGTGCGATGACATGAAATCCCGCTCGCGCGAGCGGCAGAATCACCCTTCTCCAGCTATAGGCGAGTTCCGGAAATCCATGAATGAGCAAGACGCATGGCCGCGCTGGGCCTTCGAATCCTGCTTCCAGTACGTGATAAGTGATGCCATTGACGTTGTTGATGAGGCGCGAACGAATGCCCGCAGGAAGTGTAGTCCCGCCGTAGGCTATATCTCTGTTTCCTTGCGCTGTCGCGCTTACCACTCCCGCAAAGCTGATCGGCATGGCCGCAATTCCTTGAAGAAGTTGACGCCGCGTCATTGTTTCCCTCCAGTCGATTCCGATTATTCGTACTATTCTACGATGCCGATGCAACTGCTCACCGCAATCTAAACCTTTATTGCCGATCCTTTCTGAACGGACTGGTCTCTTGTTGGCGCGCTCGGAGTTGTACCGAACCGAAAATCGAACCCGTGCGTTTAGCCGTTGGGACAATTTTCTCAGGTACCGGCCGCCACAGCGAGACCGCGATTGTTATTCCGAGCGTGAGCGCGATAACCGCAAGCGATATCGGGATCGGAATATGAAGGAACTTCTGAACAAGCATCTTGCTCCCCACGAAGGCCAGGATCACCGCGAGTCCGTACTTCAGATAAACAAAACGGTGCACAATACCGGCCAGCAGGAAATACATCGAACGCAAGCCTAGTATTGCGAAGACGTTTGAGGTGTAGACGAGGAAAGGGTCCGTCGTTACCCCAAAAATGGCTGGGATGGAATCCACCGCGAACACCACGTCGCTAAACTCGACAAGCAGCAAAACGAGAAATAGAGGCGTCGCCACAGTTTGGCCCGCTTCACTCGTGAAGAACCGCGGTCCATCATAAGCGCTGGTAACCCGCAGAAATCGCCGGGCCGTTCGCATCACAATATTGCGTTCCGCATCGAACACTTCGTCCTGCCGGACTGCCATCTTTACACCGGTAAAGATTAGAAACGCGCCAAAGATGTACATGATCAAGTGGATCTTTTGAACGAGCCAAGCTCCCATGCCGATGAAGACACCGCGCATGACAAGCGCTCCGAGAATGCCCCAGAACAGCACACGGTGTTGGTATTTTCCGGGAATGGCAAAGTAAGAAAAGATCATGACGATGACGAAAATGTTGTCAACGGACAAGGACAGTTCGATGAGGTAGCCTGTCACGAAGAGTAGGGCGGTATCTGCTCCCTTCGAGAAAAGCAGCAGCGCAGCAAATAGGAGCGACAGCGCAATCCAGATCGCGACCCATGTTCCGGCTTCTTTCGTGCGCACGACATGAGCATTTCGATGAAAGACGCCGAGGTCGAGCGCAAGCATCGCCAACACAAAAGCGGTGAAGCCGGCGTAGAACCAAATGCTGGTGGCCATGTGCAATCCTGTTCCGTGCCGCGAGTAGGCGCCCGGGAAGGAAAAAGGCGAGACCCTACGGCACACAATGTGTTCGCAGTAGTCTCGCCCATGAAGTGGATCACGCGACCGACCGAGGGTGCATCGGAGATTGCGCACGTCCTGTGTTGACGATCGGCTGCATTGGGGACGATGCCGAGTCTGGCACCGATCCAACAGGCTACTCCCCACTGTATTCAGGCTAACAAGCGAGTTGTCCGCCGTCAATCGGCATCGGCCGTTTCACAGGTTCCTTGCAGCTGGGCTTAAGGCGGGTATTTGCCCTCCGGCCAAGCCGGCAGGCGGTTGTCATCCATCCTTAGGGCTAGGCCTTCCAGGTGTATTTCAAGAAACCAGAGGCACCGGTCTATTCTTTTGGATATGGCAGCCAGAAGCTCTGAACTCTGCAGATCGCCGGCCTGTTGAAGTTTTGTACAGGCCTCAGACGTTTGTCTCGCGTAGTGCGCATAGCCGCAGAGTAGAACCTCGAGTTGATCGCGGAGGTCGTAACTGTCCACAGGAAACAGCCGCCAATATGAAATCTGGTCTCGTTCCGTGACAGCCGGTTCTTTCCTTTTCCATAACTTGAGACGCTTCTGAAGACTTGCGATAAAAAACTGCAGTTCACCGGCCAGGCCATCGAAAAGGAGCCGGGTTTTGGTGGGAGTCGCGCCGCTGGATCGAATCCGCTCCTGTTCGACTCGCCAGCATAGCTGGAGAGTCGCCGAAAGGTATTTTTCGAGAATGAGGGCGGGACCTTGAGTGACTGTCTCATCAGTCCAGCTATTTCCGAAAAGCGCCTTTTCTGATTTTGACATGTTCTCTCCTTTCATAATTATCGAAATCCTGGCACTTCGACATGCGCAAAAACCCACGCCCACAAAGCGCCGCGATAGTTTGCGGCGGTCTCATACACTCAGCAGAATCGCGCATGCAACCAGCCAAAGCCCGAACACAAGCGCCTTGAGCGTCACGCGGACACCCGCGTTATCGACGATCCGGTTGTATTTTCCGTTCATAACATCCTCCGTTCTCCGCTCGATGGCGGTCGCGTCAATCGTGGTTTTTTCCTGGTCGTTCTGCCTCGCTCGATCTCTATTAGACCCGGCTTGGGAGCGAACGGATCCTTAAGATTTGTAAATGCACAGGGTTGTGCCGCGCACACCCTAAAAGCTGTGGAATACTGGCCTTATGACGTCCACAGACCAATCAACGGATTCCACGCCATCGCGCAGCGAATGCGCGATTCTTCTGGTAGACGATGATGTCGAACTATGCCAGCTGATGACGGAGTTTCTCAGGAAGCACGGCCACAGGGTCGACTGCGCATACAACGGACGTGACGGCCTCGAGCAAGCATTGCAGCAAAGACATGATCTGGTGATCCTTGATGGAATGCTTCCGGTGCTCGATGGGTTCGAGGTTTTGCGTCGACTGCGTAAACGCAGCGCGGTTCCGGTCATTATGCTCACTGCGCGCACCGAAC